>ERZ724519.263-NODE-263-length-22037-cov-5.100719_pt1 | contig 22037 bp, 20 predicted proteins | sample MGYA00376052_ERZ724519 | MGnify/ENA primary metagenome ERZ724519 (study PRJEB28724, sample SAMN07190883) | activated sludge metagenome | isolation source: activated sludge of sewage treatment plant in Hong Hong | place: Hong Kong | collected 2016-03-17 ... | reverse complement strand
TGATGCTGCCCAACCGCGACGGTTTTTTGATCGCGGAGGAAATCCGTCGTAAAAAAGCCGACCTGCCTATTGTGTTCGTCACGGCAAAAAACCAGACGGAAGACGTGCTCCAGGGCTTTTCGGCGGGTGGCAACGACTACCTTCGCAAGCCTTTCAGCATGGAGGAACTCATCGCCCGCCTGCACAACCTGCTCGCCCTGACGCGCGGAAAAACGGCGGCAGCTCATCCGAACGATGCCGTTGCCATCGGCAAATTCGAATTTTTTCCACTCAAATATGAACTGCGAATGGACGATTCGGTGCGGAAACTCAGCGCCCGGGAGGCCGATCTGCTCAAAATATTGCTGGAAAGCCGGAATTTTACCGTCGCCCGAAAGGATATTTTAATGAAAGTGTGGGGCGACGATAATTTTTTCAACTCCCGCAACCTCGATGTCTACATCACCAAACTGCGCGATTACCTGAGTGCCGACCCGGCCATTGAGATCATCACTATAAAAGGCGTCGGTTATCATTTTGTCGTTGGATAATAACTACCCTGAAACCCTTCACCAGCACATGATGCAAATCCTTTTTGAAGATTACTACCTCCTCATTGTAAACAAACCGGCCGGACTTTCCTCGGAAAGCGGCCGGGAGCGCCACCCTTCGGCAGAAGACGAGGCCCTGCTGTATTTTACCAGTCAACTGCAGGAAAAGTCGACATCGAAACGCCTTAAAACAACGCCTTACCTCCGCGCCGTACACCGGCTCGACCGCGCAGCGAGTGGCATACTCGTATTTGCCAAAACCAAAACGGCGCTCGTCAACCTGATGGGTCAGTTTGAAAACAGAAGCGTGGCAAAAGTGTACTGGGCAAAAGTGGAGAACCGCCCACCTGCTGAAAAAGGTAAACTCACCAACTGGTTGAAGAAAGACCCGGTTGCCCGGAAATCAATCATTGTGGAAAAAAGCGGCCGCGATACCCAGCATTGCGAACTGGAGTATACGCTGCTGGAAAAATCGGGCAAGGAGTTTCTGCTCGAAGTACAGCCCGCTACCGGCCGCTTTCACCAGATCCGGGCCCAACTGGCGCATATCGGGTGCCCGATCGCCGGCGATGTCCTTTATGGTGGAAAACCCTGGAAAGAGCAGCAAATTAAACTCCACGCCAGGCGTTTTACCTGTAAACACCCCAAAACCGGCGAGTTGCTGGAGCTGGAATGCATGCCGAATGAAGGCTGGTAAGCAACCTGACGGCGGTTGTTGCGTCAATACCCCGGATCAGTTCACGAAATACAACAAAATGAGGTCATTTTCTTCTGTTCGATTGGCATTACTTTTCCTTTTATGCCCTTTGTTGCTGCCTGCGCAAGACAACAATACCGAAAGCCAGACGATCGACCCCGACATCCGGGCGGCCCAGCTTTACCTCGTCGGCGCGCCGCTGACGCTGCCTATCGTAGAGTTGAAAGCAGCCCCCAACACCATGTTGCTGGAATTTGACCATCTCGACAGCGACCTCAAGGACTATCTGTATACCATCGTGCATTGTGACAGTGACTGGCAACCATCAGACCTTACCGACAATGAATACATCGATGGTTTCACGGAAGACCGCATAACCAATATCGAAAGTTCTTTCAATACTCTTCATCAATACACGCATTACAGCCTCGGCCTGCCCAACCGCAATATGCGCTGGTCGCGGTCGGGCAATTATATCCTCAAGGTATTTGACAACGACGACGATAGACGGCTGGTACTGGTCAGACGCTTCTGCGTGGTGGAGCCGCGCTGGCGCGTCGATGCCAAACTGGTCAGTCCGGTAGTCGTCAGCAAACTGAAAACACACCACGAAATTGATTTTTCAGTCAACCACCGCGGTACACGAATTTTCAACCCTCAGAACGACGTCAAAGCTTTTGTACTTCAAAACGGGCGCTGGGATTCGGCGCTCGGCCCCCTGCCACCGTTCATCACCCGGGAAGATCAACTGGTATTTGATTATCAAGACAAAGTGGTGTTTCCCGCCGGAAAAGAGTGGCGTTTTTTCGATATACGCACCTTCGATTTTCGCGGCGAACGGGTAAAGACCATCAACCAGAAATACGATTTTTATGAGGTGACGCTTGAAACCGATAAAGACCGCTCCGGTAGCAACTTATCGTTTCGCGGCGACCTGAACGGCCGTTATTCCGTTGAAAATCAGAATTATAACCAAACGCTGCTGCAATGCGATTATGCCCGGGTGTTGTTTTCCATCAGCCGCAATTTGCCCTTTGATGATGAGGATGTATATGTGTTCGGCGAACTGACCGATTGGCAACTCAAGCCGGAATTTAAAATGGAGTACAGCCCTGAAGTCAAAGCGTATTACTGCGAATCGCCGCTGCTGAAACAAGGCTATTACAATTACGGCTATCAGGTCGTGAACCGCGAAACCGGCGAAGTGGATGAAGACGGCTTCGAGGGCAACTCTTATGAAACGAGCAACCTCTACACCGTTCTGATATACTTCCGCGTTTTTGGCGAGCGCTACGACCGGCTCATGGCCGCAGCAACCATCGATTCCCGCGACCGCCGTTAACCGCCCTCTACGACGAATGTTCCTCCCGATTCGAGCACTCCGTTGACGATTACCGAATAAAAATATAGTCCGGGGCGCAGATCATGTGTCCAGATGAAGGTATTCTCTCCATTCTTCTGGTGGGCGCCGTTTACGGTTGCCAGTGTCCTCCCCAGTTCATCATAGATACGAAAAACAACCTTATCGGTGTAGCGTACGTAGTATCTGAATGTCAACACATCCCTCGAGGGATTGGGGAAAATTTCCGTTTTGAAGTATTTTTTCTTCTCATAGGTGCCCACATTCAGTGTGGTCATTGCTCCGTCCATCCATTCCATGCGATGGAGCAGCCAATCGTGCAGGTAATCGACGTGTTGGGGATAACTGCCGCAACAAAATGCATTCGGCCATACCCATTCGTAGAGTACCGGCCAGCGCTGCCAGTTGCGCACCTGTGCCTGTTGCACCACACCCACCAGTGAGTCCAGTACGCCGGTGACTGCGGCATCGGTGAATACGCCGGATCGCAGCTCGGCCCACCGCGCGACGAGTTGTGTGCGAAACGCCGGATCATCCCACAGGCGTTTCCACCAGAAATGGATGATCCAGTCGTCCTGGTTGCAAATTCCGTTAAAATTTACCGCCCAGCCTTGGTATGTATTTCCACTGCAATAGTCGGCATTGCCGAAGGCGATGTTGAAGTCCCACACCGGTCCCGCGAAAAGGCGGGTGTTTTTGCTGTCCTTGTCTTTGTATAAAAAAGTACTCAGCCGGTATGCGTCTACATTTTTGGATATTTCATTGATGATAAAAAAGTCTATAAATGTCTGAATATCAATATATTTTGGGTACCCGGAGGCTGTATCGGCATATTGTGCAGACTTCATGACATCTTCGAAACCGGTGATCCAGTCTTCAATATATTGTTTTTGCGGGGTTTGAATATCCTCCGGCTTGGGGTAGTGGTACTGGTAATATGTGGTTTGCCAGTTGCCTTGAAGGGCGGGATAGGGCGACACCCAGCCATCGCTCAGCGCACCCGTCGGTTTGTCAATCTTGAGAATATACCCCCCTGTCAGGTCGTCGCCAGATATCTCTGTCGCAGATAATTTGCTGATATCCACGCGGTTTTTGTCGCGTTTGATCTTCTCGGCGACAAGGTAAATTCCCCGGTAATCACCATTGAGCACCAGTTCCACAAAACGTGTGCGGGAGGCCCAGGGCATGATGCGTCGTGCCAGTTCGAGCGCCAGGGCATCGCGCACGAGGCTTTTGTCGTTAAATGGCGCTATAAAAACCCAGTCCGACTCCTCCGGCATGCCCAGCAGGGGCACATCCAGGTCTTCGCCGTCGGCGGTACGTGTTTCAACGGCGTAAGGTTTTTTGTCGGAAAACAACTGAGAGGTACTGCCCCGTGTTTCGATCCCGATAAAGCCATTATAGTGATTAGGCGGGTCGGTTATGAAATTGATCTGCCCCGGTCCCTTGTCGATGATCTTCATTTGCGCCGTGATCTTGGGCTCATCCGGAATAAGCGCCCCATTGGGCGTAGTGATCAGTACGATCGGCAGGTTGGACGACTGAAGAACGGTCTGGGCAGTAAGCAGCAGTGGACTCCACCACAAAAAGAGCCAAATTTTTCTCATTACAGGATGTGTTTATTTGCGCTCAACAGCTTCACTGCCGAGGAGGTTGCCAAAAAATATCGCATTGGCAAACATGCGATTCGTACCGTACCAAAAAGCGCGAAAATTCGGGTCGCCAGCAAAACAAATGACCCGGCCTTTACCCGTTCCACCCACCACTACCGCAGCCGAGTTGGATACCAGCGGTTTGTGTCGGGGGTGGATATAGCCTGAAAGCAGCGGATCGCCGGTAAAGACCGCCGGAGTGGCATAGGGGTTTTTCGCAGTTTCGACAAACAGGGTATCGCTGAGAAACATGGGCAGTCGCGGGCGTTCATAGCCGAAGCAAAGCGGGTTGGTCAGATCAAGTTCTGCTTCGAAAATAGCGCCCGGCATACGCCCGGCGCCCCTGTCTTCGCTATAAGACCCGTAAGGGCGACGACCGACCGGTTTCAGGCTGGCATTCCGGAACTCAAGGTCTACAAGGCCCGATGCCTTAAGCCAGCGCAAGGCGTCGCCTGTGGCCACTATTGTGCCGCCGCCTGAAACAAACTCGCGCACGCGCTCCGGCGCCACCCGCCCGAAATTGCCGTCAGACAGGATCAACACGTTATAATCCATCAGATTGAATTGTGTCAACCGGTCTGATTCAACCATTGTCAATGGAAGTCCGTAGCGGGTATCGAGCAGATGCCAGACCTCCCCGGCAGCTTCGGGATTGATACCGTCGCCTGTAAGCATGATTATTTTCGGAGGTCTGATGGAGGGAAAACTACTGCTGCCCAAATCCGGGCCTGCCGTTGTCAGACCGTTGTAAATGGGATAAACAGGCAGTTCGACGCCAAGGTTCTGTACTTTTTCCAGCAATGCTGTCGGCTCCAGGGGTTGTTTTTCCGAAGGAATTACAAGGCTGCCTGCTGCAAATTGCCGGCCATCCGATTCAAAAGGTTTGGTGGCCAGTTTTACCCGTATTCCGTCGCGAAGCAAGGCGCCGAGCACCTGCGGAACCTCATATCCGGTTGCCGCGATTACATAGGCATAGGCCGGCTCGGCGATCATCGAAACGCCGTAGCGCGAAGTCAGGGCAATGCCTTCAGCGCCTGCCATACGCGGATTGAAATCTTTGGAACGCACCGGCGACCACTGTACGCCAAAGGCATCGGGCAGCGTCCAGGCAGAAATATCGTAGAATATGCTGTCTTGAAAAGTGGTGCGCCGTTCGAACAGGGCCTTTACCAGTCGGTATTGTGCCTGCTCAGCAGGCACCCAAAAGGCATTGTGTGCCGAAAAGGTCTGACCGTTAACCGTGATATCTTCCTGCACATTGCGCACATCAATGCGGTGGCGCATCAGTACACTCAGCAGCTCCCTTCCCGGCAGGTCGCGGTTGTCGGCAAACACATACCCTTTGATATCGTCTTTTTGAGCCGCCAGGGCAGCGTTTTTATAAAAATCGCGGAGGTATTCGTTCAGTTCTACACGCATGTCGCCAACAGCCTGAAGCGTGGATAAGGAGGAAATGACATGGTTGCGAATCGTATATGGAAAGGTAAGCAGGCCGTTTTCGGTTTCCTGTGCGCTGCCTCTGCTGCTCGCCTGCTCAAACAAAATACCGATACTGCCCTGTGCATCAGGGTATGTCGAACCTTTTCCGTAGTAGTAGTCGTCAAAGTTTTCGCCCGAGTAAAACAGGATGTTTTTTTGCGACAACAGCCTGGCGTGGTACGTCGCGATTTTGGCCGTAAGTTCCTGGTTCCGGGCAGGGGTATTGGGGTTGACCCGACTTGGCACACCGGGCTGGAAAAAGAAGGTAGAGTTACTGCCCATTTCATGGTGGTCGGTCAAAACATTGGGGTGCCATTCCTGAAACAAGGCCACCCGGCCCCTCGTCTCGGGTTGCTGGGCCACGATCCAGTCGCGATTAAGATCGAACCAGTAGTGGTTGTACCGGCCGCGCGGCCAGGGTTCGTTGAATTCATCGGCCGAAGGATCAGTGGAGCCGTTTATGCTGCGGCGGCTGTTCACCCACGACGAGAAACGCTGCATCCCGTCGGGATTAAAACAGGGATCGAAGAGTATGACGGTGTTTTTGAGCAATTCTTCTACCTCCGGACTTTGGGCCGCAGCAAGGTAATAGGCCACCACCAGGGCGGCATTGGCGCCGCTGGTTTCATTCCCGTGGATGGAATATCCCATATAGTTGACGGCAGGCAGATTTTTCAGGTCCAGTTTGGCCCCCAAAGCCGGGTCGGTCAACTTGCTGCGGCTGTTTTTTATTTCATCCAGCCGCTTCTGATTGCCGGGATCGGTGATAATCAGGCACAACAATGGCCTGTTTTCATAAGAGCGGCCGTATTGCAGCAGCGTGATCCGCTCGCTCGCCCTGTCGAGCTCGCGCATGTAAGCAACCAACTGGTCGTGGCTGGCATGCCATTCACCGGGCTGATAGCCGAGGAAACTTTCCGGTGTCGGAATGTCGGCATTGTACCGGATGGCAGGCAGGTAGTAGTCCAGCGTCGGTTTTGACTGGGAAAAAGCCTGCATCACGGACAGTGCAAAAAGGACGAGCAGCGTATGGCGACGGTTCATCAGCAACAAATTTTCGGGGTAAAGTACGATGGATCGGGCATTCAAAAAACAGACCCCGCTTGTTCGGACGAGGAACAGCCGGGGTCTGTGCATCGGGTTTACCTCGTTCAGAAGCGTATCCGGAGACCCGCGTTGCCATAAAAAAGGTTGTCTTTGGCGCCGGTATCAAAGGTTTCAAACACCTCCGATACCCCGACCTGATAACCCAGGTCGATGAAAATAATGGAAAAGTCAAGTCCCCCGCCGACATTCCAGCCGAATGTCGCACTTTTCCAATCGTCTTTGTTCAGGTCAAAATCTTCGGCACTGGAGCTCATCAGGATACCGGCATTGACGCCTGTAAATATCCGGAAGGAAAAATCGCCATCTACTTTGCCAAACGAGTAACCCACCATCACCGGAATACGCAGACTGGTGCGTTTCACATCGATGTTGATACCGGTGCCCAGTACTTCAAACTTGTTTTTTGCAAACTCCAGCTGTAATCCCGGCTGGATGTACAGTTTGGAACCAATCTGCAGATCGGCGCCGACCTGATAGCCCAGGGCCGATCGCCATTCGGCATCCTGAAAATCCTTGGTAATGGTGTGTGAGTTGATGCCGACATAGGGCCGGAAGGCAACCTGTGCATGCATGGCGGATAACGAAGCCGCAAGGATCGAAATAAGGAGTATCTGTCTTTTCATATGAAACGTGTATTGGTAAAAGTACTACACCAGTGTTTTCATTTCCGCGGCCCGTTTGTCAAATGCCTTCAACACTTTATCCTGAAAGTGCAGCGGATGGTGCTTGGATACATAGCGCCGTGATTTCAGGGCCAGGTCGAATTGGTCGTTAGGCAAATATCGGAATTTTTTTCGCCAAAACGCCAGTGTGACGCGCAGGGATTGTCGGTCCAGCCAATCCCCGGTTTTGCCACGCTGTATCCATTCCAGTATCTTTTTCAGACCGGTTCTTTTGTGCATTGCGACCGCATGTACCGGCCGCGGTTCAAAATTGGGGTACTGCGCCCAGGCCCATTTATTTGCCTGGTAGAAGGCCTGGTACCACTCGCTTCCATACATGGGAATAAGCGTAACGATCTCTGTTGCGGTGAAAAGGTTTTTTTCTTCGATTTCCAGATGCTCCGTATCAATAAAGTAGTTGACGCAGAAGTACTTGTGGGAATTAAACAGAAATATTTTTTTGAACAGGACAAGCAAGGTGCGGGCAAGCCAAAGGCGACCCGGTTCCATAATGAGGAAAAAATCGATGTCGCTGTCTTCATTCATGCTGTGCTTCGACAAGGACCCGGAGACAAATACTGCCCTGACAAAAGGAAAAGCGCCGATAAAACGGGCCATACGGTGCGCTACCGGAAGCATCCGGTCTGCACGAAGATTGCGGGCCTTTCGTTTGGATATCCATTCAGGACTATTTTGGGTCTGGTAAAACCCTTCGAAAAAGAAAACTTTCTCCTGTAAAACCAGCCGGTCCAGTTTTTCCTGTACCTCCTCTTGCGTAGCATTGGCCTGATCGATATACCGAAATACCTCCTCCGCATTGAGTGGATACGCAAACACCTCAAAGTAAAGCAGAGCCCGAATAATGGCGCGCTCGGTCGGACATCCGACAGCAATGGACACATTTTCGGTCATAGCCTGTGATAGTCGCTGGTTTGAAAATACAAGGTACGCAAGCTGGACAACCTGTCAATTGCCGGACAGGTCTCAAACAATGAATTTTTACCTGAAAAATGGTTTATGTCTGTTTCCGACCGAATAATCACCGGATGATCAGCCGGAGCAACCGCTCGAGTTTCTCGATAGCACCGGAAAAATCCACTTCTCCGGTGATAAACCGCCCGCCCGAACGGATGGTCTCGTGCTTCAGCGCATCGGACAAATAAAAAAGGCTTTCTGCAACTGACGCCGAAGGTTCAGGGAAAGAAAAGGCGTTGTCTGCTACACCTTTTTTCAACAGTTCTGTAAGAAAGGTTATTTCGCTTGTTTTGGTTTCTTCATACACCTCGTCAAACAATGGTTCCAGTTTTTGTCGGTTCTCCACCGATAGCCGGGTGAGGTGAATAACCTCCCCATAGCGCCGGATACGTTCGGAAAGAAAAAAGCGAACCTGCTTGCGTACGTCGGGAAATGCCAGGGCTTTCTGCTTAAGATCGGCAATATGCGCCTTCGTCTCTGCCATCACAACGGCGATAAAGATCTCTTCCTTGTTTCTGAAATAATAATACAAGCTGGCTTTGTTCAGCCCAGCAATCCTGCCAATATCGTCGAGAGTCGTCTTGTCAAAGCCAAAGCGGGCGAAACAGTCGCGACCGGCCTGCAGTATCTCTTCTTTCTTCGGATTCTCTTTCATGGTTTTACGCATTTGTGGTGCGTAAAGATATTTTGAATGTTCTGCCGTTCAAACAAATAGTAGAAACATTTGAAAACAAGACGGAGTGCCGGCCGTAACCTCGCTGCCTGAAATCATAATATCCACATTAAAAGTAGCGATTGTTTGAAAACAGTGTTTTGGCGTACAAAATACTTTCATCTTAAATTATTAATAATCAATATTTTACAATATTAAATTAGATTTATACAAGGCTAAAATCCCTTGATTTATCCCGAGAATCAGGTTCATCTGTACTTGATAAGGCCTTTCACATCAGGTCATATTTGCATCAGGTTTTGCGCAAGACTCTCTTGAATCAACCTGATTTTTCACTTACAAAATTTTCAGTCATGAAAAAGACGATGCTGACAGTCCTGTCCATATGGGTCGCCATTACCCTGGTCCTTGCCCAAAACAATGCCCCCGGGCCGGGCGAAAAGGCCGGCGACAATATCGCCGAACGTGTGGAGTCTGCCGCAACAAGTAGCAGCGACCAAAAAACACTGGTCAAAGAAATAGCGGAGGCCGCAAGAAAAGCCGGAAAAGACAACCCCAATGACCCGGATAAGGTAAAGGAAGCGGTACGCAAAAAACTCGACGAAATTCGCGACCGGAAGTCGGAGAACGGGAAACCCGGCGGGAAAAACAACAAGGAGATCGAGGAATGGGTCAAAAAACTCAAAAGCGAACTGATGGATAAGGGGTATGTCGAATTGCCCGGCAGCAGCGGTACATCTTTGGTTTGCTCCGCCTCTGGCACGGGCCGTACCACCGGCCATATAGCCACCCTGACCCTGTATAATCCCTCCAGCGTACCGGTCACCACTGAGTTTAGCGCGGTATTCATTCCCTCAGACGGGCAGTACCAGCCCTATATCGTTCCGACAATCGCCAACGTAACCATACCGCCGCACACAACCGCCAATGTCCCCATTGAAGGGTACTGTGCCGATATATTCAGCAAACCGGTTCCGACCGGCGTATCCATGCCGCCTGTTGAAAACTGGATAAATATCACAGGTGCAAACGCGCTTTCCAACGACTGGCAACCCGTTGCATCCAATGGATGGAAGCCCAATAGCAATACCACAGCCCTGATTCCGGGTACCGCAAACCCGATCGGTCACACCATCGATCTGAACAGGTATCAACAGGAGGCGGCTCCGCTATTACTCGATGCCATTAACCGTATTTCAGAAGCGTATGACAGGATGAAAAATAACGGTACGATCGATACGCCGTTCGCCGGCAACCCTGAAAAGGAACGCGAAGCCGTCATCCAGCAAACATTCTGGATTTATGCAGCAGCGCTAAGCGGTAAGGAATACACCGCAGACAATTTTTTGGACAATACCATCAGGCAATATGAGTCCAACACAGGCCGGAAAATGAGTGCTGCACCGGCAACTACCCGCGATAACATCAAAGAAGGTGCAACCGATTTCTGGGGGACTTTTCAGGCGGTAGGCATAGAAGCCAAGGTACTCGCCGCCCACCAATGACCCTTCGACCAACCATTCACCTTTTTTCATATCACATGGCAGTTGTTTGAGTTATTTCCGCCCGGCTAAAATCGCTTTTGGGGATCAAGTTGCCCTTACGTGCTACCGTGGAATGACTCAAACAACCGCTAAAAACTACGCTATATCATGAATAAGCAGCCTTTTATCCATGTATTGTTTGGAGCAGCCCTGCTGTGCCAATTCGTTGAAGCCTCCGGCCAGATACCCTGGAACCGGGTGGACCTCAGCAGCAGCCAGTCCAAGATCATAACCTCCAAAGCACCAAAAACAAGCGTTCGTTTTTCAGTCGGGTTTCCTGTCGGCGATATTCCTGATGCCGGCACGAACATGGAAGCACTGCAACAAGCAGCGTTTGCACCCGGCATCCACGAACAATTGTTTGAACAACTCGGTGGGGAGTTTATAATCGGCAACCCGTCCGGACAGCAGGGCCATACCGTGCAACAGCCCGGAAAATTGAATATCATGCCGGGCCTGCAGGTTGGCCGGCGGGTAGGCCGGCGGCTGGATATCCACGCAAACGCACAATACTATAAAGCAGAGTGGTCGGGCACATTTCCGGTCACTGTTTTTCCTCAGGACCATCCCGCGCCGAACCCACTGAACGGAACCATTGTCACCTCAACCTCCGGTTTGATCATAGAACTCGGCACAAGCCTTTTTATCACCAGGGGAGCGGTGCAACCTTATGTAAAGGCCGGAATGCGTAGCTTAACCCCGCTGGATCAGGATGTTTCGGCATCTATTCACGGCATTGTCTTTTCACCCAAAACAACGCAAATGAAGCAATCCTTTTCTCCATTCGGAGGAGCAGGCCTGCAGGTTCGACTGGGCAAACGTGTATTTGCCGATATTGAGGGGGCGTATGGGAAGATGCCCGGTGGAAGGTTGGCCTCCTCCCTGAATGCAGGTATCGGTTGGCATTTAAATTGAAATTCATTACGTTAATTTTCAACCCAAACCCCTCAAAATCTGTTCTGATTGATAACATTTTAGCCGTTTTTTCTAATTTTGCGCGCCCTGCGACATTCGCTTTACCAGCATTGGAGCAGCACAAAACCGTCTCGTTAACCGTCTATCGTCTACCGTAAAAATGATCTTCGACCTGAAAATGATCCGGGAGTTTTACAAAAACTATCCGGCCCGCGTGGATGCTGCCAAAGCAAAACTCAAACGCCCCCTCACCCTTTCCGAAAAAATACTTTTTGCGCACCTGCACGAGGAAAGTCCTCTGGCCGATTATAAACGCGGCTCCGATTACGTATTTTTTCAGGTGGACCGTGTTGCGATGCAGGACGCTACCGCACAAATGGCCCTGCTCCAGTTCATGACCTGCGGCCGGAAAAAAGTGGCCGTGCCCAGTACGGTACACTGCGACCACCTCATCACCGCTGAAGTCGGCGCCGTAAAAGACATGGAAGCCGCGTTGAATAAAAATAAAGAGGTGTTCGACTTCCTGTCTTCCGTCAGCCAGAAATACGGTATCGGTTTCTGGAAACCGGGCGCAGGCATCATTCACCAGATCGTACTCGAAAACTACGCCTTTCCGGGCGGTATGATCATCGGCACAGACTCGCATACCGTGAACGCAGGGGGACTTGGCATGGTCTCGATCGGCGTTGGCGGCGCCGATGCAGTAGACGCCATGAGCGGCATGGGCTGGGAACTTCAGATGCCCAAACTCATCGGCGTGCACCTGACAGGCAAGCTGCGCGGCTGGACATCTCCGAAGGATGTTATTCTGGCCGTTGCCGGTATCCTTACCGTTAAAGGCGGTACTGGCGCTATCGTAGAATACTTCGGTAAAGGCGCACAAAGCATAAGCGCTACCGGAAAAGGTACCATTTGCAATATGGGCGCCGAAATCGGCGCTACCACCTCCACCTTCGGCTATGATAAAAGCATGGCGCGCTACCTGAAGGCTACCGGCCGTTCCAAAGTAGCAAGCATGTGCAACAAGGTGGCTGATTACCTCACCGGCGACGCCGAATGTTATGCCAACCCGGAAAAGTACTTTGATCAGGTGATCGAGATCGACCTGTCGAAACTGGAACCGCACATCAACGGTCCTTTTACGCCCGACCTCGCATGGCCGCTGAGCAAATTCGCAGCAGCCGTCAAGAAAAACAAATACCCGGTGAAACTGGAAGTAGGCCTTATCGGCTCCTGCACCAACTCTTCCTACGAAGACCTCACCCGTGCTGCGTCGATCGCACGCCAGGCAAAGGAGAAAAACCTGGAAGTGAAGGCCGAATTTACCATCACCCCCGGTTCCGAGCAGATCCGCTTCACCGCCCAGCGCGACGGCCTGCTAAACGACTTTTCCAATATCGGCGGGGTGGTACTGGCCAACGCCTGTGGCCCCTGCATCGGTCAATGGTCGCGACATATCGACGACAAGAATCGCGCGAACTCGATCATGACCTCCTTCAACCGCAATTTTACCAGCCGCAATGACGGTAACCCCAATACGCACGCCTTCGTAGCATCGCCCGAGATCGTCACGGCATTTGCCATTGCCGGCGACCTGACCTTCAACCCGAAAAAGAGCGCGCTGATCAACAGAAAGGGCGAAGCCGTAAAACTCGACCCGCCGAAAGGCATCGAACTCCCGAAAGCGGGATTTGCCGTGGAAGATGCCGGGTATATCGCTCCGGCCAAGGGCGGCGTCAAGGTTATGGTAGACAAAAAATCGGAGCGGCTCCAACTGCTCAAGCCTTTTACCCCGATTACAAACGATCAGTTGCAAAACATGCGCGTGCTGATCAAGGCAAAAGGTAAATGCACCACCGACCACATCTCGATGGCAGGTCCGTGGCTCAAATACCGCGGCCACCTGGAAAATATTTCAAACAACTGCTACATCGGTGCTACCAACGCTTTCAACGACGAGCGCAACAAAGTGCTGAATATCGAAAACGGGCAATACATGGAAGTGCCTGCTTCTGCCCGGCTGTACCAGAAAAAAGGTATTGGTACCATTATCTTCGGAGAAGAAAACCTGGGTGAAGGCTCCAGCCGCGAACATGCTGCCATGGAACCGCGCTATCTCGGCGTAAAAGCCGTGGTGGTCAAGTCGTTTGCCCGTATCCACCAGACGAACCTGAAAAAACAGGGTATGCTGGCCCTCACTTTTGCCAACCCGGCCGACTATGACAAGGTGCGGCAGGACGATAAAGTGAGTATCCTGGGCTTCGAAACATTTGCTCCCGGCAAGCCCCTGCAAATCCGCCTCGACCATGCCGACGGCAAAAGCGAGACTTTTGATGTAAACCACACCTACAACGCTCAACAGATCGAATGGGTGATGGCCGGCAGTGCGCTGAACAAGATCAGGAAGGATTTTGGTGTGAAATAAGGTAAACAGGATTCCTGTTCCGGCCCTCTTGTATCGCCGGAATGTCATTCATTTATACGACGGCTGTTCGCGTTACGTGCGAACAGCCGTTTTTTATAGGCAATTTATTTGCGCTCACACGGGCCGCATCAAACATCAATCTGACGATATTTGCAAAAAGGTATCACATGAGAGATTTAAAATATTTGCTCGCTTATTGCATTCCGCTAAGTGCCATGATCGCCCTGTACTGGCAGGGCGCCTGGGCCTGGAGCACCGTGATCCTGGCCTTTGCGGTAATACCGGTTGTCGAACTGCTTCTGCCCGTCTCTACCTCAAATTTATCACCGGAGGAGATTTCTGTTCAATCGGGCAAGCGTGTTTTCGACTGGCTGCTTTATCTGAATGCGCCTTTGTTGTTCGGCATTTCCATCTGGTATATTTATATTGTATCAACCGCTACCCCCGATATTGTCGAATTGACGGGACTTACTTTCAGTACCGGCATCATAGTGGGCGCCAACGGCATCAACGTTGCACATGAACTGGGCCACCGGAGCAATCGAGTTGAACAGTTGCTGTCGAAAATTATGTTGTTGCCGGCACTATACCAGCATTTTTTTATCGAGCACAACCGAGGTCACCATAAAAATGTGGCGACGGACAAAGATCCGGCCTCTGCGCGCGCCGGCGAAAATGTATACACTTTCTGGCTGCGCTCTGTGGCCGGCAGCTGGCGCAATGCCTGGAAAATTGAGCAGGAGCGCCTGGAAAAGGAAGGCAAGGCACTGTGGAGCGCCGAAAATGAAATGCTGGTATATGTTGCGGTTCAAAGCCTATGGCTGAGCGCCATTGGCCTCATCTTCGGCTGGAAAGGTCTTGCAGGTGCTGTTACCATTGCTGTCATCGGCTTTTTGTTGCTTGAAACGATCAACTACATCGAGCATTACGGCCTGCGGCGCCGGTTGCTGACATCGGGACGGCCCGAACCTGTTTCTCCGGTGCATTCCTGGAACAGCGACCATCAGTTGGGCCGAATTATGCTCTATGAACTTACCCGGCACAGCGACCACCACTACAAAGCCACACGCAAATACCAGATACTGCGTCATATGGACGAAAGTCCGCAGTTGCCCTTCGGATACCCGGGCAGTATGCTGCTGGCGATCGTTCCGCCTGTCTGGTTTGCCGTAATGGATCCCCTTGTGGCCCGCACAGGGCAAAATGCAGAAATAGGGCCGGGGTGAAGTGGAATTTGGTCAAATATGCGTCCTTTGCCAAAAAGCATCCGACGCGCACCATGCTGCTCAACAAAATTCAGGACTCTATCAAAGCCTATAAGAACTGGCTGAAGCAAACCCGCCACCATCCCTTCGTATATAAATGGGAATCGCTGCAAAATTTTCAGGCGAACTGGAATCCTGAAGCCGAAGACAAGGCGTCCATGTTCGACAGTTGTTTTCACAACGACGAAACGCGGCGCCTCTGGCAAACAGAAAACTGGTACCCGAAGAAAACGATGCTCGAGTTTTGGCGCTTTTCTCCTCAAACCGCCAGCCTGATGTTTGAAGACCTTTTCAACGAGACGCGCGATGAGGGCGCCCGCATCGGCCGATTCCTGTTCGGTTGCGATATGCTGCTGCGCGATTACAGGCGCGACCACCCCACCAGTATCGAGAACAACCACTACCACGACGACTACCGGATGATTGCACTTTATCTTGCTTTCCGGTACCCGGAATCGTACGCGCCCTACGATTTTAATACTTTTCAGAATACCATGACCTACTTCGGCGCCCGCGACGTCCCGCAGCAAAATGATTTGGTCCGCTATTTCAAAGTGCTGCGCACCTTGAAGAATTTTCTGGAAAAAGATGCCGAAGTTGCCCCTGCCATGCAAAAACACCTGCACCCCAAACGGCATTTTCAGGGAAAAACCCTCCTGTTGGCAGAGGATTTTTGCCGGTTTGCGGTGCAGGCTATGGAAGTATAGAAAAGAATTTGTCTTAAGAAAAAGCCGCCTCTACATCCGAAAAATCGCCGGGACAACGGAACATGCAAATTTTCCCGTCTTCATTAAATGTCCAGATATATCTGGAATCCACAGCGTAGCTTTTTCCGGTAGCAATGACTTTGGCAGATACATGGAAGTCATGGCGTACTTCATTACCCGTTTCCTGGAAATTAGCCGGAATAACTTCCACAGGCTGAATACTTTGTCCGACTGACATAAAAAATTGTCCTACACCTTCCTTGCCGTGAAAATGCCTGGCAAATGGGATAATATCCGGGTTGCCGTCGTGAAGCCAGTCCACATCATCGCTGCACAGGTCGAGGATGCCCGATACATCACCCTTCCCGAAACATTCGAACAGGCGTATGATGGTATCAGTATGGGAGGCTTTTACGGCTGTAGAAGCCATCAGGATGGAAAATGAAATATTTTTCATTGGTGAGGTGTGTTGGTTGAGTGAAACAGTGGAGTGTAGCAGTGTCCGGAGGGATACTTTTATCGCTCCATTTGGGTGACAATTTTATTTTAAGCGGCAGGAGCATGAGGTCATGCAATTTTGCATACCAAACTACATTGCCCCGATCTGCCGCATCAGAGATCCGGAATCCTGATAATTGGTAAGTTTGGTGAGCATACCGTTTTCCCATTCCAGAAATTCTGCTACCTGCAGGGTGACTTTTTTACCGGACGGCGGGATGTCGCCAGAAGGGGTTTGCAGCGGTCCGGTATGGGTGCCCGTAGCCGTGAACTGTACCGCAACATATTTTCCATCGACTGTTAGATTATCGTGGTGAATGACCATATCCGGAAAGGCTTGTTTAAAACCCGCCATGAACTGGCTAAAAGCTTCCCACCCCTGAAAGGTCATGCCCAGGGCATGGGCCGTAATGATTACATCCGGTGCTGCCATCGCAACACATTGATCAAACATGTTGGTTGAAAAACTTTCGTGTAACTTTCTGGTCAGTTGATCATTGTTTTTTTCCATGTGGTATGTATTTAAAAGGTGATTTCCTTCAGTTACGAAAACACATGGATTCCGGATTTCAGATGATGAAATTTTTCTTGATTATTTCAAGAAACTGTTTTAAAGTATCGCGGGATATAGAGGTAATCGCATTATGGTTGGCGCCGCCTCTTTTTGAGATATTTGCAGTTATGCAACCGTCTCCCTCCCTGGTGAGAGGGTTGCTGAAAAGTTTTTGATTAATTTTGTTCGTCAATATTTCTATGAGCCATATCAACATAGAAAAGGAAAGGGTTAGACACCTGCTGGCTGGCGACGACGACGCCTTTGCCGCCTTATATGATGATTATGCAGGTCTGATTTTTGGTGTTATTCTTCGCATTGTAGCGGATAAAGCAGAAGCAGAAAACCTGTTGCAGGATTGTTTTGTCAAGATATGGCGAAACATGGCCACTTTTGATCCGGAAAAAGGCCGTTTAGCCACATGGATGATCAATATTGCCCGCAATACAGCTATTGATTTTACTCGTTCCAAGTATTTTGCCCAAAAGCGCCAAAACCAAAACCTTGAAAAAATCGTATCTACAGGTATGGATCCTGTAGTTGCTCCCGTTCCTGTAGATATCGTGGGACTTCGGCAATTGGTTTCAAAGCTATCGCCGATATGTCGGGATGTGATTGAGTGGATGTACTTTGACGGCTATACCCAGCAGGAAATTGCAGACCGGTTCAATATTCCGCTCGGCACAGTAAAAACCCGGACCCGACTGGCCCTAAAGGAGTTAAAAAAGTATTTTTGTGAATCGGAAAATCTGATCTAACGTGGAAGATAAATACGACATCGGAAAAGAAAATATCAAAAAATGGCTCTCGGAAGGGAAAGAAACGACTCCCTCAGAGGAGGAGTTAACCCAAATGGAGGACGCTTTTATAGCATTTGCCCGGGCACATTCCCAACCGCCTTCTGATCGCCTGCGGAGCAGGGTACTGGATAAAATTGGCAAGCTGAACCGACAGAAAAAACAATTACAGCATTTTGACTTGCAGCATCTTCCCCTGTTGGATGAAAACACGAACTGGATGGATTGGGAGTATGCCGTGCGTGACATCGAAGCACCGGAAGATTTTGAAAATATTTACCTGTATCCGCTTGAATCCAATGAAAACAGAGACCTGTTTCTCATCTGGGTAAAGGAATTTGTGGAAGAAGAAGTACACCATGAACTCCTGGAAAGTTTCCTGATCCTGGAAGGCTCCTGCGAGTGCCATATCACGAATCAGGCAGGCCAGACACGTATCGTACGCATGGGACAAGGAGACTTTATCACCATGCAGTTGGAGGAAAAGCACGATATTCTGATTACCTCCCTGCAACCGGCAAAAGCAATACTGCAATGGCGTAAACTGGCAGCATAGCAACTACATTAAACCCGGTAGGTTTTAAGATATGTACAAGCCAAATTACTTTCCTTATCGCCGCACGCTAAAATAAGAAAGAGGTCGGGCGTTTTGCCAGACCTCTTTCTTATTGATATGATCTTTTGAAAACAATTATTGAAAAACAGAATTGATTCTCAAAAACCGCATTTTTAAATTTTTGCGGTCCGGACGGGACTCGAACCCGCGACCTCCGCCGTGACAGGGCGGCATTCTAACCGACTGAACTACCGAACCATTTGCTTTCCTTCAAAAGCGGGGCAAAGATAAACGCATTCTTCCCGGAGCAACAAGCATTTTTTCAAAAAAATCTGAAAATATTTGTGGTCGGTGAAGGATTTCTGAAAATCCGTCGGCTTAGCAGTACCTTTGCCGTGCTTCCTTACGGGAACAATAGTAAAAACCGGTTTAATCATTCCTCCTAATCCGCTCGGTTCAACAATTTTCCAAAACCAATTTTTGGAACCCACATGGCTATGACCTTCATGGATTTTGAAAAACCCCTCGAAGCGCTCTACGAACAACTGGAAAAGTTGAGAGAAGTAGGGGAAAAAGGAGAGCTTGACGTGACCAACATGGTGCGCGAGCTGGAAAACAAAATCAAAGCCAAGCGCAAAGAGATCTATCACAATCTCTCCGGATGGCAGAAAGTTCAACTTTCCCGCCACCCCGAACGCCCTTATACCCTGTATTACGTCACCATGATGTGCAAAAAGTTTATCGAACTGCACGGCGACCGTTATGCAGGCGACGACCATGCCATAGTAGGCGGATTGGCCAATCTCGACGGACAAACGGTTGTAATCATCGGTCATCAGAAAGGGGTAAATACCAAAATGCGGCAATACCGCAACTTTGGAATGGCTAATCCGGAAGGCTACCGGAAAGCGTTGCGACTGATGAAAATGGCCGAGCGTTTCGGATTTCCGGTCGTCACGCTGATCGATACCCCGGGGGCTTTCCCCGGACTGGAAGCCGAGCAGCGCGGCCAGGCCGAGGCCATCGCACGCAATCTGTTTGAAATGGCACAATTGCGCGTGCCCATTCTCTGTTATGTTATCGGTGAAGGCGCATCCGGCGGAGCACTCGGTATTGGTTTGGGCGACCGGGTATTCATGCTTGAATATACCTGGTACTCCGTTATTTCGCCGGAATCCTGTTCTTCCATCCTGTGGCATTCATGGGACTATAAGGAGCAGGCCGCAGAAGCCCTCAAACTCGACGCCGATAATATGCTTGAGTTCGGCCTGATCGACGGTATTGTACGCGAACCTCTTGGGGGAGCACACAACGCACCGGAAGAGATGGCAAAAGCCCTGAAAAAACACATCTGTGCAGAATTGAACAAACTGACGGGCCTCGACCCTGACAAACGCATTATGGACCGCATTGATAAATACAGTAAAATGGGCCATTATCGCGAACTTGCTCCTGCAAACAACAAATAAACATATGCCATGCTGGAATTTATCCGCATTGCCTTTTACAAAAAATCCCTGCGCAAACTGCTGGAGACGCAAAAACGCCGGCGCCTGTCCCTTAACCTCGACAGCGCAAAAACTATCGCGATTTTGTTCGATGCCACGACGGAAAAAACCCGCCGGGAAATAAAAGAATACGCGGAGGAACTGGAGGGTAAAGGGAAAAAAGTACGGCTTTTTGGCTATTTTTCGATCAAACAGCCGCCCGAAGGTCACCCTTTTGGCTTTTTTACCAAACAGGATACCACCTGGGCAGGCGTGCCCAAGGGCGATAAAGCGCTGGCTTTCGCAGCGGAAAAACCGGATATCCTGATCTATATGAATCCCGAACCCTGCGAACCGCTCGAATGGCTTGCAGCCGCATCTCAGGCCGCCATGAAAGTAGGATTTGCAACGGAAAAACCCAACGACTTCGACCTGCTGCTGGAAACTCCCGCCAACAAAGACCTCCATTACTTTACCGAACAACTGCATTTGTATCTGGGTAAAATCATCCTCACCAAAAATGAATCAGCACGAGCGATTTAGAGGTACAGGCGTCGCCCTGGTGACGCCTTTCAAAAACGGCGGTATTGATTGGGACGATCTGGAGCGGATCATTGAGCACGTCATCGCAGGTGGCGTTGAATTTTTGGTCAGTCTGGGCACTACAGGCGAATCGGCTACCATTTCAGAAGACGAGCAGCGGCAAATACTCGATTTTACCATTAAAACCAACCGCGGCAGGCTCCCGCTGGTGGCAGGCGTATTCGGCAGCAACAATACCGCAGCGCTGGTGGAGAAAGTCAATCACTTCAACTTCGACGGTATTGATGCCCTGCTCTCCAGCAACCCGGCATATAATAAACCCGGACAGGAAGGTATTTTTCAACACTACATGGCTCTTGCGGAGGCCTCGCCAAAACCGATCATCATCTATAATGTACCGAGCCGGACAGCATCCAATATGACCGCCGAAACCACGCTTCGACTGGCAAATGCAAGCGATAAGTTCCTGGGCGTAAAGGAAGCATCCAATGATATTTACCAGGTGATGAAGATCATCAAGGGCCGGCCGAAACACTTTCTCGTGCTCAGTGGCGATGACTTTATCACCCTTCCACTCATCGCATCCGGCGGCGACGGCGTGATCTCTGTCATTGCCAATACCACACCCCGCCCGTTTACCGATATGGTGAGGGCTGCCCTGCGCCATGATATGGCCACAGCACAACAACTTAACCTGAAGTTGCTCGAATTATATAAACTGCTGTTCATCGAAGGCAATCCGATGGGCGTAAAAGCTGCACTGGAGCTCCAGGGACTCTGCAGCCGTGAGGTAAGGCTGCCATTGGCGCCCATGACAGAGCAAGGCGTGCATCTCATTATGGCCGAACTGGAAAAAATCGGGGCATAGTACTAAAAGAGGGTCGGTTGCTCCGGCACTTCCCGGTGCAGATCCGGCTCGTCATAAGCCACATTGTTCAACTTTTCCGATACGCGGTACACCGAAAATATCCCATCCGGAGCGGGGTGTAGCATCGCGAGCACCGAATCCAAAGATAATGTGGATAACCATGCTTGCTGGTTCTGTCCCCCGATCAATAATACCGGCATACGGTTGTGCAGTGTTTCCAGATCGCGATTTGGCGTGGTCGTGATGATGGAAAATGTCCGTTTGGTTTCGTTTCCTGCGCGCCATTCATCCCATATGCCCGCCATAAACATCAGCGCGCCGCTGTTTAACGATATACGGTAAGGGATTTTGACCTTACCCGGTCCGGTCCGCCATTCATAAAAACTGTCCGCTGGAACAAGGCATCGTTTGCTGCGTATGGAATCCCGAAAGGACGGTTTTCCCTGAATACCCTCGGCGCGTGCATTGATCAGTTTGCCGTTATTTGCCCCATCGGCACTCCAATGCGGTACAAGTCCCCACTCCATCGATTGCAAAACGCCGGGCCTGTCGCTTGCAATGACATAAGACTGATGGGTCGGAGCAACATTGAAACTAAGCTTCAACGCCAGCGGTCGGATAACATCGCGCATCTGCGCTTCAAGTTGTTTAGGATTGGGTGCAAAAGAGTAGCGTCCACACATATACTTCGGCAACGTTTGTTTTAAAAATTTTGTGATTTAAGTAAAGAAAAGATCGTTTTCA
>ERZ724519.256-NODE-256-length-22386-cov-5.044646_pt1 | contig 22386 bp, 16 predicted proteins | sample MGYA00376052_ERZ724519 | MGnify/ENA primary metagenome ERZ724519 (study PRJEB28724, sample SAMN07190883) | activated sludge metagenome | isolation source: activated sludge of sewage treatment plant in Hong Hong | place: Hong Kong | collected 2016-03-17 ... | reverse complement strand
TCGTCTTGTCCCCGGTTGAGAATATACGCCTTGCGGCCGCCCTTTTCCACCGAATCCTGCATGACCATCTGCAGCAGGGTGTCTTTTTCTGTTTTGATCGCTTCCCTGGCATTCAGGAATTTCAGCACGCCTTGCAGGTCGGGTTGTGTGATGGGTATATACGGTTTGGGCACCTGCAGGTTGGGCACAAAACCGCGTTCGGGCACCTTGTTGAAAAAGGCAAAAGTGGCATAGTAGTCCCGTTGTGAGATGGGGTCGTATTTGTGATCATGGCAGCGCGCGCATTCCAGGGTGAGGCCCAGAAACGCCTTTCCGAAGGTATTGGTGCGATCGGCCACGTATTCCACCCGGTATTCTTCGTCGATGATGCCGCCTTCCTGCGAAATCTTGTGGTTGCGGTTGAACGCGGAGGCAAGCAGGGTCTCCTTGGTGGCGTCGGGCAGCAGGTCGCCGGCGAGTTGCCAGGTCACGAAGCGGTCGTAGGGCATGTTTTCGTTAAACGCCTTGATGACCCAGTCGCGCCAGGGCCACATCACCCGCTGCAGGTCGTCCTGGTAGCCGTGGGTATCGGAATACCGGGCCAGGTCGAGCCAATACACCGCCCAGCGTTCGCCAAAGGCGGGACTGGCGAGCAGGGCGTCGACCGCTTTTTCATAAGCGCCGGGCGTGTCGTCGGCAAGGAACGACTCCAGCAGTTCCGCATCGGGGGGCAGTCCGGTGAGGTCGAAACTTGCCCGGCGCAGCAGGCGCTCCTTTTCGGCCGCCCCGGAAGGTTCCAGGCCGTGCTCCTGCTGTTTTTGCAGGATAAAAAGATCGATGTCGTTGAGCGCCCATTTTTTGTTGGACACCGTTGGCAGGGCGGGCCGTTGCGGTGCGACCAGAGCCCAGTGCTTTTCCCAGGGAGCGCCCTGCTGAATCCAGCGCTCCAGCAGTTTTTTCTCGAAATCCGACAACTCCAGATGCGAGTCCGGGGAGGGCATCACACTGTCGGGATTGGTGGAATAAATGCGATGGACGAGGGTGCTTTCATCTGGTTTTCCCGGAACAATGGCATAGTGGTCTTTCTTCTCGCCCAGGGCGGCAAAAGCGCCTTCCTGTGTATCGAATCGAAGGCCGGCCTGCCGCTGTTTCTCGTCGGGGCCGTGGCATTTAAAACAGCGGTCGGACAGGATTGGGCGGATATGGAAGTTAAAACTGACGGTTTCGGGTAGTTGCGCTGCGCTTCGGCCTTCCTGCTTAGCGAAAAATGCAAAGAGAAAAATAGCAAGTGCCGCAGAGATGGCGGCAAAAACAATTTTTGAAACAGTCGGGCGATGCATGGGCGAAAAGTATAAAAAATCGCTCAATACTGATGCAGCCGTTCAGTACATCAATAATTGTTGAAATTCGTCAAGCGATACCAAATTGATCGCAGGGAACGGAATTTCCTTCAAAACCCTGAAGTGCCTATCGTTGGTGACCAGAAAATCTACATTGGCGGCTATGGCAAGGTCGGCAAACTTGTTATCATCCGGGTCATGCACGATCAAGCCATATTTGAAAAATGGCTCTGTTAAAATAACGTTGGATGATGTAAGCAGAATGTTGATAACGATATTGGCTGTCTGCGTCGAATAAAAATCAGCAAGTTTTTCTTCATATTCGGTCAGTATTTCATTGCTGATTACCCAGTCAAATACGCCTTCCCTAAACGCCCGATAGAGCCAGTATTCCGGGTTATGCCTGGGAATAGACGCAATCAGGCAATTCGTGTCAATCACAGCCCTCACTTAGGTCATTTACCTTGATTCAATAAACGTTCAAAATCCTCCCGTTTAATGCCCTTCTTTTCAATTACACTGTCAACTTCCTGTTGGAGCAATGTATCGTAATAGTCCAAAAGCATCTTGCGTATAGCCTCCGTATCGCTCTCGCTCATCGGACGGCTGAACAAGCGCAGCAGCATCAATTGTACGTCGTTAAGCGGCGTTTGTATGGGTTGCATAATTCAACTTTTAGTTTGACTAAGAGCGTGTTCGGGAATTTATTCTGAGGTGAAAGCGAGCAGATTTTATTTTAGATAAGGCAAATTTTGCAGCCGTATGCGGGCAATCCGGCGAAAAATTTAACGCAGTATAAAATAAAATTTGCCACTTGGAGGCCAGAAATAAATTCCCGAACACGCTCTTAGTGCAAATATAGGCGAATTTGCGGATTTATTTCTTGTCAGGCCATACCTGAAAGCACACTATCTTCACTACATTAATTGCTGGAAGCGCCATCATTGTAATCTATGTTTTTTAAGCATTCTTATATATTGTTCTTGTTGCTTTTTGCCTGCTCGGGCAGGAAACATTTAGCGCTGACAGAAGAGGCAGACACCAACAGTTACCTCGTCGTCCTCGGCATCACCCAGGACGGCGGATACCCCCACGCCGGATGCCGCCGCCAGTGCTGTCAGATGGTGTACGATGGCGATCGAAGTCCTAAAATGCCTGTTTGCCTGGGTCTGGTCGACCCGGCAAACAAAAAACTGTACATGCTGGAGGCCACACCGGCTTTTCCGGAGCAGTGGCGCAGGTTGCAGGACATCTCCGGCTTTCACGACAACCGTGTGCCCGAGGGCATTTTCCTTACCCACGCGCACATCGGGCATTATGCCGGACTGATGCATCTCGGCCGGGAGGTGATGGGCGCGAAAAACGCCGCTGTGTACGCCATGCCGCGTATGGGCGATTTTCTCCGGACAAACGGCCCCTGGAGTCAGTTGGTGGACCTGCAAAACATCGAAATACAACCGCTTCGGGTCGACTCAGCCATTTCGCTTCCGGGCGGGTTGCGCATCACGCCGTTTGCCGTGCCGCACCGCGACGAGTTTTCCGAAACAGTGGGCTATCGTATCGAAGGTCCAAAAAAGAAAGTGTTGTTTATCCCGGATATCGACAAATGGTCGAAATGGTCGCGCGATATTGTAGCGGAAGTGGGTCGGGTCGACTATGCCTTGCTCGATGCCACCTTCTATCGCGACGGGGAGTTGCAGGGCCGAGCCATGAAAGAAGTGCCCCACCCTTTTGTGGAAGAGACCATGCGGTTGTTTCAACAACAGGCGCCGGAGGAGCGGGCCAAGGTGACGTTCATCCACTTCAACCACACCAACCCGCTGCTGTGGGACAAAGAAGCGCAAAAAGCGGTGCGGGAGCGCGGATTTTCGATTGCTTCCGAAGGAATGCAACTGGCCTTGTGAGACTGCCTATTCAATCCTCTTCCCGTTGCAAATCCTTTTCTTTCAGGTGTTGCAGCGACGTTTCGAGCCGCTCAATGCCGGCCTTTGCTTTTCTGAGCCTGCGCTGCAGAAACCAGTTGTAGCCAACAATAGATACGAGGCTCAACAAGGCAAGCGGCGCCACGATCCACAGCGATTTGGGTACCCAGGGATGTGCATCCCAGAGGAAGAAGTACAGGATCACGGTAAATACCTGCCGGATGACCCACCGGATCATTTTTCTGCGCCTTTCGGTCGGCAACATGGTATATTCCGATTCAACCTTCGCTATTTCCTCCTGCAATTCATCGGCGATGGTGTTTTTGTTGTCTGACATGGTTTTTCTGAAATAATGAATTGATCGCGCGAAGCGCTGATGACTCCGCCATATAGCCTGAAAGGTAAAGGTATAGCGCGGCGCAAGAATCTTCGTCGCTCCCGCGGATGATTCTTATCATATCCGCAGTGTGACATCGGTTACAAAACCGATGCATGCGCAATGCCGAATTTTGTGTCATTAAGCGATCAAAAATATCTGCACTATGAAAGTTGAACAACTCTATACCGGATGCCTGGCCGAAGCGGCCTATTACATTGAGAGTGACGGTGAAGCCGTCATTATAGACCCGCTTCGGGAAACAGGTCCTTATCTCGAACGCGCCGAACGCGACGGCGCCAGGATCAAATACGTTCTGGAAACCCACTTTCACGCCGACTTCGTGTCGGGCCACCTCGACCTGGCCAAAAAGACCGGCGCTACCATTGTTTACGGCCCTACCGCTCAACCAAACTTTGACGCGCACATTGCCAAAGACAATGAGGTGTTGAAAATAGGCAAGGTGAGCATTGTTGTGTTGCACACCCCGGGCCACACCATGGAAAGCAGCACTTTCCTGCTCCGCGACGAAAATGGAAAGGACTACGCCGTTTTCACGGGCGATACACTGTTTATCGGCGACGTTGGCCGGCCTGACCTGGCGGTGAAGAGCGACCTCAGCCGTGAAGACCTCGCGGGACTCTTATTCGACTCCCTGCGCAACAAGATCATGCCACTGGCCGACGAGGTGATCGTGTATCCCGGCCACGGCGCAGGTTCGGCCTGCGGCAAAAAAATGGCGAAAGAAACGGAGTCTACCATCGGCCAGCAAAAGGTGTTCAACTACGCCCTGCGCGCCGACATGACCCGTGCCGAATTTGTGCGGGAAGTAACGGAAGGGCTGGTAGAGCCGCCGCAGTATTTCCCCAAAAATGCCGTACTCAACAAAATGGGCTACGAAAGTGTCGAATCGGTGATGGAGCGCGGCCTTACCCCGCTCACACCAAAAGCCTTCATGGCAGCCGCGGAGGCAAGCGAGGCCCTTATTCTCGATACCCGCAGCGAGAAATCTTTTGTGTATGGATTTATTCCGGGTTCCGTTTCCATCGGACTCGACGGGCAGTTTGCCTCCTGGGTCGGCACACTCATTCCCGACCTGAAGCAACCGATCCTGCTGGTCGCCGACAAGGGCCGCGAACAGGAGGCCATCATGCGCCTCGCCCGGGTAGGCTATGACAATACAATGGGTTATCTCGACGGCGGCTTCGAAGCCTGGGCCAGCGCCGGCAATGATGTGGAAACAATCGACACGATCGATGCCGAAGCATTCGCCGCCCGGTATGCCCAAAAACAAAACCCCGTGATCGACGTCCGACGCCACAGCGAATACGACACCGAGCACGTGGTAGGGGCCATCAACGTACCGCTTGACTTCCTGAACCGCGAACTGGCACAGATCCCGCGCGACAAGACCTGCCTGGTGTACTGTGCAGGTGGCTACCGCTCTGTCATCGCTATCTCTATTCTGAAAGCGCGGGGCTTCGACAACCTGGTCAACGTGGCCGGCGGCTTCAAAGCCATCAAGGAAAGCGGCAAGGTCGGACTGACCGCATTCCGGGAGCAGCGTACGGAACTGTGATGAGCCGTTTCCTCTGCGTGTTGAATACCATTTTTTGTTAAAATGATTGGAAATTAGTAGTTGCACATGCCCCCTTCGGTTTTCCCCGGAAAATTGAAGGGGGTTATTCTTTGTACCACCACGCAGCAAACTCGTTTCCCAAAATTCATCAGGCTTAACAAAGGGTCAAACGACTTGTGCTGCCCCGGGAAATAAAAGTCCGGAATGCCTCCGGTTTACATAAACAACAGCATCGGACTACATTTCACTACCCCAAATCGCGCCTTTCATCGAATTTTAAAAACCCTGCTTCTATTTCAGTACAACAGCGCGCATTGTATTTTTACTTTTGGAACCGGTTCCGGGAATACGCCATCGAGCGACGCCGTTAATCACCGGACCTCCTGTAGCAATGCCCTTTTCGGAAATACTCAGCATGGCTTTTCAAAGCATCCGCACCAACATGTTGCGGGCAGTGCTTACCCTGCTCATCATCGCCTTCGGGATTATGGCTCTGGTGGGTATTTTGACCGCAATCGACGCCATTGCCTATTCGCTTAACGATAACTTTTCCGGCCTCGGCGCCAATTCCTTCAGCGTAGAGCGGAAATGGGGCGAGGTAAAAAGCAACCGCGGCGGGCGCCGCCAGAAGATCGGCGAGCCGATCCGGTTCGAGGATGCCCGGGAATTCAAGGAGCGCTTTATTTTCCCGGCCAGAGTGTCTATTTCCTTCCGCGCGACAAGGCTGGCTACCGTAAAATACCAGGATAAAAAGACCAACCCCAACATCACTTTCATGGGTGTCGACGAGAACTACTTCGACGTCAAGGGGCTCGATATTGAATATGGTCGCGGTTTTTCAAGGATGGAAGTGGAAGACGGGCAGCCCAAAGCCCTGATCGGGCGGGATATCGTCAAACAATTGTTCGACGACAAGCCCGAAAAGGCGCTCGACCAGATCATACAGGTAGGCAATATCCGATACCGGGTAATTGGCGTGCTAAAATCAAAAGGCTCATCAATGGGCAGTTCGCAGGATCGTGCGGTATACGCGCCGGTGCTCAACGTAAAATCCATTTACGGCACGGCAGATACCGATTACGACCTGGTGATCGGCGTGATCAATGCCAAGGATATGGACGCTGCCCAATCGGAGACCATCGGCCTGCTGCGCATGATCAGGAAGGTTCGCCCGGGGCAGGACGAAGACTTCGAGATTTTTGCCAGCGACAGCCTCGTTTCCATCCTGAAGGAAAACACGACCAACCTGCGCCTGGCCACTATCGCCATCGGCCTGATGACGCTGCTCGGCGCCGCGATCGGCCTCATGAATATCATGCTGGTGAGCGTCACGGAGCGCACCCGCGAAATCGGCATTTACAAGGCGCTCGGCGCAACGCGTCGGAGTATCCTCACGCAGTTCCTGACCGAAGCCATTGTGATTTGCCAGATCGGCGGACTGCTGGGTATATTTCTCGGTATCCTCGTCGGCAACATCGTCACCCCGCTGCTGGGCGGCTCTTTCCTCATCCCCTGGGGCTGGATGTTCCTCGGCTTTGCGTTGTGCATGATCGTGGGTGTGGTATCGGGTTTTTATCCAGCCATGAAAGCGTCGCGGCTTGATCCGATCGAGTCGCTGCGGTATGAGTAGGTGCCATATCGTGGCTGTATCATAGTATAACTGCATTCTAATGACAACACCTACCTACTACGATCTGGTCTATGCCGTCGTGAAACAGATACCCCGCGGGCGGGTGACCAACTACGGCGCCATTGCAGACTTCCTGGCGCTTGGCGCCTCCCGAATGGTTGGATGGGCGCTCAACAATTCAGTACTCGGCGACGGTGTGCCGGCACACCGCGTCCTGAACCGCAAGGGCGAACTCAGCGGTCGCCATCATTTTGCCACCCCCACGCTGATGCAGGAACTGCTGGAAGCGGAAGGTGTCCGGGTAGAAAACGACCGGGTCGTGGATTTCGACAAACATTTCTGGAGTCCGGCGCAGGCGCTGGGAGATAACTGGGAGCCGTTTTAGTATAAACAACTCAAGTTGTAATCATCCCGATCAAACATACGGCGTCTGTACAGGAATATCAGTAAAACATCTTAATTGGCATATAGCCGCGCTTTGTATCCCGGAATGGTATTCCGGTTGTATCCCGGAATGGTATTCCGGGACGCAACACCGTATTGAGGAATGCGGAATACCATTCCGCAATACATTTCGTCGCCCTTTGTATCCCGGAATGGTATTCCGGGACGCAACACCGTATTGCGGAATGCGGAATACCATTCCGCAATACATCTTTTGTCGCACCTTGTGACGCGCGCATTACCGGGTTGTCGGCACCGTTCCCGTTACGCGGATGCCATGCCGGGTCAGCGTGTCTACTTTATCGGGGTTGTTGGTCAGCATTCGAATCGATCTGACACCCAGCGCATTCAATATTTCCGCCGACTGGGTGTAGTCCCTTGCGTCTCGTTTAAACCCTACCGCTTCGTATGCATCGGCTTGTGCAAGGCCCAGCCTTTTGTGCTCGACGCTTTTCAACAGGGCATAATGGCCATTGCCCTTACCCTCCTGGTCCAGCCAGATGACAATACCCCTGCCTTCCTGTTGTATGAGTTGTTGCGACACCTCCATCTGCTCCCTGCAATCACATTCGATACTGTTGAACACATGTCCGAACAGGCAGGAGGAATGTACCCGGCACAGAACGTCTTCCCGGCCCTGTACGTCGCCCATGATCAGGGCGATAGACTCTTTTCGGCCGTCGTAGAAAAGCATTTCCAGGAATTCACCGTATTTTGTTTTGATGTTGCCTTCGGCAATTTTGACGATCATAATTATTTTTTGCTGAAAAAGAGTACAAAATAAAGGTTTTTACGGCAAAAAGACTTCAATAACATGGTCGAAACAATAGCTGGCACAGCACTGGAATGAAATTTGCTGTCACGTGGTATTAAAGATCGGCTTTGCTCACACTTCCTAAAATAAAAAAGGTACTTCTGGTAGAAGATGACACTCATCTTCAGAAGCGTCTTTGTGCCATACTGGAAGAGAAAGGCTGCCATGTAACGTCCGCTCTGGACGCACTTACGGCGATAGAGCACCTCGAAAACAACCGTTTTGATGTCATTCTGCTCGACATCATTCTTTCCAAAAACACAGAAGCCTTGCAAGGCATCGGATTGCTCAAAAGGATGAATGCCTTGCAGATCAATACGCCGGTTATCCTGCTAACCAACAAGGCTGATAACGATACCATATCGGAAGCGGTTCGTGCAGGGGGTGAAAATGTCCGGTCTTTCCTGACCAAGAATATTGTGCTCTCGGAGAATATACTTTATCTGATAGAGCAGGCGATCAACAGCCCCTTTAAAACGAGGAGCTTGTCTGAACTGCTGAGCAAGGATAAAAAAATAAACATTATCAGGGGGGTAAGTGCCGATCTCCACTTTCGCTTACAGGAATATATCGGATATTTTCAGACGTACATGCGCGAGTTTAAGGGCAAGTCCATAGAGGTGAGCCTGTTGTCCTATCTTGACGATATTTTTGTTGAATTAAACTCCTTTGAAGATGCCGGCCTGGTCCAGGCGCATTTTGAGGAATACCTGTCCTATCCGCTGCAATACCCCGATATCGACCCCCTGATCGAAACGACAGGCCGCTTGAGTGCTATTGCTTCCAGCAATATCGAACTAAAGGCCCGAACCAAAAATCTGGTGCATGAAATATCCCGAAACGTGGATATCCAGTCCGTTCCGCGGACATGCATTTCGGTATCCGTTTCGAGCGAAAACATTAACGTTTTCGAATATGATACCTGGAAGATACGTTCGAATAAATTCACCGCAGATCAGGCGAGACCTTCTATCGTCAGGCAATTCGAAGTATTGAGAAACAAATGCGAATACCTCATTGCCCAAAACAATACTTCCGGTGCCTTGTCGGAAATAGGCGCCTTTTGCAAGGCCCACCAATTGAATGTGGTCAGTACAAAACAATTACTGCTCACGGCTCAATTTGAAGCAGCGCGTAACGCCCAGATACTGGGCATCATTGATCAAAAGGATTGTGATCGGAAAATCAACGACCTCAATGTCAGTATCCTGAATCTGATGATCGATATTGAAAAAATCGTCCTGCCGGAAGAAGGTTTGAACTGAACGCCGGCCATTTTTCTTACTCCACGTTTTTCCCGATCAGCTGCTCATCTTCTTTATTACCCCGTTTCTTGAAAAATTTCGGGTTTACCACCAGCAGGCCAAAGGATTCACCGTCCTCCTTGGTGCGCTTCGCATGGTGTGTGCCGTGCGCGCGCAGTATGGCGCGGGAGTACTTGCCATCGAGCTGTTTGAACCAGCTGAAGCGGCGGTGAATGTACACGTCGTGAATAAGGAAATAGGTAAGGCCGTACAGCGAAATACCGACGCCGATAAACAGTACCCAGAAATGGGTGGTGAGTCCGCCGATCATATAGCAGATCATACTTGGAATGGCGAAAACAAGAAAAAAGCGGTCGTTTTTTTCAAAAAAACCTTCTTTCTCGTGCCTGGGCAGGTGGTGGTCGGCGTGCCAGCTCCAAAGCACACCGTGCATGACGTATTTGTGGGTAAACCAGGCCATGAATTCCATACCGGCATATGCGGCGAGGGTAATAAGGGTATACATCAACCAACTGGGCATAATATTGAATTTTTAGTGCAACTCCCTGTGAGCGGATTTCCCGCAGATTGACGTTGTTTTTATGAGAAAACCTGCGGGAAAGCCATATAACAGCGTTCGCAGTGCTTTGTTTATCATGCCCCGAAAGGTAAAAACTTGTCGTCGGGAGTTTCTGCCAGCACCGGCGCATCGGCATGAACCGGCAGTCCCGCGCATACATGCTCGTACAACCGGAGGTAGTCCTGCGCCATCCGGTCGGCGGAAAAATACGCACGGGCGTATTCGTGGCACTTGACGCGGTCATATGCATCTGCATTTTTCACCGCTTCCACCAGTTCCGATTTTTTTACCGATAAACAGCCCATGTCGCAGTAGAAAGCCTCAACGGTGCCGTTGCCGACGTGGGGTTTGCGCTCGCTGCCCATTGTTTTTCCCAGCATTTCCGGCAATGCGCCGTAGGGCGTGCCGAATACCGGGCAGCCGAAAAACAGGCTTTCCGCAACGGCGAGGCCAAAGGGTTCGTGCCAGATGACCGGGAAAATAAGCCCTTTCGAGTTGTTGACCATGGCGTTGCGGCCCTCCGGATTCAATACACCGTGGAAACGGACGCTGGGGCTGAGCGTAATGCGCAGGCCCTTGCGGAAGTTGACCCTTGTGCCACCGATCACGTGCAGGCGCGCACCCACCTGCGCAGCGATGTCGATCGCGCCGCGCACGTTTTTGCCGCTCCAGGCGGCATTGCCGAGAAAATGGAAATACATCCGGCGGTTGTGCAATTCGGGCGTGCCGTATTCTTCGAAATCAATACCGGGATGAATATACACCGATCCACCGTGGATCGCAGCCTGCCTGGCGGAAACAAATACCGTATTGGGATCGAGTGTTCCTGCTTCCGCCCGGTTGTCGTGCTGGGTAATGATGTACGGTTTGGCTACGGGCGACCCGGGAGTGCAATGAAAATGGACGATATCGGTATCGGCAGGAATCTGGTCGTCGAGGGGCGTTTTTTCGTCCAGGATCAATACGGGAGCGAAGGGACACCTGGAGCCTTTTTTTACCAGAAAGGTGACGTGGTGCCCCAGTTTTATTAATGCTTTACCCAGCCACCAAAGCACACGCTCTGCATCATCATAGGTGTTAACCGGGATTTTACTATTGCAAACCAGGAGAATCTTCATCTGTTATATGCCCAAAGATTAAAGCGGGTCGGTCTATCTAAACCCTTTCATCGGCGAGTGATGCAAATGTGCAACTTCCCGGCAATTTGCCCAAAGCCGACAATAGAAAAATACCCACTTTTGTCCCGCCATGACGTATCGCGAAACCCTCGATTTTCTGTACGCCCAGTTGCCTATGTTCCACCGCATCGGCCCGGCGGCATTTAAAAAAGACCTGACCAACACCCTCGCGCTGTGTGAGCATCTCGGCAATCCGCACCTGAAGTTCAGGAGTGTCCATGTAGGCGGCACGAACGGAAAGGGCTCGGTAAGCCACATGCTGGCGGCAGTGTGTCAGTCGGCAGGGCTAAAAACAGGACTTTATATCAGTCCGCACTACAAGGATTTCCGGGAGCGGATAAAAGTAAACGGCCGGTACATCAGCCGCCGCGATGTGATCGCTTTTGTGCAGAACAACCGAGAGGCGATCGAACGCATCCAGCCCTCCTTTTTTGAATTGTGCGTGGCCATGGCGTTCGATCACTTTGCCCGGGCGCAGGTGGATATCGCCGTAATAGAGGTGGGCCTGGGTGGCCGGCTCGACAGCACCAACGTCATCACCCCGCTGCTGAGCGTGATCACCAACATCAGTTACGACCACATGAACATGCTCGGCGACACACTGCCCCTGATCGCTTATGAAAAAGCGGGGATCATCAAACCGGATGTTCCGGTTGTCATCGGCGAAACACACCCGGAATCTGCACCCGTCTTTCTGAAAAAAGCCGCCGAAACCGGTTCGGAGATCGTATTTGCCGATCAGCATTTTGAGGTAGAGGCAGCGCATGCCTCAGAATTTTCAACGACCTATCATGTGTCCAAAAACCGGCAGACTTTTCTCGAAGACCTGGAGGTGGAGGCAGCCGGTCCGTTTCAGGGCAGAAACCTGGTTACCCTGCTCCAGACAACGGAATTGCTGCATCGCGCGCTGCCGGAAATTGACCGCAACGCCCTGTCATCGGGCTTGAAAAACCTCCGCACCCTGACGCGTTTCATAGGCCGCTGGCAGGTGATCGGCCGGAACCCGACCATACTCTGCGACAGCGCCCACAACGAAGCCGGCATAAAAACGGTATTCGAGCATATTGCCCGACAATCTCCCCCCCGGCTCCATATCGTCACAGGCTTTGTGAACGACAAGGAGGTGGACAAGGTCCTGGCGTATTTTCCACAAAGTGCGCGGTATTATTTTGCCAAAGCCAACATACCACGCGGACTCGAGGCAACCATTTTACAGGAAAAAGCAGCAGGATGGGGATTGAAGGGGAAAGCCTATACTTCGGTGCGCAATGCCCTGCGTGCCGCAAAGCGCGTTGCGAGGCCAGACGACCTTATTGTGGTGACCGGAAGTATTTTCGTGGTCGCAGAGGTGCTACCTTCGCCCCGGAACCGACCTTTGTAAAAAAATAGGGCGTCCCGCATTGCGCGAGCGCCCCGTGAACTATAAACAAACAAAAAATATACGGCAAAACGCCGTCAAGTCGGCGTTTGTTTAATATCCGGCCAGGTTTTATTAAACAAAAATTGCATTTTCTTTAATTCTGTCCATTTTCCTCATGCCCGCACGAAAAATTATCCTGCTCCTGTGCTGCTGCTTTGCTTCCGGCGCGCTCTTTTCCCAGGAAACCGCCACCATATTTGGCCGCATCACCGATGCCTCCAACGAACAGCCGGTTGAACTGGTCACCGTTTTTGTAAAAGGCGGTAAAAGTGCCGTCACCACCGACGAGCGCGGCAACTACGCCATACAGGTACCTGCCAACGAACGCATTACGCTCGGCTTTCGCCGGGTGGCCTATAAAGAGAGCAATGCCGACGTACTGCCCCTGCCCCCCGGTGCACGGTTCGCGCTCGATGTGTCCATCGCCCCCACCGAATCGAACCTCGAAGTGGTGATCCGGGAACGGCGGCTCGACGATGCCGGCATGATCCGGGAAAAAAACATCGAAACGCTCAAACTCCTGCCCAGTACCACGGGCAACCTGGAGAGTGTGTTGCCGCATATTGCCTTGGGCACGAATTCCGGAACAGGCGGCGAACTGAGTTCCCAGTACCAGGTGCGCGGCGGCAATTACGACGAAAACCTGGTGTACGTCAACGACTTCGAGATTTACCGCCCCCAACTCATCCGCGCCGGCCAACAGGAAGGCCTGACGTTCCCGAACATAGACCTGGTGCGCGACCTGTCGTTCAGCAGCGGTGGTTTCCAGTCGAAATACGGCGACAAACTCTCCTCGGTGCTCGACGTCAAGTACAAGCGCCCCGACAGCCTCAGGGCCAGCGCCAGCGCCAGTTTTCTCGGCGCATCGGCCCACCTCGAAGGCAGTGTAAAATCAAAAAAAGACAGCTACCGGGCTTTCCGGTACCTCGCCGGCGCGCGCTACAAAACGACCCGCCTGCTGCTGGGCAGCCTCGACGTGACGGGCGAATATGTGCCTGACTTTACAGACATCCAGACCTACCTGACCTACGACCTGAGCCGCGACTGGCAACTGGGCGTCATCGGAAATTACAACCGGTCGCGCTACCGCTTTGTGCCGGAAAGCCTCGTCCGCGCCTTCGGACTGGTGGATTACGCCCTGCAACTGCGCACGGCATTTGAAGGACAGGAGGTCGACGATTTCACCCAGGGCATGGGCGGCGTATCGCTGACTTTTTTGCCCGACCGTGAGCACAACCCGTTGTATCACAAGATACTGGCCTCGGTGTGGCGCAGCCAGGAAAACGAGCGTTTCGACATCCTGGGCTACTATATTCTCGGCGAACTGGAAGAAAATCTCGGTTCCGACGAGTTTGGCGAGATCACCAATATTCTGGGCACAGGGACCCAGCAAACCTGGATCCGCAACTACCTCACAGCCGATGTGCGCAACCTGGAATACAAGGGCGGTGTGGAACTCCAGCACGACCGCAGCGATGCGGGGCTGATGCGCAGCCACTTCCTGCAGTGGTCGGCCAAATGGCAAAACGAGCAGATCAGCGACAAGATCAACGAATGGGAGCGCCTCGATTCGGCGCTCTATTCCCTGCCCTACGACAGCAATTTCCTCTTCGTCCGCCGTGTACTGAAAACCCGCAACACACTCCAGAGCGACCGCTTCAGCGCCTTTTTTCAGGATACCTGGACCTGGCGGAAAGAGGGTGTGCGCGAATTCCAGATCATCGGCGGGGTGCGCGGGCAATACTGGACCCTGAACAAGGACTGGTTCGTGACGCCGCGGGTGCAGTTGTTGTTCAAACCGCTGAACACCAAAAAGGATGTATCGTACCGGGTGGCGGGCGGCTTGTATTACCAGCCTGCATTTTACCGCGAGATGCGCGGCCCCGACGGCTCCGTGAACGAAAACCTGAGCGCACAGAAATCTGCGCATGTGGTGGCCGGTTTTACCTACGATTTTCTGTGGGGCAAACACCGCCCTGTCAAAATGCGCCTCATTGCGGAGGCCTATTACAAAAAGATGTGGGACCTGGTGTCGTACGACCTCGACAATGTGCGCATCCGTTATTCGGGCCTCAACGACTCAAGGGGCTATGCTACCGGAATCGACATCCGCCTGAACGGTGAATTCGTGCCCGGCGCCGAGAGCTGGATCAACCTTTCGCTGCTCCGCACCCGGGAGTCGATCGACGGCGTGCAACACCAGATCCGCAAACTGGGCGACCGCGAAGGGCGGCCTGTAAAGGATGTGCCGCGACCCACCGACCGGATCGTCACCCTGTCGACTTTCTTTCAGGATTACCTGAAGAAAAACAAAAACATCCGGATGCACCTCAATTTCACGGTGGGAACCAGCCTGCCTTTTGGAATACCGGACAACAACATCGTGTTCCGCAATCCCTATCGTTTTGCTCCGTACCACCGCGTGGATATCGGCTTTGGCTTCCAGCTCTGGAAACAGGAATGGCGCAACCGGCGGCCGCATCACCTGCTTCGCTTTACCCGCAACACCTGGGCGAGTTTCGAAGTGTTCAACCTGCTCAAAGTAGCCAACGAAGCGTCGAATACCTGGATCAAGGCGATCACCAATGTGCAGTATGCCATTCCGAACTACCTGACGGGCAGAAGGTTGAATTTGCGGTTGAAGATGGATTTTTGAGCATCTCAGAATAAAATCTCCATCTGGATATTGGCCCGTTTGAACTCCTGGCTGTCCAGCCCGACCACGCGAAACCCCAGTTTAAAATACAGGTTGAGTGCCTGATAGGCCTTGGTATTGGAATAGAGGAAAACCCGTTTTGCGCCCAACTGGCGCGCCCGTTCCATGGCCGCCCAGCATAGTTTTTCGCCGATCTTTAGTCCGCGGGCCCCTGCCGCCACGGTCATTTTGGCCAGTTCAAATGCGCCGTTACCAAATGGCTGCAAGCCAACCGTGCCGATGATCGCACCGTCTTTTTCGGCCAGCAGGATAGCCCCGCCATTGAGAAAATACTTTTCGGGTTTGCCCAGGGTTTCGCGGTCAATTTCTTCGACCTCGAAGTCCTGCGCAATCCAGGCCAGATTCAGGTTTTCCCAGTCCTTCTGGTAGCGGGGCTCGTAGTCGATGATACGCACGGCATGATCGGCCCGGCTGCGGGCGATACGCCGGGCCGTATCGGAAAAACTTTCCCTGGAGAGGCGGTCTTCCACCTCGCCGATCGCCCGGAGCAGGGGTGTTTCGCCTTCGCAAATCTCTTCCAGCGCGGCTTTGATGACGTCCCAGGCCGGCTCCATTTTCACGATGAGTTCCTGTGCAAGCGGAGAGAGGCTGAGCAGTCGCCTGCGGGAATCGGTTTTGTCTTTCACCGAGCGAATCCACTTGTTCCGCTCCATTTCACGCACCAGGGCGATCACCGAAGGGTGCGCATAGCCGATCTCGTTGGCCAGATCGATAATGCCCATCGGCGATTTCCGGGAAAGCGCATACAGCATCGGCCAAAACTTCGGCTCGAATTCAATTCCGAAATCGCTGTAAATCAGCATGCCATCCTTGCGCAGGCTGTCGGCGAGCCGCTGAAGGCGGGTGGAGATAGCGAGATAACCCGCTGCATCGATAATGTTGTTGTTGTTTTTCATATCTGCAAAACTACGTAGTTGACTACGTAATTCGCAAATATTATTTTTCTTCAACGTATCGTTTCGGTGACCGACCCGCATTTCAGCATTTTGTCCCCGAAATAGGGGTTCAGAATCTTTTCTTCCAGACTCAGCCAGTCCGCCCCGTTGTTGTTGTCTGCCATCGGGCAGTTTTGCACGTACACGGTTACTTCGAACGGGCCGAACACTTCGGCCAGCGCGACCATTTGAGTGGAAAGGGGTTTGAAATAACTCCGCGCCGTATCGATATCATTTGATGCCGCCAGTTTGACCAGGGCTTCTACGGCGGCGCGGCTGTGGCTCATCCAGTGCTCGTGCGCTTTGCCGTTGAACAGGCTCATGCTCGTCCCGTCAAATGCTTTTTTCAATTCGGACGCCTGCTTCCGGGCAACTGAAAGATCGTCTTTCACGAGGGCGTCTTTCAGCGCAAAATAGCGGTCGAGCAACTTCCGTACGGCAGCCCTGGCCTGCTTGTCCGGAGCGGGCGCCGCTGCGGGGGCAGGCGGCGCGGCGTGGCCGCCGTGGTGGCCGCCGGTCGAGGGAGCGCCGCCTTCCGGGTCCATCATGCTGGGCTTGCCTGCCAACTGGGCTGCTGCATCAATGGAAAACGTGCCATTAACCGCGATCTCGGTTCCGGGTTCGAGTCCGCTTTTTATCACGTAATGATCACCGACCAGAGCCCCCAGAACCACCTCCTGCATGCGGAACACGACGCCTTTATCCGTTGCCTTTTTTACATAGACCACCGAACGCTCGCCCGTCCACATGACAGCCGATTTGGGCGCCATCAGGCTCTCTTTTTGGGCATTCAACCGGGTTTTGATCACCCCGCTGGCAAACATTTCCGGTTTTAGTTTTCCACCGGGATTGGAAATCTCCACCCGTGCCGTCGCTACCCGGGTGGCCGGGTTGATAACCGGATCAATAAATGCGATTTTTCCGGTAAAGGTTTCTCCGGGCAGCGCCTGTATGGTAAACGACACCGTGCTTCCGACCTTCGCCCAGGGCATATCGTTTTCGTACACGTCGAACAACACCCATACTTTCGACAGGTCTACAATATCGTACAGGGGCATGCCGCGCATGACATAATCGCCGAGGTTTACTTTTTTGGCCATGACAATACCGCTCACGTCGGCGAGAACAGGAAAGCGCTCCCTCGGTTTCCCGGCGGCGAGGATATCGTCGATCTGCTTGTCGGTGAGTTTCCAGTTTTTGAGTTTTTCCCGGGCGGCAGGTAATAGCGCGGGCTGCATATCCTTTATTTTTTGAGCGGAAAAGAGTTCCTCCTGCGCCGTCACCAGTTCGGGCGCATAAATGCTCGCCAGGACTTGTCCCCTGCGCACCGGTTCACCCGTAAAGTTGACGGCAAGTTGTTCTATTCTGCCGTTGAGGTGGGTTACCTGGGAAAAGATCAGCCGCTCATCGGGCTGCACCTTTCCGTTCAGCAGCAATTCCCGGGTGGGTATGCCGAAACCCACAACTGCCGTCTGTACATTGGCCAGTTGCATGGCCGTGGGCGACATCCGTATCTCTGCCGGATCTTCAGCCGATGTGTTATCGTCCAGCGGAATCAGGTCCATGCCGCAAATGGGACACTTGCCGGGTTCCGACTGGCGGATTTGGGGGTGCATGGAGCAGGTCCATACCGTAGCCCTGCTTGAATCGGCTGTTTCCGTTTCATGCCCTTCATGCGTGGCGCCGGCCGGGTGAGCCGGCATGAACAGCCGGCCGATAAGCAATCCTGCAGCCAGCATAACGACGGCGGTAAGGATTATGGAGCGATTGACTTTTATCTTTTGCATGGTTGAAGTTTTAGTAGTGATGAGATGTCACCTTGACACCGACCCGGTCAGATAGTCGAGTTTTGCCAGTGCCTGTTGGTATTCGGTCTGTGCCGATACTTTTTCCATTCGGTAGCGGAACAGTTGCTGCTGGAAGCGCAGGATTTCTTCAAAATCCTGTCCGGCATTGCTGTAGGCTGCCATCATCAGGTCGATCGCCTGCTGGGTTTTGACCATTTGTTTATCCAGCAATTCGACCATTTGTGTGGCTTTTTCCACGTCGTACCGGGTCATGGCGTACATGGAGGCGAGTTCATTTTCCATATCCTGCTTCATATCGGCGTACATATGCTGCATGAGGCGGCGTTCGGCCACGGCAGCATCGTATTTTTTCCGCCAGATGGGGATGGTAACCGTCGCCATAGGCATCAGCATATCCCTGCCGTTGTTGGGTGGAAGTTGAAGGTCGCCATCCTTTCGTTTTGTGAGGGGCATGTATTGCAGGCCTATACCGATCATCGGTTTTCGCTGAAAACCGGCGGCTTGCTCTTCGGCGACCGCCGCCTGGATCTGTTTATCAAAAACCGCGAGGGCTGGATTGCCCGACAAGAGGCTGTCGGGGCGGGCAGAAATATTGGATTTCATTTCTGTCAGACTGCCTGAAATGGCGACAGGCAGGCTGTCGGCGCGGTTGAGCAGGCGGTTGAAGGCAATTTCCAGCGGCTTGCGTTTTTGTTCGAGCAGGGCTATCCCGGTTTTCACCTCATCGATCATAATATCAGCCCGTATGGCATCCACCATGGGCGCCTGACCATGCTGAAATTTGATCGTGGCCAGTTCCTTGTCCGTCTCCAGCACCCGCAGATTCTCCTGTTGTATCCGGACCAGTTCTTCCAGTTCGAGGAGCGGGTACCAGGCATTTTTAATGCTGAAAAAAAGCGCGTTCTGCGCGACAGCAACCTCCTGCGATTTCACTTCGGCCATTTGTGCCGCTTCGCGCTCCATAGCGTCGAGGGCGCCGAACCAGGGGAACATCTGCATGGCCGATATACTGCCCAACTGGTTGCCCATCGGCAGCATCATCGGACGAAGGAATACGGAGGCGTTCACGGTCGGGTCTGGAAGCGCCCTAGCCTGGGGTAACTTTTGACGGGCGGCTTCATATGCCGTTTGTTTTGCCCGGATGCCGGGATTGTTTTCAAGGGCCATTTTAAGGTAATCGTCCAGCGTTTGAGCGGGAAGAGCACCTGCCGACAGCACGGCAACGAATATGATCAGGATTCTCATGATTTAATTTTTAGTCGGATTCAACAATTAAGCGCCGGCCAACTGCCGCCGCACCACTCCCTCCCGCCAGTAGGCCTGCAACACCGGCACGACGAACATGGTCATCAATTGGATGGTCATGCCGCCGAAGGTGGGGATGGCCATGGGCACCATGATATCGGCGCCTTTGCCGGTGGATGTCAGCACGGGCAGCAGCGCGATAATGGCCACAGCGGCGGTCATCATGGCCGGCCGTACCCGTTTTTTACCGGCGATCAGCACGGCTTCCCGCACTTCGGCCACTGTCGACGGTTTGCGCTCCTCAAATACCTGGTGTATGTATGTGCCCATGATCACACCGTCGTCGGTGGCAATGCCGAACAGGGCGATAAATCCCACCCAGACGGCTACGCTGAGGTTGATCGTATGGAGTTGAAACAGGTCGCGCATGCTTTCCCCGGCAATGGAAAAGTGGAGGAACCAGTCCTGCCCGTACAGCCACAGCATGATAAATCCGCCGGCAAAGGCCACGAAAACGCCCGAGAAATGGATAGACGAGGCGATGATGGTTTTAAACTGAAAAAACAGCAGTAGAAAAATGATGATGAGACTGATGGGTATGACGATCGACAGCCGTTTCATGGCCCGCAACTGGTTTTCATAACTGCCTGAGAACTTGTAACTTACTCCTGCGGGCACCGTCAGTTCGCCGCTGTCGATGCGCTGGCGGATAAAGCGCTGCGCTTCCTCCACGACATCCACCTCTGCGTAGCCTTCTTTTTTATCGAAAAGCACGTAGCCCGTGAGGAACGTGTCTTCGCTTTTGATCATCTGCGGACCACGCACGTATTCGACGCGGACGAGGTCGCCGAGCGGCACCTGGGCGCCGACGGGTGTCGGCACGAGCATTTTTTTGATGCTTTCAGGGTTATCCCGCAATTCGCGCGGATAGCGCACCCGTACCGGGAAACGCTCCCGGCCTTCCACCGTCGTCGTCACCTCCATACCGCCGATAGCAGTTTCGATAAAATTCTGAACGTCTTCGATATTCAGTCCGTAACGCGCGGCAGCCACCCGGTCGATATTCAACTGGAGGTAGGGTTTACCAACGATGCGATCGGCAAAGGCGGCTTCGGCCTTCACGGAAGGAACCTCTTTCAATATGGCCTCGAGTTGCAGCCCGAAATCCTCAATGGTCTTCAGGTCGGGGCCGTAGACCTTTATGCCCATAGGCGCCCGCATACCGGTCTGGAGCATGACCAGTCGGGTTTCGATGGGCTGGAGCTTCGGCGCAGAGGTAACGCCGGGCAATCTGGTGACGCGCACGATCTCGTCCCAGATATCGCCGGGGCCCTTGATCTGCGGGCGCCAGTTGCGGAAATATTGTCCGTCCGGGTCAGGGATGAGTTCAGCCTGTTTTATGCCTTGCAGCAGCGCTTCCTCGTTAGGGAGCGTATCGCCCGAAACAAGTACGAAGCGACCTTTTTTATCTGTTTTAAAAGTTTCCCGCTTTCCATCTTCGTTAATTAAAAATTCAGGTTTGTAATTGATGATGTTCTCGTACATCGAAATGGGAGCGGGGTCGAGGGCCGTTTCTGCCCGCCCGGCCTTGCCCACGGCCAGTTCCACTTCGGGAATATTGGCCAGCAACATGTCGAGTTGAGCGACGACCCGCTGGTTTTCCTGCACCCCCGAATGGGGCATGGAGGTGGGCATAAGCAGAAAACTGCCTTCATCGAGTGCGGGCATAAACTCTTTGCCCATACCGGGAAACTTGTGCAGCATAGTGCTCCAGAGGCCGGTCGCGCGCACATTCCAGCCCAACCGGTCGAAGCCTTTGGCCACAAATCCGAAAGTACTGTTCCAGCCCAGCCAGATGACCACCCCGAACAGGATGGTAAACAGCGGGACAAGCATGAACTTACCCTTGTTCACGAGACACCATTTCAAAACGGGTTCGTAAAAATGGACAATCGACATCAGAATCCCGAGAATGAACCCTAACAGTACCAGTACGAACAGGTAGTTGCCCAACAGGGCATTGTGGTGCCCGAGCGGCATCCACTCTTCGGTCAGAAAGAACGTAGCCACCAGCAGCACCACACCGATATTGATATAATTGGGCATGGCTTTCCAACGTTCGGGCCATTTGTTTTCCATCAAATTATTCAGCCCGATCACGGCCAGCCACAAGGGCAAGCCGGTTTTAAAAACGATGGCAAACAGGATACCCGCTGCGATCAATGCCACATTCCAGGTGTTGCGCACTCTTTTTTTGTCAAAATTCAGCGACAACACCAGGTGTGCCATGGCCGGCAGCACGACGATGCCGAGCACGAACGAGGCGCCCAAAGCAAAGGTTTTAGTAAAAGCCAGCGGCTTGAACAACTTCCCCTCGGCCGATTGCATCGCAAATACAGGCAGAAAACTGACCACCGTTGTCGCCAGCGCCGTGGTGATGGCAGACGACACTTCGACAACTGCCGCGTAAATGACTTCAAGCAGCCGGCGCCCCCGAACGCCGTGGTTTTCCGGCATTTCAAGGTGCCGGATGATGTTTTCCACAAAAACGATTCCCACATCCACCATCACTCCGATGGCGATGGCGATGCCGGAAAGCGCCACGATATTGGCGTCGACACCGGCATAGCGCATGACAATAAACGTCATCAGCACTGCCACCGGCAGCATGCTGGAGATGAGCAGCGAGGCCCGCAGGTTGAGCACCAGTACGATCACCACGATTATACTGATGAGGATTTCGTGCGACAGCGCCCGTTCCAGGGTGCCCAGCGTTTCGCGAATCAGGTGGGTACGGTCGTAAAAGGGTACGATGGTGAGCTGACTCACCCGCCCGTCGGACAGCATCTTTTTGGGCAGTCCGGGTGCAATTTCCGCGATTTTGGCTTTTACGCCATTGATCACGGCCAGCGGGTTGGAGCCGTAGCGGGCCACCACCACACCCCCTGCCACCTCGGCGCCGTCTTTGTCGAGCAGACCGCGGCGGGTTGCAGGGCCCAGCGACACCACGCCGATGTCCTTGATCCGAATGGGCACGTTGTTGTGTACTGCCACAACCGCCAGTTCGAGGTCTTCCACCTTCCTGATATAACCCAGCCCCCGGACGAGGTATTCGGCCTTGTTGATTTCGATGGTCTGTGCGCCGGCGTCGCGGTTCGACCTTTTCACGGCTGCCA
>ERZ724519.251-NODE-251-length-22545-cov-3.920987_pt1 | contig 22545 bp, 13 predicted proteins | sample MGYA00376052_ERZ724519 | MGnify/ENA primary metagenome ERZ724519 (study PRJEB28724, sample SAMN07190883) | activated sludge metagenome | isolation source: activated sludge of sewage treatment plant in Hong Hong | place: Hong Kong | collected 2016-03-17 ... | reverse complement strand
GAGAACACCAGCTTCCGGGCAAGCGACAATTGGGATTCATACCACGTTCCATTCTTGCCACCGAACTCAAACCGGAGTCCAAGGTTGAGGGCCCAGAAAAACAGGGCGCGCTTGACGGCCGGGGCCTCTTTCCCTTTGGCCAATATGCGGTCATAGACTTTCTCCAGGAGGCGTGGCACGGTGGAAAACACATCCGGCTTCACCTCTTTCAGATTGTCGGCGATCTTATCCATGCTTTCGGCATAGTAGATCGACACGCCCAGGTACATGTACAGGTAGGTCAGCATCCGCTCGTAACTGTGGCAGAGCGGAAGGAAGCTCAGCGCACGGTGGCGGTGATCGACCGGCGGAAGGTGTTCCGTCGCTTCGACGTTGCTGATGATGTTGGCGTGCGATAACATCACGCCTTTCGGAGTACCGGTCGTTCCTGAAGTGTACAGGATGGTGGCGAGGTCGCCGGAAGCAATGGAAGCACGAACGCTATCGAGGCGCGAAGCATCGGTTTGCTGGTCGCCCAGTTTCACCAACTCGGTCCAGTGATCGGCACCGGTGACCGGTGAAAAGGTATAGACCTGTTTGAGGGTCGGAACCTCGTTTCGGATGGCCGCGATCTTTTGATAGAGATCCGCGTCGCCGGCAAAGACCATTTTTGCGCCGCAGTCGTTCAGAATAAACTTGATCTCCGGTTCGCTAAGCGTCGTATAGATCGGGACGTTGACCGCGGCGATCTGCATCATGCCGTGGTCGACAAAATTCCATTCAGGCCGGTTGGCCGAGATGATGGCGATCTTATCGCCTTTACCGATTCCGGATGCGAGTAAACCGTAGCTCACCCGGTCGATCATATCAACGAAATACCGGGTAGAATACGGAGTCCACTTCCCGTTTTCCTTGGCCGTCAGGGCGTCCTCCTTGGGAAAACGATCCAATTGACGGCGTGGAATATCGAACAGACGTTTAATTTCCATGCAAAATGAGCGTTACGAATTTACATATTCAAGAGGGGGTAAAAGCGCGTAAAAAACGCAGGATTGTCCCGATTATTAACAAGTAATTCTGTCAACTGTTGAGGGCTGGAAAGGAGATTTCGGGATTCCATCAGGCACTTTGCACTGTGATGAACGGTCATGCAGCCGAAATCGTTGAAAATTACCCAGCAGTATCCCATTCCTCAAGGCTTCAATAGCCGAAATTTGAACGACTATGAGAATTGAAAACGATCTGACCCGGATGCTCAACCTGCGACTTCCGTTGGTCATGGCACCCATGTTTCTGGTTAGTAACGAGGCGATGATCCGGGAGGCCATCGGGGCGGGTATTCTGGGCTGCTTTCCCAGCCTGAATTTCCGAAAGGAAGGCGAACTGGAAGGAGTACTCGAACGCTTGAACCAATTCCTGCAAACGCGCCAGGGTCAGCCGGGTACTTATGGAGTCAACCTGATCGTTCAGCGGAGCAACTTCCTCTTTGAACGTCACCTCAAAGTTTGTGTCGACCGGAAAGTTCCGGTATACATCACCTCGCTGGGTAATCCGACAGAAACCATCCAGGCGGCACATGCTTATGGCGCCAAAGTATTTTGCGACGTCACCAACCTGACCCACGCGGAAAAGTGTGCCCGAAACGGATGCGACGGGTTCATTGCCGTCGGTCAGGGTGCCGGCGGACATGCCGGCCCCTACCCGCTTTCGCTCCTGGTGCGCACGCTGAAGTCGCACTTTCCCGACATTCCGGTACTGGCAGCCGGTGGCATTGCAGACGGTAGCGGCATCCTGAGCGCCCTCGCATCGGGCGCTTCCCTGGCCTATTGCGGAACCCGTTTCATTGCCACATCCGAAGCTCCGGTCGGGCAGCCCTACAAAGATGCAGTGATCCAATCCGGCATGGATCAGATCGTTCTTACGGAGCGCATCAGCGGGACACCCTGTACAGTGATTCGCACGCCCTTCGTCGAGAAGATCGGACTGAAACAAAACCGGTTCGAACGATGGCTGGGCAAGAATCCACGGACACGCAAATACTTCAAGATGCTGGTCCAAAAACGCGGTTTCAACTGGCTCGAAGAAGCGGTCAAGCCCGGCAACTACAACAATCTGTGGTGTGCCGGCCAAAGCGTCGAGCTGATCCACGATATCGTTCCGGTCAGGACCATTGTGGACCGGTATGAATCCGAATTGAACGAAGCCTGGCAGGCCCTTTCCGCTACCATCCGTCCCTGATCCATGAAAAGGCTGTTGCAACTTCTCCAAGACGCGGAACGCTCACCGATCCGGTTGTGGCTGCTCAACCGCATCGTTGCACGCGCCATCCCATTCAACGCGCCACACGGCATCCGTATCCAGCGTATTACACCCTTCGGAATTCAGGCGACGCTTCCGTACCGGCGCAAGAACCTCAATCACCTGAAAGGATTACATGCCTGCTCACTGGCGACATTGGGCGAATTCACCGCGGGCATGTCGTTGCTGCATGCGCTTCGATCAATGGACTACCGGTTGATCATGAAAGAAATCAAGGTGACCTATCACCGTCAGGGCAAATCGGACGCGCGGGCGGAATGCAGGCTTGACGAAACCTGGTTGCGTCAACACGTGAAGGAACCGCTTCAGTCATCTGACGCGGTGTTCGTACCCATCCAGGTACCCGTAACCGATGAAAGCGGCGAATCACTTTGCACGGTCGAAGTACACTGGCAGGTCAAGCGCTGGGATAAGGTCCGGACTCAGTCCTAATGGCGTAAACAGCAAGGCCCGGCAGCGCGCTGAGCGTCTGCCGGGCCTTGCTGTGATAAATAGCCAGGATCAGATCTTCGTCAGGCGCATGCTGTAGACCTTTTCAGCCGTGCGAACCTGCAGGATGTAGACGCCGACGGGTTCGTTCAGCAAATTCAATTGCTCCGTTACCCTGCCTTTATTCATCAGGTTGCGCGACTCGATCATGCGACCGCTAACATCGGTAAGGGTCAGTTGAACCGAACCAAGCGGCAAATCACGGAGATCGACAGTGTACACTCCGGTTCCGGGATTCGGGAAAATCGCGAGTGCCGGAATACGGACCGGAACTCCCGAAGAAAGCACATTGTTATTCTGGAGATTGATGTTGTCGATGTAAAGGTTATTGCCAAAATCGTTGATGTTGACAAAGCGTATCAACGCCAGTTCTCCGGCCAGGGAAGTCAGTTCAACCGTGTCGTTTCTCCAATCGTTCCCGGATGAAGGCGACCAGTCGGTATTGCTCGATGGCACGGAAGCCAGTGCTGCACCGATCTTCTCATAACCGGTAGCCGTCCAGGTAGCGCCGCAATCGGCGGATTGCTCGATCCGCAAGCCATCTTCGTAACCGGAGAATTGGGCATAGGCGACATCGAACAGCAACTGCGGATAAGCGACCGCCGCGAAGTCCACCAGGATGGTCACCAGGTAATCGAGTGCGCCGGAATTGTTGTAACTGTAATTATCGAACCAGGCAGCATCGGTATTCGAACCGTCAGACCCGGTGATATTGGTTTTGACCGACCATTCATAATCAGGTCCGGATGCGATCACGTCCCAACCGGCTGGCGGGAATGCTGGAGCAAACGCTTCCTGCAAAGGCGCCGCGGCTCCGGCTGCTACTACCTGGAGGTTGATGTCCAGTTCGTTGTTGGCGAGGTTCAGATCCGGTGTGGCGTTAACCGTCACGACCAGATTGAATGCTCCGCCCGCGGAGAAATCGGCCGGGACCGCAAACGTAAAGTTCGTAGTAGCGCCATGAATCAGTGAACCCGTGTACGTCTCGGTAACAGGCGAGCCGCCGTTGATCATATATGACAACTGGAAGCCTGAGGCGGTATTCAAGCCATCGTTGCGTATTTCGACCGTAACCGGAACACTGTTGAGCGGGAAACAAGGATAGAGGTTCCCTTCCACCGGGAAGATCATCGTGCTAAGGCCGATATCGTCGGCAAGGCTGCAACTGACCAGCCCGGGAGCCTTCTGAACGGCATTGGCTCTGCGTCCCTTGCCATTTCCGACAAGTGCTCTTACACTGAACCAAACTTCATTGGTAGCAGGAATGGCAAGTTGGGCGGTAGTGCCGGTAACGGTCATTACGGAGTCCATGTAGCGCGAACCCAGCACACTGACTTCATACGCCGTTGCGCCTGTTACGGCATTCCATCCGATCTGCATGGTATCCGGGCAGGCAAAATCCACGTGAAGGTTTTGGGGTATACCACTTACCGTGAACGTCTCATCCGACAGGTCTGAATCCGAACCACGTGTAATCCGAACCAATGCTTCGCCGCTACGCTGGGAAGCGATGGGTGTCCATGCATATTGACGAATATCTGGGCCAACGGTAGCGATCGGTTGCCAGTTCGCGCCATTGTCCGGCGAAAACTCGAGTGTGAACGGTGTCGAAACGCCATAGGCATCCCAGCGCAGCAATTCTTCCGAGCCGATAGCAAAGCCTTCACCACCGGTCGGGTACGTTAACACGATCTCATCCGTTCGGAATTCCCATACCACATAAAACTTTTGCATTCCGGACGGGACAGCGTTACCTGACACGCTTGCGGTGAAGGTTCCGGTCGAGGGGTTGTCGAGCGTTACCTGTTCTACGTTATTGAGGTGATCGGCTCCGCGTACAGCCGGCAGACCAATGGTTGAAGCATTCGGCGTCGGATCGAGTATCCAGGGTTGCAAAATGCCAATGGACGCATGGCTCAGGGTCAGATCCAGGTCATTCACCAGTTGAAACGCCGCGGAAGGATCTCCAGCCGGATCCAACCAGTACAGTAACACGCGAAGCTGGCGGACACCGGAAGGCACCGTAATGGAGATGTTGCGTGAAGAGCCCTGGCCAACCGAATCGAGTACATACGTCCGGTTCGCCAACGTCTGTAACGCCCTACGTGCATTGATACGGCCATATCCGTAACTGTAATCAGGTCCGTCATTGCCGATATCTTCCGCAGTGTTCAAGAGGGTAGCCTTGATAAGCGGAGACTCGGGGTCACTTCCACTGTTCAGCTCACGATAGGCCTGGTACAGTTGAGCGGTTGTTCCGGCAACGGAAGGACAGGCAGCGCTGGTGCCTCCTCCGACCTGGTAGGTATTGTTCTCGTCGGTGGAAAGCTGGTCGCGACCATTGGCGCAGATGTCCGGTTTGACACGACCATCGTCGGCCGGGCCGTGGGAACTGCTGGGATCGATCACCTCGTAGGCATCGAGGTTGCCAACAGCGATCACGTTCTTGCCGATCTTGAAGCCGCCGGTGATCGTACCCCAGGGAGTACCGGCGCCGTAGCCGCAATCGCCCTGGGCATTGTTCCCGGCGGAAAAGACCAGTGTGAGGGATGGATTATCGTTTACGATCTGATCACCCGTCTGAGAAATGGCATTGTAATCATTGCAACCCTGGCTGTAGCTGGTGGACGTGATGATCGCGCCGAGGGAATCGAGATAGTGCGGCGCCTGGTAGATGTGGTCGTATCCAACCGAACCGGCTCCGATATCGTGAATGTAGATCCGGGCACCATCGGCCATACCGCGAATGGTGGGGTCCAGGTTTCCGGCGCCGACCGCGATTCCCGAGGTCATGTCGCCGTGTGTTCCGCCGGCACCGCTGTTCATCAATTGCGTGATGCGGCCCTGGAAGTCGATGTGCGGACCGACCTCGCCATCGTCGGCGAGTGAGATGGCGACACCGTTGCCATTATAATGTAAGCCCGACGGAATGTCGCTGTTGATATAATTGCTCCGGTGCAGTGAACGGCCCCGGCTATCTTCAGGATAAGAAGCGGGAGCAACCGGCTCAATGTACCGCACGAAAGGAAGTCGCACCAGACGATGGATATCCTCCTTTGGGAATTCCACGTTTACCAGACCGAAGCCCGATTGAGCAGCGGTGATCCTGGCTCCGAATTGTTGCAATACCGCGGTCGCGTGTTCGAATGAAACATCCGGGAAAAAGCTCAACTGCAATTCCACGCGTCCGCCGGTACGGATAGCATGATCCGGAAAACTGCCTTCCGCGACCCGTCGGTTCAATTTGTAGCGTTCATCGACCGGGAGTACAGTACGAACGTTCGTCCTGGTCAGCAAGCGGCTGTCCACTGAACGCGGCAGCGAGACCAGCCAGGCATTGGCAGGAAGATAGGAGACGAAGCGAAGACCCGCGGTTTCAAGTTGACGCTTTCGTGCCGGATCGGGGAGGCTGTTGAACTGTATGATCCGATAAAATCGATCGTCGAAGATATCCTGCGATGAAATCCGGCTAAGGGATTCATCACTGAAATCCTGCACCGTGGTAATGGTTCCGGAAGCAAGTCGGATCTCGTTACCGGGAACGTCGGGATGCCCCGCAAAGCAAGGAATAGCCAGCGCGAGGGCTGCAATCAGTACAGATAAACGCATGGGAAAGTTGATGGTTGGCAGATCAAATAAACGAAAAAAAGGGATAAGGATGATTGTCGAAAACAGCGGAGTTCAAAAGAGCGTATGTTTGTGCAGATTCTACAAAATGGGCCGGATCTTTCGCAACCTTTTTGGCATTTACGCGCTGATCGTTTTTACGCTTTCAGTACTTGTTGTACTTCCCGGCTATTTCCTGGTATTTCTATTGGCCAGCAAGGAACGAGCGCCTCGATTGGCCCATAGGCTCATCTCCCGCTCCTGGGCGTCTGTGCTCTTCCTCCTCTTTGGCATTCGGGTCAAAGTAAGAAACAGCCAGGTACTTGATCCCGAAAAAACGTACGTCTTCGCAGCCAATCATCGCTCCTTGTTGGATATACCTTCGTATGCAATCGCCTGCCAGAACACATTCCGCTTTTTATCGAAGGAAGAATTGACCAAAATCCCCGGCATGGGGTGGATTATCCGAAAGCTCTACATCACCGTGGACCGCAAGGACAAGGCTGCCCGATTACGCAGCATGGACCGGATGGTTCAATCCCTGCGAGACGGAGTCTCCGTATTTCTTTGTCCGGAAGGGACCCGAAACAAAACCAACCGACCCCTGCTCGATTTTCATGACGGAGCATTTCGCGTAGCCATTGAAGCCCAGGTGCCGTTGGCAGTCATGACGATCATCCATTCCGACACGCTGCTTTCTCCACTCCACCCGATTGCACTGATGCCTGGCAGGATCGAATGTATCTGGGAGCATCCGATCGAGACCAGTGGGATGACTGTACAAGACGTCCCCCGGTTGCGGGAAACTGTTAAAATACTTATGCTAAAACATCTGGAAGAAGTTGCTCGCCTACGGCAGAAATGAATTTGCCCATCAAGTAGGCACATTGACCACATTTCTGAATATGACACGAACCGCTAAGGTCAATTCGCTACATTTCATTTTCTTTTGACGTTGCAATGCGGACACTAACTACCAGCTTCCTTCTTTTTTTTCTTTGCACATCGGCACTTGCTCAATTCAGTCCGGAACACGACCCACATCGAGGCATGTATGTGGATCGCTTTTGGAAACAGAAGTGGAACAGCAATACTGAAGTTGATCCAACATTTTCCATCCTCACGGTTGACGAGGACCATGACGGTATTTTTGAGAAAGAAGACGCATTACTCCGGTATGCCGCTGAGAATCATATCACCTACCTGGCGCTGTATGACATTTACCGAATTCTGGGGCGTTCCTATACCGCGTGGAACGGCTCCACCCGTCGGATGGAGAATTTAGAAGACCACTTATGCCGGTTCATTAAAAAAGCGAAGGAGCAATACGGAATCACTCAGATTGGCCTGATCGGCGGATCGGATGTTTTCTTCGACAGCCTCGACACCTATATGGATCGATTCCCGCCGACTGCTCCACTCCGACTACCGGGGTCATTGAAAAACCGCCCCGGACTTCCGGCCATTCTAAAAAAATTGGAAGAGCCTTTGGTTGAAGGAGATCCCACAACACCCTTGGCGGAGCATCTTAAACTGATGCTGCGGGTTCAGCAATTCAACGAGTCCAATCCCTGCGGGGTTGATCTTGATGTTGTGAACATGGAGTATGAATTCTGGGGAAATTGCGCCACCGAGCTTCCCATCTTTACGGAGTATATCCAGGCAATGGATGCTTTCCGGGACCAATACGACTCCCTTCATACCGAACATCCGCTCATCACAGAAGCGTATGTAGCCTTTCTGACATATTGCAATTTCCCCAATGTCGTCGCCATCATGGACGGCTGTTCCAATTGCAGCCCGTGTCCGACTTGCAACAACCCGCATGAACCCCTGATCGATCGTGTACTCTATTCACAACAGATCATGCAGCCAAACTACTTCCTGCTCGCTGATCAAAGTCATTTTGAGGCCCCTACCAGTCAGGATAGCACCGACTTCCATCCACTCCTGTATGCGGAAAGCATTCAGACCGGTGGTGGCGCGGATTACCTCGGCGCCTGGTTTCCGCAATCCCCTTCCTTTACCATCTTCACCGCAGAATCCCGATACTACTCCGCCTGGCGGAATTATACTACAACGCCTTTTGGGCAACCACGACAGAACGATGTACAACGCGGCGGCGCCATGTGGTTCGCTTCATCACACATGATGGACTGGCTCGACCATCCAGTGATCCTTCAAAACCTCGGACCCTTTTGCACGCAAAGTGATACTCAGCAAGTGGAAATGAAATATTTCGGCCCAACCGAACCGGGTATCGGATACCGTTTCCACATCTTCCGAGACAGCGATAGCACAATCGTTTATCCTACCAATGGCAACCCGTTGGCGGGAATCACCCAACCCTACGAACCCTCAGTGGGAGGAAGTCGCGAGATCATGGCGGTTGATTTCTCAGACACGTTGCTCTTTCCTCGCATTCGTCTTGCACATGGCACATATACCAGTGTGCTGGAATTGGACTACGACTCTGCCTCGAATGCCGGATACACAGCCCGATATCCGGTAGTCGTATCCGATCAACCACAAATCGTCCTGATGAACGAACCTGAATTCTGCGCAGGTGGCTACTGCTACCTGGTCACCAATTCCGGTGGTAGTCAATACACCTGGACACGTGACAATATCGTCGTGAAATCAGGAACCGAATGGTGGGTGAAAGCCACAGAAGACGGTTATTATAAATGCGTCATCTCAGGGGCGCCAGGAAGTTGTTCCGGCACCACGGACTCGGTACGCATACAGGTCATGCCAATGCCGGTTGTTGTAGTGAATGCGCTTTGCAATGGAGATGGCACCGTTACACTTAAAACCGATATGCGTCCCGCCAACCCCAACTCTACCACCACGAGCGGACCCGGCGGAGTAACCTACAAATGGAATACGGGCGCGACCACCGATCAAATCACCATTACGCCCACATCCAGCAACACCTATCGGGTCCTGGTGACCGACCCTTACTCCGGTTGCAGTACTTATCGGGACTGCTACGTTGCAGCCCCTCCAAGCAATTCGTTTACACCGAATATCGTTGTGAACAGCGTGCCAACATCAGCTTGCTCATCCAATGGCTCGCTGACCGCAACCTTGTCGCCCGGAAGCTATCTAGGACAAACCGCCTATCTATGGAATACCGGACAAACCACACAAACCATCACGAATCTACCGCCCGGGACGTACATCGTTTCGATGAGTTACTGGAAAAGCGCCTGCACGTATTACGACACCGTTCAACTTGGAACACCTACGACTGGCGGGCCATCCATTAGCGAGGTGATTATTCCATCCGGTTGTTCGAATACTGCCAGTGGAAGTGTACAACTCATGTTGACCGGCGGCCAACCACCCTTCAGTTTCTTTTGGTTTGGGATACCTGCGGATGGAATCCACCACCCCGCCAACCAAGACCAATCGAACCTGTTTCCGGGTATTTATACAATTCGAGTCCGCGATGTCAATGGTTGTGAATTCTGGCATGAAGTAACGGTACCTTCCGGCAATTCAATAATCCGCGTTCAACCGGTTTCCATTCTTCCCAGTAGCAATTGCTTTAACAGCCCGAATGGGTCGGCGACTGTCAGTGCAAGCGGCGGCACCGGTCCATATCAATTCGACTGGAATGACCCACTGGGGCAACAAGGCGCTACGGCCGACAGCCTGGTAGCAGGAAGTTATTGGGTCACGGTTACGGATGCCAATGGCTGCACATCTTCTACCTTCATCGATATCCCCGCCACCTCCCTTCCGATCAACTTGACAGAACTTGCATCGGAATCCCTCCCCGCTACGTGTCAACCCGGAAACGATGGCGTGGCAGCGCTCGTTGTTCAAGGTGGCGTCGTGCCATATACTGTTAATAGTCCCTGGACGCTTGACACACTTGGAACCGCACGACTTACCGGTACGCCGGGAAACTATCCGATCCTTGTCACCGATGCCAATGGTTGTCAATTCACAGATACGATCACTATCCACACTACCGAACCACCCTCGTTCTCGCTGTCGGCGCTCGGTACCAGTTGTAGTGGGTGTACGGATGGCGCGGTCGCTATCAACAATATAGTTACAAACAGTAACTGGAATGTTCAATGGACTCCACAGCTTGGCACCCTTTCCGGAGACAGTCTCATTCAAATGCCCGGTGGAACCTATACGATTTGCCTGACAGATACTGCAGGTTGTATCCGGTGCGACACTATCACGGTACCGGAAGACCCCACGGCTATCCTTCTGCTTCAAGGCCGGGCATACGACTGGACCTTGCATCCAAACCCAGCCGTGGATATCATATCCATTGAATCGGACTTGGGCACACCGCTACCGCAACTTGAGGCAAGAATCCACTCCCTCACCGGTCAGGAACTTGATCACCAGGCACTCGAACGGTCAAAGGCTACCGATATGGATATACGAAAACTGACGGCTGGAATCTATTTCGTTTCAATTTTTACATCCGGACGCTTGATCTCCACGAAACGGCTAGTCATCATCAAGTAAGACAGGATACGGAACAATTGCGGTTCGATCTTGTTACCTTTGCGGTAATCATTTTTCCTATGTACCGCGACACTCAGCACTGGATCGAGACCCTTGAAAAGGCGAACGAGCTCGTCCGCATCAAGACCCCGGTCAGCCCTACGCTGGAAATCACCGAGATCACTGACCGCGTTTCGAAGGTGTACGGCCCTGCCCTGCTTTTCGAGAACACCGGTACGGACTTTCCTCTCCTGATCAATTCCATGGGCACCGAGGACCGGATGGCCAAAGCGCTCGGGGTTGACCGGCTGACCGACATCGGGCACGACATGGAAGAACTCTTCAAGCAACTGCTCTCGCCCAAAGAGTCGTTGCTCGACAAATTGAAGTTGCTTCCAAAACTCGGTTCCATTGCATCCTGGATGCCTAAAGTTATTGGCGGCAGAGGCGCCTGTCAGGAAGTGGTGATGCAAGATCCCGACCTGACCAAGCTTCCGATCCTCAAATGCTGGCCGGAAGACGGTGGCCCGTTCATCACCCTGCCGGTGATCCACACGAAGGATCCGGTAACGGGCATTCGCAATGTCGGCATGTACCGGATGCAGGTATTTGGGCCCAAACTGACCGGTATGCATTGGCACCGGCATAAGGTCAGCGCCCGCCATATGCAGGAATACAAGAAACGCGGCGAAAAGATGCCGGTGGCCGTAGCCCTGGGTGGCGACCCGGCTTATACCTACTGTGCGACCGCGCCGCTGCCGGATGGGGTCGATGAATACATGCTTGCCGGATTTTTGCGAAAGAAAAAAGTTGAGTTGGTACAATGCCTCACCCAGGACATACAAGTTCCCGCCGACGCCGATATCATCATTGAAGGTTATGTGGATCCGAACGAGGACTACATTCTGGAAGGACCTTTCGGAGACCATACCGGCTATTATTCGCTGCCGGATTACTACCCGAAGTTCCATGTGACCGCCATTACCCATCGCAAGCATGCCGTCTATCCCGCCACCATTGTCGGTATCCCCCCGCAGGAAGACGCCTGGATCGGGAAAGCGACCGAACGGATCTTCCTGGTTCCGATCAAGATGACCATGGTTCCCGAGATCGTGGATATGGTGCTGCCGGTAGAGGGTGTATTCCATAATCTCGTCGTGGTGAAGATCCGGAAAGAGTATCCGGGTCAGGCCTCCAAAGTGATGCATTCGCTATGGGGCGCGGGACAAATGATGTTCACAAAGATGATGGTGATCGTCGACGGGGATGTGAACATCCATGATCCGGTCGAGCTGGCCCGTTACGTATCCGCGAATTTCGACCCGCTGCACGACACCTACTTCACCGCCGGTCCGGTTGACGTGCTCGACCATAGTTGTTCTGTCATGGCCTTCGGAGGCAAAATGGGACTCGACGCGACCAGTAAGAGCCCGGAAGAGCTTAGCATGCGCAAGACCGTTACCGGAACAAATGACACCACACCGATTGATCTTCCAGCTCTCAAGGTAAAGTACCCGGAGATCCGCGATCTTAATATCAGCTTATTGGAAAAGGGGATTTCCCTTGCGTTTCTGAGTATCGAAAAAAACAAGCCCGGTCATGTGAAGGAACTGACGCGTGCGCTCTTCGCCTTACCGGAGTTTCGTCGGATCAAAGGCCTGATCGTTTTGGAACACTCCGTCGATGTGCAGGACATCGCCGACAGCGTCTGGCGCTTTTCCAATAATGTCGATCCGAAACGGGATTGCCTGACCATCGAATCAACAGACGACGGCGCGTTCAACCACCTGGTACTCGACGGTACACGCAAGACACTTGCACATGACGGTTTCCAGCGCGACTGGCCGAACATCCTGACTTCCGATGAAGCTACGATCGCGTTGGTTGACCAGAAATGGCAAGAATACGGGCTGGGTACATTCCTGCCCTCGCCTTCCAACAAATACCGGAAGCAGTTGTATGCCGGAGGAGCCGTTGCCGAATAAGCTATCCCTCAGACCAGGCCGACGATCACACCGTCTTTCACGTCGATACCCAACGCATTGGGGTTCTCCGGCAGACCGGGCATGCGCATGATCTCTCCGCAAACGGCCACGATAAACCCGGCCCCGCTGTTGATGATCAACTCGTCCACGTTGATGTAAAATCCACCCTCGGCTTTAGCGTCTTCGGGGCGATCACTGAACGAATATTGTGTCTTCGCGATACAGACGGGATACTTATCCATCTGAAGCTGTCCGATCCGCTTCAAGGCGCGCTCAGCCTTCTTGGACATCTTGATTCCCTTTGCACCATAAACCTGCATGGCGACCTTCTCGAGCTTTTTCGGAATGCTGTCTTCGAGATCATAGACCGGCTTCAATTGAGCCGATTGTTTCTCGGTTACTTCCACCACCACCCGGGCAAGATCGGCGGAGCCTGCACTTCCGCGTGCGAAAGCTTCATTCACGGCCGCCGGAACGTTGCGCGATGCACAGGCTTCGAGCATATCCTGCATCTCTTCGCTGCTGTCGGAATCAAATCGGTTCAGCGCGACCACGACCGGAATGCCCATCCCCCGCAAGATATCGAGGTGATGATCCATGTTTTTCATGCCGGCCAGGAGCGCTGTACGGTTCGGCTTCTTGATGTCGACCTGCGCGACTCCTCCGTGTAACTTGAGCGACTGGGCCGTCACCACGACCACTGCAACAGCAGGAGTCAGTCCTCCCACGCGGCATTTGATATCAACGAATTTCTCCGCGCCGAGATCGGAACCGAATCCGGCTTCCGTTACCGCGAACTCGCCGAATTGCAACGCGGCCCGCGTGGCCAACAAGGAATTGCAGCCGTGCGCGATGTTGGCAAAGGGTCCGCCGTGTACGAAGGCAGGTGTGCCTTCGAGCGTTTGCACGAGGTTCGGACTGAGGGCGTCCTTGAGGATCGCCGTAATGGCGCCGGCAACTCCAAGTTCGTGCACCGTAAAGGGGGTTCCGTCTTCGCGATAGCCGAGCAGGATGTGCTCGATACGATTCTTCAAGTCATCCAGGCTTGTCGACAAGCAAAGGATCGCCATCAATTCCGAGGCCGGAGTAATATCGAAACCGGTCTCACCCGGTATACCGTTGGCGCTTCCCCGTAAACCGGTGATCACATGGCGCAGGCTGCGGTCGTTGACATCCAGCACGCGTTTCCAGGTGATCTCACTGAGTTGTTGACCGGTTCCCTGCTTGTTGTAATTGTAATTGTCCAACAAGGCCGACAACGTATTGTTAGCTGCGCTGATCGCGTGAAAGTCGCCGTTGAAGTGCAGATTGATATCCTCCGAAGGCACCACACTCGATTTCCCGCCACCGGTCGCTCCACCTTTCATCCCGAACACCGGGCCCAGGGAAGGCTCGCGTAAGGCCAGCACGGCTCGCTTACCGATGGAGCGAAGTCCGTCCGCCAGGCCAATGCTCGTAGTAGTTTTACCATTGCCGGCCCGTGTGGGTGTGATGGAAGTCACCAATACCAACTTTCCCGTCGGCTGGGACGGATCCAACGCGGCATGATCGAGCTTTGCTTTGAAGTTTCCGTACTGGATGAGTCGATCAGTCGGAATGCCTGCGGCGCGGGCGATATCCTGAATAGGTTTCATGCGGTGCTTGGGTAAAATGCGGTTGCGAAGGTCGTAAAAGTTAAGACACGGAAGGACCTTGAAAATCAGGGTTTCTCATAGGGATAAGGCGCCGGTGTCAGGGCCAGCGCGAGATCATCGAGCCACCACTCCCCTGCTCCCTTGTTCCAAACATAAGCCTTCACCTTGCCACCCGTACAACCTTCCGGGATGACACCTGAAATAATCGCCTCCTGCCATTTGCCGGTCTTGATCGTCCAATCGCTTAACGTGGCGCTGAAGTAGGCCAGATTGTTCTTTTCCTTTTCTATTGATACAACCAGCAGCGCATCCGGTGGAACGGCGCCGGAAAGAAAGCGACAACGGGCGTGCAGCACATCGTACCCGGACGGGTGAAGGCTATCGAGATCGCATTCCAGCGTATGGGAGAATTCACGGCCACTGATCATTCGTTCTACCTTCCCTTTTGCAAAGAAGGAATCAGGAAGGTATACGGCCTGTTCGTCCTGTTCGTAATCCCACACCAACGCCCGCGAACCCGGCTCTGGCCAAATGTTCTTACTCTTACGAAACCGGGAAATTCGTGCATTGAAAAAAGCTTCATCCTGATCCATGATCGGCCATCGCTCGCGCAGGAGGAAGTAAAGTTCTTCGGGATGAAAGCTATTGGTCCAGCCGTAGATCACAGATTGGGGTTGAATGCTGTCCAGTGTCACCATCAGGCGCGCAAGCTCTCCGGCGGTTTCCGGTCGATAGATCACCCGTTCCGGTTTCCAATCAGCCTGGTCGAAATAATAGTCGAGATAATCCGGATTGATCACATTCAAGACGACTACTGCAGGTCTTGGCGCATCAACCGACCAGTCCCGGGTCCGATCCGCCAACTCTTTGAAGACACCATACGCAGGCATTCGGAAGAACTTTTTCTCCAGGGCCGTACTTACTCCACCACCCAGCAGCACCAAGACGACGACCAACACCAAGCCTGTTCCCTGCCGAAAGACGTTCGGGGTGAAAGAAAAGAAGAACAACAGGAGCAGCGGAAAAACAAAAAAGAGCGTGGAGTATTGTATGATCGGGTGTCGCAAGAGGGAATATCCGAAGGCCAGTCCAAACGAGAACAGGAACAGAAACGCGACCGCATTGTGAAACCGGTTCCACACCGGTCGGGATCGCTGCACGTACCAACCGGTGAAGAAGCAGACGATCAATGAATCAATCAGCAACCAGGAAGCATTGAATACATTGAAGAAAAAAGAGAACAGCCAGGTGGGCTCCGGTTTACCCAGCCAACCGCCGAGGTCGCCGGTTTTCAGTTGCTCCTGAAAGATGGTCCATTCCGGGAGCGCCAGGAGCACGATGACCAAACCGGTCAGTGCATAGATCGGCCTCCAGCTTCCTTTGATGAAAGTAAAACCCCAAAGTCCCAACGCTGCTGCATAGACCAGTGAAAAATAATGGAGGTGCGTACAAACCGCCATGGAGAGCGTCCATCCGATCCAGGTTTGTCGCCGGATCCTCCCCGCTACGGACTCTTCATACAGATTGGTCCAGTACCAAGTCGACAATAAGCAGAAGAACAAACCCGGCGCGTAAGGTCGCGCCAACTGAGAATAAATGATACTGTACTCCAAGACACTGAACATGGCCGCCGCCAATAAACCTGCCGCGGCATGAAACCATCGGCTTCCCAATCGGTAAATCAACCAGGTTGAACCAAGGCCGAACAGGATGAAAGGAAGACGGAGGAGGAATGCATTTTCTCCGAGCAAGTTCGTCCAGCAGTACAGGAACGACTGAACACCCGCAGGGTGAAAATCGGAATAAACACCTCCGCGGATAACTTCAGAAAAAGAAGGGTAACGTGTCCGGATCAGCGCGCTTAGCTCGTCATTCGAAAAAGATACTTCACCGAACGGGTAAAAACGGAAAATCGCCGCAACCGTCAGGATCAGCCCGATCAACAATCTTTCGTTCCGCCGCGTATCCTGGTTCATACGGACTCGCCGGCGCCGCTCATGCGCTGCCGCAGCGCTTCAAAGATCAAGACACCCGCGGCCACTGATACGTTCAACGAACTCACCTTACCGGTCATCGGAATGCGCAGCCATTGATCACACACTTTGAGCAGATCGGAGGAAACGCCATCCTCTTCCGAACCCATGATGATGGCCGCCGGCTGGGAAAAGTCAGCATTGAAATGAAAGGTCTTGCCCTTCTCACTGGCCGCGAAAACCTTGAGTCCACACTCCTTGAGCAAATGGACGGCATCGCGCAAATGGTCGACACGACAAACCGGAAGGTTGTGCAGCGCGCCTGCCGAGGTGCGGATCGCGTCCGCCGAAACCGCGGCGGCTCCGCGCTTGGGAATGACCAGCGCGTGAACACCCGCGCATTCAGCTGTACGGGCAATCGCACCGAAATTACGCACATCGGTAATGCGATCCAGCAACAGTACGAGTGGCGTCATCCCCTGCTCAAAGACCCGCGTGACCACTTCCTCCAGGGGTTGATACGAGATAGGTGAAATGAAAGCGATGATATCCTGGTGGTTCTTAAGTGTCAGCCGGTTCAGTTTCTCGACCGGCACCTCCTGAAACGCGATCTGCTTCTCCCGCAACATTCTCCTCACCTGCTGAATGCCGTCACCCCGCGCGCCGTGGTGAATGAATACCCGATCAAACTCCTTACCGGCATTCAACGCTTCCAGGACCGGGTGGATCCCGTAGATCATCTGCTCGTCATCCTGTGATGTACGCTTCCGGTTGTCCCGGTTAAATTCCCTGCTCATCAGTACATGTTGTTATAGACCCTCCCCGAACGCCAGACATCCACCGCCCTGAACCAACTGGTTTCATAGATCGGCGACCTTGAAAGGGCGTAGTCGTTTTCGGTAAAGGGATTGTCCACTTTTGTGAAGAAGAAATTGATCGATACCGGGTTGTTGACGGTACCATAAATCCAGGTCTCACTTTGCGCACTGCGGTAGATGGTATTCGGCACCCCGAGAACGACATAAATCATCCCACGATCGGTTCTCCACCCTTCCGTGTAACTGGAAAAAAAGCGATTCGCATCCTGTACCCGGGTGTAATACTTCCGGATCAGCATACGTGTCCGCTCTTCATTGCCGCCCCGCTCTATCCAAAATCCATCCACTGCCTGTCTTGGATGCGGGTTCGACTTCAGTTCCTCATACTCTTTTCTGGTCGTCAGGTAGCGCAACGCTTCCAGCATTTGGTCGACATCGGAGACCTGTGGATGATCCTCCCCGAAGCGAAAAATCGTGAAACCTTCCTTTCGTGTGGTATCGATCCGGAAATGATAAAATCCCCGTCGATTCAACGTCAGAACAGGATGCTCCTGCAAATCGTATCGGAAGACGGAATCCGCATGATAGTCGAAGGGCTCACGCGCATCAAATGAAAACGGCGGGTTGGCCAGCGGAAAATCCTTTTTGTAGTAATGACACCAAAGGAAGCCCGTCGACGTGTCCTGATAATAGATCCGCAAGCTGTCGTTGGCTTTCACATGATCACGAAAGAACGGCGTTCCATCCGGCAAGGTAGCCCAGAAGCACTGGCGGGATTGCGCGGTAAGGTGAGCAAACGGTATGAAAAAAGTTGCGGAAGCGCCCTTGCCTTCATCGGTGATCACGGTTTCCAGGAGGATGGTACCCTTCCGGTGTACCGGCAGTTCCACTTCGAAAATCCTTGCCTTCCCTTTCTCCGTCATGTCCATCGTATAACGCGCGACGGCGCTATCATAGCGAGTCGGAACGTCGTAGCTTTCGACCAGTTGCAAGTGGATGCCAACCGTGGCGAGGTATCGATTGTCCTCCTGACGCACGTAGAGGTACTCGTCCGGTTTGATTCGGATCAGTACACGTGCCAGGGAATCATTGACTTGACGGATCGTCACTTCAGCCGATAAGGATTGCCCGTCCATTGGCCGATAATTACCGGCCATGTTGCGGTTGGCAAGTTCGCCGGGACTGAAACACCCACCCAGCAGTAAGAACAGCAGGAGGAACAGGCTTCGTATCCCGTACCCGTGTGCAGGCTTATAGTCAGGGAGCAGCATCTGTATCACCGCTTTCGAGCGCACGCTCTACCAGTGCCTGAGGTAATTCCTTACTGGACTTCGCGCCAAGTTTACGCAAGTCTTCAATTCGCTTGATGATGTTGCCCGGGCCGGACGATAGCTTGTTCATCGCGTCACTGTAGCCGGCCTTGGCGGCATCCATTTTCTTACCAACGTCGATGAGGTCATCGATGAAGCCTTTGAACTTATCGTACAAGGCGCCGCCGACGCGGGCGATCTCCAGGGCGTTTCGTGTCTGTCGCTCCTGCTTCCAAAGCGAAGCGATGGTTCGCAGGGTCGCCAGCAGGGTACTCGGACTGACGATGACAATCTTACGGTCCCAGGCGTACGCGAACAATTCGGTATCACCCTGAATGGCGACGCTGAAGGAAGGTTCGATCGGCATGAACAGCAGTACAAAGTCGGGGGCGTTCATGCCTTCGGCCGACTGGTACTTTTTCTCGGAAAGCTGCCGTACATGATTCTTGACCGATTGCACATGCTCTCGCAGATACTGTTCCCGCTCTTCCTCGCTGCCGGCATTCACCATCGCTTCGTAGGCAACCAGGGAAACTTTGCTGTCGACGATGAGGTGCTTGTTGTCGGGTAGAAAAACGACTACATCGGGTTGAACCCGCCGACCTTCCTCATTGCTCGTGCTGTGTTGCACTTTGAATTCGCGGTCGCGTTCCAATCCGGAGTGTTCCAGAATTTTCTCCAGGATGAACTCGCCCCAGTTACCCTGCTTCTTGGTATCACCCTTCAGTGCACGAGCCAGGTTGTGCGCCTCGTCGCTGATCTGTTTGTTAAGTTCAACCAGTTTACCGATCTCCCCTTTCAGACTGTTTCGTTCAGCAGCTTCTGACTTGTATGCCTGATCGACCTTTTGCTCGAAATCCCGGATCTTTTCTTTGAGCGGATTGAGGATCACGTCCAGGTTGTTGCGGTTCTGTTCAACGAACTTCTGGCTCTTCTCCTCCAGGATCCTGTTCGCCAGATTCTCAAACTCCTTGGTAAACCGATCCTGCAGCGCTTCGAGTTCCGCCTTTTGGGATTGGAGCTTCTCCTGGAGGTTGCGATTGAGGGTCACTGCTTCGCTCAGCTTTCCGTTCAATTCGAGCTGTTGCTGTCGGTCCTGCTCCTGCCTGGACCTTCCTTCCTGCAACTGCTGCTCCAGCTGACGTGCCCGTTCAGCCAAGGCCGACCGTTCACTTTCAAGGGCTTGTACCGCAGTACGCTGTTCCTCCCGCACCGATTGAACCCCGGCTTTACCCAGCAACCAGCCGAGAAGTACACCGACTACCAATCCCACCAAAAGATAAACGAATTCCATCCGTTAGACGCTTGTAAGTGGTTAAAGATAGCGGATTTCGTGCATTTTTCGTTGTTCTGGTCGAATGGCGGTTAATCGCGAACTTTGCGCCCCTTCAAAGGATCCAAATGCGAATTGACCGAACCTATCGATGGCTGATCGCCTTCTTTCTGCTGACCGGAAGTTCTTCCCTGCGCGCCCAGGTTCCAAACAATCAATTGGATCTGCAGGCAACCGATTGGGGATTGAAAGGGTCGGTGTACCACATAGCCCGCGTCGAAGACGAACGAAAGAAAGCCGGAGATGCCGGTAGTATATCCGGCGGCGGTCCCGTCCAACCGATTCGCTTCAAACAAGATCTCGCGAAAGATCTGCTGCCTTATGTTCAAACGTGTACTGCCGCGGATACGAGTAAGGTAGCACTGGTTCTGGCATTCGAGAAATTTCAGTTGAAAGAAAACCGCACAGGACCACGACGGAACATCCAATTCGAATTTCAGGTGCGCATCTATCGCGATGTCGATGGCCAGCGCGTTCAACTCTACCAGGTAGGCGGAACCCCCTCCTATGTGGTACATGGGCCCAATCCCGGAATCTACGACAAACTGATCGGCGGATCCCTGCAACAAGCCCTATCCGGATTCGACCGCTGGGCGAAAGAGAACCGAAACCAGCCACCGCTGTGCAAACACGTACGCATCGAACTACAGGACGATGGCGCTTTTCGGGACACGGTCAGTGCTGATACGATTCGATGGAGTTCCGCCTATCGGCTGAAGTGGGCCGACTTCAAAGGACAGCCCGAGCAACAGGTCGTATTTTCCGCGAACAGTGCCTGCGTCTATTCCTTCACATCGCGGCCCGCCTATCGGGATGACACACTTATTCTGGAGCTGCTGCTGCATCCGGCTTTTATCAAGCCAGCCTCCTGGGTTAAACCCGACAAGTTGCAGGATGGACTGCTCGCCCACGAACAACTGCATTTCGATATCTGCGAATTGTACGCCCGCCGGATGCGCGATCGCTTCACCCAATCCAGTCCGGGTCTATTGACCTACGATTCCGTTCTGAAAACCATCTTCGAATCCGAATGGCAGGCCTATCAACTTCGACAGGCCGACTACGACCGGGAAACAGAACACGGCCTGATTCCCGAACAACAGGCGAACTGGGAAAAATCGATCTCCGAGGAATTAAACCGGCTGGGATCCTTTGCCAGTCAGTGAAATTGACGGAATTAGCGATGTTGACTTAATTATTCTTTCACTTTTCGTTCACATTTAATATTGAGTTAACACAGCCCCGGGTTGGTTGGGTTTAATTTGCGACCGATAGCCAACCTTCAAATGAAAAAAGCATTACTACTATTCTTTATTGGCAGCCTATTCCTGCAGAGCGGCATCAACGCACAGGACAACGCCGCTCCAAGCTTCAACTTCAAGAACGGCCTGGGCATTGCCAGTCCGGACAGCGCGTTCACCATGAACATCCGCTTCCGGATCCAGAACCGGGCTGCATTCACCGTCGCACAAGAGGACGAGGACACCTGGGATGTATCTGCCGTAGATGCCCGCGTCCGACGCATGCGCCTCCGCTTTGAAGGACAGGTGTACGATCCCCGGCTCACCTACCTGATCCAACTGAGCTTCAGTAGGGGCGACATGGACTGGGACAATTCCGGTGTGCCGAATGTGTTGCGTGACGCCATGGTGTTTTACAAAGTCAGCAACAAACTCAACATCGCCCTGGGGCAGGGAAAGCTACCCGGTAATCGTCAGCGTGTCGTTTCTTCCGGAGACCAGCAGTTTGCCGACCGTTCGATTGTTAATGCCGCGTTGAACATTGACCGGGATTTCGGTTTTCAGTTCAACTATACCGAGAAAACCGGAGACGTTTACTACATCCTGCGTGGCGCGGTGAGTTCCGGCGAAGGACGCAACTCCGCAGGCTCCGACAAAGGATTGTGTTATACGGGCCGACTGGAATTACTCCCCTTCGGCCTGTTCGATCGAAGAGGAGATTATTTCGAAGGCGACCTGGCCCGGGAGAAAAAGCCGAAACTGTCGCTGGCCGGTGGCTTGTCTTTCAACGACCGCTCCGTTCGTACCGGCGGACAACTCGGGCGAGATCTTTATAGTCCTGTTGATATTCAAACAGCCATTTTCGACGGACTGTTCAAATACCAGGGCATCGCGCTTTACGGTGAATACATGCAACGCGAAACTCCGGAATTTTCTCCTGTGACGGAAAACAGCAGTGGCGCCAAGCGCTATGTATTTGCCGGCGAAGGCATGCTTGCCCAGGCGTCTTACCTTTTCAAAAGCAACTATGAAATCGCCGCCCGGTATGCCCTCACCCATCCGGCTGCTTCGATTCAATCCCTTGAACCGGAACGCACCAATTATACGCTGGGCGTGACCAAGTATCTCAAAGCGCACCGCGTCAAGCTCCAGTCCGATGTAACTTATGAGGAGACGCTTAACTTGTCCAACGATACCGAAGGAAAGAACTGGCAGTTCCGTTTCCAGGTGGAACTTGGCATCTGATCAGTTTGGTATTAAAAAGACGAGCGCGCAGAAGTCATCCGCGCGCTCGTCTTTTTAAGTTAGCAGCTGGTTATTCGACTACCAGTCGGCTCATGGCTCGTTGACCATTCAGCTCAAGGGTGAGGAAGTAAACG
>ERZ724519.246-NODE-246-length-22619-cov-4.926476_pt1 | contig 22619 bp, 12 predicted proteins | sample MGYA00376052_ERZ724519 | MGnify/ENA primary metagenome ERZ724519 (study PRJEB28724, sample SAMN07190883) | activated sludge metagenome | isolation source: activated sludge of sewage treatment plant in Hong Hong | place: Hong Kong | collected 2016-03-17 ... | reverse complement strand
ATTATTTGAAAAAATGAACAATACGGTCAAACTTACCAAAAAAAGGTAGCGCCGATTCGCCAGTTGCGGCCCGGCATCGGCCGGTCCTGGATGACCTGATACGGCACATTCCAGATGTTCTCCAGGCGCGCATCCATAGCAAGAATCATCGATTTGAGCGGAATGCGGAAGGTCGTCAGCAGCGTCCCTGACTGAAAACCCTCCAGCGAGGTCGAGTTATCGGATGTAGTGAACCGGTTGCCCGTCAACTGATGCAGGTAAGCCAGCGAGGCGTTTCCTTTTTCCATGCGCAATACCACGCTCCCGCTGTGCGACGGCGTATAGACCAGTTGTTTGTGCAACACCGCTTCATTGCCGTTGTAAACAGCGATACTTGTCGCCCGAACGTACTGGTATCGCGCCGATAGCCTGAATTTCACCTTCCGCATTTCAACGTTAAAACTGCCTGCTGTTTCCACCCCGCGGCTCCACACCTTGCGCAGGTTTTCGGGTCGGAACAACCCGTCAGCGCCGGGTTCCCATAGAATCCAGTCGTCGAGTAGCAGATGAAACGCCGTAGCCTCCAGGGTAAACGCCTTCTTTTGGTACAACCATCCCATATCGCCGCTGTACCCTTTTTCCGGCCGAAGTCCGGGGTTGCCCAGGGCCAGCCAGAAACGGTCGTTGAAAGTAGGCAGGTTAAAGTTGCGGGAGAGGTGAAAACGCAGGGCGCCCGCACCACCCCATCCCACCTGCCCGCCCAGCGAGCAGGTGAACGGCGCAGCCTGCTTTTCCGCCCACTCCTGCCGCAGTAATGCCGTAATCCGCCCCCCGGGCAAGCGGTATTCGAACATGCCAAAGCCTGCCAGCCGGTTTTGGGTATACCAGCGGTCCGGATCGCCATACCCGGCGGCTTGCGCCCATTGCCGGATAAGCGTCCCGCCCGCCTTCCAGGTGATTCTTTTGCCGGAAACGGCGCTGTATTCCGAACTGAACAGGGCGGTGCGCGCGCGACTGGAGTCGACGACACCCGCGAAACGAAAAAAGATGGCTTCGTCGACCCAGGCCATGCGGCTTTGCAACAGCGAGCGGGTGTCGCGGCTGTGCTCCCAGGTGGTTATGGCACGGATCGCCCGGTCGCGTTGCCAGGTCTCCGTCGGCGCCTCGCTCATGGCAGGCGGTATTTCACGAAAAGTCCCCAGGCGCCATAACGCCGTCTTGACCACATCCCTGTCCCCGATGACAAGGCGGTTAAACTGCTGGATATCCAGTTTATCCATCCGGTTGTTCTGCTGCTCCACTTCAGGCTGACCGATCCGCACCGTGTTTTTAAAAGGGAAATCGTTGTCGGCCGCCAGTCCGTTGATCCTGATCCGGGAAGAAAAAACGCTGTTTGAATAGCCGAGGCCGGACATGAATTCTTTCCTGCCGAAGCTGCCGATAGCGCCGCCCAACAGTCCGGAAAAACCTTCTTGTATATTCCATTCCGGCTCGACGAATACGGCGCCGCCCATGGCTCCGCTGCTTTGAGCGGCGCTCTGGCCGCCGTAGCGCACTTCGAGCCGGTCGCCTGCCCAAACCGGAAACAGGGAGGCATCCACTACGCCGTTTTGGGGACTTTGCAGGTTCAGGCCATTCCAGAAGAGGGGCGTACGCGACGGACCGGCGCCACGGGCCGAAATGGTGCTGAGCAAACCGGGGCCGTTGGCCCGGACGGACAGGGGATTTTCCCACAACAGGCGTTCCGAAAGGCTCATCACCCCGATGACCGGCAGCGAATCGCCGCGCCAGGCAGAGAAGCCCGTCTGGTCGAACCGGGCGTCGCGGATGGTGAGGATGGGAAGCGTGGTGTCGGTTTGGGCGGAGAGGGGTGGTCCTGCCAGGAGCGCGAAGAGGATTCCCGTACACAGATTAACCGGTTGGCGCCACGTCTTTCGATCAATCTGGTTATTTTGCTCTGGCATGTTGAAAGTGGTGATGCTCAGCCCGGAACCCTGTTCAGCCGATTTTTTGACAAAAATACGCCATTTCCCCGAATGGGATTCCGGCCGGAAAAAAATTGAACTTTGCGCCCGGCTTCGCCGATTCACCGCTTTTCCTCACCTTTGCAGCGTTTTTTCAGAAGCCTGCCCTAAAATGGCTAAGTTTTTGAAATCATCAGGAACGGCAACATTCCGAAAGTTGAAACGCCATACACCATCATCACTCATCATTGACCACTACGTTCATGCAGGAAGATCTGTTCAAACGCCTCGTTTCACATTGTAAAGAATACGGATTCATATACCCGTCATCGGAAGTTTACGACGGCCTCAACGGTGTATACGACTACGGCCCCATGGGCGTGGAACTGAAAAACAACATCAAGGAATACTGGTGGCGCGCAATGGTACAGATGCATGAAAACATCACCGGCCTCGACTCGGCTATTTTCATGCACCCGCTGATCTGGAAAGCCTCCGGCCACGTCGATGCCTTTAACGACCCGCTTGTCGACAACAAAGACTCCAAGAAGCGTTTCCGCGCCGATGTGCTTATTGAGACGGAGATTGACAAATTGATCGCCAAGGCCGATAAAGAAGTGGAAAAAGCAGCCAAACGTTTTGGCGACGCCTTCGACGAAAAGATGTACCGCGAAACCAATCCGCGTGTGCTCGAATATACCCAAAAGGCCGAAGCGGTGGAAAAACGCCTGGCCAATGCCATGAAAGCCAACGACATGGCCGATCTGAAGGCGATCATCGACGAACTGGAGATCACGGAACCGGATACCGGATCGCGCAACTGGACGGAGGTGCGCCAATTCAATCTGATGTTCTCCACTCAAATGTCGAACACCGGCGACGACGGCAAACTTTACCTCCGCCCGGAAACGGCACAGGGTATTTTTGTCAACTTCCTGAACGTACAGAAAACCACCCGCCAGAAAATTCCTTTCGGCATCGCACAAATCGGCAAGGCATTCCGCAACGAGATCGTCGCGCGGCAGTTCATTTTCCGCATGCGCGAATTCGAACAAATGGAAATGCAGTATTTCGTGCGCCCCGGTACCGAAATGGAGTGGTACAACAAATGGAAAGAACGCCGCATGGCCTGGCACCGCGCCATCACGCCGGCAGAAAAACTGCGTTTCAAGGACCACGACAACCTGGCCCACTACGCCAATGCTGCCGTTGATATCCAGTTTGAGTTTCCTTTCGGCTTCAAGGAACTGGAAGGCATCCACTCGCGCACCGATTTCGACCTTTCCAGCCACTCGCAATTATCGGGCAAAAAGATGCAGTTCTTCGATCCCGAACTGAACGAGCACTACACACCCTATGTCGTGGAAACCTCCGTGGGTTGCGACCGGATGTTCCTGTCCGTCATTTCCAATAGTCTCATCGAGGAGACGGTGCCCGATGCCCAGGGCGAAGACAGCAGCCGTACCGTATTGAAGATCGCGCCTGCCCTGGCCCCGGTCAAATGTGCCGTGTTGCCGCTGCTGAAAAACAAAGAGGAACTTGTGGGCAAAGCCCGTGAGGTGTACGACAAACTCAAGTTCCACTTCTTGTGTCAGTACGACGAGAAAGACGCCGTGGGACGCCGTTACCGCAGGCAGGACGCCATTGGAACGCCCTACTGCGTAACGATTGACTTCGAAACACTGGAGAACGACACTGTGACGATTCGCGAGCGCGATTCCATGCAACAGGAGCGCGTTGCCATCAGCGAAGTGGCGCGCATAGTGGCGGAGAAAACAGATTTGCGGAAACTGCTGGAGCAGATCGACGTCGCTTTGTAAGATTTTATACCCGGAAGAACCCGGAGCCCGTATCAGGATGAAAAACGCGAAAAACCCTTGGCTTTACCGCAGCCTTCGAGCGCGGCATGCCTGACTCTTGGTCAGGTTTCGACCCTGGGGCGCGTTTTTCGTCGCGGGACGATCGCCTTCGGGCAGCCATGCTGTCGGTATATCAGTGCCAAAACGCATCGGAAGCGGGTTGGCATTATACCATTATATGAGTATAAATTGCGTATGTCAGATGTCTGACAAATCCCGTTTTGTTTGCGCACTTCTGCTTTATTATACCATTTTTATTGCAATTTTGGCGCATCAATTATCCAAACCAACCATTCCCGCCGGTTACGCTTCCCCTGCCTTCGGAATACGTCAGGTAATGCTTGCAACTTGCTTATAGCGAGATCAAGGCTGCCGGGCGAGGTTTTCTGATATTGCCACCTTCAAATAAAGCAATGAATTTTATCCTACGCGAATCATCACGTAACGTATTGCTATACCTGGAAGGGTATTTACACATGGTTAATTGTGTATGGTCTGACCAAATCAGGCAAATCGGTCGTATTAAAATTCCTGAAAATTTTTGCCTGTACACTAAAACATTACCTTTACGCCGGTTTCACCCTTCTCATGTTAATATCGTCTCATCCGCTGGCGCGTTGTCCGGTATGTTTCGATCCCCCCTCCTTCGTTTTAGTCCAAATGGGTTTGCCCCCGTAAAAGGGCTTAGCCATAGTCATTGGTACATTATTTGCCGCCAACTGACAAAACCCGGCACGTTTATGTTGCCGAAGCTTAAATTGTGTGGAATCTTATTCTAAATACAAATACCAGGGCTTGTGAAGACTTTCATATTGAGTTTGCGCATTATTTTTTTACTGACACTAGTGTCTGCGGCCTATATATTGCCCGCACAGGACATTCATTTTTCCCAGTTTGGCAACTCCCCGCTTAACCTTAGCCCCGGCCTGAACGGCGTTTTTGGTGGAGACATGCGGTTTGTCGGCAATTACCGCAACCAGTACCGCAGTGTTCCGGTGCCTTACACCACGTTTTCCGGAAGTGTCGAAAACAAGGTTTACTGGAGCAAGGGAAAATACGATCGCTTTCTGACCGGCGCGCTGGTGCTGAACTACGACCGTCAGGGTAGCATACGCCTGACCTCACTCCAGATCGGTATCCCGATTTCGGCAACCCTGCCCCTGGCCAGAAATAAATTCCTGACCCTGGGTGTGACACCGGCCTTCGGTCAGCGCAAGTTCGACACCAACCACCTCACTTTTGATGCGCAATGGGTGGACTGCGTTTTTGACCCCGCCGCCGATGCCCGGGAAGATCAGTTGTTCCAGAACGCCAACCTCAAGTATTTTGACCTCAGTGCGGGCCTGAACCTTCGGCTTCAGTCCGATAGCAAACGCAACCGGATCGACGTCGGCGGCGGCTTGCACCATATCAACAGGCCGAACCACGACTTTTGGTCGTCGGACCTCACCGACCCCGGAAACGTGAAGTTGTACAACAAAATGTCGCTTTATGCGATGGGCCTGTTGCAGATTTCCAATAATTTCGATCTGGTCGGCCAGGGCCTTTATCAAAAGCAGGGTGGGTACAAAGAGATTGTATACGGAGGCGCCATACGGCTCCACCTCAACCAGCAACCCTACCACGAACTGGCCCTCCAGGTGGGCGTCGATTACCGCCACCGCTACCAGGATGCGTTGATCCCGCACGTCGAAGTGCTGTGGCGCACCTGGACGCTTGGTTTTACCTATGACATGAATATCTGGTCGGACGTGAACGTACTGACCAACCGCCGCGGCGGTCCGGAGGTGGCCCTGATTTATCGCCTCTACAAGGTCAAGCCGCTTTCCACTTTCAAAACCTGCCCGATCATCTAGAGACCGGGTAGCGATAATCCGTTTCGCATGGCGAAAATCACCATTTTAATCCTGAACCGATTTACATCATCCCCACTTCGGAAATAAAGCAATATTAATCAAGCCATTATGAAGTCAAGGCAAATCATGCTCCTTCCCGTTATCCTGCTCCTGGCCCTTTGCACGGCAAATGGACAGAGCGGCATCACGGATAAAATAAACGCCGATACCGACCGGGCGCCCTCCGTAGCTGTACTGGAGCGCGAAGCACTCAAGGCCGCGGCTGAAGGAGACGACTATACCAGCATGGTCTACTACCGGCGCATCCTCGAATCCGACAGTCTGCACATGAATGCACTGAAAGGATACGGCGATGCTGCCATGCGATTCTCCGCATTTGAAAGGGCAGAAATGGCCTATCAGCGGTTGGTTGACCACAAATTGATAACACCTGACGGCATGACCCTGGTGCGGCTGGCCGAGGCTAAATTCAGACTGGGTAAATACGCGGAAGCAAAGGAACTGTACCGTCGTTTTCTCTTTATCGAAACCCCTGTGGGCATTACCCAGGATGTACTGGAAAACGCCCAAATGGGTCTCGAAAATTGCGACTGGGCACTAGACGTCTCGGAAAACTCGGACCTGCAGGCGCCGCTCGATACACTGACAGACATCAATACCGAGTATTCCGAATTCGCCCCCTATCCGAAGGGCGATACGCTCTACTTCTCTTCGTACCGCTTTCCTTTTGACAAGGACAAACATTATCCCAAAAGGCACCTGATTAAAGTACTGACTGCTGTGCCCAGGGCCGACACCCTGGCGTCTGAAGTTGTCGATTTCAATGAACCCAACCTGCATACCGCGCAGGTGACGTTCAACGGCCGCGGCGATATCATGTACTACACCATTTGCAAGTTCATTTCGGCAGCCGATATCCAGTGCGAAATCTACATGCGCAAATCCACCGGAAATGGCGCCTGGGGACCCGCAGTGAAACTCCCCGAACCGATAAACATGCCCGGCTATACCAATACCGAGCCCAGCATCGGGCAGGCGCCGGGAGAAGATACCGAAACGCTCTACTTTGTGAGCGACCGACCCGGCGGCAAGGGCAAGCGCGACATCTGGTACAGCCGGATAATGGCCGACAGTTTTTCGCAGCCCGTTAACCTGACCGAGCTGAACACAAAAGGAAACGACGTTACGCCTTTCTACCATTCCGGTACCGGAATGCTGTATTTCAGTACAGATGGCCTGCAATCTGTAGGCGGATTTGATATTTACCGCTCGAGGGGTAAAGGCGACAGTTGGGACCAGCCGGTACACATGGGCATGCCCATCAACTCGGGTGGCAACGACGTGTATTTTGCCGTATCCAAAAATGGCAAGACCTCGTTCTTTGCCTCCAACCGTTATGGCTCTCAAAACATCTCTGAAGAGGCCTGCTGTTACGACCTGTTCAAGGCCGACCTGGTAAAGCCGGAAATGATCGCCGTCACCTTTAACAAGGAAACGGGCGACTCGCTGAACAATACGGTGCTGCAACTGGTGGAATTTACCCCTCGGGGAACAGATGAGGAGATCAAGGTAAAAGTACCGGGCACGTACTTCGGCTTCCCGCTGCAGCCGCGCCGCTCGTATATGATCATCGCCTCCAAACCGCGCTTTCAAACCGATACGCTCCGTTTTGAAACCCCTCCAACCATCTGGAAAGACCTGCTGGTCAAGAAACTGTACCTGAAACCGGCTACACCCAGCCTTGTTGTCACGGTATACGACAAAGAAACCGGCGAACCCATACCGGGCGCTACTGCAAAATTTGTGACGATCGGCAAAGTGCTGCCGGGAGGCAGCCTCGCTACCGGCAAGGGCGGCAGCCCCCTGGATCTGACCACCAAAACAGAACCCGATACCAACAAGTTTGACTACTCGCTCGATTTCGACCACCGGTATAAAGTGGTAGTATCCAAACCGGGATTCACGATTGACTCCACTGAAGTCATTACAACGGAGGGGTTGACGGATGCCACAACCATCGAGAAAAAAGTTTACCTGACCCGTGGCATTTCCTTTAATGCCCATACGATCAACTCCGCGACGTACGATACCCTGTACGGCGTCACCTATAAACTCGTGGAACTGGAGGGTGGCAACCGGGAAGAGGAGTACGTCAACCCGCTGGGAACCAAGTCGTATCAAACTACCGTGAATTACGAGCGCCGTTACATGCTCGTCGCGTCCAAAGACGGCTTCTCCCGGGATACCGTGGTCTTTACGACGAAAGACCTTCCGCGTGTCGATTTTCAGGAAATCACCCGCGAATTGCGCCTGCGGCCACTCACACTTGAAGCATATCTGCCCATCAAACTATTCTTCGATAACGACGAGCCGGACAAGCGCACCATGAAACGTACGACGGCCCGCGATTACCGTCCGACCTACGTCGACTACTATCGCCGCAAACCGGAGTTTCTGGAAAAATGGAGCGAAGGCCTGACCGGCGAACCGCTTCAGGCCGCCAACGACTCGATGGATGTATTCTTTGAACGCGACGTACGCGGAGGCTGGGAACGGCTGTTCGCATTCTCCGAGGTTTTGTATGAAATGATGACACGCGGCGACTATATCGTCCTGACCCTCAAAGGTTTTGCTTCTCCGCGTGCCGCAACACAATACAACCTCAATCTGACATCACGCCGTGTATCCAGCGTATACAACCACTTCCTGATCTTTGACGGTGGTATTTACAAAAAGTTTGTAGACAATGGCCAGATCGTGATCAAACTGGAGCCGAACGGCGAATCAAAAGCGCCAAAAGACATCAGCGACAACATCAAGGAAGAGCGTAAATCAATATACGACCCGCGTGCAAGCCGCGAACGCCGGCTGGAGATCATCGGCGTAGAAGTGAGCCGCGGAAAACAATAGTAGCGTTTAGTCCCTTTAGTCCCCGCCCGATCAAACCTTAGTTTAATCCCCCATAATCTCCCGCCCGGGAAAACCGTACATAACCATGAACAAGTTTGTAAGGGCCACAATCAGCGTGTGCTCTATTGTGTTTGCAGTAAATGCAAGCGCACAGACACCACGAGCCTACGAAAACGCCGCTAACAACGCCCTGGAGGCACATGACTATTACGCCGCCATGCAATATTTTGGAAAAGTCCTCGAAATGGAGCCAACCCGACTCGATGTTTCATACCGCTATGCGGATGCTGCCCGCCAGTTCGGCGCTTACGGGCAGGCAGAGGCCTATTACCAAAAAACGCTTGAAAACGATCAAAAAGGAATCTTCCCGGATGCCGTCTTCCTCCTGGCTTCCGTAAAAAAATACCTGGGCAAATACGATGAAGCGATCCGCCTGTACCGGCGCTACACTGCAAAGACCGCCGCAGGCACGTCGTTTCGCAAAGAGGCGGAACAGGATATTGAACAATGCCTCTGGGCCCTGGAGCAGTTAACGACTCCCGACAACAGCATTACCATCGAACGCCTGCCATACGGCACCCCCAATACCGATCAGTCGGACTTTGGCGCGATGATGTATGGCGACACCTTGTTCTACTCCTCCTTCCGCGACATACAGTGGGGCGACAAAAACTACCCGCCCCGCCCCATAGTCAGGATCATGGAGGCACATGGAACGGATGAGGCATTCCCGGCAGTATGGAACGACCCCAAGCGGCATACCGCCAACATGGCGATTAGTCCGGACGGGCGCGTGCTTGTCTTCAACATGTGCGACTATGTAGACGTTGTGGATATTTCCTGCGAACTGTATTTCAGCCAGAAAACGGCTGCCGGGTGGTCAAAGCCCGCCAAATTGCCCGCAGCAGTAAATATTGAGGGTTTCTCGGCAACCCAACCGAATATCCGGTCCACCGGAAACGGGTACTACGACCTGTATTACTCCAGCAATTGCCCCGGCGGCAAAGGCGGGTTCGATTTGTGGCGCGTCCGCTTTTCCGAAACAGGCAGTTTTGCCAAACCGGAGAACCTTACTGTGCTGAATACCAAAAGCGACGACATTACGCCTTTTTATTATGAAAATGACAACGCCCTGTTTTTCAGCACCAAAGGGCGCCCTTCCATAGGCGGTTTCGATATATACAAGTCGGTCCTGAGCAACAACACCTGGCAGGAACCCGAACACCTCAATGTGCCCCTGAACAGCAGTTACGACGATCTGTATTTTGCACTGCAAAACGACAATACCTTTTGGCTGACCTCCAATCGGGAGGAGTCGGCCACCGTCGCAGGCGACGCGTGCTGCTACGATATTTATCGGGGCAACTACCTGCCGGTCGACCTCAAAACCCTTTCTTTTTCGCTGCCTTTTCAGGACTCTTTAACGGAGGTCTTGTTCACACTAACGGAGGTTGCTGCCGACAAACAAGGCCTGAATCGCTTTTCCGGCGACAAAAACGAGGCTGATTTCAGTGTACGCCGGCAGAAACAATACATGGTTATCGGGCAAAAAGAGTTCTACACACCTGATACCGTTTATTTCTCTACCAATACATTACCCAAAGACCGCAGGTTTGTTGAGAAACTGTACCTCACCCCCGAGATTGCCCTTGCGGTCAAAACCTTCCACGAGTGGACCCGGGAGCCGCTCAATGGCGTGCAGATACGGCTTTACGAGATACCCGGCATAGCAGCCGATGAAAAATTTACAGGCGCAGAAAGCAACGAATCGAAAATGAACGTGGGCGGAAGGCGCATGTTTACCATTACCGCCGAAAAAGAAGGCTTTTTGCCCGATACGGTAGTAGTTACGGCAGAAGAACTCCGGGCGGCTATTGCCGGAAGTACGATTACCAAAAACCTGTTCCTGACGCCGGCGTCCATGAGCGCTTACCTGCCTATTACCCTGTATTTTGACAATGACCAGCCCGATCCGCGCACCTGGGCTACCAGTACCCGTCAGGCTTACGACCAGACCATCGATCGGTATGAAGCGCGGAAAGAGGCCTTTATCCAGCGATATACAACAGGCTTGTCGGGTGTGGAAAAAGAAGAGGCTGCCGCACAACTGAGTCGCTTCTTCGATGAGGAAATACACGGCGGGTTTGTAAAACTGGAACTATTCACGAGCAACCTCGATCTGTTTCTGAAAGGCGGTTCCAGTATCGAGATCATGGTAAAGGCCTTTGCCAGCCCGCTGGCTACGTCTGAATACAACCTGGCGCTGACCCAACGGCGCATCGCCAGTGTGCGCAATTATTTCAGAAAATACGAGAACGGCATCTTCGAGTCGTATATCCGGAACGGGCAATTGAAAGTATCCACGCTGCCACTTGGAGAAAGCGAGGCAACGCCCGGCGTGAGCGACGACGCGCGCGACAAACGCCGTTCGGTATTCAGCCCCGAAGCATCCCGCGAGCGCCGCGCCGAGATTCTCGAAGTGCGTTTATTCAAAAACTAAGCAACCGAAAACCATGGATAATATCTTTTGTAAAATTCCTTACTGCATGAAATACGGCCTTTTTTCGGCGTTTTGGCTACTGATACTCGTTGCAAATGTGGCGAACGGACAAGCTATCCAACTTTCCTTCACCATCGATGAGCCCAGCTGCAATGGCTTTACCAACGGCTCCGCTACCGTGACACCCACGGGTGGCAACCAGCCATATACCTATCTGTGGGATAATGGTCAGGCCGGCCAGACCAACTTCGGTCTTGGCGCAGGCACCTACTTTGTCACCGTAACGGATCAGGACGGCCTGACAGCTACCGGTAATGTGACGGTTACCCAGCCCGATCCCCTGGAGGCGACGATTACCGCCTCCGGACTGAGCTGCAACAGCGTAACGGGTACACTCACCGCCAACCCGAGCGGCGGCACCCAGCCCTACACATATGAGTGGAATACCAACGATCTTACACAGGAAATCCAGGTCAATACCCAGGGCACTTATTTCGTCACCGTAACCGATGCCAATAGTTGTTCGACGGTCAAGGCCTATAATGTTGCCCCGATTGCAGCATTTCTGCCGAGCTATGTCTTTACCAAGCCCAAGTGCAACGGCGAAGCGAGCGGCGCCATCGGAATCACGGTTTTTGGAACCAATCCGCCGTTTACCTGGACCTGGAGCAACGGCGTTTCCAATCAGAACCTTGTCAATGTCGCCGCCGGCGAATACAGTCTTACCATCACCGATTCCAAGGGTTGTACCTATGCCGACACGGTTGTCCTAACGGATCACCCGCCCTTGCTCGTTGATGTGATGGTTACGAATATTCCGTGTGCCAACCTGCCGAACGGAGGCGCGGTATTTGCCGCCGTAGCAGGCGGTGTAATGCCATATACGTTTTCCTGGAACAACGACAGCATCACTCAAGGGCAACAAGGTATTCCGGCAGGCGCCTATTCGGTGACTGTAACCGACAAGAACGGCTGCATGGCATTTGATACGGATACGGTACATATACCCACCCCGCTCGACGCTGAAGTGGTATCCAATTCGCCCGCCTGCGGCGCCAACAACGGCTGTGTTACGGTGCAGGGTGTCGGTGGCACCCCACCCTACACATACAACTGGCCGGTGATCGGTGTAACAGGCCCAACTGCCTGCGACCTGGGTCCCGGCGACTACTACGTGTGCGTATTCGACGCCAATGGCTGTCAGCATGATTTCACCGTGACTGTCGACTCCATTTCCGGCCTGGATATTACCCTGATCATCTCCAAAGCAGAATGCCCGGGCGTCGACAATGGCATGGCGACTGCCCTCGTGAACCCGCCTACCGGCGTCTATAATTACCAGTGGCTGCCCCAGCCCAATCCCAATGTACCGCAGATCAACAGTATCCCGGCCGGCACCGTGGTGTCTGTCACCGTAACCGATCCCAACAACGGCTGCATGGGTACGGCAACAGCGGTAGTCGGCGCCCACAACCAGGTCGAAGTCGATGTAACGGATACAGACGTCAATTGCATGGGCGACAGCACCGGAACCGCCATGGCCATTGCCTCCCACGGCACTTCGCCGTATAACTACGTCTGGACATACCCGGACAGTTCAACCGTAAACGGCCAGAATCTTACAGACCTGGCGCCCGGGGCCTATCCCGTTGTCGTGACCGACTCCAAAGGCTGTACTGCCATCGGCGTGGCAGATATCGGGGTGCTCTCCAACCCCATGGCCAACTGGAACCTGGATGTACTGGAATGCCTCGGCGATTCGATTACCGTTCAGTTTCAGGACGCCTCGACCGATCAGTACGGCACTATTACGGGATGGGAGTGGAATATCTTGTGGAGCGGCGGGCCCACGCAGTCCAGCCAGCAAACACCACCGATCATCACATTCTTTGCCAATGAAACCGGCACCGTGGAACTGACCGTCACCACCAACGCAGGCTGTTCCAGTACGTTTACGGCGCCTTTCGAGATCAAATCCATACCTGAAGTGACGGTAAGTGTATCCACACCCGTGTTCGATTGCGACAATGCACCCATACCCATCTCCGTTACCGGCGCAGCAGGCAATACCTACACCTGGTCGCCGATGACCGGGCTTACGTTTAACCCCGATTCGCTCAATGTAATAGCCAATCCGGCGGCAACCACCGACTATCAATTGGTTGCCAACAACGGCCAGTGCTCCGATACGGTAGATATCAAAGTCATTCGCGTGGTCCCGATCCAGTTGAGCGTTCCGAACGACTCTATCGTCACCTGCGATACCGTCGCAACGCTGACCGCTATAGTCAATGCAAACGTGACGTCCACCTTTGTCTGGACCAACAGCAATGGCGACACCGTGGGTATGGCCTCGATGGTGGATGTAATGGCCATGGGCCAGACAACATTCAACGTCGTCGCCACGGATATTTACGGTTGCACCGAAACGGAGGACGTACAACTGACGGGGAACAGCGTTGATGTTGACGTTTCATTCGATGCCACTGTGTCGGGTTGCGAAAACATCGCATTACCCCTCAGCGTAACCAACCTCGATCCGGTCGACAACCTGAATTATTCCTGGACTTCCAGCAGCCCGAGCCTGGTAATTTCGCCGCAAGGCGCAGCTGATGTGACGGCAATCGGCCCTGCCGGCAACTACACTGTGACCGTAACGGTCTCCAATCAGTTCGACTGTGTGCGGGAGTTTGTCACCCAGATTACCCTGCAGCCCAGTATCTCGCTTGACGGTGATATTTCCGCCGATCTGTGCAACGGTCTCCTCGTCGATTTCCAGAACACCAGCGGCATCAGCGGTACCTGGAATTTTGGCGACGACAGCACGAGCGTAGCTACCAACCCCACGCATGCCTATGCCACCAACGGGGTCTATACGGTTACCTTCGCTTCCACAGAGAACTGCGTTATTCCCTTCGACACGACAATTACCGTTCTGCCGGGCGCTGCCGTTCTCGCAGCCATAACCAACAATTACGAGGCTTGCACAGAACAGGCTGTGGTTCAGTTTACCGACCAAACCACGCACAGCAACCCGCTGGCCTCCTGGAACTGGTCGTTCTCTACAGGCCAGACTTCAAACGAGCAAAACCCGCTGCTTACCTTTACCGATGAGATGTCGGTGACCGTAACCCTTACCGTGACCGATGTAACAGGTTGCACCGACACAGTTACGGCCCAGATCGATATCAACGTCGTGAATGACTCGATCAGCAGCGAAAAACCGATCTGCCCCGACAACAGCGTAGCACTGAATCCCGATTTCAATGCGGGATACGATTACACCTGGGTTTCCGAACCAAACGACCCCAATTTCGATCCGACCAACCCCAACCCGGAGGTGTCGCCAACCGACACAACGCTTTATATCGTTATGATCACCAATGGCGGATGTACCGTTACAGACTCCATAACCGTAATCCCCCAGGAAGCGCCCACTGTCGATTTGCCTGAAGATCAGATTCTGTGTTCCGACGGTCAGTTTACCATAAAAGTATTGAACAGCAACGCTGATGTGTTCACCTGGGCTGACAACCCCGGTTTCAACCCTACCCTCCCGGAGACCAGCGACTCACTTGTCGTGACACCGGTTCCAAACGGCATGTACTACGTCATGGCGCAAAATGCTGCCGGTTGTATGGCCGTCGATTCTATTGGCGTCAACAACGCCCAGGTGGACATCGACGCCGAGCCGGAAAACCGGAAGATCTGTCTCGGTGAAAGCACCGAGTTGAATATCACCAACCTCGACCAGGGCGATGTACTTTCCTATACATGGACGCCTGCGTTGGACCCGATATCCAACCCTGTTGTCACCCCGACGACCTCAACAACCTACACCGTCGAGGCCTCGAACCAGTTTGGTTGCAAAGACACCATGCAGTTTGTGGTGGATGTAATCAGCATCAGTGTATCGGCAGAAGTACTTGGAAAGGACACCATTTGTCCCGGACAATCTACCGAATTGATGGCAACCGTAACGAGCAACAGCACCAACATCACATACGAATGGACGCCCTCTTCGTCGCTGACGGGCGCCGAAACGGCCAATCCCAATGCCTCTCCCGACGAGGATACGGAATATATCGTGACGGCAACTGCCGATGGACTCTGCCCGGATACCGCATCGGTGCGGGTATTCTTCATGACCGGCGAATGTATCGAACCGTATATTTTCGTGCCCAAGGCGTTTACCCCCAACAACGATTCGAACAACGATTTCTTTATCGTCAGGGGTGTGAATATCAAGGAGTTGTATTTTGTGGTGTGGGACCGCTGGGGCGAAAAAGTCTATGAAACGGAAGACCCGCAAGCCCAGGGCTGGGACGGGACGTTCAAAGGCAAAGAGCTTACACCCGACTCGTACGCCTGGTATCTGCGCGTGACCTGCGGCAACGGGGAAACATATACGAACAAAGGAGATGTGACGCTGTTGAAATAAGCGCCTCCCGGCAGCCAATAAAAAACCCGAATGGCAATGACACCATTCGGGTTTTTTAATGTTTTATAGCGGCTGTTTTACTCGATCAGGCCCCGGCCTTCCTTCACGATCTTCTCTTCTTTCAGCAATTTTTTCATCAGGCGGTCAAGGATACCGTTGATGAAGTCCTTGCTTTTGTCGGTGGAATACACTTTTGAAATTTCCACAAATTCGTTGAGCGTCACCTTGGTAGGTATGGTCGGGAAATGCAGCAGTTCGCACAGCGCCATCTTCAGCATGATCATATCGAGTACGGCTACCCGTTCTGCGTCCCAGTTCTTGAGCGTGGGTTCGATATGTTCGAACAAAGCCTGGTCTTCCTGGCAGGTTTTGCGCAGCAACTGTTCTCCGAATTCGCGCACCGTTTCATCGGAGGGTTCAAACTCCTGATAAAACGGCCCTTCCAGCGGCATTACCTTGATGGTTTTTTTGATCGCGCCCACGACCAGCGACTCGTCGTCCTGCCAGTTGTTGTACCGGTCTTCCGACATCTCGATGAAAATGTCGTGGTTGACCAGAAAACGGTACAGTTCAAGCAGAATTTTTGTGTGGTCTTCGTTGGCCGGTTCCGGCAATGCCAGATACGCCTTGTATTCGGGCGTATCGTCGAAAGATTGATAGAGGGTGCGGATATGGTCCTCGTCAATCCCCTCGTTCGATTTGTACTTCGCTGCAATTTTCAGGAATTCGACGTGGTTGGCAAGGCTTTGCATGCAGGGATTGGTGTACAATCTGGGCACAAAGACCTTATCCTCATCTGTCGGCAAATGCTTAGCCGCGCGGGTCACAGCATCTTTTTCTGCATATTGGGCTACTTTAAGCAGCACATACAGGTGGAAAATATAGAGTTCGTAGGTTTTCCAGATGCCGTCATTGTACTCTTTCACCAGATCGGGGAAAGCAAGTTGCTCGTCGCGATTGAGCATGTACAATAATTGCATCACTTTAATTCGAACGCTGCGACGACTAAGCATAAGATTTCAAAGGACTGATGTATCAATAAAAGGACGGCGCAAAGAAAAGAAAAACTTTACAGTTTTATCATTTTCGTTGTCGCTTTCCCTGAAACTGTTTCAAGGGTGCAGTAATAAACGCCCGCGTCCAGTTGTTGCGCTTCCAGGTAATACAAGCCCCCGGTACGACTGTTGAAGAACCGCTGGAAAACCACCTTGCCCGAGTTGTCCATGACCGTCAGCATGCTTTCCTGGGCTGTTTTTAGCGACCAGGAAAAATAAGCCCCGTCACGCACTGGGTTCGGCATCACCTGGAAAGCCTGTATCTGATCCGGTGTTCGGGTGGAGGTGGTTGGCGTATTGGAAATGACAATATCGTCTATCTGTAGCAGGAAATCGTTCTGCGAGTCGTGCAGGAAGGCGATATAGATGGTCTTTCCGGCAAAAGCATTGAGTTGGACCGAATGCGGCTCCAGCCGGCCATGGTAAAATGGAGGTCCTTCTGAATAGTCGAGGAAGAAATATGTGGTATCGGTGTAGCCGTTGGCATGCAGGTACCCATCCGAATAAACGTAATCAGCCGGATTGAGGGAACCGACGGGAGCGGAATTGGCGGTCATTTCGGCTGCAGCGAACAAGGTTACCTTGAACGAATCGGGGTCGTTGGACGATTCCGAGGCCAACACATGATAACCGTCGACATAGCCCGGGCCATAATATGACAGCGAGCGCCAGAAGAGCCGGAAGGAACTATCCGGAATAGTTATCGGGCTGGTAATAAGCCAGTTGGCATTGCGCACGTTTTCATCGGCCAGGTAGGAACAACTGGTGAAGGCGCTGTTGGTTGTCTGGTTGGAATTAGGTACGCTGAAGTCTCCCTCCTGCCACCATCCGTAAGGCGTCGCTCCTCCCGTCACGCACAGTCCCAGTTCGTGATCCTGATCGTAATTAACCCACTGCAGATCGTCGCCGCTTGGCACCGAGAGCATATTGGAGGTGGGGTCGTTCTCAAAGTTTTCAATAATGAGGGTATCGGGAACGGTAAACGCCTGTGCACTGATTGAAGCGGTAAGCAGCAAGGCAAACCAAAGCGTAAATAATGTTTTCATAGCAAAGCATTTTGTGACAACCATTGATTGAGCTCGGCAGCCAGAATATCGCGCCGGACAGGAACAACCCCCGGAAATTCACAAACCTGTCCGCCTGCAAGGTTGGATAATGCCGCGATTACGGCGGTATCCAGGCCTGCTGCCAAACCCAGAGCAGCCACGCTGACGACTGTATCGCCCGCACCACTTACATCCGAAATATTGCGCGGAACCGTCGGGAATATCCGGCCCTCACCGGCTGGCTCGTCCAAAAATAATCCTTTTTCGGAAAGCGTGATCATCGTAAAGCGATTTTCGAGCGTTTCGCGCAAAAAATGACTGGCCCGTTGCAATGAATCCAGAGTGGGTTCTACCGGAAACGGCGCGCTGTCGCGGATTTCCTTCAGGTTGGGTTTGAACAGATCCGCACCTTTATAGGCAAAAAAGTTGTCCTTTTTGGGGTCAACGGCGGTCAGGATATTGCGTTTTTGAAATGTATTGATCAGCGTTCGGATCAAGGCCGGCGTCAGCACACCTTTGTTGTAATCCTGAAGGATCGCAACACGGATGTTCCGCTCATCCAGCAGCCGCATCACATTTTTCAGAAAATCTGCCGTTTCTTCCGCGCTCAGGTCGTGGGTATGCTCTCTGTCGATCCGCAGCATTTGCTGGCTGTTGCCTACCACGCGCGTTTTTACCGTCGTTACCCGTTCCCCGGAGTAAATGATCCCTTCGGCGCTGATGCCGTTTTCCGGAAGGAGACGCCCGAATGTTTCCCCGTCGGCATCGCGCCCCACGACGCTGCACAACACAGCAGTGCTTCCCAGGGCGCGAATGTTGAGCGCCACGTTGGCCGCCCCTCCGAGTCTGTCTTCCACCGCATGCTGCAACACTACCGGTACCGGCGCCTCCGGGGAGATACGGCTGACAGCGCCGGTCAGGTACCGGTCGAGCATGACATCGCCGATGACCAGTACTTCCTGATTTTCAAGTTGTCGTAAAATTTCCATGAATACTGTAGCCGGTAGAATTTCAGTGGGTGATTTTCTTGTTCCAGTAGCGGAGCAGTCCGGCAACCGACATGAAGGCCGGGTTGGCGGTTTCGTATTTTAGGCGGCCGGCTTCATCGACGGCGGTTTCAGCAAGTTCAGCCGCGACAAACGACTCAAAGAGCGGGACAACAGCATCCGGCGGGGTTTGTTGTTCGGCATGCGGTTTCATCCAGGCTGCCCAGGCGAGCAGGCGTTGCTCCAGTTCGTCGAGGTGCTTCTGTTTTTGGTCAATTCGCCCGAAGTGGGTCAGGTAAAGCGTATTGGACGGCAGTTTACGCATCAGGCGTATCGACTCCTGCCAGTCCTCGATATTGATATCCGGTGGCGGGCAGGGCGGCGCCACGGGTCCGTCGCCAATCTTTACCCCGGCCACATCGCCGGTAAAAAGGACCGGCGCTTCGGCGCCTTTACCGTGCATAGGGGAAAGTTCCCATGCCACATGATGCACTGCGTGACCGGGTGTATACCAGGCGGTTAGCCGCAGCCCGCATGCTTCGATCACTTCGCCGTGTGAAGGCGCGTATAACCGGGATACCGGGATCGGATGCATGGGGCCCCACAGGCTGTCCATCCGATCCTTGTAGATCATACGTGCCGACTGGTACAGTTTTTCCGGACTGGCAAGGTGGGGCAGGCCTTTGGGATGTACGTAGATGTTTGCGCCGGTTTCCGCAAAGGCCCATGCGGCGCCCGCATGGTCAAAATGGATGTGTGAAAGAAATACATGCCTGAAATCGGCAAGATTCCAGCCCTTGTCCCGGAGCGCTGACTTGAGGTGATCCAGCGCAGAGGCCGGCCCTGTTTCTATCAATACAAGCCCGTCGGGCCCCTCCACCACAAAAACAGCAATAGCGCACCCGATTTGCTGAAAACCGAGATCAACAACGTGAATTTTCATGCGGCAAAAGTAGGCAAATGTATCGGCGGGAGGGTTGTCGGGTACATACGTGACAAAAAAAACCCCTGTAGCATGCTACAGAGGCTCAAAAATTACAAAACAAAACAAACTATGGGAAAATTCTTGATTCGCCATTCAGGCTGCTAATGTACAAACATCAAATACTTTGCCATACTGAAAATATATTTTTCTGAAAGGCCGGTCTACCGTCATTCTTTAATGACTTCTCTCGAAATAACCAGCTTTTGTATTTCTGAAGTGCCCTCACCAATCGTGCAGAGTTTGGAGTCGCGATAAAATTTCTCCACGGGAAAATCCTTGGTATAACCGTACCCCCCATGCACCTGAACGGCGTCTGTGCTGACCTCGACCGCAACTTCGGAGGCATAGTATTTGGCCATTGCAGATTGTTTGGTGCATTTTTTTCCGGCATCTTTCAGGTAACCCGCTTGCCGGGTTAGCAATTCGGCAGCTTCGATTTTGGTGGCCATATCGGCAAGTTTAAAACTGATGCCCTGGAAATGGGCGATCGGCTGGCCAAACTGCTGGCGTTCCTTGGCGTATTTAACCGAGGCCTCGTACGCGCCCATGGCGATACCGACCGAGAGCGCGGCGATCGAGATGCGTCCGCCGTCCAGGATTTTCATGGACTGGATGAACCCCTCCCCTTCTTCCCCGAGTATCTGGCTTTTGTGCAGCCGGCAGTTGTCAAAGATCATTTCAGCGGTTTCGCTGGCACGCATGCCGAGTTTGTTCTCTTTTTTACCTGCAAGAAATCCGGGCGTTCCGCGTTCCACGACAAAAGCCGTCATCCCGCGGCTGTCGAGCAGTTCGCCGGTGCGGGCGATCACTACCGCCACGTGGCCGCTGATCCCGTGGGTGATCCAGAGTTTATTGCCGTTCAATACCCAGTAATCGCTGTCGCGTGTGGCAACACATTGCATGCGCATGGCATCCGAACCAGTATTGGGTTCAGTAAGCCCCCAGGCGCCGATCCACTCGCCGGTAGCCAGTTTCGGCAGGTATTTTTGTTTTTGCTCCTCCGTTCCAAACGACAATATATGATTGGTACACAAAGAGTTGTGTGCAGCGACGCTCAGTCCGATAGAACCGCATACCTTGGCGATCTCTTCAATGATGGTAATGTACTCCTGGTATCCAAGACCGGCGCCGTGGTATGCCTCCGGCACGAGCACTCCCAGAAAGCCATGCTCGCCCATCTGGCGAAACAGGTCGATCGGAAAGTGTTGGCTTTCGTCCCATTCCATCATGTACGGACGGATGTGGGTTTCAGCAAAATCACGTGCGCTTTGGCGAATAAGTTGCAGATTTTCGGCGAGTTCTACAGATTGTCCCATGTAAAGATTTTATTTGAAGTGAGGGCATAGTCAGCCTGTGTGGTGCAGGCATTTACCAGGCGGCATTAAGAACTCAAAGGTACGCCGAAAGTTTAAAAAGGGGTTGCATTTCTGAAAAGGCACGGCAATGATGGCTATTCCAGGACGAAACGGTGGAATTGCTCGATCTGCAAACCATAATTATCGATGGCCCAAAAGCGAAACTCCACGACGTCGCCGGGTTTGAATTGCCCGGGACCGGGATAAAACAGGTTGCCGATGCCGACTTCAGCATCAAGGGTAACCGTGTTGCTGCGTATGCCTTCAGCGCCCTGCAGAATGCCGCCAAATAATCCGTTCACCTCATAAGTGAACTCCCATTCGGTTACAAACTGGTCTTCGGCATCCGGATCGGTGGTGCTGACGCTCACCAGAAACTGGAGCGCGTCGCCGGGCGTTTGAGTGCCGCTGTTGTCGTCGTCAAACCAGCGCACGTCGAAACGGTCGAGACTGAGGGGGTAAGGATCGCGGTCACAGGCGCCCAGGAATAGGCTGATACCCAGTAAAAGGGATAAGATGGTCTTGTTCATATGCTTGAATTTTGAACAAACCTATAGGTATCATTACCGTCAGGGCAAGAGGTTGCAGGAAGTTTAGGACGGGTTTAACCATTGAGGAGGCCTTAACAATACTTTATATTATATTTTTAACACAACTAATATAAATGGCAGCCACTTTCTGCCCGGAATATTGGTCAATACTTATACTTCCCTTTCCAGTCTTGATGCAATTTTGCCCTGATCTTTTCTTCTGCGGGATTCGCCCCCGGTTCGTATAATACCTTTCCATCTACCCCTTCGGGGAGATTATCCTGTTGCACGAAATTACCTTCAAAATCATGCGCATACCGGTAACCGGAGCCGTAGTTCAACTCCTTCATCAGTTTGGTCGGCGCATTCCGCAGGTGCAGGGGCACAGGCAGGCTGCCGGTCTGCTTCACCAGACTCATGGCGTTCTCAATAGCCATGTATGCTGAATTGCTCTTGGCCGAGGTGGCGAGGTACACGGCGCACTGCGACAGGATGATCCGCGCCTCCGGCATCCCGATCATCCGGATGGCATCCATTGTTGTGGTAGCCAGCAGCAGGGCATTGGGGTTGGCGAGTCCTATATCTTCAGCGGCAAGAATGACCATACGCCGGGCAATAAATTCAATATCCTCACCGCCATCGAGCATACGGGCCAGCCAATATACGGCCGCGTTGGGGTCGCTGCCGCGCATACTTTTGATGAACGCCGATATGACGTCGTAATGTTGCTCACCGGTCTTGTCGTACAGGGCCGCGTTTTGCTGGATGAGTTCGCGAACCAGGTCGTTGGTAACGCGGAAAGGTTTTCCGGGTTCGCGGTAATTGGCGATGAGTTCGACGGCATTGAGCAGCCTGCGGGCATCGCCTCCCGAGTACAACAAAAGTGCATCGTATTCCTCGATCTGAAGGTCGAGTTCTTTCAGCAGGGCATCTTCTTTCAAGGCCCGGTCGACCAGCCCGATCAGTTCATCCTTGGTCAGGTGCTGGAGCACATATACCTGACAACGCGAGAGCAGTGCGGGGATAACCTCGAAAGAAGGGTTTTCCGTAGTAGCGCCTATGAGCGTGACGATACCCTTTTCGACTGCGCCGAGCAGGGCATCCTGCTGGCTTTTGGAAAACCGGTGTATTTCGTCGATAAAGAGGATCGCTC
>ERZ724519.241-NODE-241-length-22916-cov-5.039018_pt1 | contig 22916 bp, 17 predicted proteins | sample MGYA00376052_ERZ724519 | MGnify/ENA primary metagenome ERZ724519 (study PRJEB28724, sample SAMN07190883) | activated sludge metagenome | isolation source: activated sludge of sewage treatment plant in Hong Hong | place: Hong Kong | collected 2016-03-17 ... | reverse complement strand
GGATGGTTGGGCCGGCTCTGGCTTCTGTACCTCGGGAAGAAATCCGAGTCGGCGTTCGGGGCGAGCCTTGCCGTCAGTGTTTCGTAGGCCGTGCCGTCGCAGACGATCTCGGAGGTGAACCACTGTTGTTCGGTGTTGGCGAAGCCTCGTTTGAACTCTTCCAGCGCGTCGCCCGGGGTGATGCCGCCGCCGAAGTTGAGGGCGAGCTCCCGTTCGGCCGCGAAGCCGATCATCTCCTCGACCACGTTCTTCATCGGCGCGCCCCTGAGATGGGCGTCTGCGGTGCCCGACAGGTAGTAGTGGAGGAGGCCGTCGCTGAGCGCGGCGATCGAAGCGGCGGCGACCGGCCGCCTGCCATCGGCATCCGCCTCCTCTTCCGGCGCGCGGAGCAGGAAGAGCCAGGTTCCCTCGGCCGAAAGGATCCGGTCGAAGTACTTCTCGCTGAAGAAGTACCGATCGGCCGCTTCGGTGCGGGCCATCGTCTCGGTGTAGGCGGTAAAGAAGCCGGCCCGCTCTCCCGGCGTGGTCTCCGGCCCCGGGGTGATCTCGAGCGAGCAACCACGCTTCAGGTTCTTGCGGATCTGCTGCCGGTCCGAGGCCCGGCTCTTGCGGGGCAGGGCCGGATCGGAAAGCAGGCAGACGTTGCGGGGAGTGGCCCCGGCCAGGGGCGGGCCCGCGGCGAGCGGGTCCCTCTCTTCAAGAGGTGCCGCACGTTCTGCCCCGTCACGGTCCGAAACATGCGGCACCTCCCCGGAGGGTGCCTCGAGCGAGTGCCGGAGGAAGATCGTGACCAGGCCCGTCCCGGTGAAATCGATCGCCTCCGGGTCGAGCGGGAAGTCGAGCCGGAGCAGCGGCCCGTCGGAGATCGCGAGGCCGGGGTAGCCGTAGGGCGAAATCGCGTCGAGCCGGTCGCTTCCGGGGATATCGCGGACGATCAGCGGGGTGGAGGCGACCAGTTCGGTTTCGTCGCCGTCCTCGAAGATCAGCAGCGAGTGGGTCGTGCCCTCGGCCTCGAGAAACTCGGCCGATCGGAAGAAGTCGGGCCCGCTGGCGGCGCGGCCACCATCGGCGACCAGTTCCGCGGCGAGCCTCAACTGAACCCCGGGGCCACGCTCACCACTTCCCGACTGCGGCGAAGAACTGTTCCGGCGTGGCGCCCCAGATCTCGCAGTCGAGCATGGTGCCGTCCGGCCGCCGGATGTGGCCGGGCATGTTGCCCTCATAGGTCCAGCCCTGTGCGGTCACGACCTTCTTCGCGGCTTCGTTGAAGGCCGGGATGCGACCGTAGATCCGGTGGGCGCCGAACTCCTCGAAAGCCTTGGTCACGGTCAGCCGTTCGGCACAGCGGCCGACCCCCTTGCCCCGCACCTCGTCACCGATCAGGCAACCGAGTTCGGGTGCGGTCTGGCGGAAGAGTCCGTAAAGCGCGGTGAAGCCGACCGGCTGCTCGATCCCCGGCACCTCGATCGCGTACTTGCGGTCCTCGCCCTCCTGCTTCATCGCCGCCCGGGTCCACCCTTCGGCGTTCTCCATGCCGAAGGACTCACGCTGTTCCATCAGCGTCCTGGTTGCTTCCTTGTTGTTGAACCAGCGGTGAACCGCTTCAGCGTCCTCGATCCGGAAGTCCCGAATCGAGCAGGAGGGGGTCTGCGACATGCCGTAATCCTAAAGGCGAAGCCCCTCCAGACCATCCGTTGCTTCAAGTGGGAGGGGCGGGTTTCAGCGGGAGGGCGGGTCCGAACCCGCCCGACTCCCGGTGCGAACGCTGGAGCCCGGGTTATCGGGCTCGGCGTTCGAAGATGTCGTTGATCTGCTCGAGGCTGCGGCCCTTGGTCTCCGGGACATACTTCCAGCAGAACCAGAGGGTGACCAGGCCGATCGCGCCGTAGAACCAGAAGGCACCGGTTTGTGAAAGCAGGTCGATCAGCGGCAAGAAGGTCAGCGAGACCAGGAAGTTGAAGAACCAGTTGGTCATGGTGCCGGCCGAGGCCGCCTTGCTCCTGACCGAGAGCGGGTAGATCTCCGCGTTCAGCAGCCAGAAGATCGGGCCGAGCGAGATCGCAAACGAGGAGACGAAGAGCATCAGGCTGCCGATCGCCATCACCGTGGCGAAGGTCGAATCGGCGCCGATCAGGAAGGCGAGGCCGAGGATGAACAGCGAAATCGAGATCCCCGACACGCCGACGAAGAGCATCTCGCGGCGGCCGCGGGTGTCCAGCAATCGCAGCGCGACCACGGTCATCAGCACGTTGACGATGCCGACCCCGAGCGAGGCGAGGATCGAGGAGGCGTCGGAGTCGATCCCGGTCTCCTGGATGATCGTCGGGGCGTAGTAGATGACCGTGTTGATCCCGGTGATCTGCTGGAGGATCGCCAGCCCGATGCCGACCACCAGCGCCGCTTTCACGGCAGGGGCGAGCAGATCCCGCCAGGAGCCCTCGTGGATGCTCATGCTGGACTCGATCTCCTTGATCTCCAGCTCGATCGCTTCGGGGCCTTCGGTCCTGACCCGCTGCAGCGCCTCGCGGGCATCGTCCTCGCGGCCGACCATGAGCAGCCAGCGCGGGCTGGAGGGCAGCCGGATGATCCCGATCACGAGCGCCAGCGCCGGCACGGCGCCGAGCCCGAGCATCCAGCGCCAGCCTTCGTTCGAATCGGCAAAGGCGAGACCGACCAGGTAGGCAACGAGAATGCCGATCGTCACCGCCAGCTGGAAGAACGTGACGAGCCTGCCCCGGATGTCAGGCGGGGCGATCTCGCTGATGTAGACCGGCGCCACGGCGGAGGCGACGCCGATCGCGACGCCGATCACCACACGGGAGGCGACCAGAACCCAGGTGCCGGGTGAGATCGCCGCGACGATCGCGCCGATGATGAAGATGATCCCCGAGGTGAGGATCAGGGTGCGGCGGCCGTACTTGTCAGAGCGGGAGCTGGCGATCCAGGCGCCGAGCACGGCCCCCAGCGGCACCGCGCCGACGACCAGACCGGATTCAAAGCTGCCGAGACCGAAGTCGGGGGTGATCTGAAGCAGGGCCCCGGCGATCACACCGGTGTCGTAACCAAACAGAAGTCCGGCCAGCCCGGCGGTGGCGGCCGTGATGATTACGTTGCGATATGCGTGCGCGCGGGCATCTCCGCTCATGAGGTCCTCCCCCTCGGAAGTGGCGTTGGCGGTAATTATGTGCGAGTGAACGGACATGACGCAAGTTGGGAGCGAGGCTTGGTCGGATGAGTGCCACGGCCCCGGTGAGGCTGAGTTCGGCGGCAGCACGCCGGATTGCCCTGGCCGCGCAGGGCTTCGGTCGCGAACGCCCCTTTCCGAGGGTGACGATGCGTCAGGTCCAGGCGATGATCGACCGGATCGGCCTGCTCCAGATCGACTCGGTCAACGTGCTGGCCAGGGCCCACCTGCTGCCGCTCTACTCTCGGCTTGGGCCCTATGACATCGATCTGCTCGAGAAGGCGAGTTCAAAGCGGCCGCGCCGGCTGGTCGAGTACTGGGCCCACGAGGCCTCCTTCGTTCCACCGGAAACCCACCGGTTGCTCCGTTGGCGGATGGACCGGGCAGACCAGGACGCCTGGCGCACGGTACGGGCCGCCGCCGAACAGCCGGAACTGCTGGAGGACGTAGTCGCCGAGGTGGAACGATCGGGTCCGGTGACCGCCGGTCAGGTCGCGGCCGCCGTCGACCCGGACCATGTCCCCGACAAGAGCAACTGGGGCTGGAACTGGCCGCCGGTCAAGAGCGCCCTCGAGTACCTGTTCTGGTCCGGCCGGATCACCGCGGCCGGGCGAACCAGCCAGTTCGAACGACGCTACGACCTGCCGGGGCGGGTGCTGCCCGGGCACGTCCACGAAGCGGAAACTCCCGAGCCGGAGGAAGCGATCGAGGGATTGCTGGAGATCTCCGCCCGGGCCCACGGGGTCGGCACGGCGCGCTGCCTCAGGGACTACTTCCGCCTGCCGGCCCGGGAGTCGAAGGAGGCGATCGAACGGCTCGCCGCCGACGGGCGCCTGATCGAGGCCGAGGTCGAAGGGTTCTCGGCTCCGGCCTTCCTGCACCCCGAGGCCCGTCGACCCCGCAAGGTCGAGGCGCGGGCGCTGCTCGCTCCATTCGATCCGCTGATCTTCGAGAGGCGTCGACTCGAGGAGCTTTTCGGCTTCCACTACCGGATCGAGATCTACACCCCGAAGGAGAAGCGTCGCCACGGCTACTACGTGCTGCCGTTTCTGATGGCAGAACAAATCGCCGGCCGGGTGGACCTCAAATCCGACCGGGAGGGATCGGCGCTGCTGGTGCAGTCGGCCTGGGTCGAGCCGGATGCCCCGGCCGGGACCGCGGCGGAACTGGCCGACGAACTCAGGCTGATGGCCGGGTGGCTCGGCCTCGAAGAGGTGGCGGTCCGGCCCAGGGGAGATCTCGCCGCGGATCTGGCGGCGGCCCTGTGACCGCCAGGCTCGACCTGTTTCATCCCGACCGGGAGCCGGAAGCTGCCCCGGGCCGCTACGCCCCGAGCCCGACCGGGCGGCTCCATCTCGGCAACCTGAGGACGGCCCTGATCGCCTGGCGCTCGGCCCGAGATCGCGGGGCGCGGTTCCTGGTCCGGATCGAGGACATCGACACCGGCCGCTCCCGGGACGAGTGGATCGAAGTGCAGCTCGAGGAGCTCCGCCAGATCGGAGTCGACTGGGACGGCGAGCCGGTCCGTCAGAGCGAGCGCCATGACCTTTATCGCGAGGCACTTTCCAAACTTGAAGCCGACGGCCTGCTCTACGAGTGCTTCTGCACCCGGGCCGAGATCCGCGAAGCAGCGTCGGCCCCTCACGGCGAGTTGCCAGAAGGTGCCTACCCCGGCACCTGTAGGGAACTCACCGAGGCCGAGAGGGCCGGGCGCCGGGCTGCCGGCCGGCCCCCGGCACTCCGGGTCCGGGCGGCCGGAGCCAGGGTCGGCTTCGATGATCACCTCTGCGGCCGGGTCGAAAAGACCCTCGATGACTTCGTGGTGCGCCGCAATGACGGTGACTTCGCTTACAACCTCGCGGTCACCGTCGACGATGCCGATCAGGGGATCGGCGAGGTGCTTCGCGGCGCCGACCTGCTCGACACCACCCCCCGCCAGCTCTGGCTCTACGACCGCCTCGGCCTTGCCGCCCCGGCCCGTTTCAGCCATGTCCCCCTGATGCTCGGCGAAGACGGAGAGCGCCTCGCCAAGCGCCACGGCGCGATCACCCTCGAGGAGCGGATCGAAGCAGGAGAGAGCCCGGCGTCAGTCCGCAGGGAGTTGTTCGATTCGGCTGATCGGTAGCCTCAACGCAACATTCTTGAACATGCCGTGTTCAATTTTGTCCATTGCAATCGACGGAGCCGGAGCGCTCCGAACAGGGGAAAATCTTGAAGAAGTTCATCCTGGGGATGACCCTCAGCCTTTTCATGCTCGGCGCCGCTCAGGCTGATGCCGTGCCCAAGTACAACGCGAGCTGCATGTTCAACGGTTGCGGGGGCGTCTCCCAGGAAGGCCAGCGTGCGATCTTCACCTTCGATGACATGTACCCCGGCCCTGACGAGGACTTCGACATCTACGAGCGGGTTGGCGGTCAGACCCGGCCGCTGATCGACTATCCGGACGGCAAGAAGGGTCATGCCCTGCTTCAGTTCGTCTCCGACGACGCGCGTCGCGCGATCGTCGAGACCCGGTCCCCGCTCACGGCTGACGACACCGACGGGAACGGCGAGGACTTCTTCGCGTACCAGGATGGCGTCCCGGAGCTGATCTCCTGGGATCCGGCAGACCCCTCGACCAGGGCCGGTGACATCGACCTGCAGTTGATCAACGCCACCGATGACGGCAAGACCCTCTATTTCTTTCGCTTCAACAAGGCGACCCCGCTCTGCCATGAACTCTGGAAGCGGACCCCGACGAGCTTCTCGCGGGTGACCAATGACTGCGATCTGCTCTGGATGCGAGGCCTTTCGCGCGACGGAAGCTCGGTCTTCTACGACGACTATTCCAACGGCCTGTGGCGGGTCAAGGATGACGCCCGGGTTCCGGTCAACGACCAGCCACATCCGGTCAATGTTCACTGCACGAAGTACAACTACTTCGGCGACGCGACCGAGGACGGAGAGGCCTGGCTGTTCTCCTCCAGCTACCGGCTGGCCGACGCCGACACCGACGATCTGTTCGACATCTATCTGCGTCACCGGGACGGCAGCTACGAGCTGATCACCGACACCGCTGATGGAGCTGAGCCCGAGGACTGCACCAGTCAGAACTGGCTGACCCGGGCGATCGGGCTTTCCCCGGACATGACCCGGGCCCTGTTCGTGACCGAGTTCCCGATCTCGCCGGACGACCACGATCAGTCGCTCGATGTCTATCTCCACACACCGCAGGGAAACGAGCTCGTTTCGACCAGCCCGACCGACCAAAGCCCGGAGATTCGCAACCCGACCTCGGTCCATCTCCAGGGGGGTCGGCCCGACTCGGAATTCCGGGTCGACGGCTCCGATGACCTCTCGGTGATCGCCTTCGATTCCGAGCAGCAGCTGGTTCCCGAGGACAACGATTCCGATGTCGATGTCTACGCACGCATTGGCGATGAGACCCGGCTCGTCTCGACCGGACCGAACCCAGACCGGAATTCGCGGAAGGCGAAGCTGCTCGGCGTCTCGAACGACGGAACGACCATTTCCTTCAGCACTCCCGAACCGCTGCTTCCGGTCGACACCGACGGTCGCATGGACATCTACGCCTACTCGACCAGCGGGCTTTCGCGCCTTGGTGATGCCGCCGCGTCCGCCAGCCGCAAGAAGCGACGGGTGGTACTGGTCTCGGCCGAATCGGACGCTCCGCGGATGAAGGTACTGGGCAAGCCGTCCGTTTCGGGTCGCCGGGCCCTGGTCAGGCTGCGTTGCCCGAAGTCCGAGATGACCGGTCCCTGCCGGGGGACGGTGCGGATCCGTTTCGGCGGCAGCGGCGCGCGCGGTGCGGCCCGATTCCGGGTCAAGCCGGGCAGGTCGGTCAGGGTCGGCGTGAAGCTGAACCGTCGAGTTGCGGCCGGCAAGGGTCGGGCGCAGGTCCGGATCAAGGCCTGGGACCGGCTCGGGAACACCTACCGGGCAGTTCGCAAGCTTTCTTTTCGCTGAGAAGCCAATTCCTTCGGCGCCGCTCTGATAGTTCTATTCGGGTGGGCCGGAGGATCTCACCGACTGACGCGCGATTCACAGAGGCCGGGCCAGGCGCCGGGATGTACGAGTCCTGGTACGCCCGGCTGGTTTCGCCGGACGGTTCGCTGGCGCTCTGGATCAGGTACACGATTGACAAGCTCCCGAACCAGGAAGCAACCGGGACGATCTGGTTCACCCTCTTTGACGGCGAGGCCGAGCGACCGCTGGCCCGCCGCCTCGTCGGCCAGCCGGCCTCGGCCCCGGTCAACACCTGGGCCCGGATCGGGGAATCGACGATCGGTCCGGCCGGGCTCCACGGCGAATGTTTTGAAGCCGCCTGGCAGCTTCGTTTCGAGCCCAGGGCACCGGTTCTCTTTCACCTGCCGCGGCCCCGCTTCTACGAACTTCCCTTGCCGAAGACCAAACCGATCTCCCCGGTGCCGTTCGGGGACTTCTCCGGTTCGGTGAACTTCGGCGAGCGTCAGATCAGCGTCGAAGGCTGGCACGGCATGATCGGCCACAACTGGGGCAGCGAACATGCGGAGCGGTGGATCTGGCTGCATGGCAGCGACTTTGACGAGGACCCGGAGGCATGGCTCGACATCGTCATGGGCCGGATCCGGGTCGCCGGCCGGCTGCTGCCTTGGGTGGCCAACGGGGCGATCAGCACTGGCGGCGAGATCCGGCGGATCGGCGGGATGTTCGCCTCCGGCGTCAATGTGAAGGAGACCCCGCTCCGGCTGGAGGCCGGCCTGCCGGTCGCCGGCAAGAGCTACCTGGAGCTGGAGGTCGACTCGCCGCCGAACCTCACGGTCGGCTGGCAATACGGTGACCCTGCCGACCCGGAGGCCGAAGCTCATGAAGTGGCGAACTGCTCGGCGGCCCAGATGAAGGCGACGCTCACCATGCCGGGCCACAACGCGGTGACCAACCTTGGCACCCTGCGTGGCGCGGTCTACGAACTGGGCATGACCGAAACCGATCACGGCATCCCGATTTCGGATGGCATTCCACCCGGCCACGGTCCCGGATCAGCGGTCTCAAAATGAGGGAAGGACTCCGCGAAAAGTTCTGGCCGGGCTGGTCTCAGGAACCGGCCAGAGCTCCGCTGTAGACCTGCCAGGCGAGCGCCGTCTTGGCGGTGATGCTCAGCCAGATGTAGACCTTCTCGGCGAACAGGGGGTCACGCCACCTGCCCCGGGCACGGTAGGTCAACCACATGTTGAGCGCGAAGCAGTTGAACAGAAGAAACAGGGTGACGAAGATCCCGTAGACGAAACCCGGCACCCCGTCCGAATTGGACCCGGAGAGGATGAACTGGATCACGATCGCGATCCAGGGCACGGCGCCTGCCACGCAGCCATAGATGAATGGTGACCAATCAACTTCGGTCCGTCCCGCATTCGCCCTTTCCATGGCCAGGCCGAAAAGGATCATCGAGGCGTTGACGCCAAAGATCGCCAGCAGGGCTACGACATCGGTAACGCCGGAGAGCATCGCGATCAGGACGATCATCACCGAGGCGCTTACCGAGTATTCGTACCAGCGGGCCGGGTTTCTCCCCCTGCCGATGTTCTTCTCGTAGAAGCCGCGCAGCCAGGTGGCGACCACGAAATGGTCGAAGGCGGCGAGGCCGAGAAAGAGCGCGACCAGCAGATCGATCCGGAGCCTGAACAGTTCGGTGCTCCCGTAAGCGCCGCCTCCGGGAGGCCCGGTCAAAAACTGGCCGGTCACGGGCAGGGTGACCGGTTCTGCGACTACCAGAAGAACCGCGACCTGCGCCGCGAAAAAGATTGCGGCAAAGACATTGAGTCTCCTGAGCTTCGGCATGGCCGAACCCTACAAACGGGCGCCCCCGGTCAGCGGTCGCCGAAGGAGGGCGGAGCCAGGGTCTTGCCCCGGCCCCAGGCCGACGGGCTGGAGGAAAGCTTCCAGTTCATGCGGCCGCCCCGGAGCAATCGGCGGACGTGAATCCACGGCTTCGCCCACTTGCCGCCGCTGATCCTGAGGGACTTCACGTACGGCCGCTTGCGGTCTGCCCCCGCCGCCCTGACCTGCAGTCGGTGGCCCTGGAGGTTCAGGCTGGCCCGGGGAAAGAGCGGGCTGCCGAGCGGCATCACGTCGGTGCCCGGGATCACCGGTGAAAGTCCGAGGGCGGAAAGGACGAACCAGGCACTCATCGTCCCGCCGTCGTCGTTGCCGGGCAGGCCGCCCGGGCCCGCCCCGTAAAGCCCGATCTGGGCCCGGCGCACGATCGATTGCGCCTTGTGGGGCCGGCCGAGCCAGTTGTAGATCCAGGGTGTCTGCAGGGTCGGCTCGTTGCCGAGGAAGGCGTAGGGCGATCCCGGCCCGGCGTTCAGCTCCGTGAAGAAGTGATCGAGCTTCTGCAGGGCAGCCTTGCGGCCACCGAGGGTCGCGAACCGGCCGGCCAGGTTCTGGGGCACGAACCAGCCGTACTGGGCGGAGCTTCCTTCGACGAATCCGTCCTCGGTCGAGGCGTTGGCGCCGGGCAGGAAGCTGCCGTCGGCGAAGCGTGGCTCGATCCTCCGGCTGGCCGGGTTGACCAGGTTGCGCCACTTGCCGGAACGCTTGAGGAACCTTGCTGCCAGCTGGTCGCGGCCGAGTGCCCTGGCCAGCCGCGAGACCGTGAAGTCGGCCAGGGCGTACTCCATCGTGGTCGAGGCGGTGCCCCAGGGGGAGGATCGCTCGGAGACCGAGTGCTGGCCGCTGGTCACGTTGCGCTCCTGGGAGATCCAGCCGAGGTCGAGGTAATCGTCCAGCGCCTCCCGCTCGGTGTAGTCGGCGTTGTCGGAGTGGCAGGGATGGTCGGCTCCCTTGACCATCGCCCTCAGCGCGTCCCGGGCGTCAAAACCCCGGACCCCGAGGGCGTGGATCGTCGCGATGATCGGCGAGGAAGGGTCCCCGTTCATCACGTTTGAGTTCTGGGTCGCGTAGGGCCAGCGCGGCAGGCAGCCGCCCTGCTTCTCCATCCGGAGCAGTGACGCCGCGATGTCCGCGGCCCGCCGGGGCTCGATCATCGCGAGCAGCTGGATCTGGCTGCGGTAGACATCCCAGCCGGAAATGTCCGAGTAATGGGCGTGACCCGGGGCGACCCGGTGGACCTTGAGGTCCTGGCCGCGGTAGAGGCCGTTGACATCCGACTGCACGCTCGGTTCCAGCAGGGAGTGGTAGAGCGCCGTCGCGAAGGTGCGGCGGTCTTCCTTCCGGCCGCCGGAAACACGCACCTTCCCCATCTCCTGCCGCCAGATCTGGCCGGCCCGGTCGCGAACCTCGCCGAAAGTGAGGCCGGCGCTTTCGCTCAGGTTCTTCCGCGCCTGGGCGACGCTGACGAAGGAGATCCCGACCCGCATCCCGACCGGGCGCGAACCCGAGGTGTTGAAGCTGACGAAGGCCCCGGCCTGGGCGGTGGTGCTCGGGTTGCCGGGAATGAACGGTGGCCCGCCCGCGACCGGCTTGTAGTTGAAGGCATCGGGCGATTCGTCGCTGGCCTGCTTTGACCCGGGAGAAAGGGTCGCTCCCTTCCAGGTGCCGTACCCCTTGAACGGACGGTCGAACCTGGCCGCGAAATAGACCTTGTATTTCGACGGCTCCCAGCAGAACCGACCGCTCTCCGAGGTTCCGGTCACCTCACGGGCTTTCGGATCAACCTTCACTGCGGCGAGGTAGTTGGCCATCGTGCTGCCACCCGCGTTCAGGGTCAGGGTCCCAGTGTTCGCCTTCGAGAAGGTGAAGCGGCCCATCGCGGTGCGGGTGGTTGCGGTCAGTTCCGAGCGGATCTGGTCGGCCTTGCCGGGGTTGAGGACCACGCTGTAGAAACCGGGCCGGGCCTCTTCGTGGCGATGGCTGAAGGTCGGGACGATCGACGGGTCGATGTCGGAGGAACCGGCGACGACGGGTGAACCGGACAGGCTCCTGGCCACGGGCAGGATCGGCACGTCCTGCAGCAGGGCGCAGCCGGCACCGCTGAAGTGGGTCAGCGAGAACCCGCGGATCTGATCGTCCGAATACGTGTATCCGGCGGTGAAGTTGGTCAGGCTGGGGATCGTGTCGGGACCGAAGGCGACCATCCCGAAGGGCATGGTTGCGCCCGGGAATGTGTTGCCCGCACCACCGCCGGTGCCGAAGTCTGGAGCCGAGGCTTCCGTGCCGACGAAGGGGTTGACCAGACCGGTCAACTCACCGGCACTCGCTCCCCCCGGAGCACACAAAACCACTGTTGCCGCGACCAGCGCGACCCATCCCCTGCAATTCACCCAATGCAAATTACACGCCATACCCCCTTTCGAGGGAGCGCCCGGGTCGCCGGGAAAGTTAGCCTCGGCCCGATGGCCAAGAAGAAGAAAGCCGGCCGGGTCAGTGCCGGACTGATTCTCTACCGCGTCGGACCGGGGGGTCTCGAGGTGCTGATCGCCCACATGGGCGGTCCGCACTGGGCCCGGAAAGAGCGCGGATGGTCGATCCCGAAGGGGGAGATCGACCCCGGCGAGGAACCGCTGGAAACGGCCCGGCGCGAGTTTCGGGAAGAGGTTGGAATCGAGCCGCCGGCCGGGGCTCCGATCCACCTTGGCGAGATCACCCAGCGCTCCGGCAAGCGGGTGCTGGCCTGGGCAATCGAGGGGGACTTCGACCCCACCCGGCAGACGAGCGTGATGTGCGAGATCGAGTGGCCGCCGAAGTCAGGCGAAAAGATCGAGATTCCCGAGGTTGACAGGGTCGAGTGGGTGCCGCCGGCCACCGCGAAGAACCTGGTCATCGACGGCCAGATCCCCCTCTTTGACCGCCTCGAAAAGCTGGTCGGCCGCTAGAACCTAGACTTCTCCCCGATGAAGACGGCCGCGAAGTTGCTGAGCCTGGGGCTGACGGTCGGGGTGCTCGCAACGACCGCGACCGTCCCTGCCTCGGCGGCCGATACCTACCTCGATTGCTCGGCGGCGATTGACGGAGACGGGTCGCCGGCCCAGCCACGCAACTCGCTCGGCAGTGCCTTCGACCTCGGTCCCGGCGACAGCCTGCTGCTCAAACGCGGCACGACCTGCCACGGCCGGCTCGAGGTCACCGGCGGAGGCAGCGAAATCCAGCGGGCCAGGGTTGGCGCCTACGGCTCGGGCGAGCTCCCGCAGTTGAACGGAACGGGCCGCGACGCGGTGCTCCTCGTGGACACCTCGAACCTGACGGTCGGGGATCTCGACATCTCCAATCCCGGAACAGGCGGCCCGATCGGTGAGGGCGATCAGATCCGCAACGGAGTGCGGGTGATCGCGCAGGCGGGAACCGTCAGTGACCTCACGATCGGCGGTCTGGAGATTCACGACGTCGACGGGGACCTGACCAAGACGCCGGAAGGGAGCGCCGCGATCCAGATCAGCGCGACCGGCGCCGCGCCGGTCCGGTTCACGGGCTTGCACATCACCGGCAACCAGATCACCTCGGTGTCGCGGAGCGCGATCTCGATCTCCGGCAGCAACGACCTCGACCGGCCGGAAGCCAGCCAGGCCTGGCCGGAAGCTTCCTCCGGAGTGGTGATCAAGGACAACCGGATCGATCAGGTTGCCGGTGACGGAATCGTCACCAGGGGAACCGACGGCGCCCTGATCGAAGGCAACGTCGTAAGCCACGGCAACCTGGCCGGCCGGCCCCTGCTCGACCCGGAAGGCCCGATGTGCAACGCGGGCATCTGGGCCTTCCGGGCCAACAACACCGTGATCCGGGGCAACGAGGTCTTCGGCATGGAACACAACGGCTGCGACGGCACCGGCTTCGATGTGGACTACCGGCAGGACGGCACAGTGATCGAGGGCAACTACAGCCACGACAACGAGGGCGGCTTCGTCCTGCTCTGTACCGACACCGCGACTCACCGGGCCGACGTGCGGTTCAACCTGAGCGTTGACGACGGCACGATGATCAACCACGGTCCCTGCGGGATCGCCGACGGCATCCTCGGCGACCTCTCCGGCATCCGGATGTTCAACAACACCGTGGTCGGCGACAGCCCGACCACCTCGATCCAGCTGGCGGTATCGGACGAGATGTACCAGCCGGGCAGATTCCTCTTCCGGAACAACCTGGTCTACGCCCGTCAACCGGCCGGGCAGATCGCCTGCGGAAACGATTGCACCCACAACGCCTTCTTCAACCTTCCGCCCAGCGGCACGCACGCGGTCACCGCCGACCCGCAGCTGATCGCCGGCTACCGGCTCGGTCCCAAGTCACCGCTGCGAGGAGCCGGCATGCCGATCACCGGGGGAGCCACCACCGACTACTTCGGCAACCCGGTCCCGGCAACACCGTCGATCGGTTTTGATCAGACCCCGGCCAGCCGGCCCGCTCAGCCGACGCCGGCCTGCCGCAAGGCCCGCAAGGCCCGGGATCGGACGATCGAAAGAGCAGCGGACCTCAACCGGAAACTGAGGAAGCTCCGTTCGAAGCACGCGCCCCGCAGGCAGACCAGATCGGTCGCAAGCCGGCTCGGCAAGGCCCGGGGCGAGGTGAAGCGACTGACCAGGGTCGCCCGTCGTGCCTGCCGGCCCAAAGGCGGCGCCAGCTAACGGCGTTTGGGGCGGACCAGGCGGATCGAACTCGAGCCGCTGCCGCCCGAGCCGTCCTCGCCGGTCAGGCTGACCTTCACCCAGGCGGTCACCCGGCTGCCGTTGCGGGCGGCCTTCTTCATTGCCGTGACCCGCTTCACCGGCACCCGGAAAACGAGGCTGGTGCGGGTGTTGGCGGCAAGGTTCAGGGTTGGCGTCTTCAGGTTGAAGATCACCGGCTCCTTGCGGAACCGGTTGCGGGTGATCCGGACCTTCGCGGTGGCCGACCCGGTACAGGCGATCGAGCACTTCGCGGCCACAATGAGGCGCTTGCCGATCACCTGCTGGTGCGGGATGTACGAGTTGTAGGTCACGGTGGGAGGCGGCTCGATCGTTCCGGGGCAGGCCGGGGCCGTGGAACCGTCGGGTGCGACCCGGTAGACCGCGACGTTGCTCAGCACGTAGACGCAGCCCTTCGCGTCCTCCCCGAAGGAGCGGAGGTTGCCTCCGTCACCCGGGATGCTGAATCCGGCCGGCTGCGGATCACCACCGCCGGCATCAAGGTCGAGGGTCCGGAGCGCCTGGTCGCAAAGGTCTCCGTAGAGGTAGCGGCCGGTCAGCCCTCCAAGCGTCTCGTCCCGGACGACATAACCGCCGATCACCGCGCAACCACCGCCCTGGCCGTCGACGCCGTTGTCGTGGTTGTAGGCATAGATCGGCGCGACGAAGGAGGGGGTGAGCCCGGTGCAGAAGCCCTCGCAGGTCGGCCAGCCCAGGTTGGCGCCCTTCAGGTCGCCGACGTCGACCTCCTCCCAGGTTCCGTTGCCGACATCACCGATCACCAGCCGGCCGTCGGGTGTGAACGAGGCCCGGTAGGGGTTGCGGAGGCCGAGCGCGTAGATCTCCTTTTTTGCTCCGGCCTGTGAGGTGAAGGGATTGTCGGTCGGTACGGAGTAGGTGGCCGGCCCGGCCCCGTCGGGATCGGCCGGGTGGATCCGCATGATCTTGCCGTAGTAGTTGGCCAGGGCCTGGGCGTTCGAGCTGTTGGCGTTGTCACCGATCGAGAAGTAGAGGTCGCCGTCCGGGCCGAAGGCCATCCAGCCGCCGTTGTGGTTGCCGGCCGAGTGCGGGACGCTGAACACGAGCCGGGCCGAGGCGGGGTCGGCCTGGTCCGGATCACCGGCCGAGACCTTGTACTCGACGATCCTGATGTCGCCCGTGTTGCCGCCGAAGCCATCCGCCCCGTGGGCGACATAGAAGGCGTAGAAGAGACCGCTGGATGCGTAATCGGGGGCGAAGGCGATCGAGAGCAGCCCCCGTTCACTGGCCAGGTCGACGTTGCCGATCGTGAGGAACGGCTCGGTCACCGGCACCCCGTCCTTGATGATCCGGATCCGGGCCTGGTGGGTGCCCGCATCGCCACGCTCGGCCAGGAAGACCCGCGAGTCACCGGGAGGCGCGGTCACGAAACTCGGATCGGAGCCGAGATATCCCTCGGGTGTGACCCGGACCAGGCTCGCCCCGAAGGCCGAACCGCTGAGCCCCAGCCAGCAAACCAGCACAACCCCCGCCGCAGTGATCCACTTCATGGTTACGAAACTACCGCGAAACGGGCCGGGTCAAACGGATCTGTCCGCTACCCGATCCTCCGGAGCCGTCCTCGCCGGTCATCGAGACCTTCACCCAGGCGGTGACGCGGCTCCCGTTGCCGGCCGCCTTCTTCATCGTGGCGACCCGAGCCGACGGCAGCCGGAAAAAGAGGCTGCTGCGGGTTCCGGCAATCAGGTTCCGGGTTCCGGCCTTCAGGTTGAAGACCGTCTGGTTCCTCCTGAACCGGTTCCGGCTGATCCGGACCTTCGCGGTGGCCGAGGCGGCGCAGGCAATCGAGCACTTCGCGGCGACCGTGATGCGTTTGCCGATCACCTGGCGGTGGGGAATGAACGAGTTGTAGGTCGCGGCCGGCACCGCGTCGGCGGGGCCCGGGCAGCCGGACCCTGTGGCGGTGTCACTGACCACCCGGAAGACAGCGAGGCTGGTCAGCGCGTAAACGCAACCGGCGGAATCCTCACCGAAGGAACGCAGCGTTCCGCCACCGGCGGGGATCCTGAAACCGGCCGGCTTCGGGTCGGCCCCGGCCGCGTCGAGGTCGAGCGTGCGGAGGTTCGGATTGCAGAGGTCGCCGTAGAGGTATCGACCGGCAAGCGAGCCCATGCCGGGGTCCTGGAGCACGTAGCCGCCGATCACCGCACAGTTGCTCGCGTCATGCGCGTATGAGTGGATCGGGTCGGTGAGAAGCGGGTTCGGGGAAGTGCAGAATCCTTCGCAGGTCGGCCAGCCGAGGTTGGCACCCTTCAGGTAGCCGGCGTTGATTTCCTCCCAGGTGGCGTTGCCAACGTCACCGACCACCAGCCTCCCGTCGGGAGCAAACGAGGCGCGGAACGGGTTGCGAAGTCCGTAGGCGTAGATCTCCGGCCTGGTACCGGCCTCCGCGACGAACGGGTTGTCGGCGGGCACCGTGTGGCTGGCCGGCCCGTTCCCGTCAGGGTCGGCCGGGTCGATCCGCATGATCTTGCCGAAGTAGTTGTCCTTTAGCTGGGCGTTCGGGCCGTATCCGTCGTCGCCGATCGTGAAGTAGAGGTGGCCGTCCGGGCCGAAGGCCATCCAGCTGCCCTGGTGATAGGTCGTGTAATGGGGGGTGCTGAACACGAGCCGGGCCGAGGCCGGGTCTGCCTTGTCCGGGTCACCCGCCGAGACCTGGTACTCGACGATTCTGATGTCACCGCCATCGCCGCCGAAGGCGTCGCCCGACTCGTTGACCACGTAGAAGACGTAGAAGAGCCCGCTGGTTGCATAGTCCGGGGCGAAGGCCAGTGACATCAGGCCGCGCTCGTTTTCGAGGCCGACGTTGTCCACGGTCAGAAAGGGCTCGGCCAGGGGCTGGCCGTTCTCGATGATCCGCACCATCCCCTGATGGGTCGAGCTGTCACCCCGCTCGACCACGAAAAGCCTCGAATCACCGGGGGGTGAAGTCAGAAATACCGGGTCGGACCCGAAATACTCCTCCGGAGTGATCCGCTTCAGCCCGGCCCCGAATGACGCATCGGCCATTCCGAGCAGGCAAGCCAAAGCCACCCCTGCGACAACGATCCACTTCATGCCACAGAAACTACATCGAGGCCGTCGGGTTGTGATTTGTGTGAACCGGTTTCGTCCGAAAGGTCCCCTTCGCCTGTTGCTGCCCGTGTTTCTCGGGGTCGCCTGCCTGCCGTTCTTCGCCTCAATGGCTTCGGCCGGACTGGTCAGAACCGACTCCTGGGGCGGGGGTCTCGTCGATCCCGGGTTCGTGGTCCAGTCGGTCGCCTATGACAGCCAGGGTCGCGCCTACATCGGGGAATCCGGCAAGGCGAGGGTGATTCGCCTGGCCGCCGACGGTTCGGTCGACCTCAACTGGAGTGTCGGGCAACTGCCTGGCGAAGACGAGAAGAAGGCCAACCCGGTCGACATCGCGATCGACGATGAAGACAACGTCTACGTCCTCGACCAGATCGAACAGATGGTCAGGAAGTACACGGCAGACGGCTCCCTGCTGGATCAGTGGAGCGCCGCCGTTCCCTGCTGCCTTGACGTCGAGGGCATCACCGTGGAAGCCGGTTCGGTTTTCGTGATCAGCGGCTACGACGTTTACCGCTACACGCCGTCCGGGGTCCTGCTGGACAGCTGGAGGGGGTTTGACTCGTACCCGGAATGGGAGCAGCCGCAGATCCGGGGCGATGGTGAAGGCCACCTGCTGATCGGCAGCGGCAGGTTTCTCGACGAATTCAAGGCGAACAAGTCGATCTACAAGTTTGAACCCGACGGCACGATGATCTCGCAGTGGACCACCCCCGCCCAGGGCTGGGTCTATTACTCCCAGGACGAGTGGGGCATCTACGAGAACCTGGCTGACATCGACGGTTTCGACGCGGTGGTCCCGATGCCCGACGGAAACCCGTGGACCGCCGCCGGAGGCCGGATTGCCAGATACGGATCAACCGGCGAGTTCGGCGACTTCCTTGACTTTGACCGCAAGCGCTTCCCGAACGCACTGGCACTGGCCCCGGACGGCGGGCTGCTCTATTCCTGGGCGGAGATTCCGAACTACCCCGAGGTGTCAGGTTCCGGCGTGGCCAAACTCGATCCGGATCTGGACACGACCCGGGTCTGGACCGAGTCCGATTTTCCCAAGTACGCGAGCAACACCTGGGACGGCAAGTTCGGCCACGCCCTCGGCCTTACTGTCCGGACCGACGGAGTGGTTGGCGGGTATGACACCAACATGGACCGGGCCCAGCTATTCGACTCGGACGGGACTTTCATCAAGCGGATCGAAGGACCGCAGCCCAACATCGATTCGGATGAGACCCCGGAATTCCTCCTGCCGGAGGCGGGCGGCGCAGAGTTCTTCGATCCGGGCTCGGGCAGGCTGAGCCGCTACGACGCCGACGGTGATCTGGTTGACACCATCACCCTGGAGACGACCGGCAACTTCGAGGACATCGCGCTGGATCCGGAAGGCGGCTACATCGTTTTGACCACGGTCACCGACCGGGTCGGCCAGGTCACCTTCTTCGACCAGCAGGGTGAGCAGACTTCCGGATTCAAGTCGGTCCGTTCGCTCGCCAGCTACAACGGATCCAGCCTGCATGTCGAACCGGGAGTCGGCGGTATCTATGTCCAGGGTACGGGCTACGTCGAAAAGTACTCGCGGGCCGGCAAGCGCCTCGCGACCGGAGTCGTGCGGGGCAAGGGATGCGACTCGGCCTACAACTACGACGGCCTCGCCACCGACCTGGCGGGGAACGTCTATCTCGTCAGCGAGGGCAGCCAGGCGCCGATGGTGATCAAGTTCAATCGCTCCCTGAAACGGCTTTGGGAGGAGAAGGTGCCCAAGGTCAGGTGGTACACGGGGTTTTCCGGGGACCTGGACATCGGCCCGGATGGCTCGATCTTCATGGAGTCAGACAAGGGAATCATGCGCTACGACCAGTCAAAGGCAAGCGCCCGGCCGACCCATGAGGCCTGTCCGAAGCCTTTCCATCTGCTGCGGATCGCCAGGACTCCGGGGCGCAGATGGGCGATCGCCGCGGTTCATGTCCCGAGCTCGGGCCTTCTGACCGTCAGCGGCCGCAAGGTCAGGACCGCGAAACGCCGGGTCGGGGATTACGGCGACTACGGCCTGGCGATCCGCCCGAAGGCCCGCTTCACCCGGGCGGCCCGGCCGGGCTTTCGGCGCTTTCCGGTCACGATCACCTACAAGGGCCGGCACTCCGGGAAGATCCACACCGCAGTGAAGCTTCGGGTCGGCCGCTAGCTCCCGGTCGAGAAGAGCTGGTGAACAGCCCGCCGGCCTGCTTCGAGTCCGGTCCGCACGACTTTCATGTCCGATTCAAGCCGTGAAGGCACGGCGGAATCTGCCGGTGGCCGGACCTGCAGGATGCTCGGGCTGAGTCCGGGTTCACGGTGGTGGCGGTCAAGCAGGGCCTCGTCGGCTCCTTCCCGCTCGCCCCGCGTCATGTATCCGTCGCGGATCGCCGGGCTGATCCGCCCGAGCATCCGGGCGGTGAGGCTCCCGCCGATCCCGGAGGGAGCAGCGGCGACATCACCTTCCCTGCGTGAGCGCAGCACCAGCAGGTGGGTGGCACCGTCGTCGATCGCCGCCTGAAAGGGGATTGCGGCGCTGAGCCCGGCGTCCAGGTAACGGCGGCCGTTCAGGGTGACGGGCGGGCCGCCGATCAGCGGCAGGGCCGAGGTCGCCCGCAGCGAAAGGATCAACGATTCCCGGTCGGTGATCTGGCCGTGAAGGTCAACCGCCTGTCCGGTTTCGATGTCGGTGGCCAGGGGATGGAATTCGGTCCCGCATTCGAGCGCCGCCTGGAACAGGCCGGGGGAGATCCGTTCGTAGTGGTTCTCGATCACGTTCTGCATGTCAACGATCGGTCGCGACCCGAAGATCCGCCGCTTGTCCATCACGACCTTCCCGAGGTCCGCGTCGGTCCAGGTCGGCACCCCGTCCTTCGCCCGTCCGCTCATCAGCCAGAGGCCGTTCAGCGCTCCAGCCGATGAGCCGTAGATCGCGTCGAACCGGTCGTCGAGGCCAAGCTCATGGAGGGCCAGGCCCATCCCCCCGGAAACCGCCCCGCGCATCCCCCCGCCTTCGATCACCAGCACGACCCGGTCCCCTGCCGCGGGTTCCGCGATCGCCCTCAGCACGGGATGCATTTCGACGGTGCCTGCCACGGATCCCGAAATGGCTTTCCTCAGGGCAGCGGGAGGCTGCGGCCCAGGCCCGCAAGTCCGGCCGGGCCGGGTACGGCGAGAGCCGAGGCCGAAGCGCTGCTGTCTGAACCGGAGAGTTCGACTTTCAGGGACAGGTACAACACCGAGGTGAAGATCAGGATCCGGTTGCGGAACGCGACTCTTCCGACCGGCCCCTTCTGTTCGTTCTTGAAGATGAAGTCCTTCTTCTGGTCGAGGCAGCGCCGCGAAAGGAGCTCCTCGAGGATCAGGGTCGTCTCGTACACATGCGGCATGTAGATCGGATTCACGCGCCGGGTGTAGTCCCTTCCCGCCTTGAACATCTGGTTGTCCACCCGGTTTCGAACCCGAATCAACATCCGGATGCGCCTGGCCGGGCCGCCGTTTCGCCTGAGCTTCTCGATCCGGTTGGTGAGCCGGTCATCGCGGCGGTCAAGCTTCCTGAACCGTTTCCGGAAATGGTGGAACGCCGCCATCAGCTTCTTCGTCTTCGGATCCCAGAACCCGGCGGCGTCCTTCGCCGCATTGACACAATCCTCCGAGAAGGGTTTCGGCTTCATCGGCGTCACCATCGGTTCAACCGCCGTAATGCAGCCGGTCGCGTACAACGCCTCGGCGAATTCAAGATCGGCCTGTTCCTTCGCCGGATCCGAGTCGTCCTTCTTCACCTTTTCCGCATAGAGGTTGAACTGCTTCTTGAACTCCTTCGAGCACTCCGCCGTGGGCGGAATCTCCGCCGCCCCGGCATTCGGAACGGTCAAGAACAGCATCGAAAAAGCGAGCAGCATCCCTGCCAGTAATTTCCCCATGGCGGGAATTATGCCCAAGGCGGGAGGTTCCTGTCGGTCGTTCACCGGACCCGTGGCGGGTCGGTTCCTTCGTAGTGGGTCACTCCAGAAAATTTCAAAGCCAGTTCTGATGAGGGTTTGCGGCGTGAATACGCGAACCGTTTGCCCAAGTTCTTAGACCAGTTCGCCCAACGCCTTCAGGAGCCCGGCCACTTCTTGGCTCTGTGAAGGGGTTTGAGGGGTGGTCGTTTCGCCCAAGGGGTCACTTCTTCGAACTGGGTGCCTGTTCCGAATCGTCGCTGTTGGCAACTGGATTGGCGGCTACTTTGGCTGGGATGCCTACCCAACTTGACTTCCCCTACTGCGACGGGCCGGCCGAGGAAACGTTTCGCACCTCTGACCTCCTGGCCAGGGCCTTGTTCTCGCAGCTGCGCAATCGAACCATCAACGAGCGCAGATACGTGCTCGATGCGTTGATCGCCGCGAGCAACGGCGGGGAGATCACGAGCCCCCGGATGCGGGCGATGAAGATCAGCCTCGCGCAGTACCAGGCCGAGACCGGGAAGATCCCGGCCAAGGTCGCCTACGAAAAGTGGCGCAAGGGGAAGAACGATCCGGGCTTGTGTCCGGTGAACCGGATCATCCGGCAGTTCAGTACCTGGAGCAGGGCACTGAACGACCTCGGTTTCAAACCGATGCCCGACCCGCCGGCACTCAGGGTGCTTTCGAGGGGCCGTCAGATCACTGACGAGGAAGCTTTGCAGGCGCTACGTGATTGCGCAGCTGATCTCGGCACCGACGACTTCACGATCGCCCAGTACGAGAGTTGGGCCAAGGAAGAGCTTCTGAAACCGGAGAACAAGGGCACGAAAATCCCGATTTCCAAGTCGATCGTGACGCGCAGGTTCGGAGCCGTCCGCCAAGCAAAGATCGCTGCCGGCCTTGACCCGAACTCTCCCTACCACGCGACCAGCCACTACACCGACGAAGACATGCTTCTGACATTGGTGGAAGCCCGAAACGAAATCGAGGGACGCCTCAGCACCGCCAAGTACACGATGTGGCGGCGAGGCAAACTCGAAGAAGCCCACATGCGGGGCGAAGTCGCACGGATCCCATGCGCCTTCACCTTCGACCAGCACTTCGGAGGATGGCTCAAGGCGGTCGCGAAAGTGGAAGGACTCCCGATCAACCCGCACGAACACCGCGGTCCCCCGGTCTACACTCCCGACTGGCTTGCCGAGCAACTCCTGATCGCATACGAAGATCTGGAAGAGCCCTTCTTCACATCCTCCTACGTCCAATGGGTTCGGGACAAAAGGAAGGAAGCAAACGTTGACTTCCCTCCCCCGGATTACACTACCGTCACCCGCCACGGCGGTTCATGGCCCGAAATTCGCGAGAAGGTTCGTGAAGCATCAGCCACCGGAAACCTCGATCCCCTGATCGAACAACTCAAGACAGGCGGAATGAATGGCTAAGCAATTCCACCCGGCCAGCGAGGCCTGCCAGATCCTCGCCGCGGTAGCCACAGCCCTGCCCGAACAGACCCGTCACGAACTCGCCCGGCTCCTGAGTCATTCCGTTGCGATGCCCGCCAACCAGGAGCTTCGTGAGATGAGGCTGGGACTGCTCGTCGAAATGGTCAAAGACGGAGAGCTCCCCCGAACGAAGGCCTACGACCAACTGAGGAAGACACGCAACAAGACGGGAGCCGCGTGGCCATCAAGTACCGGCCTGATCCTCCACCACGGTACCTGGGCGGCCGCATCAAGAGCCGCAGTCGATCTCGCCTTCGATGTGACCGGTAACCGAGCCAGAGCCCGCACCCCGTACATGTGGCCGATTGTTTCTTACACCCGCCAGGAAGTGATCGAAGCACTCGAACTCGCCTCCGAAAAGGTTGGTCAACCGATCGGACAATGGGAATACGTCGAACTTCGCCGGGTGGAACGGCAACTCGCCTTTAGAACCGGCGCCCCGGATCCCCGGTATCCCGAGCTCGGGGTGATTCGGAAGCACTTCGGAGGCTGGGACGCCGCAATCTCGCTTGCGATCTAGCAGAATCGCCGGTGCCGGGTTGCTAGTGCGACAGCACCCCTGAGTTCGGTCCGC
>ERZ724519.233-NODE-233-length-23193-cov-7.968321_pt1 | contig 23193 bp, 21 predicted proteins | sample MGYA00376052_ERZ724519 | MGnify/ENA primary metagenome ERZ724519 (study PRJEB28724, sample SAMN07190883) | activated sludge metagenome | isolation source: activated sludge of sewage treatment plant in Hong Hong | place: Hong Kong | collected 2016-03-17 ... | reverse complement strand
TCTTCAAATAAGGTGCGTTTGCCATATCGAAGGGAAAGATTTGATGTTGAAATCATTGTAAAATTTTTGAAAAACCGAAAAGAGACGGCAAAAATACGGTTTGCGACTATTAAAACACGGTCGAACGGAATTTTATTTTGTTAACAAAGTATAAACTATTTGCTATCTTGCCTGAAACTTCAATACAATGCGTTTCCTGGCTCTGAGTGCTACCGGTTTTGAGATGGCTCCTTTGCTTCATTTTTTAGATGAACACGCTGAAAAACAATCTTTTTTCACGTACCAATGGAAAAATCATACCATCCATCCACTCGTAACAGGTGTAGGCAGCGTCAATACAGCTTTGGCGCTCGCCCGCAGTGAATTTTTACGGGAAGTTGATTTCGCATTGCAACTTGGTGTTGCCGGTGCTTTCAATCGTGAACTTGACCTGGGAACAACCGTAGAAGTCATTTCAGATCGGTTTGCAGACTTGGGAGTCGAAGAAGCAGACGGCAGTTTTACCGATGTTTATGAAATGAAACTTTGCCCACCCGATCTATTTCCTTTTGAAAAGGGTTGGATTCGACAAGGCAAAAGACTTATAGAGACCGGGCTTATAAAAACCACCGGTATTACGGTCAATAAGGTTCATGGTACCGCGGCATCGATTCAAAAGATTGAAAACAAATACAAAGCAGATCTCGAATCTATGGAAGGAGCAGCATTTTTTTATGCCTGCAGATTGATGGATGTTAAATGTATACAAATGAGAGCCATTTCCAATTATGTTGAACCCCGCAACAGAGATGGCTGGCAGCTCGAACTGGCCATCGACAACCTCAACCGGGAAGTGATCAACCTGATTATGAACCTACCTGCTTAAGTGGAAAAATCAACACCCATATTATCTGCAAACCACCAGGAGGTAGACCGCCTGCTTCAAAAACTGGGTTATCATTCGTTGACCGCCATGCAGCAAAATGTTTTTGATGCAGCTTTTCAAGGTAGCGATGTATGGTTGACAGCGCCCACCGGGTCTGGTAAAACCCTGGCCTATTTGCTACCCTTGCTATTGAACATGCAAAAAAACCAACGCAGGCTGTTAATCCTCGTACCCACCCGCGAATTGGCCATCCAGACTACCCAGGTAATAAGAAATCTGGCTTTAGGGTATTCCGTAAGTCTTTGTTATGGGGGCAATGACCGCAGAAAAGAAATTTCTTCACTGGCCTCAGACAGTAGAATCGTGGTTGGTACGCCCGGTCGTCTTTGTGATCACTTGAGAAATGAAAAATTGCGTGGTCCTTTTGAAACTATCGTATTGGATGAATACGACAAATCACTCGAAATAGGATTTGTTGAAGAATTGCAGGATCTTTTGAATGCATTTGCTGAAAAAAAACAAATCATCCTGACTTCTGCCACCAAGGCTTTAAAATTATCGCTGTTGGAAGGTCGCAATCAGTGGCGAATCTTTGATTTTTCGGATCTGGAAAAGTCAGGTAAGGTCATGACCTGGCTGGTTACTTCCGCTCAAAAAGACAAGCTGGAAGCACTGGCGCAATTACTAAATGATTTATCTGGCCAAAAGGTCATCGTTTTTGTCAATTACCGTGAAGCGGCAGAAAGAACAGGTAAATATTTATTGTCGCAGCGATTTTCAGCAGGCATTTTTCATGGAGGCCTTGATCAAAAGGAAAGAGAATGGATGTTGGCCCGTTTTAGAAATGGATCCATCACAATTTTGGTTTCTACTGATCTCTCTGCAAGGGGCCTTGATATTCCATTGGCCCGCAATGTAATCCATTACCAGATGCCTCATAAAAAGGAAGATATGGTTCATAGAAATGGACGTACAGGGAGAATGGGCACCGATGGCGACATCTTTTTTCTGCGTTTTGAAGGTGAAGATTTGCCCGAATTTGTCAACCCAATCCCCGACGAATATTTCACAGGTAAAAATCAAATAGTTGAATATCAACCTTTGTGGCAAACTTGGATTTTTAACCGGGGCAAAAAAGAAAAACTCAACAAGGGAGATATAGTAGGTTTCCTTATCGGACAGTTTGGCCTTAGCCCCCAGGACATTGGTCCCATTGACCTGGGCGAACACCAGGCCATGGTGGCAGTAGCAGAGGCGGCCAGTGAAAAAATGGTAGAAGGGCACCACAAAATAAAAAAACTGAATGTAAAGATATTTCATAAAGATTAGTAAATCAATTAATAATACATTGAACAAGATCATTATATGAATTAGATTTGACTTTTCAGTGATATTCAACGCACGCTGAATATATTTGCGCCCTGTTTAGGTGTAAATACCACTTTTCAATTTGCAGAAATACCATCAAATGAAACTAAAAAATGTTGTTGCTGTGAGTGGTCATCCCGGATTGATGACACTCGTTTCATCCAGAAATAATGGTTTAATATTAAAAGATCCTGTCTCGGGCAAGACTTCTTTTTTCTCAGTAAGAACCCATCAGTTTACACCTTTGGAGACAGTGGGTATCTACACAATGACGGATACTGTTGACCTCAAGGATGTTTTTAAAATCATGATGGAGAAAATGGCCGACAATCCGCCTGTTTCAGTAAAAGCTTCCGGCCCTGAGTTGATGACTTATTTTTCGGGCATAGTGCCAGATTACGATAAAGACCGCGTGTATCCAGGCGACGTAAAAAAAGTAATCAAGTGGTTCAACAACCTCAATGAAATTGGCTACTTAACCGCCAGCGACGAAGAAGAATAAAGCAATTGACACCCCAAAACCCGCTTGTTGTTCGTTTATACTAAGTGGAACAAAAGATTAATCAAATGAAATTGAAACATTACCTGCCTCTTTACCTGTTGAGTCTATCTTTTTTTTGGCTCTCATGTGGAGATGATCCCATTACCAATACAGATCCAACCATCACTACCACACTTGGAATCAATGACACCATCAAAGCCATTGCCAACCAGGGAGCAGTAATAAAAATTTCCGGAATCAAAGGAAGTGCTGAATTAAATTCCCTTGAAATCCTTGAAAACGATGTGGCGGCTGCAGCTGGAAGGGTTGGCTTTAAAGGCAGTGCTGTTGGGGCCAATCCCATTGTACTTTTGACCAATGATCGCCAGGGCTTCAATGCAGAAATAAGGTTGAAAACCCTATATGCTGACACAGTAACCAAACTTACCATTGTGTTGAACGCTGCTGATGGGAGGTCTGTAAACATAAGTCGTTGGGTGAAAGCAGTAAAAACTAATCCCATCATTTCATACACAGAAAGCAATCCTGTCAATGCAGCAACTCCTGGGGCAGATCACAACTTTAGATTATCGGTGTCTGCAGGTTCTGCGCCTATTACCAAATTGCTGGTCAAAGAAAATGGAGTCATCATTACTGACATTTCAAGATTGAGGTTTGATACGCTCAATTTTTTAAGCAACCCATTTATTTTCCCTTTGGCTCAGGAATCTTTCACCAGTAAAAAAATTACGGTTAGGATGCCTACAACTCCTGGCAAATGGGACTATAGCTTTACATTCACCGATTCATTGGGGGGTAGTTCTATCCAGAATGTGACTGCCTATGTGGGTACCAAACTGGATATTTCCCGGAGCGGGGTATTGTCGAATGCAGCTGATGCTGCAGCCGGAGGTCTCGACCTTGACGCTGCAGTAAGTGTACCATCGGTCAGCGATGAGGCAGAAATCGTAGATGAAGGAATTGACCCTGCATTGCCGGTTGCATCGAATTGGAAACAAAAATTTAAGCCTGCCTCTGGAGCCGAGATGCGTTGGGTAGTTCAATCCATCAACATCAATGACATTTTTGTTAAAGAGCAAATACTCACTTATTGGAATCTGGGAACAGCCATACCCAACGGCACTCCCAATAAAGTTTTAACGGGAGACACATTTGTTGTTTTTAAAAATGACCGGTATTATTTCATACAAGTATCTAAGGTTACTCCATCAGCTGCAGACAACGCGGATAAGATTGAAATTGGTATTAAATGGTAAAAATTATTAATTTAGCCTTTATTAGTCATTAAAATTTATCAACATGTGGAAAGAGTTTAAAAATTTTATTGCAACGGGCAATGTGATTGAATTTGCCGTTGGTGTTATCATGGCCGGTGCTGTAGGTGCTGTGGTCAATGGATTTGTGGCAGATATTGCCATGCCTTTAGTAGGCTTTATTACCGGCGGCATCGATTTTTCAGATATGAAATATGTGCTTACAGCCGCACAAGTTGGGGCAGATGGTAAGGAAACTGCTCCTGAAGTTGCTATTTTTTATGGCAGATGGATCACATCAATCATTAGTTTGGTGACCGTGGGTTTGGTTATGTTTATGGTTATAAAGGCTTATAACAAGATGAAACAACCTGCTCCAACCCCTCCTCCAGCAGGACCAACCGACAATGAGTTATTAACAGAAATCAGAGATCTTCTCAGAAAATAACAAAAGGGCGGCAAATTTGTCGCCTTTTTTTGTGCATAAAAAAACCGGAGGATAAATCCCTCCGGTTTACAACTGTAATTTGAAACAATCTGATTTATTGACATAGGACATCTTCTTTAAGATGATCTAAATGCAACTTCGTGATTCGAATATTTGTATGGACCCAAAAAGATCCGTGCATACATACGGAAAACCGCCAGACCATCAATGATCAGGCTGATGGCAATCAACGCCGTTAATCCATACTGATTTTCATGAATGTGGCCCAATATCAAATCCTCTCCTATAAAACTGGGAGTAATGGGAAAGCCCATGAGGCCCAGGCTGGCAATGAGGAAGATAAAAGCATGCACCGGTTTTATCCGCTGATAACCAAAAAATGTATTTAGCGTGAGTTCAGGAACTGATTTCTTTAAGTGAAGCAATACAGCCACTCCTACAATTCCTGAGATCATAATGCCACTGAGAAAGATATGGATTTGTGTAAAGTCGAATTGTTCGTTTAAACCAATGGTCAAGGAAGTAAAAAGGTTGTTTAAAAAAATCATGACCCATGCCTTTACAGGTTGTTGCCTTTGGACAAAAGCGCGCATGGCAATGACAATGCCCAGACAGGAATAAATATAGGGTAGGTAGCCAAGGATGGATGCATCCAGCAAATCTTTGTGATACACAAGATACAAGCCAACAAAATATAGTGGAATTATTCCAAAATACACTACATAAGGAGGAATGTAACTAATCCAATTGCCCACTTTCTTCAGTGGTGCCCATAAAAATCTATACATGATATCATCCAACAAAAATTCTCTTATGCTCAGTATGTATAAACTCATTTTGAGTTTCCCTAAAAATCCTTTTGTGAAGTTTTGCTGTGGTTGAATGAAGTTGAAAAACTGATCGTGAATCAGATAACTCAATATGGAAGGGGAAACCAAAAGCTGGTAAGTTCTCAGGAAGGCGTTGGCCATAAAATGAAGTGTTGCAAACCAATGCCAGCCCAGTGCTACCCACACAAACATCAATCCGATCTGAGCAATGGATGAATAAGCAATCTGTGTTTTAGCCGAAGACTGTACCCTGGCGATACCTGTAGTGACAATAGTGGTAACAATGCCCATCAATGCCATAAAGATTCTGAATATCATATTTTCTTCCCAAAGAGGAAAGGTACGGATCATAAGGAAAACCCCCATGTGCACAGAGAGAGAACCATAAAAAATGGCACTCGACGTAGTGGGCCCTTCCATGGCTCTTGGCAGCCAGGATGAAAAAGGAAATTGTGCCGATTTTACTGAAGCAACAATCAACAATGCAATGGGCAAAAACCATATTAGTAAGCCGGGTGCATGACTGCTATGGGTAGCAGCTGCGATGGCGCTTAAATCGTAAAAATCAATACTCTTTCCCATTGCGTGGTGACCGGCCCATATTGCCAGTAACAAAAGGATGTCGGCTATCCTGTAATTAGAAACCACCTTTAGGGAGTTTTTTACCGGAAGATACCTGTCATTGTAAAATGCAATCAGGAAAAAGGAGGTAATACCAATGATTTCCCAACCAATGAAAAGTGTTTCAAAATTCCCTGAAAAAATAATAACATTTATACCAAGGAAAAATAAAAGCAAGTTGCTGAAAAATCGTTTATAACCTTTTTCCCTGTGCATGTAATACCGGCTAAACAAGGCAACCATGAAAGTAATCATGCACATCACAGCTCCAAAAGCAACCGTATAAAAATCAAAATAAAAATTGATGCTGAAGTGACTTGTTGCAGTATCGTAAAGGTGTAAGGCTTCATAATGAAAAGGTTCAGCTCCTTCTACCAACCATTCAGAAGTCACAAGCAAGGCACTCAGTGAGTGCAGCGTAATGGCCACAAAAGTGGTCCAAAAAATAGCATCTTCTTCTTTGTTTTTAAAAAATGACATCGCTACCAATGCCACAAGGGGTAAAACAATAAACAGTGGAATGACAAATGTATATTGCATGATTAGTGTTTAATGAGTTTTACAGGAAGGTTTTGTCTGGTAGTCTCGGTAATATGTACGGTATCTATTTCATTGGCCGCATGAATAAGTGAGTCCATGTCGTGGATCAGGTCTATGCTGTGTGCTGTTGGTTCATACAATTCAAATGCATGGTCTCTGTAGTAATAAAAGCATTGGTTTTCTGGATGTACAGCGACAAGATGTACCCAGCCATTGGCAAACCACTCGTGAAGGGCATCATCCTGTTGGATGGTATTCAGAATTACTTCAGGGAAATGTTCTACCATGATCAATAATCGCACAGGATCATGGACCTCGATCATTTGTAAAGGCAAACCCGGTCTTAAATCTCCGTCACTGCTGTTGGCTACACCTATAAGTCCCATTACATTGTGGGGCAGCTTGGTACCAGCACCCATCTTGTAATTGTCGACCCTTGAAAAATAGTATTCCAGATTAATACCTCCACATACGGGCGGAATGGGCCTAATTACACCCAACAATTTTTTACCATCGGGATCCGTCTTGTAATTGTAGGAATTCATGAAGGCCCTTCTATCCAAAAAGATGCCCTTGGTTAGATTTCGCTTTCCAATAAAACACAAGGCATTGGTGCTGTGACCCAATTCGGGTCTAGGCTCAAACATGGACATAGACCTTTGACGTATGGCTTTCCTCACTTTGTGAATATCCTGATTGGAATCAATGGAGGCAAACCTCCTTGATCTTTCCTTTGCATTCAAATTTAGGGCATTTTCAAATTTATCTACGTTTTCCAAATGTCGCAAACTGTTTTCTGCACTCAAAAAAGAGGTGTCATAAAAAGCCATTTCATCACTGGATGTATCATGCAAAGCAGCTAAAAATTGTGTGCTTTCCGGAATGATCAACCCCCTGTCTGCAAGGGCTTTCCTTACTTTTTCAAGGTTCGCCATATAAGCAAATACCCGTGCATTGACTGAACCCGGCCTACCACTGCACGCTCCGCAATCGTATGCTCCATGATAAGGATTATTGGCACTGCTGGATCCATGTGCTACCACATAAACGATGGGAGCAAAATCTCGAATGAGACCAATGCCCCTCAACAAATTTTCTACCCGATCAGTCATCTCTTCTAAGGTAAATCCAACCTGCAAGCCATTTTCAACATCTGAAGGATCAAGGTTTTCAATGTGGAGCTTGCCATCAATATTCATATGGGCAAATGCATTGGTATTGGCCGCACTATCTGATGGTTTAAATAAGTTGAACAAAAGTTTGATGGCAGCCCAAAAGCCCAAAGAGAGGGTTACAAAAAAGGATTCAACGGAATGAGATTTTTTTGAGTATAACAGTTCTTTTTGTCGACCTCCCTCTGATGCATACTCTTTGATCAGGTATTTAGGGGTTACAGGTGCGGGACAAAGTTTTTCGTAAAACTTGCCGCCTTGTGGCTGGAAATAAAATTCTACCCCAAAGAAGCCAGGACAGCCCAACGTTTCGCATTTTTTATCGATGCTTTCTATGTGCCTGCGCAATGAGTCTTCACGGTCATCAATGCAAAAAATGCCCTGAAAACTGTGTTCTCCGATCTCGGGCAAATCAATGTCCTGCGCCTGCCGCAGTCCGAACAGTACTTCGTTGTAGTAAGTCCACTCAAATGCGTCCTGCCACATCATCAAGACCTCCTGAAGCTCAGATTTGGGTACAGCAGCCATAAAATCCATAGGTGGCTCTGTAGCAAAAGTTGCGATGCCTTTCCATTTGTCTCGTCCTAAATAATAATCAAGATTATCAATTTCAAGGGCTAATTCCAGGTAGATCAAATCTTCAAACTGCACATTTTTTTTATACAAAATGGTGTCTGGCCTGTCTTCAATGGTGCTCACCATACCCGACCAACCCCTGTGTGCATTTTGCTGATCCCAGAGATATTGCTCATAATAACGGCTATCACCAACAAGCATTTCCAACATTTTTTCAATGCTGTTTTCTTCATCCAAAAATAACTTGCGCGCTCTCTTGGTTTTGAAAAAACTGGTGAAACTATTTTCTTCTAAAATAGCAATGGCTTTGCGCAAGCCCTGGTCTTCAAATGGAAAATGCCAAAGTGCAATGCCCTGATCCAGGTAGCTGCAAAGTATCCTAAACAGCAATGGTTGTACTGCATTGTCCAGATCAAAAGAGAAGTGTTCTTTCCATTGTGCACGCAAACGACCTACCCTGGGTACTACCAATGTGTCGTATTTCTTCGACAACAAGTTATGGCTCCACTCCGGTATGGCATGGTGTCCTTTCTTGGTTTCTATCACTTTTACAAGCACATCTTCTCTGATCCTGCCCGTTTTGTACAAGGCTCTGAAGTCATCCAATGGTATAGTGACCTGAAAGCCAAAAATGGAAGCCGCCTTAAATATTGCCTCATAAAATGGCAAATCTTGTAATGCGTGTAAGGTATTGTGGTGAACAAAATCCTTCAATGGCGTTTGGGAAGGGAGGTGGTGCCTCAACTCATGTAATACATGATGGAGGTCAAATGTTTTGTGTTTTGCAGCCCGGGGAGCGGCAACTTCTGTAGCACTCATGTATGATGATTTTGCTGAATGTTCAATTAAATTGGATCAACGATCTTTATGATAACATTATTTTACTCTTTTTCTTGATGCCAATGTGTGATTGGATACAGGTTTATGGTTATCCAGACCTATGATCTGAAACCTGCCCCCACTGTGTTCGTAATCGTGTTGGATGTGGTGCAGATTTTCCATTACCGAATGATCTACAAACCTGGTGTTTTGTAGGTCAACGGTTACATTGAAACCAGGCGGAATTTCGTGCAACCTGTTCTTGATGCCAATGAAGTTGGAAAAAATTGCAGCTTTGCTGATGGTGACCAAATATTCATCTCCTTCAAAAGAAACTTCAATGGGTGCTTTGAACAAGGCAGATACCGGAGCTCTTCTGAAAAGGTGAAGTAAAATTTTTAACAAAATACCCGCTGCAATACCAACCAGCAGATCTTCAAATAAGGTAAAGAAGATGGTTACCAGAAATATGGCCAATTGCTCTTTACCAATTTTAAAGGTTTGTACAAATTCTTTAGGGTGGGCCAGTTTGATACCTACAGTTATCAACATAGCTGCAAGTGCTGCATTGGGAATCATTTCAATCAATGGAGTGGCAAGCAAAACAAAAATCAGAATAAAGGCTCCATGGAAAAAATTTGCCCAACGGGTTTTGGCTCCGTTGTTTACATTAGCACTGCTCCTGGCTACCTCAGAAATCATGGGTAAACCACCCAAAAATGCCGCCAGTGTATTACCCACACCCACAGCAATGAGATCTTTATTGGTGTCTGATTTGCGTTTGTATGGATCCAGCATATCAATGGCTTTCACAGTAAGCAAACTTTCAAGCGATCCTACCAGAGCAAACATGATTACATATTTGATAAAGATGCCGGGATGTTGCCACCCATCAAATGAAGCATTGTAGTGGATACTGCCCAAAAAGTCACCCAATTTTACCATCAAATAGGCAGGTTGACTTTGTTTGAACTGGAAATAGATGGCAAGGGGAATTGCTATCACCAAAACCAGCAATGGAAGAGGAATTTTTTTAATGGTGGTATTTTTTACCATGGGCATCAACAACAGAATACAAAGGCTTAATACACCAATGACCGCAGCATATGGGTTCAATGCTCCTACAAAATGTGGTATCTCTGCTATCAACTCCAAGGGATCCTTGCCAGCACTCATTTTGGGATCTACTCCCAACAAAACAGGAATTTGTTTTGCTATGATGATGAGGCCAATGGCAGCCAACATACCATGAATGGCAGACAAGGGAAAGAAATCAGACAGCTTACCTAATTTTAGTAAGCCAAATCCAATTTGGATGATGCCTGCTACTACCATAGCTCCAAGGGCCAGGTGCCAGCCTGTTTCTCCTCCGCCAAATTCTGAAACGGCTCCTGCAACAATGACAATCAAGCCAGCTGCAGGTCCTTTTATGGTAAGCCTTGAGCCAGCAATCATGCTAACTACTATTCCACCAATAATGGCGGTAAGTACGCCCATAAGCGGGGGAAAGTCAGATGCTTTGGCAATGCCAAGACTTAATGGTAAGGCAAGTAAAAAAACAATAAAACCGGAAATCGCGTCAGATGAGAAATTTTCTTTTAAGCCTTCCCAACCATCTTTGGGCATTACAGGCTTGTTCATATTATGATTTGTTTGCATATGTTGTTAGGTTTAATGCATTATTTAAGGGGTGTTAAGACACCCAAATTCAAATGAATTTCGAACCACAATGGTCCGACCAATAATGTAATTAGCCTAAATATGCCTTGCTTTGGCAATAGAGTATGAAGAGCGGGGGTTGGACAATGTCGTGTTTCTCAGTATGAGGAAAGCGATAACTTTGTACCAAAGAAAGAGGATCGAAATTAAATCCTTCAACGGTTATAAAGCCGTCAATGTCATGATCCAGGTCTTCTTTTCCCGGACCGGCATCGAATTGGGAGATTTCACAGAATTTTGAACTAAAAAGGTTTCGGGTATCATCCTTTTTTGTTTCTGAAGCCACTTTTTTGGCTTCCTTAATTGACTCCAGTACACTTTGGGAAATATTGATCGTCCTCAGCGTGTTGCCAACAGTGAGGAAGAATGAGAGCGTAAAGACAATCGCCCTTAAAACCAATTGACCGTTTCTGGTTTTAAATTTCAAAATCGTGGTTGATAAGATAAATATATTACCAAATTATTGGTGAAATAAAATATTTCTTGATAATAATTTGTTAAAATCGATAATTCGTAGGTTAAACGAAATTTAATTCTGTGGTGAGACTATCGTTTACATTCCAAAAATAGATTGATTTCCAATAAGTTACTCTTATTGCCAGCTCTGTCTATCAAGTAGAGTTCCAACGGCAAAGCTTCATCTGCCTGATTGGGGTCAGGGTCACAGGGGAATAGTGTGCAGCATTGTGTATAAACTTTAACCTTCATTTGAGCAATAATGCCATTGTTGATGCCTTGTTGGGGTATGCCCGGTAATACATAGGAATCGTAGGTGTTGTTGGTTCGTTTGTCAATGATAAATAAATCCGGCTTTCTTACATTCCCTTCCAGATAGCCTATGTCTCCATCACCATCTGTAAGTTTGATGTCCAGAATGACACTGTCCTGATTTACGGAACCTGCCTTCATCTTGGTCTTGGAAACTCCATTTAATGTCAATGCTGGTACAGGCGAAAGGTCAGGTGCTTTGGCACAAGCGCTTAGTAAAACGATGCACAAAATTGCTGGTATGTTAATATTTATTTGCATGCTCAATTCAAAGGTACATTATTTTCACCACTTTCAGAATAACGCAGCTTGTGCTTAGAATGTGGTATTTTTGAGGCTACTTTTATGATGGATCCATATATAGAAAAGGAAATATTACTCAAAAACGAAGTAAAAAGGGTAGGGCAGGGCAATTTCGATTATCTGGTTAACAAGGTTTTTGACTTTCAATACGAAAACAACGCCGTCTACAGGGAATATTGTGATGCTTTAATTACTGCAAATCCCAATTTGACTCCTCCCTTTTTTATGCCCATAGAAGCCTTTAAATACCACGCCATTTCTTGTAGAAAATCGATTGGCAATCATTTCTTTGAATCAAGCGGTACCACTGCTCAGGTTAATTCCAGGCATTATGTTCAGGATTTGGACTTCTACCTTGAAATGGCCCAACTTGGTTTTGAACAAACCTACGGTCCACTCGCCAACTACTGTGTTTTGGCTTTATTACCCCATTATCTCGAGCGACAACATAGCTCATTGGTAGCCATGGTGGATCATTTCATATCACATTCACGGGGTGGCAATTCGGGTTTTTTCTTAAACAACCAGGCTCAATTATATAAAACGTTGATTGATAATAATTTATCTAAAATACCAACCATTCTTTTTGGTGTCAGTTTCGCCCTTTTGGATTTTGTGACAACCTTTCAGATGGATTTCCCGGCTTTGATTGTAATGGAAACAGGCGGGATGAAAGGCAGGCGTGAAGAAATGACAAAGACGCAACTGCATGATTATATTAAGAATGGATTTAATGTAAAAAATGTTCATTCTGAGTATGGTATGACAGAATTGCTGTCTCAAGCCTGGTCTAAAGGTGAAGGTGTTTTTACTCCCTCTTCAACCTTAAAAGTGATCATTAAAGAAGCTACAGACCCTATGGCCGACGAAAAGCCTGGCAAAGCCGGAGTTGTCAATATCATCGACTTAGCTAATGTTGAAACTTGCAGCTTCATTGCTACACAGGACCTTGGCATCGACCACGGAAATCATACCTTCAGCATACTGGGTAGGGTGAACGCTGCCGATTTAAGGGGCTGCAACCTTATGGTTGAATAGTAATCGTGAACTTTTTGGTGTTTTCACCATTTTACAATAAATTTGCCAACCAAATTTCGGAGACATGTCAGAAATCGCCATCCCTGCAAAAGCTAAAAAATCTGTTGTGAAATACGATAAATCCACTTATCTGACCTGGTTTGAAACCATGTACAGAGTAAGAAGATTTGAAGAAAAAACCCTGTTTGCTTACAGCCAGCAAAAAATAAGAGGCTTCTGCCATGTTTATATTGGCCAGGAAGCCATTGCCGGTGCATTGGCCACAGGTATTCGTCCGGAAGACAAAGTGGTTACAGCCTATCGTCAGCATGGCGTGGCACTGGCAAGGGGGCTAGACTCAAGATCCTGCATGGCTGAGTTGTATGGCAAAGCCACGGGTTGTGTAAAAGGCAAGGGTGGATCTATGCACTTCTTTTCAGCGGCACATAATTATTTTGGAGGCAATGGCATTGTTGGTGCTCAGATACCTATAGGCACTGGCATTGGCTTTGCTGAAAAATATAAGGGTACTGATAATTTCTGCGTTACCATGTTTGGAGACGGTGCAGCAAGGCAAGGGGCCCTTCATGAAGCTTTCAATATGGCCATGACCTGGAAACTACCGGTTTTGTACATTTGTGAAAACAACAAATATGCCATGGGTACCTCCGTTACAAGGACCAGCAATGTGCAGGATCTGGTTAAACTTGGCTTATCTTATGATATGCCCTCAGAGCAGGTAGACGGCATGAGTGTTGAAGCAGTGCACGAGGCATTCCAAAGAGCAGCCAAACACATTAGGGCAGGTCATGGTCCTTACTACCTCGAAATTCAAACCTATCGTTATAGGGGACACTCAGTGTCTGACCCTGCAAAATACAGGAGCAAGGAAGAATTGGAGGAATACAAAGAGATGGATCCGGTAATTGTAACCCAAAATAAAATAGTTACGGATAAAATTGCAAGTCAGGATGAGATAGATGCCATCATTGCCCGCATTGATGCCGAAGTTGACGACGCCCTGGAGTTTGCCGAAAATTCACCCTTCCCGCTGGGTTCTGAATTGTACGACGACAATTATACCCAACAGGATTATCCTTACATAACAGATTAATATTTGGGACAATTAAGTCCCAATGCACATGTTTCTGAAAGAACTGAAGTTAGTCAACTTTAAAAATTATACCCAGGAGAAGTTTAATTTTTCAAACAAAGTTGTTTCTATTTCTGGCGACAATGGTATGGGCAAAACCAACATCCTGGATGCCATTTATTACCTGGCAATGGGTAAAAGTTATATGGTGTCCAATGATAAAAACCTGGTATACACCGATCAGTCATTCTTCAGGATGGACGCAATATTTGAGGATAATGGTAACGACACTCATCTGGTAATTAAGTACAGGCTCGGTGCAGCCAAAGAAATCGAGTTGGATGGGATACGCATTTCAAAACTAGCAGACCATATTGGGGTGATTCCCGTGGTTTTTATTACACCAGATGATGTACACAACCTCTTAGCAGGCAACGAAGACCGCAGGGTATTTATCAACAACACCATGGTACAACATGATGCCGCCTATCTGGAAGCGCTGACACTCTACAACCGTAACCTGAAGCAAAGAAATGCCCTGTTAAAAGATTTTGCAGATAAACAATATTGGGATCAGGATCTCATTGATGTTATTACATCTGCAATGGCAGCGCCGGCAAATTATCTTTACAACAAAAGAAAAGAACTTACAAACTCATTCAGTCCGGTCTTACAGCGATACTATGATCAAATAAGCGATGGCCGGGAAAAAGTGGCTCTGATTTATTCCAGCCAGTTGGATACAGAAGATTTCTTACAATTATCAAGAGCAGCACAACATAAAGACAAATATACACAGCGAACTTCTGTAGGTATTCACAAAGATGAATTTTCTTTTTTTATGGATGGAAGACCCATTCGGGATTTTGCATCACAAGGACAATTAAAATCCTATATATTCGGACTTAAATTGGCACAATACGATTACCTCAAACAACAAACCCAAAAAGCACCTATCCTGCTTTTAGATGATATCTTTGATAAATTGGATAAGGGAAGGGTAGCTCGTTTGTTGCATTTGCTCAACAATGATGACTTTGGGCAACTTTTTATTACTGATACACATCAAGGCAGAGCGGCTTCACTTTTTAGCAAAGACACAGCCATCAATGAAATTATGATAAAGGAAGGAAAAATTTTCTCTTAATATCAAAATCGAATCAATACAGAAATCAAATCGGGAAAGAGTCCAAGTATGAGTAGGGTAGTGCCAATAAAACCCATTACCATCTTATCCCAATAATTCAAAGGCAGGTAAGGAACCACATCACTGTCGGGATTTCTTGAATACATGCTTATAATAAACTTAAGGTAATAGTACATGGCGATCAACGAGCCAGTAAGACCTGCAAAAACAAGTATACCATGTTGGTGTTCAAAAGCAGCCTTAAGTATAAAAAGTTTCGCAAAAAATCCACCCAATGGAGGAATACCGGCCATTGACAAAAGTGCCACAGTCATGCTAAGGGCAAGCCATGGATTTCTTTTTGCTAATCCTTTAAAATCGCCGATGCTCCAATAAAAATCATCATGGATGAGCACTTTGTCCAACACAAAAAACGCCAGGAATAAAGCTAAGCTGTACACCACAGAATAATAAAGCAAAGCATTTGCTCCGATTTCTCCATTGACGATGATGGATATCAGCATAAACCCGGCATGTCCAATACCGGAATAAGCCAACAACCTTTTTGGATTGTCTTGGACAGCTCCTAAAACATTGCCAACAAGCATCGAAACAGCACTCATCACAATCAACAAAATTGAATATTCTCCCGCTTCACCACCAAAGACAAGTAAGAAAAACCGGAAGGCCGATGCAACCGCAAATGTCTTCACCAGAGAAGCCATGTAAACTGTCATTGGATTAGGAGCACCTTCATAAACATCAGGCGCCCAAAAGTGAAAAGGAATTACGGCCATCTTGAAGGCAAAGGCAAAGATCAATAAAATCATGCCAATCTTAAAAAAAACAGGATAGTCCAAAACCGTTATGGTGAGTGTAGACATTTGATGCAGGTCAAAAGTACCGGTAGCTCCGTAAAGAAAAGCAATGCCAAACAGCATTACTCCGCTGGCAAATGCACCCATAAGGAAATACTTAAAGGCGCTCTCATTGGATTTGAGGTTTCTTTTTTTAGATCCAACCAATACATAAAGTGGGATGGATAAAATTTCAAGACCCAGAAACAACATAACCAAATTGGTATAACTCAACATCATAACACCACCCACCATCGAAAAAGAGAAAAGGGCTATGTAATCATTTCTGAATTCATCTTCACCTATCTTTCTGCCAAATCCAAAAGTCCAGGTAGCAAGCATCAGACAGGTAGTAAGAATAAAGGCCTGGCTGAAGCGGTCTTCCACCATCATATTGCCAAACCATGTTAGGTGTAAACCATAATTGATAAACAACGATCCAATACAAATCAGAGTACCTATTCTAAATAATAAGGACATGATCCTGGAAAAACCCAATACTTCTGATACCATGGCCAGTAACCCAATTCCTCCAAATATCATGAGCTGCAACATAATGGTAAATTTTATTATTGGTTTGAACTGAATTGTAAAAAGAAATTGCCAATCGAACCATCATAAACCCAGCTGAGCAGATTGGGAAATAGACCCAGGACCAAAATAAGGACCGAGCCCACCGCAAGCAACGCTTTGTTGTTTTGATGAATATCATGAAAGGTATAAGTTGAAGGTCCATGCATCATCTGATGATAAGCCCTTAGCATATACACCGCGCCGAGGATGGTTCCCAGTCCGGCGAAAGCTGCGATCATTGGGTTGTATTGATACAAAGTACTAAGGATAATGAATTCTCCCGGAAAACCACTTGTCAAAGGAAGTGCAATGGAGGCCATCACGATCCAAAGGAAAAATCCGCTGAACGAGGGCATATTATTTCTGAGTCCACTCATTGAAGGTATTTGTGTAACCCCTGTTTTTGTAGTAATTACCGAACCGCAATAGAATAGAGCTAAGGTGATCACCCCGTGGTTAAACATTTGCTGTAAGCTACCTTCAAGTCCACCATTTTGCCAAACAAAAATACCGGCTGCCATCAAAGAAACATGCGCCATTGAAGCCCATGCAAACAGACGTTTAATTTCCGTTTGTTGTAAAGCAATAACGGATGCATACACAACAGAGATTACACACAAAACGATGAGACCATTTTGGTACAAACCAAAGGCAAGAGGTGTCATTGGAATTAACCATTTGATGATGCCCCAAAGCCCCATCTTGCCCATTAGTGTAGAAAGCAATAACGTGCCTTGTAAAGGAGCACTTTGGTAGGTATCGGGTTGCCAGCCATGAAATGGTACAATGGGTATCTTAATGGCAAATGCTAAAAATAAGCCAACAAATATAAGTTGTTGTTCCATAGCCGATAGAGAGGCACCTGCCTGGTATAGATGCTGAATCGACCAGCTACCATCGCCTTGGAGATACAAGTAAATAAGAGCTGCCAGCATAGACAAGCTGCCGGCGAGGGTATATAAGAAAAATTTCAATGTAGTTTTAACCCTATCAACATCACCCCATTTCAGACAGATAAAATAGATAGGTATGAGCGAAAATTCCCAAAAAGTGTAAAACAGTAAGCCATCCGTGGCCGTAAATACCCCTACCATGGCACCCGTCATCCACCAGATAAGCGAATGCAGATTGTGGGTCTCGGCTATGGCATTTTTTCTTACTACCAATACAAGAGGAAGTAGCAATGAAATCAAGCCTACCATGATCAAAGACATACCATCAAGAGCAACATCCCAATAGGCCCCTATGCTCTGTATCCATTGAAAGCTGTTTTTTAAGCCAGGGTGCTCTGGGCTGTCCAAAAAGTTGTAAAAGGCCAGGCTAGTAACGGTAAACTGAAAAAGAGACGCCCCCAAAGAAACACTCCAAACGATATTCCTTGGCACTGCTCTGATAATAAGTGCAAAGATCAGGGGAAATAAAATCAGTGTATTTGTCAGCATGGCGGCTTATTGTAAAATAAAATATAATAAAATGATACACATAGCCATTACCATGGCGAAAAAATAACTCCCCACATTGCCAGTCTGCAATTTTCTGGACATTAATCCCAACTCTCTTACTGACCTTCCACTCATGGAAATAGCCGAAGTGAAAACCCCTTCTTCCACCCATTTATTCAGTATGTTCGAAAATTTGTTGAGATTTTGGGTAACTAGATTTTGGTAAATTTCATCCAAATAGAATTTGTTGTAGCCTGTTTTGCCAATTACATTTCCGGGTACTTCTAGCGCATTTTCTCTTACTTCTTTTCCAAATTTTAGGTAAGCCATGTAAGCTGCAAATCCTACAACAAATAAAGTCACTCCCATCAAAATTAATTCAAGTGAGGCAGACTGGTGGGGCGTTACAATGTGAATGGTTCTTGAAAGGTAATAATCAAGAATATGATGGCCTCCCAAACTATGCGTAAACAATGCGGGGATTCCTATAAATCCCAATACCGCACTTAATACTGCCAGGACAACCAAAGGGCGGGTCATAGCAGAAGGCGATTCATGGGCATGTTTGTTGCTTCTGGCACTACCAAAAAATGAAAGGTAAAATAGTCTGAACATGTAAAAGGCTGTCAAAGCACTTACGCCCAGTGCAATTACAAAGGCTACTATACCACTTCTTTCAAACAAGGTCATTAATATTTGATCTTTCGAGAAAAAACCGGCAAAGGGTGGTATACCTGCTATGGCCAGTGTACCTATTAAAAAGGTGTAGTAAGTAAGAGGCATGCTATTTTTGAGACCACCCATTTTCCTCAAATCTTGCTCTCCTTCAAGCCCGTGAATGATACTGCCAGCCCCCAAAAACAAAAGGGCTTTGAAAGCAGCATGGGTAAGTACGTGAAATACAGCCGCATTAAAGCCTCCTGCCCCCAGCGCAGCAAACATAAGCCCCAGCTGCGAAACGGTAGAATAGGCCAGTACTTTTTTAATATCATATTGATATACAGCAATAATAGCAGCAATCAGTGTAGTTGCTAATCCTGTATACAATATAATTTCCATGGCAATAGGTGCAAGTAAATAGATGGCACTGGACCTTGCAATCAAATAAATACCTGCAGTCACCATAGTAGCAGCATGTATGAGTGCTGAAACAGGGGTGGGACCAGCCATGGCATCAGGCAACCAGGTGAATAGCGGCAGTTGTGCACTTTTTCCTATAGCGCCTACAAATAACAACAAAGCTATGGATGTCAACAATGTTTCATTTCCGATGGTGGCAATTTGGGGGAATACGGCACTAAAATTTAAACTTCCAAAATTGGAAACCATCAACATAACGCCCAACAAAAACCCGAGATCTCCAATTCTGTTCATGATGAACGCCTTATTAGCTGCCTTGCTGTAGTCTGTGTTTTTGTACCAAAATCCAATCAGCAAATAGGAACACAAACCTACGCCTTCCCATCCTACAAACATGAGAAGATAGTTGGAAGCCATTACCAAAACCAACATGAAAAATATAAACAGGTTGAGGTAGATAAAAAATCTATTGATCCCTTCGTCCCCATGCATATATGCTTTGCTGTACCAGTGAATTAAAAAACCTATGCCGGTAATGACAAATACAAACACTGCAGTCAAGGGATCCATATAAAGTTGGAAGGGTATAGAAATGTTTTCGTACCGTATCCATTCAAAGAGTAACAATTGTACTGGATATTTAAATCCATCATTCATAATATACAAAAACACAGATGCAACGAAAGAAAGTAGTACTGCACCACTGGCGATATAACCCGATGTTGAGGCTTCCGCTCTTCTTACTAATAAACCATTGATGGCAGCCCCAAGCAGTGGAAACAATAGGATGAGCAATAATGTAATTTCCATATTTGTGCTTACCATTTCATTTTATTCAAAATATCTATATCGGTGGTCTCCTGATTTCTGTACACCATCATGAGTATGGCCAGGCCAATAACAACCTCGGCCGCAGCCACCGCCATAATGAAAAACACAAAAACCTGCGCCTTGCCGTCTCCCCACATCCTTGAAAAGCCTACCATAAGTAGGTTTACAGCATTCAACATCAATTCTATACACATGAAGATGATAAGCGCATTTCGTCTAACCATAACTCCAATTACCCCAATGCCAAAAAGCACAATGGAAAGGATGACATAATGATAAATGGTGATGTTGGGCAGTAATTCCATGGTTTTATCGTTTGCTTAAAAAAACAGCTCCTATCATCGCAGAAAGCAATAATAGGGAAGATAATTCAAAAGGGAGCAGATAGTCATTAAAAAGGATGTTACCCAGTGCCGTGACAAGGCCTATATCTTCATTTCCGGGCATTTGGGTTTTTAACTCTGCATTCTTCAATGAAGCAATCAACACCAACATCAACATACCTCCAGCCAGGGTAGCCGTGATTTTTTGAAGTTTTGATTTCACAGGCTCGGCATCTTCATTGAGATTGAGCATCATGATCACATATAGAAATAAGACCATGATTGCACCGGCATAAACAATGATGTGAACCATGCCTAAAAATTGTGCATTCAGAAGAAAGTAGTGGCCGGCTATGGCAAAAAAAGTTGCAATAAGATATAAGATGCTATGTACTGGATTTTTACTGAATATCATCATGATGGCACACAAAATGGCAACAAATGATAATAGGTAAAATAATAGTTCTGTTACCATTACTTTATACTTTTAGATTTATAAAGCTGATTGTGTTTGGCGGATTGTTCGCTGCCTTTAAACATGGCTACATCTGCGGTTTGTCGTTTAGATACATCCACACGGTTTTCCATGTTTTCAACCAACTTATCCTTTCCATAAATAAAAGCACTTCTGCCCAATTCCGGATTCACTAGGGTATCAGTCAGAAATATCGCTTCTTTGGGGCACGCCTCTTCGCACAGGCCGCAATAAATACAGCGCAACATATTGATCTCGTACCTGGCTGCATATTTTTCTTCCCTGTACAGATTTTCTTCACCCTGTTTTCTTTCAGCAGCATCCATGGTTATGGCTTCTGCCGGACATGCAACTGCGCACAGTCCGCAAGCAGTACATCTTTCCGCGCCGGCATCATCTCTCTTCAAAACATGATGTCCCCGGTAGACGGGGGCCATTTCCCGTTTTTCTTCAGGGTAACGAACGGTTGCCGGTTTTTTAAATATATGTTTAAAAGTGATAGCCATGCCACTCAATATGGCAGGAAGATAAAGCTTCTCTGCAAGTGTCATTTCTTTCTTAACTACCGATTTGGCTCTTTTTGTCAGCATGGTGCATGATTTAAGATAATTGACCATTGGCCCACATTACCAGGCCGGTGATTATGATGTTGAAAATGGCCAGTGGCAGTAGAATTTTCCAGCCTAGATGCAGCAATTGATCATATCGAAAGCGCGGTATCGTCCATCTTACCCACATAAATAAGAAGATAAAAAATACAATCTTCAAAAAGAAAAACCCAAATTGAGCGGCAGCCAGCCATCCGCCTGTAAGTCCCCACAAGTGAGAAAAAGGCAGATTGTAGCCTCCAAAATACAAAGAACTGATTACAGCAGAGGATACAAACATATTGATGTATTCTGCAAACAAAAATAACCCCAGTTTCATAGAACTATACTCTGTATGGTATCCGCCAATCAACTCTGTTTCACATTCCGGTAAATCAAAAGGAGCTCTATTTGTCTCTGCAAATGCACAAATTAAAAATATTAAAAACCCCAAAGGTTGATAAATCACATTCATCCAACTCCCCTCCTGTTGAGCTACAATTTCACCCAGACTCAATGTACCCGATTTCATCACAAGTGCCACTATGGCCAATCCCATTGCTATTTCGTAACTGATCATTTGAGAGCTCGCCCTGAGCGCTCCTAATAGGCTGTATTTGTTGTTTGAAGCCCAGCCCCCTATCATGATGCCGTAGACTCCTATAGATACAACACTAAATATATATAGTATACCTATGTTAATATCAGAAACCTGGAAACTTACCTGTTGACCAAACATTTCAATGGGTCCGGCCCATGGAATTACTACCCCTGCCATCAATGCCGTAAGCATGGCAATCGATGGACCAAGAATAAAAAGGTACTTACTTGAACTGGATGGAATAAGCTCTTCTTTTGTAAACATTTTTATACCATCAGCCAATGGTTGCAACAAGCCAAATGGCCCGGCCCTGTCTGGACCTATTCTGTCCTGCATCCAGGCAGATACTTTTCTTTCTCCGTACGTGGAATAAGCAGCTACGGTAAGAGCCAATACAAACACAAACAAAACCAAAAACAATTTAATAACAATATAGGTTACCATCTCTTACTACTTATCTGTTTTATCTTTGGGTTGTTCGCCAGTGTCCAAACCTGAGTTTAAAATCATATTGCTCAAATCCTTTTTCATGATAGGACTTGCATAATGATTGGCAGAAATCACAGAATGGAGATCTACCGCTGAGGGTCCCTCTATTTGCCAATCGGTAGTTTGTTTTTTTTCAAACCTGCATTCATTGCAGATCCATTCATCTACTTCCCCAAATTGATCCTTTCTGGCTGTAACTCTTAATATTTCTTCCCCCTTATACCAAAGACGGACCTTGCCGCAACATTTTTCACAGTGTCTGTGTGCGTCTACCGGTTTGGTAAACCAAACCCTGCTTTTAAACCTAAAGGTCTTATCAGTCAAAGCACCAACGGGACAAACATCAATGACATTGCCCGAAAAATCATTGTCGATGGCTTTTTCAATATATGTACTGATTTCAGCCACATCCCCTCTGCTGCATACTCCATGGACTCTGCCATCCGTTATTTGTTCAGCCGTTTTTACACAGCGATAACACAAGATGCAGCGATTCATGTGCAGTTTTATCTTATCTCCGATGTCTCTTTTTTCAAATTCTCTCCTTTCAAATTCATAGCGCGTATTCAACCTCCCATATTCATAGCCAAGATCCTGCAAACTGCATTCTCCTGCCTGATCACAAACGGGGCAATCCAATGGGTGGTTGATCAACAAAAATTCTACAATACCAGCCCTCGCTTCCTGGATTTCAGGAGATGTCTGGTTTCTTACCACCATGCCATCCTGAGCCAGTGTCCTGCAACTGGCCACGGGTTTGGGCAAGCCACGTGGATTTTTAACGGATTCGTTATCCACTTTTACAATACAAGTTCTGCAGTACCCACCCGTATCTTTGAGTTTTGAATAATAACACATGGTAGGTGGCACAAGATCACCTCCAACAGATCTGGCAGCCTCCAGTATGGTCATACC
>ERZ724519.230-NODE-230-length-23355-cov-8.334936_pt1 | contig 23355 bp, 21 predicted proteins | sample MGYA00376052_ERZ724519 | MGnify/ENA primary metagenome ERZ724519 (study PRJEB28724, sample SAMN07190883) | activated sludge metagenome | isolation source: activated sludge of sewage treatment plant in Hong Hong | place: Hong Kong | collected 2016-03-17 ... | reverse complement strand
GAGGACTACGAATCGGCGCGCGCCTCCGTCAACAACAGCCACTACACCGAGGTCCCCGTGATCGAGGCGATATGGCAGGCGGTGGAGCGCTTCGGTTTCACCGGCGGGCGCATCCTGGAACCCGCGGCTGGCATCGGCCATTTCATCGGTGCCATGCCGCGGAATCTGGCCGAGCGCAGCAGCATCACCGCCGTCGAGATCGACCGGGTCTCGGGCCGTATCCTCAACGCGCTCTACGCGCCCGGCGGCGTGGACGTGCGGATTTCCCCTTTCGAGAAAACTCCCCTGCCCGACCACTGGTTCGACCTGGTGATCGGCAACGTCCCGTTCGGCAAGTACAAGGTCGCCGACGTGAGCAACCGGGCCTATGCCCGTTTCAGCATCCACAACTATTTCTTCGGCCGCGCCCTCGACCTGGTGCGCCCCGGTGGGCTGGTGTGCTTCATCACCAGCAGTCACACGATGGATGCCCAGTACGACGCAGTGCGCGAGTACATCGCCGCCCAGGCTCACCTGCTGGGTGCCATCCGACTCCCCAAGGGCACCTTCGCCGGGATCGCCTCCACGGAGGTACAGACCGACATCCTGTTCCTGCGCAAGCGGCAGCGGGCCGAGGCGGTCGAGGCCAAATGGTTGAAGCTGGGCACGGTGCCCGATAGTCTCCGGCACCCCCAGTGCTACGAGCGCTACCTGCCGATCAACGCCTGGTACGCCGAGCACCCGCAGTTCTGCATTGGCCGCATCCGCCGCGAGAGCAATGGCTACGAGGAAGTACCGGTCGCCGTGTTCGAGGGCGACCTGGAGGCGGCCCTGGCCGAGCGCATCGCCTTGCTGCCGGCCGGTGCTTACCGGCCGGTGGCGCACAAGGCAGCCCCGCTGCGAGTGGTGGTCCCGGCCGAGGCCGGTGCCCGTCCTGGCAGCTACCGTCTCCACCAGGGGCGGGTGCATCGGGTCGAGGGCAGCGAGATGGTCGACGTCCATGACCAGCTCAATGCCACGCAGCGGGCCCGCGTCACCGGCCTGTGTGCCATCCGCGACCACGCCCGGGCCCTGCTCGATGCGCAGTTGGCGGATGAGGGCGACGGTCGGCTGGGTCACCTGCGAGCCATGCTCAATGGGACCTACGAGCGCTTTGTATCGCGCTATGGCTGCCTGTCCACGCGCGCCAATGCGCTGGCGTTCCGGCGCGACCCGGACTATCCGCTGTTGCTGTCGCTGGAGCATTACGACGAAGAGGCCGACACGGCCCGGAAGGCTGCGCTATTCACCCGGCGCACGCTGACCCGGGTCGTCGAACCGAGCACCGCGGGCGAGCCGGCCGAAGCGCTGGCGGCGTCCATCCAGTGGCGCGGCCGGGTCGATCCGGCCTACATGGCCGAACTGCTTGGGGCACCCGAAGCTGCGGTGCTGGAGGCACTGGCCGGAGCGGGGCAGGTTTTCCTCGACCCGGCCGACGGGGAATGGAAGACCGCCGACGACTACCTGTCAGGCAACGTGAAAGCGAAGCTCAAGCAGGCGGTGCTATCCGGGAGTACCTACCAGCGCAACATCGACGCGCTGGAACAGGTGCAACCGGAAGACCTGCCACCGGCGGCCATCGAGCCGCGCCTGGGCGCGGTGTGGATTCCGGCCCTCGACGTCGAGGCGTTCATCCAGCAGGTCCTGGAACTCAAGGACTGCCAGGTGGGCTACTCGGCCGAAGCCGGCGCCTGGTCGGTGAAGTACGGCGAGTGGGAAGCGCGGCAGAACGTGAAGGTGACCCAGGAATTCGGCACCTCGCGCATGAACGCGATCGAGCTCGTGCAGTGCGCGCTCAATGTGCAGGTGCCGACCGTGCGCGACCGCGATCCGCTGACCGACAAGTATTTCGTCAATCCCGACGAGACGCTGGCGGCGCGGGAGAAGCTGGGCCTGATCAAGGAGCGGTTCGCCGGCTGGGCCTTCGAAGATACCGAACGCCGCGAGAAGCTGTGCAGGATCTACAACGACCTGTTCAACGCCACGCGGCCCAGGCGCTTCGATGGCTCGCACCTGAAGCTGCCGGGATTCTCCCGCTGCTTCGTGCTGCATCCGCACCAGTTGGATTCGGTGTGGCGCATCGTGCAGTCCGGCAACACCGGGCTGTTCCATGTAGTCGGTGCGGGCAAGACGGCGGTATGCGTCATCGCCAGCATGGAGTTGCGCCGGCTGGGTTTCATCAACAAGCCTTGCCATGTGGTCCCCAACCACATGCTGGCCCAGTACACGGCGGAATTCGTCCGGCTCTATCCGAACGCGTCGGTGCTAATGGCGAGCAAGGAAGACCTGGAAGGCGACCGCCGGCGCGAGTTGGTGTCGCGCATCGCCACGGGCGATTGGGACGCGGTGGTCATCACGCACTCGAGCTTCGAGCGCATCAGGATGTCGCCGCGATTCAGCGAGCGATTCATCAAGGAGATCATCCATGAAATAGAGATGGCGGTACGCGCCGAGAAGAGCAACGACCGGTCCAACCGGATCATCAAGCAACTCGAGGCGATGAAGAAGAACTGGGCGGTGCGGCTGGAAAAGCTGTCGGCCGACCAGAAGAAGGACGACCTGCTCAGCTGGGAACTGCTGGGTATCGACGCCCTGTTCGTGGACGAAGCCCACCTGCACAAGAACCTCTACCGGTTCACCAAGATGACGCGGGTGGCAGGCCTGCCGCTGACCAGTTCGGAGCGCGCCTTCGATCTGTTCCTGAAGACGCGCTACACGATGCAGCTCCATGGGCATGCGCAGCGGGGGGTGGTATTCGCGACGGCGACGCCGGTGGCCAACACCATGGCCGAGATCCACACCATGATGCGCTACCTGCAGCCCAACCGGCTGGAGGAGCTCGGGCTGCAGCAGTTCGATGCCTGGGCCGCCACCTTCGGCGAGAGCGTCACGGCGCTGGAGATCGCGCCGGACGGCAGCGGCTATCGGATGCACACGCGCTTCGCCCGGTTCATCAACGTGCCCGAGCTGATGGCGGTGTTCGGCGAAGTGGCCGACATCCGCACGGCGGAGATGCTGGACCTGCCGGTGCCGAAGCTGCGCGGCGGCAAGCCGCGCATCGTCGCCTGCCCGGCGAGCCCGTCGCTGAAAGCCTTCGTGCAGACGCTGGTCCAGCGGGCGGAAGCCATCCGCAACGGCGACGTCAAGCCGAACGAAGACAACATGCTGGCGATCACCACCGACGGCCGCAAGGCCGCGCTGGATTTCCGGCTGGTGGCGCCGCTGGCGCGTTTCGACGAAAACGGCAAGGTGGCCGCCTGCGTGCGGGAGGTCCATGCCATCTGGCAACGCACGACGGACTTCCGCGGCGCCCAGTTGGTGTTCTGTGACTTGTCGTCCCCCAAGGGCGGCAAGAGCTTCAGCGTCTATGACGACCTGCGGGACCGGCTCATCGGTGCGGGCATCCCCGAGAAGGAGATCGCCTTCGTCCATGATGCCGAGACCGATGTCCAGAAGGCGACGCTATTCAAGGCGGTGCGCGAGGGCCGGGTCCGGGTGCTGCTGGGCTCCACCGCCAAGATGGGGGTGGGCACCAATGTGCAGACGCGTCTCACGGCCTTGCATCACCTCGATGCGCCCTGGCGTCCCTGTGACGTCGAGCAGCGCGAGGGGCGCATCCTGCGCCAGGGCAATGAGTGCGAGGAGGTGGAAGTCTTCCGGTATGTCACGGAAGGCAGTTTTGACAGTTACATGTGGCAAACGCTGGAGACCAAGGCGCGCTTCATCGCCCAGGTGATGAAGGGCGACCAGGGCATCCGGTCGCTGGAGGATGTGGAACTGGCGGCGCTGTCCTATGCCGAGGTGAAGGCCTTGGCGTCGGGCAATCCGCTGGTGATCGAGAAAGCCGGCGTGGACGCGGAGGTGGCCAAGCTCTCAACGCTGTTCTCGGTGTGGCGCAACCAGCGCTATGCCAACGAAAGCGAAGTGGGCCGGCTGCCGATGATGATCGAGGCGCTGGAGAAGAAGGTCGCGCTGTACGCGCAGGATGCGGCCCGGATCGAGCCGCAGACCCTGCAGGGCATCGCCATGGAACTGGCGGGGCGCAAGATCGTCGGCCCCGATGCGGTTGGCGAAGCGCTACGCGGGTTGGTGAAGACAGCCAGGGAAGAGGTGCGCACGGCCAGCCGGATGATCGAACGGATCGTCGGCCGGTTTGGCGGCTTCGACCTCGGCATGCTGGCGGCCCGTGGCGACCAGCCGCCCAACCTGTACCTGGCGGGACACTGCCTGTACAACGCCGAACCTTATCAAACCGGTCCGGCCCTCGTGGCCGCCTTGCTGGGTGTGCTGGAATCGGTGGGCAAGCATCACGCCGATGCCGAGATCCAGTTGGAAACACGCCGCAAGCGCCTGGAAGACCTCCGGCTGGAACTGGCCCGATCCTTCGAGCATGAAGGCCGGCTGACCGATCTGCTGGTCCGGCAACGCGAGTTGCTCAAGCAGCTCGACCTGGACAAGGACGAAGCCGGTAGCGCGAAGGTCGACGCCGAAGAAGTACGACAGGCCGCTTGAGCTGATTTCACCCCCACGGCCGAAAGGCTGTGGGGGTAGCGGTAATCGTCGCCACGTTCCACACCCATTTAAAGGCCAGACTCTGCTCAGGTCTTTTTCTTTTCTGCCGATGGGCCAGCCCTGCCTCCGTTGCGACGACGGATGCGGCCTCGTGGCAGCGCCGTCAAGGCGACAGCCGCTGGGGCGGAAGGTTTGCGGATTCCAGTCACCCGTGGGCATAGGGTTCAATCCGACGTGATCAGTGATTCCGGTTCGACTTGGTGGATCGCGCCAAAGGCATGACCGAGCGAACGGCAGGAGACGACGAAACGGTCATGCGCTCTCAAAGCCGGCGGACGGCAGACGACCCTTTGCAGACTGTCGCGGCGTCAGGGATTCAGCGGCGGGTATCCGACTTGAGCGGTCACAGCGGACGACTGTCCGCGGACAATTGCTCGGCCTGAACGGTCATTCATGTATCGCCAAATGAGCGACCGCAATGAACAGCACACCTTTTATTGGCTGGCTGTAGCTCAACCTGACAGAATTAGGCTACACGACGAAAATCAGCTATTCGGGAAGCACGAACCAAAGCCATTGGCTTGTCGCCTTTTGGCTTATTATGCTTCCCGAAACAGGCTCGCCTTCTACTTCAACACGAAGCGAACCGTTGCCAGGGCTTTGCCCGGGACGGATACGAAGGCCACAATCTTGCTGTTGGCCAGTTTGAAACTGCCTGTGGCCTCCAGTTGCTGGCCGGCCGGTTTCAACTCGACTTCCTGCTTGTCGGCGCCGATGAGGATGGTCAGTTTGGCGTTGGACTTCGAGACATCCACCGGCTTGCCATGATCGCGCAAATGCAACTGAATCAAATCCGGCTTGGCAACCAGTTCGTAATCCATATCCTTGACCTCGCTGACGACACCACCGTGGCGCGGCTGGTGGGCGTGGCCGTGCTCGTGGCCACCGGCGGCGAAGGCAAGGCCGGACATGGAGAAGGTAAAAGCGGCGAGAAGATGAATCGGTTTCATGGGTTTTCCTTTTGTGAAATAAAAATCAAAGCGCGCCGGCATCGCGGTCGGCCATCAGGCGTTCCACGTCCTTACGACCAAACAGCCAGAACATGGCGGGCGTCAGGAAGGTGTCGAGCAGGGTTGAACTGATTAACCCAGAGAAAATGACCACCGCGACTGGATGCAGGATTTCCGTGCCCGGCCGCTCGGCCTCGAACAACAATGGCGCCAGTGCGAAGGCCGTCACCAGCGCCGTCATCAAGACAGGAGAAAGACGTTCCAGCGAGCCGCGCAGGATCATTTTCTGATCGAAATTCTCGCCTTCCATGCGCATCAGGTTGATGTAGTGGCTGACCTTGAGAATGCCGTTGCGTACCGAAATGCCGGCCAGCGTGATGAAGCCGACCAGCGCGGCGACCGACAGCGGTTGCCCGGAAAGCCACAAGCCGAGGACTGCGCCGACCAGTGCCAGCGGAATGTTGGCCATGATCAGCGCCGACAGGACGACCGATTTGTAGCGGCTGAAGAGCACCACGAACATCAGCACCAGCGAGACGATGGAGAGCAGACCAACCAGCCGCGAAGCCTCTTCCTGCGCCTGGAACTGGCCGCCCAGGGTGATGAAGTAGCCTTCAGGCAGTTTGCTTTCGCCGACGACCTTACGGATGTCCTCGACAATCTCGGACAGTGCCCGACCTTGCGCGTTGGCCGAAAGCACGATGCGCCGCTTGCCGTCGTCGCGGCTGACCTGGTTCGGTCCGTCACTGTCCTCGATGGTGGCGATTTTTGACAAGGGTATCGGGCCGCCGGGTGTCTCCAGCAATATCTGCCCCAGCCCTTGCAGCGAGCGCGCCGGCTCCGGCAGGCGCACGACCAGCGCAAATCGCCGGCTGCCCTCGACCACCTGCGTCACCTTCTCGCCCTCGACCAGGCTTTGCAGCGTCGCCAGAATCTGCGGCGTCGGCACGCCATATTGCGCGGCTGCCGCGTAGTCGATGCGGACCTTGATCTGCGGCGCCAGCACCTGCTTCTCGATTTCCAGATCGGCAATGCCGGGAATGCCGGCCAGCCTGCCGCGCAACAGATCGGCTTGGCCGCGCAGCGTGTCGAGATCGTCGCCAAAAATCTTGATGGCGATCTGCGAGCGCACACCGGAGAGCATGTGGTCGATACGGTGCGAGATGGGTTGGCCAATGGCTATCGCTGCCGGCAGGTTGATCAGGCGGGCGCGAATGTCGGCCGAAATCTCGTCCATTGAACGTGTCATTTCGGACGCCGGCTTCAGGCCGACATCCAGTTCGCTGACGTGAACACCTTCGGCATGCTCGTCGAGTTCCGCCCGGCCACTGCGTCGCCCGACGTGCACCACTTCCGGCACCGCCTTGACCAGCACCTCAGCCTGTTGCGCCAAGGCCGACGACTCGGCCAGCGTGACGCCGGGGTTGAGGCGCATCCCGATCAGCAGCGTTCCCTCATTGAAGGGCGGCAGGAAGGTCTTGGGGAAGAAGGGCACAGCGACCGCTGCCACCAAAATGGCGATAGCACCGGCCGCCAATGCCGCTTTAGGCCGGTTGAGCACCGCCTGCAAACTGCGGCCATAGCTGGCTTTCAGCCAGGCCAGCAGTTTCGTATCGCCATGATCGAGCGACTTCATGCTTGGCAACAGGTAGAAAGAGAGCACCGGCGTCACCGTCACCGACACCACCAGCGAAGCCAGCGTCGAGACGATAAAGGCAATGCCGAGCGGCACGAACAAGCGCCCTTCCATACCGGGCAGCGCGAACAGTGGCAGGAAAACCAGCACGATGATGATGGTTGCATAGAGGATGGCCGACCGCACCTCCATCGTCGCATGGGCGACCAGTTCAATCGGGTGCATCCGGTGATCGTGATGCTTGGCCCGATCTTCCTTCAGGCGTCGCAGGACGTTTTCGACGCCGACCACGGCGTCATCGACCAAGCCACCGATGGCGATGGCCAGGCCACCCAGCGTCATGGTGTTGATCGACAGGCCGAAATAGTCGAAGACCAGCGCCGTCATGAAAATCGACACCGGTATCGCAGTCAGCGCGATCACCGTTGGGCGCAAGGTGCCCAGGAAGAAGAACAGGATGACCGCGACGAAGACCGATGCCCCGATCAGCTTGCCTTGCAGCGTGCTGATCGACGATTCGATGAAACTGGCCTGACGGAACGTCACCTTGGGTGCCTCCATGCCGGCCGGCAGCGATTTCTTCAGGTCTTCCAGCGCGGCCTCGATGCTCCGAGTCAAATGGATGGTGTCCGCCGTTGGCTGCTTCTGGATGCCCAGAATCACCGCCGGTTTGCCCTCGAAACCCGCGTCACCCCGCTTGATGGCAGGTGCGAAGGTCACGTCGGCGATTTGCCGCAATAAAACAGGTTGACCGTGACGGGCCGTCAGCGCCAGGTTCTTCAGGTCGTCGAGGCGCGACGTGCGGCCGAGATGGCGAATCAGGTACTCGCGGCCGTTGAGTTCAAGGAAACCGCCCGAGGTGTTGGCCGAGTAGCCCTTGAGCGCCCCGGTCAACTGCTCGTGCGAGATGCCCAGTTCGGCCATCCGGGTCGTGTTCGGCTGCACCTGGAACTGGCGCACCTCGCCGCCGATGGGGATGACCTGCGCCACGCCGGCGATGGCCATCAGCCGCGGACGCAGCACCCAGTCGGCGTATTCGCGCACCTGCATCGGCGAAATCTTCGCCGTGTCGATGGGAATCGCGATCTGCATGATTTCGCCCATGATCGAGCTGATCGGCCCCATGCGCGGCGTGACGCCGGTCGGCAGCCCTTCCTCCATCGAAGAAAGACGTTCCGACACCATCTGCCGCGCCCGGAAAATCTCCGTTTTCCAGTTGAAGGTGACATAAATGAAAGAGAGGCCGGCACTGGATACCGAACGCACGCTTTCCACACCGGGCAAACCGTTCATGGTTGTTTCGAGCGGGAAGGTGATCAGTTGCTCTACTTCCTCGGCAGCCATGCCGCCGGATTCGGTCATGATCGTGACCGTCGGTTTGTTGAGATCCGGAAACACATCCACCGGTGTGCGCGAGAGCGTGAACGCCCCATAAGCCATCAGCACCAGGCTGGCGATGATGACCAGCAGGCGGTTGGCCAGGCTGTTGTCGAGAAGCCACTTGAACATGATTGGCCCCGCTTAGCGTATCTGGTTGATCAGGGTCGCTGCGCGGACGGCAACCCGATCCCCGGTTTTCAATCCGCTGGTCACCGCCACGTGGGTGCCGTCCAACGGCTCGGCGGTTACCGTGCGCGGCTCAAAGCGTTCCGGCGCGGTCTTGATCCAGACGATGCTCTGATTCGCAGGATTCTTCATAAGCGCCGCCATCGGCACGCGGATGCCCGGCACCGTGCTGCGCGTCTGTACGAAGACCCGAACCGGCTGGCCGACGGCCAATGCCGCCAAAGCGCTTCCCTCGCCCCGAAAGGTCAATGGCAGGGCCTGCTCGCGCAGGCTCCGGGCAACACCGACCAGGCGTAGCGGCAACTTCTGCTCGCCGACGGCAACAAAAGCCCCGGCCACATCGTTGGCGATGGCCATGTCGAAAGCCAGCGCCTCGATCAGCAGGCGCTCCGGATTGACGATCTCGAACAGGATTTCGCGGGCTTCGAGCACCTGACCGGAAACGACGTTGGCCGAGGCGATAACGCCGCTGACCGGTGCCACCAGTTGTTCATTGGCAACGGCGGCTTCCGCTTCCTCAATGACCTTGCGCGGCACGGTGTCGGCCAGTTCGCGCAGGCGGCGCACACGGCTCTCGGCCAGCGAACGACTGTTGCCGCCGACTTCCGGCGTCACGTAAGCCAGCACCTCGCCCTTCTTGACCTGCTGGCCAGGCAGCGGCAGGCCGCGTGGCCCCGGTGTGACCCGGCCGGCGACGATGGCCTGCACCTTGCCGCCGGCATTCGGGTCCATGACCACCTTGCCGGCCAGTTCATGGGTACGGGGCAGTTCGCCAGGTTCAACCAGCAGGGTACGCACGCCGATCTGGCGTTGCGCCGGTTTGGGCAGGAAGACGCTGCCGTCCGGCTGGCGTTTGGGGCCATTGCCGCTGGCCGCGGGCGGGGCGTCACCATGGTCATGGCCGTCGCCGGCCAGAGCCAACGTTGAGGAAAACAAGAAGGAAAGACAAAGGACGCTTAATAACAGACGGGGCTTCATGCGGCACCTCCGAAATGCGGTTTACGGGAAGTGCGCAGGCGGCGCAACAGAGCGACAAGGAGCAGTAGCCCGCCACCGGCGGCACCACCCCACAGGGCGTATTCCTTCCAGCCATGGGAGTGGGCGGTCGTTTCGGCATGTGCCTCTTCGTGGATGTCGAGTTCACCCGCCAGCAAGTCGGTATCATTGCCAGCAATGACGGTCGCTGCTACCGATATAGCCCCCGGCTTGAGTTCCTGCATCAGGGTTGCCTCGAACTCGCCCTCGGCATGCGCTTCGACCGGGATTTTGACGCCGCCCAGTTCCAATTCGAGCTTGGCGCCTTTGACCGGGCTGCCGTCGGCATAGCGGTCGAGATAAAGCGTCAGTTGCTTGCCATTGACGACGCCGACCAGTTCAAAGGTTTCGGACGTTGCCGCAAAACGCGGCGAGGCGGGGCCGGCGGATGAAGCAGGCGCCTCACCATGGTCGTGCCCGTCACCGGCCCAGGCCAGTGGTGCCGCCAAGGCGATCCAGGCGGCCCATCCCAAAGCGGCCAGCGTGTTGGTTGTTCTCATGTTCGGGTTCCTCATTTTTGTTCGGGGAGCAGGCCCAAGGCCTGACGCAGGGCGGAGATCGCGGCGGCCAGTTCAATCCGGGCGCGGGCGTTTTGCCGTTCAGCTTCGACGGCTTCGAGTTCGATGCGCAGGCGGGTCGGCAGGTCGCTTTCGCCCAGGCGGAAGGACTTGTCGAAGAAACCCCGCGACTCACGTGCCAGTTGAGCGCGCCGCTCGGCGGCCGCCAGTTGAATGCGACTGGATTCGACGCGCACCCGCGCCGTTTCCAGATCGGCGGCCAGGCGCTCGCGCTCGAGGCGAAGTTGCTCCTCGGTTTCAAGGGCTTCAGCGCGAGCCAGGCCGAACTTGGCGCGATTGCGGCTCTCCGAACCAAAGGGGATGCGCACGCCGAGTGTGACAGTCTGCTGATAATCGTCGCCGAATGCGCCCCGCTCGCGGGTCGTGGCCAGCAACAGTTCGGGATTGTTCCTTGTCTGCACGCTGGCCAGATCGGCACTGCGGCGAGCGACTTCGGCCCGGTCGAACAGTTCGACAACTGCTGGGTGGGTCGCATCCAGAGCGGTGAAGTCGGCTGGAACAGCCGGCGGGATTTCCGGCCCGTCGCTGGCTTTCTCGTCCGGCAGTCTGCCGATCAACGCGCGCAGTTGCTGGGTGGCTGCGGCTAGCAGGCTACCGCTTTCCGCCAGCGCCACCTCGGCGCTTGCCGCCGCACCGTCGGCCTGATGCTCGTCCGAGCGGGCAAGGTCGCCGGCCTTGACCCGGCGGCGGACATCTTCGGCCAGTTTTTGCGCACTGCCCAGGCGCTCGCGGGCCAGCAACTGTTCGCCACGGGCCCGCTGCCAGTTCCACCAGGCGTCACGCACGGCGGCGGCAGTGCGCAGTTGGGTGGCCGACACCCGGCTATCTAGGGCTTTGGATTCGGCGTCGGCCAGGGCACCCTGGCGGGAGCGCTCGCCGGGCAGCCACAGGGGCAAGGTGACGCCGGCCGCGTATTCGCGGTTACCTTGATTTTTGTTCAGTTGGTCGGTTTTGCCGGCCAGTTCAAGCGATGGCGGCTGGGCCGTCCAACTGCCGGCAACTTGCCGACGCGCCTCGGCTGCATCGCGCCGCAGATCGAGGGATTGCGCCTCGGGTTGCCTTGCCCAGGCAGTAGCGAAGGCTTGCGGCAGGGTCATAGGGGCGCTGCCGGAAACTACTGGCGTTGATTGCGCCCAAAGATTGCCGGTTGATAGCGCGGCGAGCGAGCACAGCCCGGCAACAAGTAGGCGGGCCGGTAAAAGGGTCGTTCGTGAAACCGGTTTGCTTCGAGACATCCGATTCTCCAGTGATGAAAAGACACACGGGGAATCGGCGAGGTGCGACCGGGAAGCGTCGCAATGCGTCAGAGTGGATCAGTCCACCACAGCCGCAAGGGAGAAGCGCAGAAAAGTGCTATCCACCCCGCCGATTAGGCGAGGACGGACCAGTTGGGACGTTCAGGTTCAGCGAATGGCGCAGAGGATGTGGTTCCGGGCGACCCAGGAATGGCTAACGAAATGCCAGTAGCCAATGGCAAGCCAACAGCACCAAAAATTGCGACAACGCAGCCGGCATGACAGGTGCCACAGTCGTTGTCGATACCGCTAGTCAGTTTGCTGTCCGGGATACCATCGCGGTCGGCATCGGCGTGATGCTTGTGTTCGTGATGGCCAAAGTGCTGCGAGCTTGCGTCTGTTTCGTGCTGACAATAGCCAGCCACTGCCGCCCAGGAGAACTGGAAGGGCAGGAAAACGAGCAAGAGGATGGCAAGCCAGCGGCGCATGGGGCGAATTCTATCAGTGAATACGAGCGTTAAAAATGAAACGCCGTGCTTCTCCGGGGATTTGTCGGCAGGACGAACAGAGCAAAGCTGTTCGATTCAACAAAGTACTATTCTCGTTGCCATTGGTGACCTTCCGTCGCGCAAGTATCAATAGCTTTCGCCAAGTTTGAGAGATTCATTGAGGATTGTCGGATGAACAAGTCGAAGATGATTGTGGCGTTGTTGGTTGTGCTGATTGTTGGCATCGGGCTTTGGGCCACCTGGAAAACCGTATATCACACTGATGCCGACGGTCATGGACACATTCAATCGACGACTCATGAGGAAGCCATTTCTCAAGTGCTTAGCTGGATGGGTAGTTTTTATGGTTCAAAACCTACTGCGCACGACCCCAAACACGACAATAAAACCCAAAATAAACCTGGCGAGGCGGACGCTCCAAAAAACTGAGCATGCGTGGTCCTACAGTAGCGGGGGGCTCGGCGAAACCAGGCCAAGCACCCAACCTGACGACGGCTCTCACCTTTGCCACATGTACTGCTGGTGCTGCATCATGTTGTCCATCATCATTTGCTGCATGCCCATGTAGCGGTCCATCATGTACTGGCGCTGCTTCATTTGCTCCGGCGAGAGCTTCGAGTATCCCTGCCAGCCCATCATGTGGCCTCCCATCCCCATCATGTGGTCACCGGCACAGCAGCCCATCATGCCCGGGCCGCCCATGCCATGCATCATCTGCATGTTGCTCTGCATGGTCGCCCAATTTTCATTCAATAGCTTCTGCCGTACTTGGGGGTCCTGCGTCTGACGGATTTTGTCCATCTGTTCCTGCATCTTCTTCATGTTCTCTTGAGCCTGCGCCATCTGCTTGTCGAATTCAGCAACATTGGGTGCGACCTGTTTCGCCGCAGCCGCCCTGTCGCCAGAACCCTGTTGCGCGGTTGCTGCTCCCGGGAGCACCGCGAGGGCAGTTATCGTCGCTATGAGAATAATCCTGTTCATGTCGTCTCTCCTTGGTTGGATCAGCTATCAATGCGAGGCATGGCCTCGCGTCACGACAGGGGTGCGCCCACACAGAGCGCACCTCTGAATTTCTGAAGGTGACAACGGCGTCGAGACGGTGTCACCAGCGATTGCCCCACGTCGGCCGCTTAACGGTCAGCCCGATCTGTGCCGCGTAGTACGCGGCGAGCTTCCCAATATCCTCATCGGACAACCCTTCCGCCTGTGGGTTCATCACCGGATCGATTCGTCTGCCATCGCGATAGGCCCGCAGTGCGCCTACGAGATAAGCCTCACGTTGACCGGCAATCCGAGGAAACTGGTCGGTGGCACTGTTGCCGTCGGCCCCATGGCACGCGGCGCAGACCTGCTGCGCCTTGTCCGGCGGCGTGACCTCGGCCGCGTGGACCGATCCTGCGGCCAGGAAAGCGGCCAGGCAGCTTATCCAGGCATTTCTCATTTGTCGTCCTTTCCGGCATAGAAAGCGGCAATCTCGGCAATTTCCCTATCGCCGAGCATCGAGGCCATGTGATTCATTACGGGATGGCGGCGTTCGCCGCTGCGATAGGCCCTCAGGGATTTTTCGAGGTAGGCGGCGTGTTGTCCGCCTAGCTTCGGCGCCGTCTCGCCGGGACCCATGTGCATTCCCATGCCCATGCCGCCGCGCATAGCCATGTCGTGGCAGCCGTGGCACATCTCGACCTTGGTCCAGCCTCCGCCGGTGCGGCCCATGTCCCAGTTCTGCGCGTGTGCCGATGCGCCGGCCATGAGGATGAAGAGCATCGTTGCCAGATGTTTCATGCCGCTTTCTCCTTCTCTGAGCCAGTGGCTCGCAGCAGCCGCACGCCGTTACCCACCACCAGCAGACTCGCGCCCATGTCGGCGAACACCGCCATCCACAGGGTTGCATTGCCAAAATTCACCAAACCGCACTTTTGGAAATCGGCGCTACTCGACCGAGTAGAGGCGCGACGACTCACCTGCTTGGGGCAATGTATACACTTTGAGCGTTCCCGCGACGTGCGGCCCCATGCCGGGGGCATTGGCCGGCATGCCCGGAATGGTCAGGCCCCTTACCGATGGCTTTTCGGCCAGCATTTTCTTGACGGCGGAGGCGGGCACATGGCCTTCCACGGTGTAGCCGCCGACTTTCGCCGTATGGCAGCTAGCCAAATGCGGGGGTACCCCAAACCGTTGCCGCTCCACGTCCATGGCTCGGGTATTGACTTGCTTGACCTTGAAGCCGGACTCTTGCATGTGCTTGACCCACGCAGTGCAGCATCCACAATCAGGATCCTTATAGACGGTCACTTCGGGCAGTTGTGCCGCAAGGGCGCCCTGTAGTGCGGTGGTCGCTAGCAGACTGGCAATGATCTTTCGCAACATGGCAATAGAACCTTTCAAGAGATGGCTGGTGGGCTAAACACTGGTAATCGAAAAAGGAGATAACCGGCGTCAATCGAACTTCATGTCAACGGTTTTCTCGATCGGCGGATAACAGATGCCGAGTTTCTCATTACACCCCTGATAAGATGCATAAAGGGTTAACGCTTTGCCCTTGGGTGCGCGTTCTAGGACGATTTCGGCGACTACGGGCGATTTATAGACTTCAATCAGTCCAAAATAGGGATCGTTCTTCATCTCGCCAGAAGGCAGCTTGACCTCCTTGATCAGGACGCCGCTGGCGTTCTTCAAGGCAAAGCGAACCTTGTTCTTGTAGAGATAGTGCTTCTTGGCAGGAATGATCTCAGCTACCACCGTATCGCTCCCCTTCAGGGAGGCCTTGAACCGAAAGGCCTGATCAGGAGGCAAGGGTTCCTCGGCAGCCGAAGTGCAATGGACCACGCCCAAGAGCATCAAGGCAGACAGCGTACGACGGTCGAACAGGGAGAAGGATCGTTGAGCCAATTTGTATTCCTCGTTTCGATTTTTGACCAAGGGTTGCATCGATATCTCCTACGTTCTTGTAAGGGGTTCCTCATGGGCTTAACCGGGATCATTTGCGCAGCAGCCGCACGCCGTTACCCACCACCAGCAGACTTGCGCCCATGTCGGCGAAGACCGCCATCCACATGGTTGCATTGCCAAAAATGGCGAGCCCGAGAAAGATCGCCTTGATGCCGAGGGCCAGTCCGATGTTTTGCCAGAGCACCGCATGGGTACGCCGGGACAGGCGAATGGTTTCGGGAATGCGGCGCAGGTCGTCGTTCATGATGACCACGTCGGCCGCTTCCATTGCCGTATCCGTGCCCGCTGCACCCATCGCCACACCGATGTCGGCACGGGCCAAGGCGGGTGCGTCGTTGATGCCGTCGCCGGTCATCGCGGTCGGGCCATAACGATGCTGCAAATCTTCGATGGCGGCCAGTTTGTCCTCTGGGAGAAGATTGCCCCGGGCGTCGTCGATGCCTGCTTCCTTGGCAATGCTGGCAGCCGTCGCTGCGTTGTCGCCGGTCAGCATGACCGAGACGACCCCGAGCCGATGCAGGTCGGCCACTGCCTCCCGCGAGCTTTCCTTGATGGTGTCCGCCACCGCAAAAATCGCCAGCACCTGCCGTTCCGACGCCAGCATGGTCACCGTCCGGCCTTGGGTTTCATGCGCCTGAAGGCGAGCCTCGATCTCGGCGCTACACAGAGCACGTTCCTCAATCAGACGATGATTGCCGAGGATCAGCCGTTGGCCGTCGGCCCGCGCTTCCACTCCCCGTCCGGCAAGGGCGAGAAAATCGGTCAAGCCATTTTCCGGAAGATTGAGACCGGTTGCAATTGCTTTTGAGACCGGATGATCCGAATGACCGGCCAGGCTGGCCGCCCAAGCGAGTACCTGTGATTCAGGGACCGTCGAAGGCAGCAGTTCTGTGGCGACCAGACGGGGTTTGCCTTCGGTAATGGTACCGGTCTTGTCGAGGGCAATGACCCGCAGTTTGCGTGCCTCTTCAAGATAGACACCGCCCTTGATCAGGATACCGCGGCGGGCCGCTGCGGCCAGTCCGCTGACGACCGTTACCGGCGTGGCGATCACCAGCGCACAGGGGCAAGCGATGACCAGCAGCACCAGGGCCTTGTAGAGTGCCTGCGTCCAGGTCCAGCCGAGAAACCAGGGGGTCAGAATCGCTACTGCAACCGCGATGCCGAACACGGTCGGCGTGTAGATTGCGGCAAACCGATCTACGAATCGTTGCGTCGGCGCTTGTGTTCCCTGCGCCTGTTCGACTGCGTGAATGATGCGAGCCAATGTGGTGTCATCGGCAGCGGCCGTCACACGGAACTCCAGGATGCCGGTTTCGTTGATCGTGCCAGCGAACACCTGGTCGCCAGCCACCTTGTCAATCGGGATGCTTTCGCCAGTGACCGGTGCCTGATTGACCGCACTGGTTCCCGCCGTCACCTGGCCATCGAGCGGTATTCTGGCGCCGGGTTTGACCCGAACGCAGGACTCCAGCTTTACCGCGACGGCCGGTACTTCCAGCCACGTTCCATCAGCCTGCCTGACTTCCGCCGTCTGCGGCGTCAGGTCGAGCAGGCCCTTGATGGCGTTACGCGCCCGATCCACGGAGCGGGCCTCGATCAGTTCGGCAATGGCATACAGGGCCATGACCATCGCAGCCTCGGGCCACTGGCCGATGAGGAAGGCACCGGTCACGGCCACACCCATCAGCGCGTTCATGTTCAACTGCCCGCGTCGTAAGGCAGCCAGTCCCTTGCTATAAGTAGAAATCCCGGACAGCCAGATGGCGACGACGGCCAATGCCATACCGAAGCCCTTGAAAGGCAATGTGTCGGGCGCAAAGAAATCCTGCGCTTCCGCCCCGACGGCCAGCCCCAGCGCCAGAATGGCTCGCCATAGTTCACTGATGCCGACGTTTTCCGTTGCCGTCTGATCTGCCGACACCGCTTTGGGGCTGAACCCCGCCTTGCGGATGGCAGCCAAGGCGGCATCGAGGGCTTCCGTCGTCGCATCGATCGAAACCGTGCGTTCCGACAGTTGGAAACGCAGGGATCGGATACCCTCGATACCGGCCACCGCACGACGGATGTCATTCTCCTCATTCGGACAATCCATGGTCGGAATCACGAAGACGGGCACGCCGTCGCTTTGAGTGAGATCTGAGGCTGCCGCGATTTCTGCGACTGTGGGCACTGCTGCGGAACAGCCGCCGGCACATCCGCAATGGGCGGTTTCCTGACGGGGCTGTGGGGTGGCTTCAAGACTCATGGCGCTCTCCTTGTTTCCCATATTAGAAACCTTTGAGTGGCTACAGAGTCAATGGATTGCAATAAGGGAAACCGTTGGAGCGGACGGTCACCCATTGCTTACTGCTCGACGAATGCTCGTTCAATCACATAATCACCGGCTTCGCCGATATGCGGTGAAATCGTCAAGCCAAAGCCATCAAGCATGGCCGAAATTTCCTTGAGCATGGCCGGGCTGCCGCAAATCATGCCTCGGTCGGTAGCTGCGTCGATGGGCGGCTCGCCCAAATCGGCAAATAATTTACCTGAAAGGATCAGCTCGGTCTGGCGCCCTTCGTTGCGAAATGGCTCACGAGTCACCGTCGGGTAATAGACCAACTTTTCACGGATCAGATCGCCGAGGTATTCGTGTTCCTTCAAATCCTCCTCGATATAGTCGTGGTAAGCCAGTTCGTTCGTCCAGCGAACACCATGGATGAGGATGACTTTCTCGAAACGCTCGTAGGTTTCCGGATCGTGAATCAGACTCATGAACGGTGCCAGGCCAGTGCCGGTGGCAAACATGAATAAACGACGACCCGGCTTGAGGTCGCGCAGAACCAAGGTGCCGGTAGGCTTTTTACTGACCAGGAGCGGATCGCCCGGCTTCAGATGTTGCAGACGCGAGGTCAGAGGCCCATCCTGGACTTTGATGCTGAAGAACTCCAAGTGCTCTTCGTAATTCGCACTGGCAATACTGTAGGCACGCATCAGAGGGCGGCCATTGACTTCCATGCCGATCATTACGAACTGGCCATTGATGAAGCGCAGGGCAGGATTGCGCGTGGTCCTGAAACTGAACAGGCTGTCATTCCAGTGATGAACGGAGAGAACGGTTTCGGTGATAAAAGAACTCATGATTGCTGTACTTGGAAAAGTGAAGGCGGGATTTTATGCCGCCAATTGATTGATAAAATGTGATATTTTTGTTATCTCTTATCGGTTTAATAGATAAATAGCCGAGCCATTTCGGGGAAAATCGCAGAAAAATTGATTCATGCAGTCCGTACTGCTATTTATTGTGCTGGCGGCATCCACCTGTAATTTTGTTGTTGCATCATCTGATCCATCATTTGCTGTTGCATCCCCATGCAGGTTCCCATCATCTGCTGACGGCGGTTCATGGCTTGCGGGGAGGTGTCTTGTGGATTCCACCATCCCTTCCCATGCATACCGCCAACCTTGCCCTGCCTGTGACCGCCACTGCAGCAGCCCATGTCGTCGCTCATTGTCCCCATCATGATGCTGCAACCGGGCATGCTGTCGGAACCATGCATCATGCGCATGCCGTCCTGCATTGCAGTCCAGTGTTCCTGCATCAGTTTCTGACGCAAGGCCGGATCATTCGTTTGCCGCATTTTCTGCATCTGATCCTGCATCAGTTTCATGTGCGCCTGCATCTGACTTGCATATTCTTGGAAGGCCTTGTCGTCGGGCGCGGGTTTAGGATCTGCACCGTAAGCAACTGGAAAACCAAGAACACTCAACGCAACCAAGCCAACCACCAATCTGTTTTTCATGATCACCTACTCCTTAGTGAGGTTCGGGGGTAACCGTCCAACCAGGCAAGACGGTTGGTGTAAAACGTACGCTTACACAACTCAGAATAGACATCCCGCCAGGCGATTTCATGATCGTTTTACTTGAGCATGTCCGCGACCAGGGAACACGGTTACGTCGCCGCATATCGAAAACAAGAGGAAATTACTTTAGGGAAACTCTGCACAAGTAACCGTCATACGGCCTGATTTGAGAAAATAGCGCCACTGTCATAGTGCCCACTGACCTGATGAAATCGATGAAGCAACTGAGCCTGGCCGAAACGGGCTTCCTGCCGAAGGCCGGCAAGCAAACCCGCAAAGCCGTGTTTCTGGCAGAGATGGAAACGGTTGTGCCTTGGTCCCGCCTGGAAGGGCTGATCGAGCCGTTCTACCCCAAGAAAGGCAGCGGCCGTCCGCCGATTCCGCTGGGCACGATGCTGCGCATTCACTTCATGCAACAGTGGTTTGGCTACTCCGACCCGGCGATGGAAGAAGCCTTGCACGATGTTCCGTTGCTGCGCCAGTTTGCCGGCCTGGATGCTTTCGAAGACGTCATGCCGGACGAAAGCACCATTCTTCGCTTCCGCCACTTGCTGGAGAAACACGATCTGGCCGTTGCGATCTTTGCCGAAGTCAGCGCTGTTTTGTCGGAGAAAGGGCTGTCGATGAAGCGTGGCACGGTCGTCGATGCCACGCTGATTGCGGCGCCCAGTTCGACCAAGAACGAAGACAAGAAGCGTGATCCCGAGATGACGCAGACCAAGAAAGGCAACCAATGGCATTTCGGCATGAAGGCGCATATCGGCGTTGATGCCGAGAGTGGCTTGATTCATACCGTCGAATGCACGACCGCCAAGGTGGCGGACATCACGATGATGGAAACCTGCCTGCACGGGGAAGAGGAAATTGCCCTGGGTGATCGGGGCTATCACAAGGCAAACCGGACGATTGAACACTTCGCGAAGGAAGGTGATCTGTCCGTGCTGACGCCGACCAAGAAGCCTGCGGGAGGTGAGCTGACCGAGGATCAGAAAGCGTTCAACCGGATGCTGTCGGCAGTGCGGGCGATTGTTGAACATCCCTTCCGGGTGGTGAAGCGCCAGTTTGGTTTCGTGAAGGTTCGCTATCGCGGACTGGCGAAGAACACCGGGCAAATCGTGACGCTGTTTGCACTGGCCAATCTGTGGCTGGCCCGCAAGCGATTGTTGCCCTTGTTGGGCGAGGTGCGCCCGTGAAGCGGGAAAGGCGGGGTAAAACTCCGGGATTTCACGGTCAACGGTCGAGAATCGCCTGTTTTTCATATTTCTTATGACAGCCTGCGCAAAAAACGCGGGTTGTTCAGAGAATCCTTAGGTTCATTTCTTCTCCTAGCCACCTGCATTAGAAACCCTTGAGTGGCTACAGAGTCAAGGGCTTACAATAACGAAAAAAGGTAGGAGCGAAAGAGATGCTTGAGTTCGTCAAGGTTCTGGGAATATTCGCCATAACTGCGCTGGCCGAGATTCTCGGTTGTTACCTGCCGTGGCTGGTGCTGACCCAGCAGCGTTCACCTTTGCTTTTGATTCCCGCCGCTGTTTCCTTGGGGCTCTTTGCCTGGCTGCTGACCTTGCACCCAGGTGCCGCCGGGCGAATCTACGCCGCCTATGGGGGTGTCTATGTTGCAATTGCCCTGATCTGGCTATGGCGGATCGATGGCGTTGTACCAACCCGATGGGATCTTGTCGGCAGTGCGGTCACGTTGGCCGGTATGGCGATCATCATGCTCCAACCGCCTAGGTCTGTTTGAACGTCAGGAGACGAAGATGAAAATCGGCGAACTGGCTCGCCTTGCCGGGGCGAATGTGGAAACGATCCGCTTCTACGAGCGTGATGGGCTGCTGCCAGTACCTGCCCGTAGCGACGGCAACTACCGCATTTATGGGGATACCCATGTTCAGCGATTGTTCTTTATTCGGCGTTGTCGCAGTCTGGACATGACGCTGGATGAGATCCGGGTCTTGCTGCACTTCAAGGAGTCACCGCAGGAGAACTGCGCGGATGTGAATCGACTGCTTGACCGACACATTGGGCACGTCGCCCAACGGATGCAAGAACTCCAGGAGCTGGAGAGGCAGCTAAGGGACCTGCGTGAGCGGTGTGGCGAGGCGCGGGATGCTGCGCACTGCGGCATTCTTGACGGCTTGTCCCAAGCGATTGTACCTGGCGGCAAGACGGCATCCCACGTTCAGGGACCACATCGGCATGCTGCAAACCCCAATGTGGAGAAAGAATATAAAGGCAATCAAAATTGATGACTTTGCATATCGTATGGTTTATACCGTTGTTTGTAATTTCCTCTAATTCAAGCAACCATTCAGTCACCACTCCAAGTCAACGTCGGCAACTGTCGCAATAACGGTTATTCATTCCAGCCAACGCCACAGGCAGCTTTGGTCGAGTTGTTCGTGTAGGCCGTGTGGCAAGTTCAAGAGAGAAGCGGTCGCTCGAATGACAGCTCTGTCTCAGGAACGAACGGCAACAGTTGGCCGGTAACAGCCTGATGCCGCTTGGTTACTCGCTGAAGGGCTGCCACCGACCCAATGCCGACCTTCGGCACGTCGCGTGCTGAAGGGCCAGTAACAAAGTGCAGCAGCCGTTCCAGACGACTGCTCACTGACAACTCCTCAGTCTTTGCGGACATACAACCGGAGCCAAATGTGCAGCTGGTAACTGCCGCTACGAAGTCCTTGGAGCCAGCTCTGCGACGAACCTCTGCTTTCATCAGCCACTGGGGACGGCGGCGACGTGGTCAGATGTGATGAGATTCATTGGTCAACCAACAGAGGATTCTGTCGGCACGCCCGGTGGATCGGTTTGACATTCTTTCTGGCGACGAACTATAGTCCACCCATGGCTTTGATCCCGCTCTCCGCCCCGATTGCATTCGCGCCCTGTGCCGCTGCGAAGATGGGTGGTGCAGCGTCGTTTCACCCGAAACTCCCTGAAGTCTGCTCGATTGCCGCAGATTTCTAGGCCCGGCGATACGCTTTTCCTCTCACAGCGCATCAAAACTATCGCCGGGCTCAACTGAAGCGAAATAGCGGCTGACACCTGACGGTGCCGCGCTTTCAAGACTCGCCATATTTTCCCTGCTTCACATCGTAATCGTGCTTGTGCTGCACGCCGCATCGGTTCGCCCAATTCTTGCAATTGCCAGCGGCTGCCGCGTAATCCCTCTCTCGCACCATCCGGTGCTGGATAACACTCGCCATCTAGGAGTTTTATGAACATCCATAACCACAGCATCTGGCCGCCACCGGGAACCTCCGACGTTATCAGCCCTGCGAATGTTGCCTGGCACGCCACATTCCTGCAGCTATCGGTATGTGCCCCTTTGATCGGCACGGTATTTCACTCGCCGGACGATGCATCCTCCCCCGTTATCAATCTCATGGATAAGGGGTGACGGCGATGGATATCTCGCGTCAATTCGTCCGGCAGAAAAACCCCTGTGCCGATGGTTTCCGCTGGTTCATGCGCAATTTTCAGGAAGCCTCGGACTACCAGCCCCTCCTCGATGCGCTCGTGGCAGCCGGGCGGGTTTCGGATGCCTGTTGGCTGATGGATCAGTTCGGGCCGACAAAAACAGTGCTTGAAGTGGATGCGCTGGAGGCGGACGCCGTCGTGTTTGCCGGAAGTCTCCATGTTCGCGGCCAGATCGACGTGGACACCGTGCTGCGAATCGGTGGCCATTTGCGGGCAGAGTCCGGCATTCGGGTCGGTCGCAGCCTGCAGGTTGGCGAAGATCTGTGGGCTGCCGGAAATATCCGCTCAATGGGCTGCCTGGAAGTGGATGGGGATGTACGTGTCGACTGGAACCTGCTGGTGGAGGAGCGCCTGGACTGCGGTGGCGATCTGCGCGTCGGCAGGGATGTCGAGGTTGGCACTGATTGCAAGATTGGTGGCCAGTCGACGGTAGGCGGTGATGTCGCGGTCGGCGCTGCCCTGAAGTGTCTGAGCAATCTCCGTGTCCGGGGGGCACTGAAGGTCGGTGGCAGCGTCTGGTCGGCGCAGGGCATCGACGTGAGTCAGGGCATCGATGTCAGGGACCATCTGGAAGCGTGCTGGGGAATCGTGTCCGGCAAATCCATCGTGTCGGGCGGGGCAATCAAGACGGGCGAGAGCCTGGCGGCAGAGGAAATCATCCAGGCCGGAGAAGGCTACGGCATCTACGCCGGCCTTAATGTACCGGTGGAAGTTTGGGAAGCCAGCGCTTGGGTGCGCGCACGGGAACGGCCGAACCGGCTGTTCAGCGGCCATTGGCATGCACCGGTCACGTCCTGAGCGACGCGGCTTTTCCTTTTCGGTCCCATACCCTTGCAGGAGTTTGCCATGCTGGTCTCGAGTTTCCCCTCGTGTTCGCCGAGGACCGCCGCTCTGCCGACGCAGTTGCGCATCAATATCGAATTACCCGAAGACGGTCGGTGTGAGCCTTCAGTCGCGAGAACCGTCATGGGCGCGG
>ERZ724519.220-NODE-220-length-23583-cov-6.543055_pt1 | contig 23583 bp, 23 predicted proteins | sample MGYA00376052_ERZ724519 | MGnify/ENA primary metagenome ERZ724519 (study PRJEB28724, sample SAMN07190883) | activated sludge metagenome | isolation source: activated sludge of sewage treatment plant in Hong Hong | place: Hong Kong | collected 2016-03-17 ... | reverse complement strand
CACTGCTGCCTCCCGTAGGAGTCTGGGCCGTGTCTCAGTCCCAGTGTGGCTGGTCATCCTCTCAGACCAGCTACCCGTCTTCGCCTTGGTGGGCCATTACCCCGCCAACAAGCTGATGGGCCGCGGACTCATCCTCCAGCGAGAACCCCTTGCGGGCGTCCCCTTTTCCAACTTTGTCCAGAGACATTGCTGTGACATGCGGCATTAGCGTTCCTTTCGGAACGTTATTCCCCACTGAAGGGCAGATTATCCACGTGTTACGCACCCGTCCGCCGCTTTACTCAGGGCCGAAGCCCCTTTCTCGCTCGACTTGCATGTGTTAAGCCTGCCGCTAACGTTCGCTCTGAGCCAGGATCAAACTCTCCAATTGAGATGTTTGAACCGTCGCCGAATCCGAAGATTCGACAGGGTACTTGTATGTTTATCCCTGCTTCTCGCTATTCAGTTTTCAAGGACCAAACTTTTTGCCGTTTGCTGACTCTTCATCAGCTCGGGGCAGTGAATCTATCAAACCGTTTCAGCGAGTCAAGCAATTTGTTTCGCTTTTTTTCGCCGCCGATTCGCTGCGTCACCACCGCGTCGACAGGTGAGGACTCTACTCGGATTTGCGGAAGGGTCAAGGCTATTTCCTGAAAATCTTTCACTTTTTTCGCTCAGCGACGGGAAAAATCTTTCATCTGCTGCGCTGAGTTTTGCCAAGTGCTCGTTTTTCCAGGTCATTTGGCGGGTTGAGCCCGTGATTTCATCTGCCGATCGTAGTCACAGCGCTGTTTGATCCGGTTGGTGGTCTCTTGCAGCTGCGGATCGGGAGGTAGAAGTGCCAGTTCCCTGATCGCATCTTCACAGCGATTGGTTCCCGCCAGCGTCGACGCAAGATGCAGCCTCGCCGAGTGAAGCTTTCCATTCTGAGCGAGCGCGGCGCGGAACTCCGCTTCGGCCCGAACGATGTCACCTTGTTTCCGACGGGCAAGACCCAGATCGGTCAAGACTTCGGCGGTTGCTTGCAGGGCCTTGGCTTTTTCCAGTGCAGCGACGGCGTCGGCAGCCTGATCGCGTCTCGTTTGAACCACTCCAAGTCGCCAATAGGCCCGATGCAAGACCTGGCGAGCGTCTTCGCGATCTTCGGCAACCTTGGTTGATCGGTATTGCTCGTCGGCAAGCTGCGCTGCGGCCATCAGCTCTCCGATCGCTTCGTCATAGCGCTTGGTGTCGGACAGCAGCATCCCCAGGTTTAAGTGCGCATGGGGGCGATCGGGCGCGAGCGCAACGGCCTCGCGAGCGGGCGCAACGGCTTCTTCCAAGCGGCCTGCTCGACGGAAAACGACGGCCAAGTTGTACTGCGCATCGGCCTGGCTGGCGCGCGGATTGGCGTCCTGCGGCTTGAGCTTGATCGCCTTTCCATAGGCAGCGATCGCTTCCGGCCAGTGCTTGAGCGACTCGTGTGCGACGCCGAGGTTGTAGTACGCCTCAAACAGATCGGGCCTGAGCTTGACCGCTTGATCGAGCATCTCGATCGCTTCGCTTGCGCGTCCCGCGTCGGAGAGCACTGCGCCAAGCTCGGCCATGACGATCACGATCTGCTCATCTTTGCCACTGGGATCGAGCTTGATCGCTGCGCGCAGATCGGCTTCGGATTCCTTGAGCTTGCCCATCTTTCGATAGCACTCACCGCGCAGATAGATCGGCTTTGGATCGCTTGGATGCTGAGCGGCCACGTCGGAAAATGCCCTGATCGCTTCGTCATAACGTCCGGCTGCCATGCGCTGCGAGCCCAGCTCAAGCAGTGCGACACGAACCTTTTCACCGGGGACAACGGGACGAGCGCTCGCTTCGCCGTGGCTTTCAGGCTTCTTCGGACCGGGCGCAGCAGGTCGCGCCGGAGGATTCGGAGCAGCGTGCGCGATCGACATCATAGGAAGAAGCAGCAAGCTTGCGCGCAGCAGGCCGATTGCAGGTCGAGATCGAAGGCAAATTGGCACCATGGTCGCACTCTAACGCCGATCGTTTCCGTCGGCAACGTCGACAAAGTCAGCACGCCTCGTGGACGTTTCGTACAAGCGATCGAGCCAAGCTGCGCGCGATCCGATCGCCTCGCACTGTCGGTCCATCCATGGCGCCCAAGCGGTAAGGAGAAGCGCGACGGTCGATCGATCGTGTGTGTTATCATCGCCGAATGCCGCTCGCACCGACGGTGCTAGGGATCAATTTGTGGCTGCTGTTGCAGGTGGTCCCGCTGTGGCTTGCGCAGGCAATGGCGCCGAAGTGGCTGATCGTTTATGCGCCGCTGCCGCTCGTGGTGCTGCTGGTGGGACTTCAGCTTCGTCGACACATCGTGGGTCAAGTGTCGCTGCTCATCGGGTTTCCGCTGCTGCTGACACTGATGGATGCGCTCGGTCCCATTGGGCAGGAACGGTCGCTCCCGCAGTCGGCGGTGCTGCTGAAGCTGCTGATGTTCGCGCTGTATCTTGCGGCGACGTGTCGTCAGATCACACACGATGCGAGCGCTGCGGCGTCGAGGCTTTCCGTCTCAGGCTGGACAGTAAAGTCGCTGGAAGTCCCGCGTCCATCGCTGAAGCAGCGACGGCGAGCGCTGACGCATCAGCTGTTGCTCGCGTACTGTGTGGCGATGCCAGCGCTTCTTTTGTATGCGATCTGCCTGCATGGACCGAACATTCGGCAGTTTGTGAGACTGCTGGGCACGATGCCGAAGGTGACGGCACTGCAAGCGGCGCTGCTGTCGGCGTCGACGATGCTGTGGGCGTCGCTGTTCTATTTTGGTGTGATGCGACCGCTGAAGCTGCACATCTCGCACGATCCGACGCTGCGTCACGATGTCAGCAAGCTTCGGCAAGTGGCTCGGCGAGGGCGACCTCGTCCGCACCTTTATGTTGCCATGACGGTGGCGCTCGTCGGAATGGCGGCGCTGCTGTGGCTGAGCCTGTAACGCGTTGTGAATCCGAGAGCCATGCGAAAGCTGCCCTACTTCCAGATCTTGTGTGCGCTGCTGCTGCTGAGCAGCTTGGTGTTCTTTTGGCAGTGCATCGCGCACCTGGCGCGGCGTGACTACGTGGCGGCGGGCATGCTGACGGTGATCGGCATTGCGACGCTGTGGGTCGGAAGTGAGCTGGCGCGGCTGTCGCTGTCGGAACGGGACTCATGACGCGCTGGCTGCGAGCGATCGGACGGACGCTTTTGGCAGCGGGACTCGGCCTTTGGGCGACGGAACAAGTGACGCTGGCGTCGGATGTTTCGTCCCACGGACGCGACTTTCACGTCGGACACAAAGGCTGGAACGGTCTGTCAGAGCTGCGACGCTTGGCCGACGATCTGGGCTGTCCGATGCAAGTGCGGCGAACGCTCGATTGGTCGAGCATCGATGGACAAGATGTCTTGCTGCTGCTGCATCCATTGACGGAACTCGATGAAGCAGCGACGGTGGCTTATCTGTCAGCGGGCGGTCGAGTGATCCTGGCCGATGACTTTGGCACGTCGACGCGCGTGCTGGAAAAAGTCGGGATTCATCGTCAAAGCGAGCCATGGCCCGCCGGGGTGCGCTTTTATCGACCGGATCACAGCCTGCCGATCGCGACGCCGGCTCGCGCGACCTCACTGGGCAAAGCGGCGAGCGAGCTGCTAGCCAACCACTCGTCCTACTTTGTAAGTGGCTTGCCTGCGACATATGCGTTTGCGCCGGGTGCTGCGCTGGTGATCGAAGCCAATGTCGGACACGGACGGCTGGTGGCGATCGCGGATCCGAGCCTGTTTATCAACAACATGCTGGAGCTTCCGGGCAATCGCGAGTTCGCGGCGCACCTCATCGTGGACATCTGTCGGCTTCAGCAAGATCGGCTGGTGCTTCTGCATGGATCGTTTGCGCAGCACGGAACGCCACCGGCGGCGCTGATGGGCGCACCGACGACGGACTCAGGACATGACCTGCCGGACAAGCTGAATCGAGCGCTCGGTGGAGCGAACCTCAACATTCAGCAGACGCTCAAAGGTCGCGGCAAGCCCGATGATCCCGACGTGATTACGCTGATCGGCCTGCTGTTCTGTGTCGGATCGCTGCTGCTGTTTTTGAAGTATCTGCCGCTGCCGGGTCAGCCTCAGGACAGTGCGTTTGCGCAGCCGCCAAGACCGCCGGATACGGGACTGTTCGCGTCGGTGCAGCGCTATGCGGGTGGCGCCGGGCAAGTGACCTGGGGCTTTATCTATCCAGCGACGCTGATTCGAGAAGAGCTGCTGCTGCGGCTGTCTCCGTATCTGTCGGCGCTGAGCCAGGCGGACGGCAGCCCGATCGATCCAAAGCAGCTTCGCGCGGTGCTGAGCGAAAAAGTGAGTCCCCACGCGGGTGAGCTGGGCTTTAAGCTGTGGAAAGGTCTGCGAACGCTACGCGACGGACAGTCCGCGAGCCATCCGACGCAGCTGCTGCGGACACAGATCTCAGAGCGAAAGCTCGACGAGTGGTACAAGCTGGCGACGGCGCTGTTTGCCGAACTGGATCGAACGAATCATGTGTAAGGAGCGTCGATAGGTAATGGAAGCAAACGCGCTGAACCCGCAGAGCCTGATGCAGGCCGCCGAGCTATGCCAAGCCGTCGTCGAGGAAGTCGGCAAGGTGTTCATCGGCAATCCGGGGCTGACGCAGGGTCTTTTGATTGGGCTGCTCAGTCGCAGTCACATCCTGCTCGAAGGCGTTCCGGGCGTGGCCAAGACGACGCTGGCGAAAGGGTTTGCGCAGGCGCTCGGCTGTGACTGCAAGCGAATTCAGTTTACGCCGGACCTTTTGCCGTCGGACATCACGGGTTCGTACATCCTGGATCAGACCAAAGGCAGCTTCGAGCTTCGCGAGGGTCCGATCTTTTCGCAGATCATCTTGGGCGACGAGATCAACCGGGCTCCGCCGAAGACGCAAGCGGCACTGCTCGAAGCGATGGCCGAAGGTCAGGTCACATTAGAAGGTCAGACGCGCCCGCTGTCGCAGCCGTTTATGGTGGTCGCAACGCAAAATCCCGTCGAGCACGAAGGAACGTATCCGCTTCCCGAAGCGCAGCTCGATCGGTTTTTGATGAAGCTGTACGTGAGCTATCCCGAGCCCGTCGCAGAAAAGCAGATGTTGCGTACGTATTTGCAGCCTCGTCCGACGGCAAAAACGGTGCTTTCGCCCCAAGCGATCGTCGAGCTGCAAGGTATGGCCGCGCGGGTTCATCTCGACGACGAAGTGCTGGATTATGTGCTGGAGCTGATTCACTTTACGCGACGACATCGTCGGGTGGCGATCGGTGCGTCACCGCGAGCGGCGCTGGCACTGGTTCACTCGGCACGGGCTCGAGCTCTGATGCTGGGTCGAGATTATGTGCTGCCCGACGACATCAAGGCGCTGGCTCCGCCGGTGATTGCGCACCGACTGATGCTGATTCCCGAAGCAGAAATGGAAGCGGTCAGTCCGGTGAGCGTCGTGCAAGAAGGGCTTGCACAGGTTGCAGTTCGTCCGAGTGAGCAGCGCAGATCAAAACCAGTGCCGGAAAAGGCGCGCTAACGTACGATGTCCAAGGGCCGTTTTCCGACGCTACACACGAGCGGTGGCTATCTGCTGTCGGTGGGACTGTTGCTGCTGGTGCTCGGTGTTGCCGTCGGTCAGTGGTCGGTTTCAGCGCTGGGACTTTCGGCGCTGGCGCTGCTGTGCGCAAGCTACGTCGGATTCGCGCTGCGGGTTTCGCTGCTCTGGCGACGACACCTGGAGCTTCTGTGGTGGCTGCCAAAAGCTGCGTCGAGCGAAGGTCTGGTTGCGCATCGTCCCGTCGAAGTTCAGCTGACGCTGCGAAACTTGTCGCCGCTGCGTCTATCGGTGAGCGAGCTGCGAATCTTTGCCTCGCGCTGTGTGGTGTCGCGATCGAAGGTGGCGCTGTTGGATCTTCCGCCGCACAGCGAAGCCGCCGCGCAGCTGGATCTGCTGGTGACGCAAGCGGGTGAGTGGTTTATCCACGGAGCGACGGTGCGGCTGTGCGATCGGCTCGGGCTGTACACGCTGGAAGCGTATTTTCCGTCGGCGCTGAAGCTGAAAGTGCTGCCTCGTCAGCAGCCGAGCGTGGTGCTCGATGTCGCGAGATCTCCCGTCGGAGTGTCCGAACAGCGCATCGGTGTTCACTCGCTGCGTCAGCGCGGGCTCGGTGGTGATTTACGCGAGCTACGCGACTACGTTCCCGGCGATCCGTTCAAGCTCATCGCCTGGAAAGCGACGGCGCGATCGCCCAATGGACGGCTGCTCGTCAAAGAGCTAGAGCGCGAGACGCTGCGTGTTCACTATTTGCTGCTCGACATGAGCGTGACGATGCGCGAGGGCGTTCCGGGGCAGTGGAAGCTCGATCACGCGCTGGAGCTGTGTCAGAGCTATGCGCGCTCGGTGCTCGCGGGGAGCGATCGGCTGGGCTTTGTCGCATTCGACGGAGACATCTATCAGCACATCAAAGCGGGCGACGGTCCGGTGCTGCGTCGTCGTCTGACGGAAAAGCTGCTGTCGGTGATGCATGTCGTTGAGCCTTCGTTTGTCGCGATGACCGACGGTGAGCTGTTTGCCGCAGTGGCGCGCTATCTTCGTCAGCAAGAAGCGATCGAGACGAGGCTCGCGAGTCCACCGCCGCACAGTGATGCCGCAGCGTGGGCACAGATCGCGGTGGCACCGAGTGGTGAACGAATTTCGCGAACGCAGGTGGTGCAGGCGGTTCGTCGTCTGCTCAAAGAAGAGACGCGACGAGGAAACGTTCAGCCGAGCGATGAGGAGCTGCTGCGACTGTTCTGTCGAGAGCGCGGCATCGAGCTTCCGTACGGACAGCGCGCCGCCGCCGAGCGAGGTCGCGGATTGGCTCGAGCGCTGGAGCTGGCAGCGACGATGCCAGGTGCGCAGGTGGTGCTGATCTCGGACTTGCTTGGACTTTCGCTCGACGAACCGAAGCTGCTGCAAGCGATCTCGCTGTGTCGTCGTCGCGGACTTGGGCTCTTGTGCGTGCGTCCCGAGGCGCGCTCGTATCTGCCAAAGTCGCTCTTACACGATGAAGAAGGCGCGCGGGCCGCGTCGATCTTTTCCTGGGAAACCGAGCGCTATGAAGCGAGCGCGCACAAAGCGATCGCCATGCTCGGATTTCAGGTGATTCCCGTCGGTCCCGAAGATGGTTTTGCGCAGATCTTGTCCCGTCGTCACGGTCGTCCAGTCAATCGACGAGCCAGCAGTGGAGAAGAAGCGTCCGCGCAAAGACCACTCACCGCAGCGATGAAGCCTTAACGACCCGGAGCCGGTCTGGCCGTCGGTGCGCTTGGTCGTGCTGTCGGTGCAGCGGCGGGTGCGCTTGGTCGTGCTGTCGGTGCAGCGGCGGGTGCGCTTGGTCGTGCGGCGGGATCGCTTGGACTGGCGACAGCGGCGGGACGAGCCGGTCTGGGCGCCGGAGCCGTCGTGCCAGTCGAGAGCGCGCGATGAAACGTCAGCGACTCTTCGGCATTGGCAATTTCGTCGAGAATCGCCAGTGGATCCGTCGCGGACTGCTGCGCGGCTTGCGCTTGTGCGCTGCGCTCGATCTTGCGTCCGACGAAGACTCCGATCGCGAACACCACACAGGCGAAGACCGCGCTGCCGATGAACAGAAGGAAGATCTGCCGTCCGTCGAGCCCGCTGGAGACGGTCTCGGCTTCGACGATGTTTGGCACGCTGCGGCTCTTGCCACTTGCGTCGGGAGTGCTTGCCACGACGTTTGCTGCGCTGTCGCTGTCCATGAAGGCTCAGTTACCCACGAGCCAGCGACTCACGCAAATTCTGCGGCGCGGCAGCTTGCGTCGCCGATCGGAGCTTGCGATGCTGCACCCGCGATGAGCGAAGCCACACTCAGCCGTCGAAGCATGCTGCTTGCACTGGGCGAAGCGCTGCTCTGTTTTGGCTGTGCGAAACGATCGCAGTCCGCGCGTCCACTTCGAGTCGCAGCGGCGGCAGATGTCGAGCCAGTGTTTTCCGCGCTGACCGAGCCATTTCGTCAAAAAACCGGGCGCGAGGTCGTGCTGAGCTTTGCCGCGTCGGGCGTTTTGTCCAGGCAGCTCGAACACGGCGCGCCGTTTGATCTGTTCGTCTCTGCGAGTCGAGAGCACATCGATCGCCTACATAAAAAAGGACGGCTTGTGCCGGGATCGATTCGCGAATACGCGCGCGGTCAGCTTGCGATCTGGACGGCGGGCGACGGTCCGCTTCCGCAGAGCCTGACCGAGCTTGGATCGTCACACGGACTACGAATTGCCGTCGCCAATCCCGAGCATGCTCCGTATGGACAAGCGGCGGTGGCAGCGCTGCGTACGCTCGGGGTGTTCGATGCGCTGAAGCGACGGCTCATCTACGCGGAAAACGTGCGACAAGCGCAGCAGTTTGCAGAAAGTGGCAATGCCGACGTGGCGATCATCGCGCGCAGCTTGGCGGGACGATCGGGACGCTTTGTGGAAGTACCGATTGGCCTGCATCCAGCGATTGTGCAGACGCTCGCGGTTGTCATCGGTGGCGACGAGCTGGCTGCGAGCGAGTTTGCCGATCAGCTGTTTGCCAGCGACGGTCGAAGGCTGCTGCGCGAGAGCGGCTTTTTGCCGCCTGCACCGCCGTAAGCGCAGAGCGTGGCTGGACTAGATCTCGTCACACTCACGCAGAAAGCGCTTGAGCAGTCCGTCGATCATCAGGTTCCGCTCGCGCGCGTCCATTCGGTTTTGCCGATAGCCGGTCTGCGCATCATCAAAGGACGTTCGCGTGCGATCGATCAGCTCTCGAAAGCGCGAGGTCTTGCTAACGATTTCCCGCTGGTGACGCACAAAAAACGACACCAAACCGACCACCGACACGCCGGTCAAAATCAGTCCGATCGGTCCCGCCAGCACGCGCGTCAGGATCACGCGAATCGCCATCACCGAGATCGTGCCAAGCGCCACCGTCTTGAGCCCGTCACCCGTCGAGAGCGCGTTTTTCGCCAGGCTCGCCGACTGTCCCGACGCGATCAGCAGCGCGACAAAGTTTGGCCGCTGCCAGCCTCGGGATGCGTAGTCTTTGATCGCTGCCTGCAAGAAATCATCAAACGAGTCATAGGCCGCGTTCTGCGCCTGCGTATCGTGATCCGTTGCCATGTGCGCAAGCCTACCCTGGCTGACCGTGGTTTGGCCCGTGAGTTTGCAGATGACACGCCACATGCGACGGCGAATGCTCGGACGGTGCGACGGAAATCTGCACAAGCGGAGGTCGCTCGCTGCGACAGATCGCGGGCCGACCAGCTTCTTCGTAGCGGCGACAGCGCGGATGAAACGCACAGCCTGACGGCGGTGACAGAAGCGACGGCGGATCGCCTCCCAGCAAAAGCGTCCGAGGCCGATACTGCGGCAGCGGTCCTCCCAAGCTGACGTCGGGAATAGACGGTGCGTCGGGCGGCCTCGGAATCGCCGCAATCAGCGCTTGGGTATAAGGATGCAGCGGACGATCAAACAGCGCTTTCGTCGACGCTTGCTCGACGATTCGTCCCAGATACATCACCGCGACCTGATCGCACAGGTGCTGCACCACCTTTAAGTCGTGCGAGATGAACAGATACGTCAGGCCCTTTTTTTCCTGCACATCGCGCAAAAGGTTCACGATCTGGGCTTGAATCGACACGTCGAGCGCGCTCACCGGCTCGTCGGCCACCACCAGCTTGGGATCGACCGCGAGTGCTCGAGCGATCACGATGCGCTGACGCTGTCCGCCCGAAAACTCATGCGGATAGCGATCGAGGCTCGCTTCAGGAAGCCCAACTTGACCCATCAGCTCGACGATGCGCTGCTGCTCTGCCGCTTGGCTTTCGCACAGTCCGTGAATGCGAAGTGGCTCGGTCAGCGTCTGTCGCACCGTCATCCGAGGATTCAGCGAGCCATACGGATCCTGAAAGATCATCTGCGCTTGGCGACGAAACGCGGTCAGCTCGCGACCTCGAAGCGCTGTCACATCCACGCCATCGAGTCGAATCTGCCCCGACGTGGGCTCGACAAGACGCAGCACCGTCCGACCCAGCGTGGACTTGCCGCAGCCTGACTCTCCGACCAGGCCAAGGTTCTGTCCGGCGGGAATCCGCAGCGACACATCTTCGACCGCGCGCACCACATCCGATCGATGAAACAGCCTTCGCCCGAGCGGATAGTGCTTACACAGATGATCAATCTCGACGAGCTGGCTCATGCCTGGACCTTCTGCCCATCGTTTGGAAAGTGACAGCGCACCAGGTGAGCGAGCGGATCGTCCGCATCCACACCGTCGACAACACGCAGCATCGGAGCTTCCTCTCGACAGCGCGAAGCCACCTTCGGACAGCGATCGGCGAAGCGACATCCCGACGGCATCTCATCGAGCCTGGGCACTCGACCGGGAATTTCCTGAAGCCGCGCACGTCCGCCTGAAAGCCTCGGAACCGCTTGCAAGAGCCCGGCGGTATACGGATGTCGCGGCGTGCGAAACAGTGCGTGACCTCCGGCTTGCTCGACGATCTGCCCGGCATACATCACCGCGACGATCGCGCACACTTCCGACACCACGCCCAGATCGTGACTGATCAGGAGCAGCGCCATGCCCAGCTCGGACTGAAGTCGCCCCAGCAAGTCCAAGATCTGCGCCTGCGTCGTCACATCCAGCGCCGTCGTCGGTTCATCCGCAATCAGCAGATCGGGCTGACACGAAAGCGCCATCGCGATCATCACCCGCTGACGCTGCCCGCCCGAGAGCTGATGTGGATAGTCTTTGGCTCGACGCGATGCGTCAGGAATCCCAACCAGATCGAGCAGCGACGCCGCTTCCGACATGCTCTGTTTGCGCGACAGCTGACGATGCGCACGCAGCGCTTCCGCGACCTGATCTCCGACGGGATACACCGGATTGAGCGCCGTCATCGGTTCCTGAAACACCATCGCAATGCGATTGCCCCGCAGCTTTTCCAGCTCTTTGGCAGACAGCGACACAAGATCCGTGGCTTGCGCGCTCAGCGGATGACGTTCTCCGTCAGAAATCGACCCACGAGCACCGTAATACAGGATCTGTCCTTCTTCGATGCGCGCGGGCGGCTCGGGCAAAAGTCGCAGGATCGACAGCGCCGTCACCGACTTGCCGGAACCAGACTCTCCGACGATTCCCACCGACGTTTGCTGCGGAACACGCAGGCTGATCCGCTCGACCGCACGCAAGAAGCGCTCGGACTTCGGAGGTCCCGATCGAAAGCTGATCGACAGGTCACGAATGTGAAGCAGAGGACTTGTCGCCATGAGCGCCCGAGCATGTGGGCAGCGACGGAATTTGGCAACTTTTCACGCCAAGCGGCGCGAGCAAGTCCGCGGGAAGGTCTTACAGATTAGCTGGCGAGACGAACGTTGGCGGCTTGCAGTCCCTTGGCACCTTCCAGGATGTCGAACTCGACTTCCTGACCTTCTGCCAGCGACCGATACCCTTCTGAGAGGATCGCCGTGTGATGAACAAAAACATCTTGCGCGTTCTGACCATCGGAATTGGCCACCGAGATGAAGCCATATCCCTTGGAGTCGTTAAACCACTTCACGTTACCCTTAGCCATTTGCTGCTCCTGCGACGCATCACCCGCAAGCTTTCGTCGAAGCTGCGTCGGCAAATTGCCCCACGTTCGAGCACTCGGATGCGTCAAATTGATCTTCGACGGCGCTTGCCGAACGCCAGAGTGTCGGCTTGAAGTCGTTTGCTTCTCATTCCCACCCGACAGTCTGCGACGGAACTTGCCGTGACTTCCCGAGAAAGTCAAGAAATTCTACTTTTTCTGCAAATTCTATGGTCACGTCGCTCAGGCGCTTCGGAACTGGACTTGACGGCGACTCGACTCCTACACTACGGTTTGCTGGCTTTTCTGCGCAGTTTCCGACGGAAATGTCGGCGACTTTCCACTCTCGGAGGAAGCTTCAACCATGCGTACCGTATTTCTTTTGCTGGCATTCGCGATGACCGCCGCAGGCTGTGTCCACGTCACAGCTGTTCCGTCCGTGCAAGGCAAAGCGTTCGTCGTGAAGACCACGCCATTTGGTGGATCGTTCTGGAACTGCGATGCGACCTCGGGCGAGCCGTCCTGTTACAAGGTCCAAGAAATTCCCGCCACCCCGGCCAAGTAAGGAGCCACCCAACATGCGCAAGCTCTGTGTACTTTCGTTCCTTGGGCTTTTCCTGTCGCTGTCGGGCTGTGCCAACATTGGCTCGGCGATGGGCGGCAACACCGCGATGACCGGCGAGGCTTGGTACGTCAAGACCACCGGAATGGGCGGACTCATCTTTTCCAGCAAGGTCTTCTACTGTCCGCAGCCGAACACCGCCGGCCCGGCTCAGTGCAAAGAAGCCAAGATGATCGAGGGCAAGTAGCCTCCTGTTCGCGCCGCGCGGTCACTTGCGCGGTACTTTGTTCGACCTCTCACTTCAGACTCACTCGTGAAGCAGTCTTCCTTCGTCGCTGCCGTTCGTTCCCAAATCGCAGCTCGCCTTGCGGCAGAGCGGCTTCTTGTCCCGACTCAGCGCGGCAGCATTCTTCGTTTGCCGCTCATCTATCCGAGCCCGTATCACGTCGGCATGTCGTCGCTCGGCTATCAGGTTGTGTATCGGCTGCTCAACGATCCCAGCCGCCCCGAGGTATCCGCCGAGCGTGCGTTTTTGCCCGAAGATGTCGAAAGCTGGAAGCGCGCGCGCCTACCGCTGCTCACGTATGAGTCCCAAGCTCGCATCGAAGAGTCGCCGGTCATCCTGTTTTCCGTCGCCTACGAGCTGGAGCTAACCGGCCTGTTTTCCTGCTTGGAAATCGCGGGCATTCCGGTGCTGCGCAGTGAACGAGACACGCGTCATCCGCTCGTCATCTGCGGTGGACCGCTCACGTTTTCCAATCCGACGCCGCTCTACGCCTTTGCGGATGTGGTGGTGATGGGCGAATCCGAAGATGTGCTGCCTGCCGTCGTCGATACGCTGCTGACCGCTGGTGTCGGATCGATCACTCCGTCAGAAAATGATCGAAGTGCGCTGCTTCTTCGGCTGAGCGAGCTGCCCGGCGTGTGGGTTCCAGCGTTTCACGGCGAGCGCTTGCCCAAAGTCGCCGCTGCTGATGATGCCAAGCTGCCTGCAACCTCGTCGATTTTGACGCCGCACACCGAGCTAAGCTCGATGTTTTTGATCGAACCCGAGCGCGGCTGTTCCCGAGGCTGTACCTACTGCGTAATGCGACGATCCACCAACGGCGGCATGCGCCTGGTTTCGCCCGAGCGCGTCAAGTCGCTGTTGCCACCGGACATCACGCGCGTCGGACTCGTCGGTGCGGCGGTGACCGATCATCCCAAGCTGCCCGAAATCCTCGATCATGTCGTAAACGAGCGCGGACTTTCCGTCGGAATCAGCTCACTACGCGCCGATCGCTTGACCGATGACATCGTCGGACTGCTCGCCAAAGGTGGCTATCGCACGCTCACCGTTGCCAGCGACGGTTCCAGCGAACGCATGCGCGACAAGATCGAGCGCCGAACCAAAGCGCGTCACATCATGCGTTCCGCAGAGCTGGCCAAGCAGCACGGCATGAAGACCTTAAAGGTCTACATGATGGTGGGACTTCCCGACGAAACCGACGAAGACATCGACGAGCTGGTCGGCTTCGCCAAAGAGATCTCCAAGGTCATTCGGCTCGCGTACGGAATCGCGCCGTTTGTCGCCAAGCGCAACACGCCACTCGACGGAGCCCCATTCGCAGGCATTCCCGAAGTCGAGCGTCGCTTGCAGCGGCTCAAGCAAGGTCTCAAAGGCTGCGCCGAAGTGCGTCCGACCTCTGCGCGCTGGGCCTGGGTTGAATATCTGCTCGCGCAAGGTGGAGCCGACGCTGGACTTCGCGCCTATGCCGCACACTTGGCCGGTGGTTCATTTGCCGCTTGGCGTCGTGCTTTCGACGGCTTTGCGACCTATCACGCACCGACCGTCGATCGATTCCAGAACCTGTCCGCTGATCAGCGGCTGCGCTTGCCACTGCTCCCGCCCGCTTAGCGACGAGACACAAGACCTAACGCGCCGCTCGCAGTCCTTCCGCGTCGTATTCCGCCACCAGCTTGAAGTCGCCCGCGCCAGCGCTCGATGAAAACCGAAACAGCTTGGCTCCGCGCACACCGCTCGCACAGACATCCACGATCAGATGATCGACTGGATACGTCGGCTGTCCGTCGGAAAGCGCCGCGCGACGATCGTCCGCTGAAAAGTCTGCGCCCACATCAATGTGCGAGTGAAACACCACCTGAACCGGCTCCTGCGAGCGCAGCGATTCGAGCAGCCAGCACACATCGCCAAAGCGCAGCCGAAACGCCGTCCGTCCATCAGAAGGAAACTCGAGCGGATCGTGCGCATGCAGCCGATCTTGATCGTTTTCACACACGCGCAGCGACGATGGCTGACCGATCGGTCCCGACAGCAGACCGCACGCTTCCTTGGGAAACTCCGCGCGCGCATGGGCAAAACACTGACGAAGCAGCGCGGGCGCAAGCTGCGGAAGCTCACGGTTCATGAACTTACTCACCGCGCCCAGCAAGCGATTCCACAAGCAGCCTGTACGCCGCAGAGACCGCCGCAAATCGATCAGACAGCGCACGAAGCTCCGACGCCGATGCACTGGGAAACTGATCGGGATGCAGCGCTTTGGCCAAGCGACGATAGGCGCTCTTCACTTCGGCTCGCGTCGCGGAAGCAGGCAGCTCCAGCAGCGCATAGGCCGCCGCCAGCGGACCGCTCGAGAGCCCAATCACCAGCACCCCGAGCGCATCCAAAAACACCAGCAGTCGCAGAAGTCGCGACGGAGGCAGCGAACCTTTTGCCAGCAGCTGCTCGATCGTGTGCCCGTGCGCAAGCCACGAGACGATCTCGCGCTCGTCGGACAGCAGCGCGGACGGATGCGGAGGCAAGCTGACCGTCACCGGCATGTGCCCGAGCCGCTCACGCAGACGTTCCGTCGACAAAACCTGCGCTTCCACATGCTGACGAATGCCGGCATCGGGCCGAAACGGATCGACCGAAAACAGCCCGGACAGCGTGTGACCCAGCCGAAACTTCGCAAATCCGCGTGCGCGCAGCAGATAACGAACCTGCGAGTCTGGTCCGACCGGCGCATGCGGACCCACATCGATCGCCCACACGAAACCCGATCCAAGCTGGAGCCGCAAAAGCCCTTTGGCCGTCTCCACTTCGATCAAGCCGCGATGGCCCCGAGCGGTGTGCTCATAGACCATTTGCGCGATCTCGAGCGGGCCTGGCAAGCGTTGTGCGGTCACGATCGTGGCGGAGTGTAGCAAAGGATCTTGCGTCACGCAGAAAGAGAAGATAAGTAAATCATTCTTGTTCGGCCGGGCGCAAAGCCCGTTGCTTTGTAAGGAAGACTTCACCATGGCCAAAGCCGGTATCCATCCCAACTACCAACTCGCCACCATCACCTGCGCTTGCGGCGCGGTTCACGAAAGCGCCTCGACCCGTGGCTCGTTCTCGGTCGAAATTTGCGCTCGCTGCCACCCGTTTTACACCGGCAAGCAGAAGCTGCTCGACGCCGCTGGCCGCATTGACCGCTTCAACAAGCGCTACCAGCTGAAGCCGGGCGCGTCGATCGCGGAAGCAGCCAAGGTCGAAAAGAAGGCCGAAGCTCCCAAGGCCGAAAAGAAGGCTGAAGCTCCCAAGGCCGAAAAGAAGGCCGAGGCTCCCAAGGCCGAAAAGAAGGCTGAAGCTCCCAAGGCTGACAAGAAGCCGAAGGCCTAATTTTTCGCCCCTCCTCGTCGGGTACCTAGCCCATGTCGATGTTCGACAAGCTGGCTGAGGTCGAGAACCGCTATCAGGACCTCGAAGTCCAGCTAGCGGATCCCGACGTATTGGCCAAACAAAGTTCCTTTCTCAAGCTCGCCAAAGAGCGCGCTGAGATCGAAGAGCTTGTGCTCGCGTATCGTGAGTACAACAAGATCCTCACGGACCTCGAGCAGAACGAGCCACTTCTGCGTGAGTCGGATGCCGACTTGCGCACCATGGCGCGTGAGGAAGAACAGCGGCTCACGTCGCTGCGCGAGGAGACCGAAAACAAGCTCAAGCTGCTGCTCCTGCCCAAGGACAAAAACGACGACAAGAACATCGTCCTTGAAATCCGGGCTGGAACCGGCGGTGAAGAAGCTGCGCTCTTTGCCGGTGACTTGTTCCGCATGTACGTCCGCTTCGCTGAGCGCAAGCACTGGCGCGTCGAGATCCTGAGCATCTCGGAAGCGGCAGCAGGCGGGCTCAAAGAAGTCATCGCGATGATGAGTGCCACCGGAAACGGCAAGGTCTATTCCGAGCTGAAGTACGAGTCCGGCGTGCACCGCGTGCAGCGTGTTCCCGAAACGGAAGCGCAGGGACGAATCCACACCTCAGCAGCGACGGTGGCAGTGCTTGCCGAAGCGGAAGATGTGGACGTGAAGATCGAGGAAAAAGACCTCCGCATCGAAGTGATGCGATCCGGCGGTCCCGGTGGTCAGTCGGTGAACACCACAGACTCCGCCGTCCAGATCATGCACATCCCAAGCGGCATCATCGTTCGCTGCCAGCAAGAAAAGTCGCAGCACAAAAACCGTGCGACCGCGATGCGCATCCTGCGGACCAAGCTGCTCGATATCGAGCGCGAAAAGCAGGAATCCGCCGAGCGAGAAGCCCGCAGGCTTCAGGTCAAGAGCGGCGATCGATCCGAAAAGATCCGCACCTACAACTTCCCGCAGGATCGCGTCACCGATCACCGGATCGGACTGACTCGGCACAACCTACAGAAGTTCATGGACGGTGACATTCAAGACCTGATCGACGCACTGCGCGCCCACCACCAGGCAGAGCTGCTCAAAGGCGAGACCTAAGAGCCGCTATCGATTTCCCCACGGCGGACGACCAAGCAGCGCTTGGTACACCATCGACGCTGTAGCGATCCGAACCACCATCCCACCAAATGTAATCGGCTCACCGATCTTGATCGGAATGGGCTGTGATGCGGCGACACGCTGTCCGTCGATGGTCGTGCCGTTGTGCGAGTTTGCGTCAATCACAACCCAGGTTCCGTTCGGCTCCTTGCGGATGTGCGCATGAAGCTTGGACACCGACGGATTGCGCAGCACAACATCGCAGTTGCGCGCTCGTCCGAGGGAAATCCGATCCGAATACGGATTGTTGGGCGCTTTGATGAGCGGAACCACGCGCACTTGGCTCGTCGGACGGCCTCGTGCGGCATCTTTGGAGATGACCTGCGTTGCGAACGATGAGACGCCGACTGCATCGACCGTCTCGTAAAAGACCAAGAAGAGATGCGGAAAACGACTCGCAAACTCTTCTGAGCCTAGTTTGTTCGCAAGCTCCGTGAGCTCCGTTGTATCGAGAGCGTTACTCATCGGGTCTGCCTAACCTTAGAGCGATAGACTCCAGTGTACGCGATCGCCGCCAGGAAGGAAGCGGGCTCATCTGATTCAGCAGATTCCGCCGGACAGCCACCGAGTAGACGCTAAAACTCTGCGGGCAGCCGAACGCGTCCAAGCTGCTGCTCGGCCATCGCGATCTGTTCGAGGATCTGCGCCGCCGCTCGTCGCTCTTGCAGCAGTCCGTTTGGAGCCTGTGCGTTCGTCAGTCGATCGGCAATTCGCTCGACACTGCGTCGCACAAACGCGAGCCCAATCGGTGAGCCTTTTTCGACATTGAGCGCCAGCGACTCATGGAGCAGCGCCAGCGCACCGCCCAGCTGTCCCGCCGCCAGCAGCACATCCGCCATCGCTGCGGTGGTTCGCGCCAGTCCCAGCACGTCGTGAAGCTCTCGCTCGATCTGTGCGGCCAGCGACAGCTGCGCAATGGCTGCTTCGTGTCGTCCGCCCAGCGTTTCCAGCCGTCCGAGCGTTTCCAAGACATGAGAAAGCTCGCGTCGCATGCCAAGGCGCTTGTACGTCGCTGCAGCTTCTTGTGCGTGCGACCGACCGAGTGCCACCGCATCCTTTTCCCGACCCGGACGCGATGCCACATGCAGCGGCAGCCGCGCGAGCAAGTGCTCGGTTTCAGCCAGCTCAAGCGCCGCACGCTCATCGTCGCTGCCAAACCGTCCGCTTGTGAAAAAGCGCCGCGACTCTTCCAGCAAGTGAGCCGCTCGAACCGGATCGCCAATCCGCACATACACCGCTGCTTGATCGTTGAGCAGCCGGGCCGCAACCACTCCATCGCCGCTGTCCAGGAGCGATCGGCTCGTGTCGGATAGCTCTCGGAGCGCAGCTTCCAGCGATGGCAAGTCACCGATTTCGACCAGCACCGCCGCCAGCTGAGACGCAACCTGGGCACGAAGCTCCGCCGGATCGCTTGCGGACAACAGCGCACGCGCTTGTTCAAACGACTCTTTGGCACCAGCCAGCGTAAAGCGCGCGTCGGGACCTTCACCGAGCCAGCGAATCCGTCCTCGCGCACACAGCGCCCGCACCCGCAAGAGCCGTCGCTTGTCGGAATCGGGCAGCTCGGACAAGAGCCGCGTCGCACGCTCGACAAGCGCCATCGCCTCACGCAGCGCACCAACGCGCAGCGCTTGCTCGACGGCCAGCAGATAACGCTCAATGCCACGATCCAGCTCTCCTGCTTCGATCAAGTGACGCGCTGCACGACCCAGCCGAGGCGCTCGAGCCGGATCGACGCCAGCTGCTGATGCCGTCGCTGATGCCGTCGAAGGTGTGGCTGATTCTGTCACCGCTGCGGTCGAAGCCGTCGGAGCCGCCGGTGTCACGACTGGAGCCGGTGCGCCGCTCGTCTTGGCTGCTGGATACGGCCAGTGAAGTCCGATGCCCAGATCGCTCGCTGGTTCCGCCGAAGTCGACAGCGATGGTCCACGCGCCGGTCGAGCGGCCCCCGAAGCGGGCTCGCTTGGAGCAACCACATCGGACAGCGACGGAGCCGAATCAGCCTTTGCTTCTTCGCTCGCCGCTGGAGCCGAAGGAACCGGCGCTGACTCGACGGCGCTGGCTGCTTGCTCGATGTCTGCCGAGGCTGCCACTTCTGCGGCTGCCACTTCCTGCGCTGCGTCGACGGGCACATTGAGCAGCGTGATCGTCTCGGCTGAACCAGACGACACGGCAGACTCTGGGGTCGTAAGCGAAGCCGATGAATCGAGCGCAGCCAGCTCGGACGCAAACGATCGCGCGCTCGGCTCAAGGGACGATGAACCAAGCGAAGCAGGAATTCCCGTCGCGGCGGACACAATCGGTGCCTGCTGACGATCCGATAGCAGCGATGCCAAGCGACGATGATATGCACGAGCCACCGACGGAAGCGTCTTGGCAGTGATCTGACGGGCCAGCTCGGGATGAAGCTCAAAGTGACCATCGCCATCATCAGCAATTGCGACGCCCACATCTGACGCTTCTTGCAGACAGGCCAGAACCACAGCCTCGGGAAGAAGGAGCAGCTCAGACAGCACCGTCACTTCACAGCCCGCTCCAGCGATCGCCAGACCACGCAGCACCAGCATCACTTGCGCGGACAGCGATGGCAGCTGAATCACACGAGCTGGCGACGACGACTCAGCGTAACGAATCACGCAGTCTTCACCGCCGCTGCGACGAGCAGTCGCCAAAAGCTCTTGCGCGGCACCAGGCGAAGGCTCGCTCGAAAAGCACAGCAGCAGCGGCACTGGCATCGCACGCGCAAACAAAAGCGATAGCAGGTGAAGGCTATCGGCGTCGGCTCGCTCGACACGAGTAAAGGCAAGCGCCCAGCGCTGTCCGGTCTGAAGCGACTTCTGCGACAGCTTTTCGAGCGCTTGCGACACCTGGAGCAGCGGCGTTTGTTCGACCAGCTCACCAATCAAGCGTCGACGCAGACCGCTCAGCACGCGATCCGCCGCTTCATCAAAGCCCGGCACAAACGACAGCGCGCTCTGCGACGACGAAGCGCCCAGCAGTTCCGCAAGTCGCCGCTGTGCTTCCGACAGCGCACCGAGCGGCTGCGGATGCATGCCACAGTCGATCACTATCAATCTCACTGACGGCGACTCACACGGAATCAGCGACCCGGCCTCGCGCACAACGACGGTGTGTAGTCCCGCTCGCAGCCGCTGCCACACGCGCTCGGCTTGCGCATCCCGCATGTCGTCCTGTCCTCCCCCGTTTCCTGATTCGTCCACGCGCTTTCCGTTGTCGGTAGCCATCGAACCCTATGCCTCCCGGCGAGATTGGCGGCCATTGTACGAAAATTTCCAAGCAGCCAGGCACACCTACCAGCGCCGAAATCGCCCGTTGACAAACGCCGGTGTAGCCCTATAGAGTACGCTACCTTATGACATTTAGCTGGCCCCTAGCTGTCCCGACGGAGACACTAGAACTTACGTAACGGTAGCAGCCGCGCCAGCGACATTTTCCGACGGGTAGGAAGGGGATTCGTACAGATGCTGAACGAAAGTCAGCGGTCACAGCTTGAAAAAGTTCTCCTCGAAGAGCGGGCCCGCCTGCTGCAGTCAGCCAAAGACGGGCTCAAGTTCAGCATGGAGCGAGAGCGCAGCATTGGCCGCGACTCGATCGACGAGTCCATGGAGGAGGAGCTGTTTTCGACGGAGCTCCGCCTGCGCGACCGTGAAAAGTTCTTGCTGAACAAGATCAACGGCGCCATTGAGCGTCTGGAAAACAAGACCATCGACGAGTGCGAAGACTGTGGCGAGACGATCTCGTTCCGTCGCCTGCTCGCGCGGCCTGTCACGACGCTGTGCATCGACTGCAAAGAAGAGAAAGAAAAAGAGGAGCTGACCAAGAGTCAGACCATCGGTCGCGGCGGCGGTGGGGGCGGCGACGAGTCCATGGGCGACCACATGGATGATGAGTGATAGGATGGAGTCAGGTTGCGCACCGCGCAGCTTTCCCAACCACCTCCCCGAGCAGCACTCCGCTGCCTCACACTAGGTCAGTAGATGGATTCCCAGCGCTATAAAATCACTGAACGACTCGACGCCGGCGGTATGGCGGAAGTCTTTCGCGGCATCGCCGAGTCATCCGTCGGTGGTCTTAAGCGCGCGGTCGCCATCAAGCGCATTTTACCGAACCTGACCAAGAACAAGCGCTTCGTTCAGATGTTTCTCGACGAAGCACGCCTTGCGCTGCACCTTCAGCACACCAACATCGTGCTGGTGTATGACGTCGGCTCCTCGGGAAGCGGTGAAGACACATCGTACTTCCTGGTCATGGAGTATATCGACGGCTGCAACCTGAAGGTGCTTCTTCAGACGCTCCAGTCGATGGGCCAGCGGCTGCCAGTCAGCCAAACGCTCTACATGATCATGGAGATCTGCAAAGCGCTCGCGTATGCGCACGACCTCAACGATCCAGAGACGGGCAAGCCGCTCGGGATTGTGCACCGCGACATCTCACCGCCGAACATTCTGTTTTCCAAGCGCGGCGAGGTGAAGCTGGCGGACTTCGGTCTGGCCAAGGCTGCGTCGCAGGTCGAAAACACCGATCCGGGCGTCGTCAAAGGCAAGTTCAGCTATCTGTCGCCGGAAGCCGCGCGTGGAGAAGAAGTCGATCGTCGCGCCGACATCTTCGCCGTCGGCATCTTGCTGTATGAACTGCTCGTCGGAAAGCGCCTGTTCGATGGAGAAACCGACTACGCCACCGTCAAGCTGGTGCGCGAAGCGGTGGTTCCGTCGATCGTTGCCGAAAATCCCGATGTCTCGCCCGAGCTAGAGACGATCGTTCGCAAAGCACTCGCACGCGATCGCAACCAGCGCTATCAGCGTGTGGAAGAGCTGCTCGAAGCGATTGCGCACTATCTGTTTTCGCGCGGAATGAAGGTGACGAGCCGCGACATCGAGCAGCTCCTCGCCAAAGTCCTGGCTGAGCGTCAAAAGTCGAAGCCGCAGCCGCAGAGCTCGCTCATCGACAACCTGATTCAGGACGAAATCCTGCGCTTTACTTCGCTCGATGAGGTGGGTGACGCCGAGCAAAAGCCAGCCGATGGCCAAGCTCCGCTCAATCCCGATCAGTTCATCGATCCGCGCGGCTGGATGAACGAAAGCCAGTCGAGCATTGCCACGCGCGCCCCGGAGCCGCCGACGTCAGGTCCAGCTCCGCAGCAGAGCGTCGCACCGCTTGAGTCCGTGCTGGCCAATAGCAAGCCGCAGCCCGAGCCAACGCCCGTCGTCGCGCACGAGCCCAGTCCGCGTGCTTCGGCATCTGGCTTCCGCGCCCCGCTACGAAAGGACAGCGGCCCGCCGCTGGTCCCGATTATTATGGGCATTGTCACGGTGCTGCTTCTGATTTTGGGCTACCTGCTGCTCGGTCGCTGACCGGGGTTTGCAGTCGCCCACAGCCCCGCTGCATGGAGACGGCTGATGACCCCGGCGATATTGAAGCATCGCGGAACCAATCCCAACGTCTTGGCCCTGGTGCTGGCTGGCGGTGAAGGTCGAAGGTTGTGGCCTCTCACCGCCGATCGAGCCAAGCCTTCGGTGCCAATCGGTGGTCGCTATCGACTGATCGACTTTGTGCTGTCGAACCTGGTGAACTCCGGGTTTTTGAAGATCAAAGTCCTCACGCAGTACATGAGCGACTCGCTCAACAGCCACATTGCCCGAGGCTGGCGACTGCCCGCGATGCTCGATCAGTACGTCGAGCCCGTGCCCGCGCAGCAGCGTCGCGGTCGCGAGTGGTTCAAAGGATCTGCCGACGCCATCTTTCAGTCGCTCAACGTCATCACCGACGAAGATCCCGACTACGTCATCGTCTTTGGCGGCGATCATGTCTACAAGATGGACGTGCAGCAGATGCTCGACTTCCATCGCGAGACGGGCTCGGACTGCACCGTCGCTTGCATTCCCGTTCCCGTCTCCCAAGCGTCGTCGTTTGGCATCATCGAAGTGGACGCAAGCTGGCGCATCCTGTCGTTTACCGAAAAGCCCGAGTGCCCACGCGAAATCCCCGGTCGTCCCGGCTGGGCGCTCGCGTCGATGGGCAACTACATCTTCAACACCCGCGCGCTGATTCAGCAGATCGTCCTCGACGCAGAGACCACCGCCAGCAGCCAGCACGACTTCGGTCGCAACATCCTGCCGGACATGGTCGGCAAGCGAGCGCTCTACGCCTACGACTTCATGCGCAACGAAATCCCCGGCATGGACGAGCGCGAGCGCGGCTACTGGCGCGACGTCGGAACGATTCAGCAGTACTTCCTGGCCAACCTCGACTTTGTGCAGGTGGTGCCGGTGTTTAACCTCTACAACCCGCGCTGGCCGCTACATACCTGGGTGCGATCGCTGCCTCCGGCAAAGTTTGTCTTCAACGAAGACGGTCCGAGCGGCAATCGTCGCGTCGGCTTTGCCACCAACTCGCTCGTCAGCGAAGGCTGCATCATATCCGGCGGTCACGTCGACCAGAGCGTGCTCGGACCGCGCGTCCGCATCAACAGCTTTTCCCACCTCGAGCGCTGCATCCTCCACGAGTCCGTCGACATCGGTCGTCACTGCCGCATCCGCAACGCCATCATCGACAATCACGTCCGCGTTCCCGGCGGCACCGAGATCGGCTACG
>ERZ724519.211-NODE-211-length-23958-cov-8.466050_pt1 | contig 23958 bp, 23 predicted proteins | sample MGYA00376052_ERZ724519 | MGnify/ENA primary metagenome ERZ724519 (study PRJEB28724, sample SAMN07190883) | activated sludge metagenome | isolation source: activated sludge of sewage treatment plant in Hong Hong | place: Hong Kong | collected 2016-03-17 ... | reverse complement strand
GGAGAATCCCTGGCGGGCCTCTTTGTTGTTGAGACCTTATTTTTAAAACCTGAAATGTTTGACAACTACATTGCATTTGATCCATCTTTGTGGTGGAATGATCACCATCTTGTAAAAACAGCCGCTGAGCATCTTAATAAATTTCCATCCAGCCCAAAAAAGTTTTGGTTTGCCTCCTCAAGTGCAGAAGATATATTTCCCCATACAAAAAGTATATCGATGTTGCTTAGCCAAAATTCACCCCAAAATCTTAGCTGGAATTACTCCGATGAACCCAAAGAAGAACACCAAACTATTTTTAGGGCTACCAAACGAAAAGCATTGATCTGGACCCTTGGCACTCCTTAAATATTATAGGTAAAAGTCAACCATTCCTTGTTTAATCAGATTCTTATCAACTAGAATGAAATACTTATTTCTTCCCTGCTTGCTCTTTATTCAACAATTAAATGCTCAAAACGTAGAACTGCTTTCAACACATTTGGATCAATTCCAAAATGTACGTGATTTTTGCATATCGCAAGATCAAAGTGAGGCTTATTTCACCATTCAGAGCCCCAACCAGGATCTATCACAAATTGTATGTGTAAAAAACGGCCAATGGGGCAATCCTGAATTATTGCCTTTTTGCGATGGCTATTCTTACCTGGAACCCTTCCTCTCAGCCGATGGAACCAGGCTTTATTTTTCATCCAACAGACCCAAAGATGGCACCACACAAAAAGCCGGTGATTTTGATATTTGGTATGTGTCTCGCATGAATGCTGATAGCAGGTGGTCTGCACCGGTCAACGCCGGCCCATTTGTCAATACCGATGAAGATGAATTCTATCCGGTCATCACCTCCAGTAAGAACCTGTATTTTACCAAAGATTCAAAATCGGGGTTGGGCAAGGATGATCTCTACTATTGTAAATGGGATGGCAATCAATATGAAAAACCACAGCTGTTGCAGGGGCTAATCAATACATCAGGTTACGAGTTCAATGCCTATGTAGCTGCCGATGAATCTTACATCATCTTTACCCGATACAATGCCTTAGGTGGCTTTGGCAGCGGCGACCTGTATTTGTCGAAAAAAGATAAAGATGGCCTTTGGAAGAGTCCGGAAAACATGGGTTCTGTGATCAATACTGCTTTTATGGAGTACTGTCCCTTTTTCGATAACGACAATCAAATCTTGTACTTCACCAGTAGAAGAAATAAGTTGGTTCCTCAAAATTTTGAAACACTGGAAGCATACAATGATTACATCTCAAAGGGAGAGAATGGCATGAGTAAAATATATAAAATAAAATTAATACTTCCTTGAATTTTTCATCTAAAATTTTGCGCACTATCACCTTATTCACAAAAAAGTTAATTACTTTCAAACGAGGTAATTAGGTTAGATTAAATAAAATGCTTACATGTGATCAGCATCAATGTCTTTTCATTCATCATTTTCGCTGAAAATATTATTTTTATCTAACCTATTGGTAATGAAATATACGGAAATTATAAAATGGTTGCTCCAGGGGGATGTATCTATTCAGTACCAGGTCAAGCGGGACTTGCTGGATGAGGATGATACCCAACTTCAGAAAAGCATAGCACTGGAGGGATGGGGCAAACACTTTTTATCCCAACGAAAAAATGATGGCCATTGGGGCGATCGATTTTACCAACCTAAGTGGACTTCAACACATTACACTCTACTGGACTTAAGAAACCTTTGCCTGTCACCAAATAATCTATTGGTTAAAGATAGCATTGATAAAGTATTGAAACATAATATAGCCGACGATGGAGGCATCCGACTGGGTCCTTCAACACGTGAGCGCAGTGATGTTTGTGTGAATGCAATGTTCTTAAATTATGCCTCGTATTTTGAAGCACCAGAAGAACGTCTCCAGTCGATAGTAGAAAGCATCCTCAATGAAATCATGCCCGATGGTGGTTTCAATTGCAGAACTTCTCGCAGCGGAGCAAGACATAGTTCACTTCATACTACCATTTCTGTACTCGAAGGGTTGTCGTGCTATTTGAGAGCCGGACATACTTATAAAAAAACTTCTATCCAAAAGGCCATTACTTCTTCGATTGAATTCATTTTAATGCATCGCTTATACCTGTCAGACAGAACCGGGACCATCATCCACAAAGATTTTCTCAACCTCCATTATCCCTGTAGGTGGAAGTACGACATTTTGCGAGCCATGGATTATTTTCAGCAATATGAGGTGACCTGGGATGATAGAATGAGACCGGCAATTGATCAAATAAAAATTAAAAAGAATAAAGATGGGCTGTGGAATTTAAATGCTTCCTATCCTGGTCAGGTTCACCTTAAAATGGAAACAGCAGGTAACCCAAGTCGATGGAATACCCTAAGAATTTTACGTATAAAAAGAAAATATGACTTAGATCTTTAATGCCAGTTTATATATCAATACCAAATAAAACCATTGCCCAAGAGCAAAGTGCCAATTACTCTATAAACCAGGAAATTGGATTTATCAGTTCATTCCCTCACCATTTACGACAATGACATCATTGAAAGCCCCATTTGTAAAGGGAAAGATTGTATGGCCCTGCCTTCTTCTACAAATTGTCATTATAAGTGTGCTTATGTTTTTGTTGAGCCGTTTTATTGACTCCTCCCCATTCTTATATTCTGCTATTTTATATGCCTTTGCAGCGCAGCTATTGCGTCGAACCCTGGCAAGGGACCATAGAAAAGGCATACAGCTGATAAAGGAGGGCCAGTTTGAGGCAGCCATCCCCTGGTTTGAGAAAAGTGTAGCTTATTTTAAAAAGAATAGTTGGGTGGACAGGTACAGGTGCATTACACTATTGAGTGCTACAGGTTATAACTACAGAGAGATGGGGCTCTGCAATCTAGGCTTTTGTTATGCTCAAACCGGGAGAGGAGAAGAGGCAAAAACTTATTACCAAGAAGTATTGAAAGTATCACCAAATAATGGTTTGGCACTTACCTCTCTTAACATGCTCAATTCCATTAAAAAAGTGTAAATGAACAAGTTTCCCAAAATCGTAGCGAACGCACTCAAGTACTATGTTTACATATATGCCCATCCTCTTACCCACGAAATATTTTATGTAGGAAAGGGCAAGGGCGGCCGGGTATTCAACCATTTGCAAGAAGAAAATGAATCTGAAAAAGTACGGTACATCAATGAATTAAAGTCGGCGGGGCTGGAGCCCAACATTGAAATCCTGATCCATGGCATTGAAGATGAAACTACTGCACTAAGAGTTGAAGCAGCTGTTATTGACTTACTGGGTATTGATAAGTTGACCAATCGTCAAAGTGGATGGAAGAGTGCCACTTTTGGCAGGATGACCGTTCAGCAACTCATAGCTACGTATGCCAAAGAAGCATCTACCATAGAAGAGCCTTCTGTGCTCATTCGATTAAGTCAATTGTTTAGGTATTCTATGTCAGAGATGGAGCTCTATGATTATACCCGTGGTTACTGGAAAATAAACAAGGATAGAGCCTCCACAGCCCAATATGCCTTTGCAGTCTATGAAGGCATCATCCAGGAAGTATACACCATTCTGCAGTGGGTGGAAGCCGGTTCCACACTCAACACCAGAACCGATCCTTTCCCTGTTGATGGAAGATATGAGTTTGTAGGTAATCTGGCTCCAAAAGAAATCAGGGAAAAGTATCGACTAAAATCTGTAGAACATTATTTCAAAAAGGGGGGACTCAATCCGATTTTATACCTTAATTGCTAAATAAATCAGGCAATATTTGTTATATTTAGCAACAATTTTGACAGGTTCATGAGCAGTAAAATCAATAAAGAATGGCATTTGGCGCATAAGATGCCCAAAAATCCAACAATTGAACAAAGGATTGAATGGCACCTCGAGCACGCTAAAAATTGCAGCTGTCGCAAAATTGAAGGTAAACTGGCTGAAGAAATGAAAAAAAGAGGAGTAAAATTTTAATCACGTCTTCGATTGATTTTAATCCTTTTTTGACTTACCGCTCAGCTTGTATATCATGTAGCCAAAACCGGCCAACAAGTGGAGCATCACAATAATGAAAATAAAGGTTGACATTGCTTCTTTGTATTGCGATATAAAGATAAGCTGCCTTACCAAAATTTTGGGTAACAAAGGTTACAGGTGAAAATGAGACAGGATTTAGTATTTTTGTTTTCCGCTTAAATAATACACCACCAACTATGTCACGACCCGTTAATAAAACGGATTTGATTGCAGCCAGTCAACTTCAATTTGAAGCCTTGATCTCTTACATAGATCAGCTTTCATCCAAAGATAAAATCGTGGAATTTCCAGCCGGCACACTCAACCGCAACATCAGGGATGTTTTGGGTCACCTCCATCACTGGCACCTCATGATGATGGACTGGTACAATTCAGGCATGGCGGGAAAAAAACCCATCATACCTGCTCCCGGCTTCACATGGAAAGATACTCCTGCCCTCAACCTGCAAATCAGAGATCGATACCAAACAAGCAGGCTTGAGGATGTACAGCAATGGCTCATCCAATCGCATCAACAAATACAAGCCATTATAGCGCATCACAGTCAGGAAGAATTATTTGAGAAAAAGAAGTATGGCTGGACGGGTTCAACTTCCCTTGGAGCATACCTGGTGTCGGCTACTTCAAGTCATTACGACTGGGGACTCAAACTCATCAAAAAATGCCTACGACCGCATTAAGGAAGCTTGCATCTTATAAGTGGTGGGCGACATGTTGTGCTTCATTTTAAAGATCCTGCTGAAATACGAAAAACTATTGAAGCCGCTGCTGAGGTACGCTTCTTTGATGCTTACATCTTTATTCTTAAGCAAGCTCTCTGCTACTTTTAATCGCTCCTCAATAATGAAGTCATTGGGTGTGATGCCAAGCTCGTGTTTAAACGTGCGGTAAAAATTGGATTCACTCATATGGGCTTTTTCACTCAGTTGTTCTACTGAAAGTGATTCCCTGATATTGTCGCGTATGTAATTGATGATGAACTGAAAACGGTTGTTGTTGGACAGTTTTTGAGATCGCTGGATGTACAGTCCCTTGTTTTCTTCCTGTAAAATGCGGATGATGAGCTCCTGCATCATGAGGTCACAGAAAAAATCTTTGGAAGGGTGATTTTCTGAGAATAAAAAAATCAGTCGTTGCAATATCTGGTTGATGGCTACATCATTGGTAAAATGAAAATTGTAGTCGGTAGCCTTCCATTCGCTGCCGTCTTGTTTGATGCCCCTGTTGTTCAACAATTCCACAGCTTCGTTAAGTTTTTCATTGCTAAAGGCCAGCGCCAAACATTGAGTGGGTGTATTTTGGTTGGCTTCAGGAAAATCTATACACATCAATTCATTGCCAGGAAGGATTACCGATTCTCCCGGCAAAAAATCAAAGGGGGCTGTGCCATCAAGGTGCATTACTTTTTTGCCCCTGATCATGCTGGCCAACACCGGATCGCTGAAACGAAGCATCACTTTCTCTGCCTGTTGGTGGGTTTCAAAGATGTTGAGTTCAGCGTGGTTCAGGGTGTGTACCGTTCTGTTCTCCACGTGGTTTTCCAACTTCCTGTATTGGTAGTGGCTAAGATTTAATTCCAACATCTCAATTTCATTAAATATATAATATCAATCAGCACTACAAATTTAATATTTTATTTCTCTTTTGGAGAATTTTACAACGGATGACAGGATTTTAACAATGGATGGCAGAATTGTGCTAATGCAGGGCAGGATTGTGCAAACAAGCAAGGCTCCGTATGCTCTTCATTTGCACTGTAGTTTTGTCTATGCGGCATTTGCTACTTTTTTTTCTAACCATTCAAATCGTAATTATGTCATCAGTAACCACCCAACAAGCCAATCTCGTAGAGATTCCCAAATTCAAAACGCATTATGATAATTTTATCGGAGGCAAGTGGGTTGCTCCGGTAGCGGGAGAATATTTTGAAACCATCTCTCCCCTTGATGGTCAGGTATTCACCAAGGTAGCCCGTTCGCAGGAAGCGGATGTTGAGCTGGCCCTTGATGCCGCCTGGGCTGCTGCCCCTTACTGGAATAACACATCCGTAACCGAACGCAGCAATTTTCTATTGAAGATTGCCGATGCAATGGAAAAAAATCTCGAACTGCTGGCCCGCGTTGAAACATGGGACAATGGCAAACCCATCAGAGAAACTCGGGCTGCCGATTTGCCATTGGCCATCGATCATTTCAGGTATTTTGCCGGCGTTATCCGTGCCGAAGAGGGAGCGGCTTCAGAACTCGACAGCAACACATTGTCGCTGATTGTTCACGAGCCCCTTGGCGTTGTAGGCCAAATCATACCCTGGAATTTTCCGCTGTTGATGGCAGCCTGGAAAATAGCACCAGCTCTGGCAGCAGGCAATTGTGTGGTACTCAAGCCAGCAGAGCAGACACCCGTAGGCATCATGGTATTGGCTGAAATCATTGAAGACATCCTTCCCGCAGGCGTACTCAATATTGTCAACGGCTTTGGCCTGGAAGCAGGCAAACCATTAGCATCCAGTCCACGCATCAATAAGATTGCTTTTACCGGAGAGACAACCACCGGTCAGCTCATCATGCAATATGCCTCTAAAAACATTATACCGGTAACCCTGGAACTGGGAGGTAAATCACCCAACATATTTTTTAAAGACATCATGGATGCCGATGATGAATTTTTCGACAAATGCCTGGAAGGTGCAGCCCTTTTTGCGCTCAATCAAGGAGAGGTTTGTACTTGTCCGTCCAGAATTCTTGTAGAAGAATCCATCTACGATACCTTCATTGAAAGATTTCTGGAAAGGGTGAAACAGGTAAAGATAGGTCATCCCCTGGATCCGGAAACCATGATGGGTGCGCAGGCATCGGGCGAGCAGTACGATAAGATCCTGCGTTATATTGAGTTGGGCAAAGATGAAGGAGCCCAATTGCTTACAGGTGGATGTGGTGCTTACAACGAAGGACTTGAAGGAGGCTATTACATCCAACCCACTGTATTCAAAGGCAATAATCAAATGCGCATCTTTCAGGAAGAGATTTTTGGTCCCGTAGTGTGTATTGCTACCTTCAAGACCGAAGAAGAAGCCATTGCCATTGCCAATGATACCTTGTATGGACTTGGTGCCGGGGTATGGACGCGCGACATGCATACTGCCTATAAAGTATCGCGTGCCATTCAGGCAGGAAGGGTGTGGGTTAACTGTTATCATGCCTATCCGGCGCATGCCCCATTTGGCGGATATAAAAAATCTGGCATCGGCAGGGAAACCCACAAGATGATGCTCAATCATTACCGCCAAACCAAAAACATGCTGATCTCTTACAACAAAAACAAATTGGGATTTTTTTAGTGCTTGTAATCATGACCCGGTTGTCTCCCATAAACAACCGGGTTTTTTTATTTTAGAAACCTGCTTTTAATTCATTGGACTTGGCCAACACTTTGGCCTTTTTAGCATTCAGCTCTATCTCTTTTATTTTTAATTCGAGCAGCTTTTGTTCCCTGCTATTGACCAGAAAAACACTGCTTTCACCCAAATTGAATTTTGACAATTCCAGCTTATACAATCTTTGTTGTGCATTGATAAGTCCTGCCACGTTTATCAGTTGATTGCTGAGTAAATTGAATTCATTGAGCAAGGTAGTCCGTTTATTGATAATCTCCCTTAGTTTCAGATCTCTGTCAAAGCTTGCATCCAGGATTTTAATTTTAGCCTGCTGCAGTCCTCCCCTACCCTCCCTAAACAAGAGTGGCATTTTAAAATTGATGCCAAGGTTGTAGTTTTCGGTAAAATAAAATCGATCCAAACCCGTAAACGTGTATATATTTTTACTCAACAGCCGTGTACTCAATTTGAGTTCGGGCAAAAGGGCTTGCTGTTTGTATTTTTTATCCACATGCAGCATGGCCAACTTTGAATCGTACCAACGCAAAGCAGGGAGGGCATCTGTATTGCCGCTTTCCGTCAACCAGCCAAGTATCGCGGTTTCTTCCGGCAAGCCCCATTGGTTGGTGGGTGGCACAGAAACTTTGTTTATAAGGCCATCATAAATTGTTTCATCCCATACGAAAGCTGTAAGGTTGATGGTGGCATTGACGTAACGCGTGTATTGCTCATCTCGTTGAAGCTGTAATTGGTTGACCTGGACAAAAACCTCAATGGTATCTCCTTCTGAACGGTCGCCATTGGCTTGCAAAGTTCGCAATAAATTCATGCGCTGCCGGGCTAATTGCAGGGTGTTATCCGTAAGTAGATATAAGTGGTATGCTTCCTTCCAGCTCCAATACGACTGTGCAGCAGAGGCCGCCAATTCGTTGAAAGCCAGTTGACGAGCCTGCTCACTTTGTTCGAAATTCAATCTTGCTTTTTGCAGCACAGCCCTCCTTTCATCTATCCATAACCCTTTTAGTAGTGGCAAATCGATGCCGATGTAAGAAATGGCTCCCGGTGTCAGCTCCGGATTGAGGTAGGGTCCACTTGCCCGTTCAGCCCCTAAAACCAAATCAAGTCCAAATGGAACCGGAACAGAAACCGATGCCACATCTTTGTCATAATAGCTTGTACCATTAAAGTTTTTATTCGATTTTTTAAAACCCAAAACAGGGTCGAAGCCCCCTTTCGCTTCTAACAAGCCTGCTTTGGCCGAAGAAACCATCAGATCTGCTTTTTGGCTTAGAGGGTGATAGACTACCAGCTGCTGCATAAAATCATTGTATGCAAGAATACTATCCGTTTGCGCTTTGGCAACCACCCAAACCATAAGCATCATGGTAATACCTATAAAGTATCTCATCTCTTACTTTTTGGTGGGGGTGGAAACGCTGTAAAAATCGGGAGGAAAGCCGTTGATGTTTCGCCATAGCTCGTAATAGACCGGCACTTCTTTCAAGAGACTTATGCCCTGAGCAGCGGTGCCTATATTGAGCGTAGGGGGCCACGATCTGTAGGAAGTGTCTTCTTTGACCATGACCCTGAATTTGCCATTGGCATCCACGGCCTGTTCGATAAAACTCACCGTTCCTCTGAAGGTGCCGTAGCTCGTAGATGGCCAGCCACTAAATACAATTACGGGGTAACCATCAAATACCAGCATAACCTTTTGCCCTATCTGTACCAGGGGTAGGTCAACCGGATCAACGTAAATTTCTACCGCTTTGCCCTGCCTGCCTGGCACGATCTCGGCTATAAAATCTCCCTCCTTTACCCACTCTCCTATACCTGCTTTCATAGCCCGACTCACTTGTCCGGCTTGCGGTGCCGTGATAAAATAAAACTTCCTGCGGGTATCGTAATTGGCATAGAGGTTTTGCAATTTGGCAATATCACCGCGTGCACCTGCCATTTCTGAAAGGGTGGCCGAGCGGTCGCCCCTGGCCTTGGCCATTTTGTCTGCATAGTCCTGTAGTGCAAGATTGCGCTCCAGTTTAAGATTACCAGCTTCCTGGATGCTTTGCTGCCACTTGTTGTAAGCCATGGTTACCTTGCCTTGTGAAAGTTGGTAGTTGACCCATCTCTTTTCGTACTCAACCCTTGATATGGCTCCACTGTCTAGCAATATCTTTGCAGCTTCATTCTGACGGAGGTAAGCTTTGAGTTCGTTGCTCAGGGCGTTGTATTCTGTGCTGTCGTTGATAATTTTCAAACGTTGTTGCCTTAGCTTGTTTTCAATGACCTGGAGCTTGGCATTAAGGGCTGCTTCCATGGCTTTCAATTGAGTACCTATGGCCAGCGATTTTTCTTTGTATTGGCTTGCGGCCTCCGATTTCGCCTGAATCTGATCCAAAGTGCGGTCAAGGAGATTGGGGTCAAAATAGTCAACTTTTACCTCTTCAAGTCGCACCAGGGTATCGCCGGCTGCTACCTGCTGGCCTTCCATTACATACCACTTTGCAATGCGACCCGCTATCACAGTATTGATTTCCTGCGCCCTATCTTCCTGCCTTAAGGTGGTGACTTTACCCTTTGATCGGATGTTTTGAGTCCAGGGTAAAAACAAACAGATGGCAATGACAAACATCATTGCCAAAGTCCAGCGGATGAGACCAGTTTCTTTCTTGATTTTATAGACCCTGGAAAATGAGGAAAACGAACCTCGATGTAACGTAAGCTCCCTGTCTGATACGATGTATTTGTATTTCATTTTATTATCCATTGTTGAGGGTAATGACCTGGTCAAACATTTGTTTAACCCGATTGTCCAATTCCGGTGCGCTGACTACAAGGGTCAGCTCTTTTTGTTTGAGATAATTGAGCAAGCGCAATACCTCTTCATCGGTAAGATGGTGAAAGGGATCCTCCAGTAAGATGAGACCTTTGTTGCCCAAAAGTGCTCTGGTAAGTAAGATGGCATTTTTTAGAGGTGCATCTGCCTTGTATCCCCTTGGTCCCAGTTGGGTATCAAAGCCATTTTTAAATTTCTGAATGGCCTTCATCAAGCCTGTCAGGTGGGCCAGTTGCATCAGCTGTGCTGGTTCCGATGGCTCATTGCCCATGGTAATGTTTTCGAGGATGCTACCCTCAAACAGGCCACTGGTTTTGCCCATCCAGCCTGTATTTTTTCTGAGCTGCGCCGGAACAAAACTGGTGCTAGGCAGTCCATCTATGCGGGCATGGCCTTCGATGGGATCAATGAGACCCGTTATCAGCGGCATTTTTTGTGAAAGGTAGCCTGTGGGGGTGATCCAACAAGACCAGGCACCTGCTTCCAACTCCCAGCTACCTTCTGCATTGTCAAATGGTTGGAGAGAAATTGCCGGGGGCAAATCTGCAAATTGGCGTTGAAAGCTTCCGGGATGTGCCTCCGGCAGCGCGACCAGTTTTTCGAGTTTTTCAAGGGCTACCAAAGCGTTGTACACCTTGTCGAAGTTGCCGATAAACTTTTCCACCGAATTGATAATCGCAATTATGACCAGGTCGGCTGCTATGAATTGACCGATGTTGATCTGCTGATCCACCAACAGGAAAACACCCAGTATGAGCATGATGGCAATGATGCTTATTTTAAATACAATGAGGCTCCAATACTGGAATTTGAGTACCACAAAATGACGGGTTCTGTGTTTGAGGTATTGACCTACCAGGTAGTCGGTCTGGTGCATGTGCCAGTCGTCATACGTTTCTGCCTTAAAATCAAGAATGGATGAAGAGAGGTCTTCAAACCATGAAGTAAGCGCATATTTTGCATCACTGGTATCAACTGCCGAAGCCAGACCCTGTGCGGCAGTAAACCTGAGAATAAGCAATACAATGATGAACATGATTAAACCAAAGCCCAGGAACAAAGGGTGGTAAAATGACAGCAAAAGGGTTCCAAATAAAATTTGCACCAATGCTGCAGGCAGGTCTATGAGCAATTTCTGGAGGCTTTTTTGCAAAGCAGATACTTCCAGAAAACGATTGACCAACTCGGGCAAGTGATATTTTCTGGCCTTACCCAAATCCAGTGTCATCAGTTTGTGACTGAATTCAAAGGCATACCTGACATAGATTTTTTGTTCTATCTTTTCAATGTGCTCCATTTGTCGCACCTGGAGCACTCCGTTGACAATCACCCCCAATAACACAAGAACAATAAGTACTATGATAGAAGTGCTCACACTGCCGGCCATCACAAAACCTACGATGGACTGGATGCCGAGGGGCAATGATAAAAATACAAGTCCTGAAAAGATGGCAAAAAAATAGACCGCCAGCACATCTTTTCGATCGAGCCTGATGGTGCGAAACAGTTTTTGCAGGGCAGCAGTATAGGTAGTGCCAGATTTGATGGGTGGTAATTCGTTTTCCATGCCACAAATATAGCAGTATCTTTTATTAAGATAGTATTACTATTATTTTAAAATAGTGTTAATGTTTTTTGGTATACTTCACTATAAATAATAAAAAGACTTAACTTTGTACTATAAAAGCCCTGCCATCATGGATTTTCAGCTTTCGTTTAAAGTCAGTGACAAAATTTACCTCAAGGATCCTGCTTCCTCAAACATTGGGAGAAAGATCGTTGGGCATGGTATTAAAATGATGCATGAACTTGGTTTTGAGACCTTTACGTTTAAAAAGCTGGCTGTTGAAATTGAGGTCACCGAAGCAACGGTGTATCGATATTTTGAAAACAAACACCGCCTCTTGTTGTACATCCTCAACTGGTATTGGTCGTACCTGGAATTCCTGGTCATGTTTAAGGTTCAGGGCAGCAATGAGGCGAGGGAAAGATTGGATCAAATCCTGGTTTTGCTGACCGGCCCTTTGCCAACGGTAAGTGGTGGGACTGAATTTGACCAAAAACTGCTGTACGAAATTGCTGTATCCGAATCGACCAAAACCTTTTTGGTTAAGGATGTAAATGAAATCAACAAACACAATGCCTTTAAACCATATAAGGACCTTTGCAACACCATTGCTTTGATCATTGGCGAAGCAGACCCCTGTTATCCTTACCCGCATTCGCTGGCCAGCACGCTGGTAGAAACAGCACATGCACAACATTATTTTGCCAGCCATCTGCCTAGGCTCACAGATCTGACTCAACACGATCGCCACACCTACACATTGGCTTATTTGAGGGACCTCGTATCCAAATTGCTCAAATAAAAAAGGCAGGCCTTTTAGAGACCTGCCCCGGTTTTCATCGTGTTTAAAAGTATTATGCTGTTTTACCCCGTCCCAGGTACCAGGCAGCTGCTGCACCCGATACACCACTGCAAACCGCATTGGCAACCATGTCGATAAGGGTATTTTGCATTGAAGAAAAAGTATACATGGCCACCAGACCCGCGCCCATGCTCAACGAAACAATAGCAGCAATAATTGCACTCTGCATGCCACCACTTTGCCAGGTAGAAATACCCATTTTCATGAGACAATACGCCAAAAACAGACCCCAGGCAAGGCAACTCAATACCATCATGCCCATATCCATTTCTTCAGGCTTACGTCCAATAAGTTCTTTCATGCCATCTGCCAAAGGCATGGCGTCGGCTAAAAGAATGCCGTATACGAGCCATCCCAAAAAGAAGTAAATTATTCCAGCGATCACTGTTGCAACGATAAGTTTGGTCCAGTTCATTGTAAAAATGTTTTGATGCATAAATGTAACAGTATTTTTATTTTAATATTAAACTAATTACAATATTTTATTGGTTTTATTAAATTTTAATCAATATTTTAATTTTATCTTGTTTCTTCATACAAAACACATCGATTTACTTAATCTTATTAATAATATGCACACTTTTTTGCCGTCTGATGAATATTGACCTTATTTTACAACCCAAAACAGGGAAATGGCGGCTTTAAAAGACATGTTTGACAAACAATGGGTAAACCGGCTGGCGGCAGCAATACAACTCCACTACCCTGAATTCAACAAAGCAGCTTTCTCAAAAAATACCGTTAATGGCTTTGCACCGCTTGAACTCAACGACCGGATGCGACACACAGCGACTACCTTGCATCAATATTTGCCCGGGCCGTATACTAAAAACATTGAAATCCTTAAAAAAGTGGTGTTGGATCTCCCGAAAGGCTATACCAACCTGGTTTTTCCAGATTATGTGAGTCAGCATGGTCTATCAGATTTTGACACGTCGATGGATGCCCTGCATTACTTTACACGATTTGGTTCCTCAGAGTTTGCCATCCGGCATTTTCTAAAAAGGGATTTTAAAAAAACGCTCTCGGTTATGAAAAAATGGGCAGGAGATGAAAATGAGCACGTTCGCAGACTCGCCTCAGAAGGCAGCAGGCCCCGATTGCCGTGGTCGTTTCAATTGCCGGCTGTTATTGAAAAACCCAGCCATACCCTACCCGTTCTTCAGGCTCTGGTATTTGATGATTCACCTTATGTAAACAAATCAGTGGCCAATCACCTCAACGACTTTTCAAAAGATCATCCTGATTTGGTAATTCAATTTGTAAAACAAAATTTCGGAAAAAAAACGGCCACCGACAAATTGCTTAAACACGCATGTAGAACCTTGCTAAAGTCGGGCCACTCAGAAGTACTTGCCATCTTTGGCACGGCATCAAGCCACGATTTGCAGCTGAACAACTTCGAAGTGCACACGCCAACAGTTTTTATGGGCGACCTCCTTAGTTTTACTTTTACAGTGATCAATACCGGAAAAAAAATCCTTGATGTGCGGTTGGAATTTGCCCTTTACTTTTTGTTGTTGAACGGCAGCCATTACCGTAAAGTGTTTAAAATATCGGAGAGGAAGCTTACTCCATCTACCGACATGGTCATTCAAAAATCATTTTCCTTTCGTCCCATCACTACCCGTCAATACAGACCAGGGCTGCACCGGGTGGGCATCATTGTCAATGGTGTGGAACTGGCTTGTGCCGATTTTCAACTGCTGCCTTAAACAAAAGATCACAATTTCACAAACCTCCCCAAATAATGATGATGCTTGCAATTGTATAGAAAATACATGCCGTTGCTAAGCCTGCTTACCTCAAAATAAAGACGTCCTTCATCCCTCCTGCCGGTTAATTGTTCTACAAAATTACCCTCCATATCGTATATGCAAATACTTTCTCCAACTTCAGTATTTGACATCAATACAATTTCGCTGGCAGCCGGATTGGGATAAATTACCACCTTTACGTCGGGAGCAGGTATTTCTGTATTGGAAATTACGGTTCTTATTTCCCAGGCGCCCAGGCTCGGCACTGGCCTGTAGGGCTTGCCTTCGATGTCTTTTATGGGGCTGCCCTGGTAGCTTAGCCCTTTGCCAATAGCCGGACTGGTGATTTGCAATACATAAAGTGAATCTTGCACCAATAGTGGATCTCCAACCCAATTGTTTGATTTGGTTCCTGGCAGCTGGGGCCCTGTCCAGCCGGCTTGAGATGTTTTGTACCACAGGTTGTGTTCAAAGGCAAAGGTTTCCGGTGCCGTATTGGGGCCAATGTTGACCTCAACATTTACCCGCTGGTCGACTACGATGATGTTGTTGAAAAAACGGTTGTTGCCACACGGTACAAAACGGGTGGGGTCTACTGTTTCCTGCAAAATTCTGGCTACCCATTTGGTGGGCAGCAGTAGTGTATTGTTGGACACCTCTACCTGAGTAGAACCTACATATGCTATGGGAGCTTCGGATCCTGTAATAACATTGGCGATCACCTTTATTCTGGCTGCCTCGTATTTTGCATCGATGGGCCTGAAAAAAGACAAGCCTGTGCTGCCACCCAGGTTGAGTGCCCTCGCTCCGCCATTGTTAAAAATATTCCTGGTAATCATCAGGTCGGCTGACCCTCCTTTGGCCTGGATGCTGTTGCTACCCAGCTGTGAGAAGCTACAATCTTCAATGGTTCCAAAGTGACAGCCCACCATGTCGATACCACTGCCCCCGGCCGCTCCGTTGCGAAAAACACAATGGCTCACCCAAAAGGAATCGATGCCTGATAGTTTCAGCAAATCGTTGTTGCCAGTGGCATTGATATTTTCAAAGACACAATTTTTTATTCGTATGTGGCTTGAAGGAGATTCATAACTACCTCCGTCATCGAGGTTCATGCCATTGCCTGTTTGACCCGAAATTACAAATCCATCGATGCACACATACCTTGCATCAGAAAATTGAATGCTGTTGCCTCCCCCAACAATGGTAGTGTGTCCGGGTTGTGCTGCCAGGATGCAGATCCATGCCTGAGCTGAGCCTTTTAAGTTTTGGATGTACATGCCCCCGGAGATGGAAACATCATAACACAAAATAGTATCTCCCCCTACCGCCACGGATGCCGCTGCTGTGATGGTGGCGTACGTTTTGCCCATGCCCGTTGGCAGGATGCGACCATAACTAATATCTATGTTTAAAAAAACCAAAAAACTGGTGGTTAAAAGTATAATCCTAGTCATGGTTAAGTTGTTTTTACAAAGATAGTTTTTTGGATTTACTAATTTACTAATGCTTGCCCCTGCAGCAGCGAAGATGGTGTAGGGGTACTGATTCTTGCCCCTTCAGCTGTGAAGCTGGTGTGAAGGTCCGATTTTTAATGTTTAGATTGGTACCATAAAACACTCCTTCTTCATTTTTAAAAGATAGGAAAAAGGGCCAGTGGCCTGTATTCTTCGTAGCCCCTACGCCAGCAAAGCTGGCGTAGGGGCGAGACATTAGGTATTATCTGTTTTGGCGACATTTTTGACAGATGTGAAACATCAATCAAAAATGATGACAAAACTAAATTATCAAAGAGCAATAGGGATCCACAGATTTATGGTTAGGATACAGTGTACCCTATTTCGATTCTTAATTTTCCAATTCTTGCCCCTGCAGCTGTGAAACTGATGTGAAGGTCCGATTTTTAATGTTTAGATTGGTACCATAAAACACTCCTCCTTCATTTTTAAAAGATAGAAAAAGGGCCAGTGGCCTGTATTCTTCGTAGCCCCAACGCCAGCAAAGCTGGCGTTGGGGCGAGACATTAGGTATTATCTGTTTTGGCGACATTTTTGACAGATGTGAAACATCAATCAAAAATGATGACAAAACTAAATTATCAAAGAGCAATAGGGATCCACAGATTTATAGTCAGGAAACAGTGTACCCTATTTCGATTCTTAATTTACCAATTCTTGCCCCTGCAGCTGTGAAGCTGGTGTAGGGGTACTGATGTACTAATGTACTAATGTACTAATGTACTAACTTACTGGTTTTGGATTTATTGATTAGGCATATAGGACTTAATTTTGAATAAATTGATGAAACAATGGACGAAGAAGGTATGTGATTATTTGGATCCTCCAGCAAAATGATCACTAAAAAATATGACTGAGGTCATAGAGGGTATCCTAGAAAGGGATTAAATTTAAGGTGAAAACAATTGAATATGATACTGGAAACATCGATAAAGACGATGAAGGTGAGTGATGCCATGACCCACAATCCCATCGTGGTGAACCAAAATACACCGTTGACAGAGGTACAGGATATTTTTGAAAAAGAAATGATTCACCATATTCCTGTTGTAGATGATGCCGATTTTTTAATGGGCATCATCAGCAAATCGGATCTCAATTTGCTGCTTGACTGGGGCACCAAACTCAATCTAAAATCGAGTCAGATTAAAAATGACAAGTTGTTGAGCAGCAATACTGCTGATTCAATTTGCAGTCCCCACGTTATGGCGGTGAGGCCTGAAGATTCTTTGGTTTATTGTTTTGAAATTTTTCGTGAAAACTATTTCAGGTCATTGCCTGTGGTAGATGATGAGGGTAAGATTGTAGGCATCATTACGCCTTATGACCTCATGGTAGCTGCTTTTACTAAATAATATAACCCTATTTTAAACTCATAAAATTCTGGTCATGAAAATTCTGGTTCCATTTGATTTCTCCAAATCCTCTGAGATGGCCTTGCAATATGCCATCTGGCACTACAAGATGTTTGGGGGCAGTATTGATGTGTTACATGCCATCAGCGGCATCATTGCCACACCTGAAATGCCCATGATCTTGCCCGACGAGATGGTTCTTAATGGCGCGAAGGAAAGATTGGAGCAGATTATAACTGCCAAAAAACAAACATTGAACCTGCCCGATGAAGCCATTCAGTGTCAGGTTTTGGTTGGTACACCGGCCTCATCCATTCTGCTCAAAGAAAAGGCAGATCATTACGACCTGATTGTAATGGGTACCCACGACAAGGAAAGTTTATTTGACCGCATCCTGGGTTCAGTATCCAATACGGTAGTGAAACTGTCTGCTTGTCCGGTATTGACCGTGCACAGCACATCAAGCCAGGAGGTGAAAATGGAAAAAATATTGTTTGTGATCGATGATGTCACCCACATAACCGCAGCCCTCGACCATTTTTTGGGATACAACAACAAGATCAAAGCCAAAACAGACTTTGTACACTTCTCAAAAGGGGAGGACAACATCGATGCGCAGGCCGAAGAAATCCTTAAAAAATACTATACCATCAATAACCTCGAGTTTGCGTTTGAGCTAAAAAATATTTTCAGCAAAGATGCCATCGAAGACATTGCCAAGATGGTAGAAGAAGGGAAATATGACATGATTGCCATGGTCAGAGACAATGAAGGATTGTTCTTCAATTACTTCAGGCCATCATTTTCTATCAAAGCTATACACCATACATGCGTTCCAGCCCTTATCTTTAAGGCTGTTGAAGAATAAAAAAGCTTTATGTCAAAAGTCAAGCCGGCAACCGTTGCCAAACAAAAGTTTAATCAGGACATCCACTTTCTGGATGGTCCCAGCAGTCGGGGCAAAGAATTTTCCTTCGTCTGGAAAGCCATGTATCAATTTATACGAGGATTCAGAACCTTACACTTTGTAGGACCCTGTATTTCCGTTTTTGGTTCGGCACGTACCGAAGAGTCGCATCCTGTTTACAAACAGTCGTACGAAATAGGAAAACGAATTGCAGCCATGGGATTTACAGTCATGACAGGCGGGGGTCCGGGGGTAATGGAAGCTGCCAACAGGGGAGCTTTTGAAAATGGCGGTCAATCGGTGGGTTGTACCATTCGTTTGCCCAGAGAGCAAAATAACAATGCCTACATGCACCGGTCAGTAGATTTTTCCTACTTTTTTGTGCGAAAGGTATTGCTGGTGAAATACTCACATGCTTTTGTGGTCATGCCCGGCGGCTTTGGCACGCTCGATGAATTGTTTGAAACCCTAACCCTGATTCAAACCGGCATCTTACACAACTTTCCGGTGGTGGTCATCGGCCGAAATTATTATGCAGAATTGTGGGTTTTCATTGAAAAAATGATTCAGGAAGGTACCATTGATTCTAAAGACTTGCACCTGATAAAGGTTACCGACAACATAGATGATGCCATGAAACACATTGAAAGTTACATCCAAAATCATTACCAAATCAGACCAAAGCCAAAAGCCTGGTGGATTCTTGGAGAAAGATCTACTATGCCACAAACCAGGGTCTATTAAATTCAACAACATGAAAGTGACACCAGATACCCATTTGCTCAGCCTGCAATTGGCTTTCAACGAAAAATTTCCACACCTGAAAATCGCATTTTACAAAAACGCACACGACAGAAATGAACTCTCACCCATAGCAGAAGAAGTTTTTAGGGATTATAAGATTGGTGAGATCAATCCCAACTTTAAAGAAGCAGAATTTTTGCTGTACGAACACGAAAAAGTCAACGATTTTGAAGAGAAGATGGAAAACCAATTTGGGCTACACGTGCAGGTGCTGCGCAAAAGTGGACAGACGTGGATTCAAACTTCGGTAACCGACGAGTGGACCTTACAAAAACAGGAGGAACACGCACATTAAAGAAATGGGAGTGATTCCAAAACGCTTGTAAATCGATAAAATAGTCGTTTATAATCGAAAATTTGAAATAAATTTTCATATTTCGTATTTTGATCTATCTTTGTAGCCTAATTCAAGCATACTACAAAAGACATGTTAATAGAATTCAGCATTGAGAACTTCCTTTCATTTAAAGACTTAACAACACTTTCAATGGTGGCTGCCAAGTCTTTTAAGGAACACTCAGAGACGCATATAATTGAGACAGGAATCAATCTTAATCTCTTAAAATCTGCTGCGGTTTACGGCAACAATGCAAGCGGTAAAAGCAACTTTCTTGAAGCTATGGGTTTTATGAAGCAAACCGTTCTAAACTCTTTTAGAGATGCTTTAATGGAGAATAGCGAAAGAAAATTCCCATTAGAAAAATTCGCACTTAATACCAAGACTGAGAAAGACACCAGCTTTTTTGAAATATCTTTCATTCAAAAAGACACTAAGTATAGATACGGATTTGAAATAGACTACGACAAAATTGTAGCTGAATGGCTTTTCCATACAACTAGTAAAGAAGTTTATCTTTTCAAACGTGACCATCAAAAAATTGTAGTAAACAAATCTGCTTTTAAAGAAGGACTTGGGAAAGAGGAAGATGTGAAAGAGAATGTTTTATTTCTTTCTCTTTTAGCAACTTTAGGCAAAGAAACTTCTACAAATATAGTTGACTGGTTTAAAAAATTCAATTTTGTTAATGGAATCCATGACCGTGGACATAAGAGATACACAATTGACAAATTAAAGTCGGATAAACATTTTTTTAACTGGGTTTTACATTTCGTTAAATATTTAGAGATAGCTAATCTTTCAACCACTGAAGAAGATGTTAATGAAATAGAACTTGAAACCTTAAGGGAGAAGGAGAAAGACGAAGAAATAATCAATCTTCTAACTAGTATTCAAAAAATACAGTCAAAGCAGCCTAAAAGAGACCAACTTATTACCTTTCACAGAAAATATGATGAAAACAATGTCTTAGTTGACACTGTTTCATTTAACTTCGACAAGCAGGAGTCAGAAGGGACTAAAAAACTTTTATACCTGCTCGGTCCTTGGTATGATACTCTTCAAAACGGTAAAGTATTAATAATAGATGAACTTGACTCAAGGTTACATTGTCATTTAACTTTGAGACTTGTTGATTTCTTTCACAAGTTTAATAAAAGTAATGCCCAACTTATTTGTGCTGTTCATGACATTTCCTTGCTTAACAAAGAGACATTCAGAAGAGATCAAATTTGGTTTGTAGAAAAAAATCAATTCGGAGCATCCGAGCTATATTCTCTAGCCGACTTTAAAACCGACAAAGTCAGAAACAAATCGGCATTTGATAAAAATTACTTTGAAGGTAAATACGGAGCAATACCTTACTTCGACATTGATGAAAAATTAAACGATTTACTCTATGGGAAAAGGGAAGCAGAACAAGTTTAAAGAAAGGAATGCTGCTTCCTACAAAAGAGAAGTTAATAGCATTGAGACTCGTCAAGGACGGAAAGAACTATTAATTGTATTAAGTTTTCGTGATTTCGACCGAAATCAAGGGCAAAGTTTTGAAGAATGGGAACATGAGCAGTTACTTGCATTGGCTGTTAGTAAACTAAGAGAAATATGCCAATTGACTGTTGGACAAGCGACAGCAAAACAAGTTATTAAGCCATATACAAAATTTGGGTTTCCACCTGAATCAGGATTTATTCACCCCAAACACGTTTTACCTGATGTTATTTGGTGTTCAATGCATATTCAAGGAAAGGAATGTGTAATTGGATACTTTGAGGACAATATTTTTCAAATTGTTTTCCTAGACAAAGACCATGAATTTTGGAAGACGAAGAAGAAAAACTCTTGACAAACATATAAAAACGAACTGCCAATATGGATTTATCTTATGCGGGGGTATGGCAGAATTTTATCGCTTTGGGCTGTCTTGAAACTATGGTGTTGGTTGGAAGAATATAGTTTTAAGCCCATCCGAACATAAAGTCACTTCCCGATTTATCACATTTTGCAAACCGTGCCAAATTTTAAATAATTTTCTTGTGGACCGACCTTATTTTATACCGACAATAACAAAAAGTCGAAATCGGGTAAAAATTTCGAAAATTCTGCATTTACAAAAGAATATTGGGCTTCAATGAAAATGGGCTCAAATGCAGGGTAAACCATATCTTTGCGGCGTTGTTTACCTAAAAAAATACAATGAATAAGACTACCATTTTGGCGTTACTTATGATAGTAGCGGCAGCGGTCATATTTATGAATGCCTCCAAGGATGTGAGCACTTATGCCAATTTCAACGAAGCCATTACCAGTGGGTCGAGGGTAAAAGTAGTAGGTGTGCTGGCCAGGGAAAAGCCAATGGAATACAATCCCGAAAAGAATCCCAACATCTTTAAATTTTACATGAAAGACAACAAGGGCGAAGAGCGGCAGATTGTGCTTTCAAAAGCCAAGCCTCAGGATTTTGAAAGGACCGAACAAATTGTCGTGACCGGATCGATGAAAGGAGAAGATTTTTATGCCGATGAAATCCTGGTGAAGTGCCCGTCTAAATACAAGCAGGAAGAAATAACGCTGCGCAAGAGCTCTTAATATGGACAAGATACAATATGTAGGTGAAGCCCTTTGGATAGGATACTTGTGCAAAGCATTCATTTTGGGTGGATTTATCACTGCCCTACTTTCGCTCTTTAGTTTCAGCTATGCTTCATTTGCCGGAGTTACCAAAGCTGATGGTTGGAGAAGGCTGGGCAAACTCAGTTTTATGCTTCATGCAGCATTGATTTTATCCTTACTGGGTCTCATGTTTTATACCATGACCCACCAGCACTATGAATACTCCTATGTCTTTGACCACGTATCGGGTGAATTACCTATGAAATACATCTTGTCGGCATTTTGGGAAGGACAGGAAGGAAGTTTTTTATTGTGGATGTTCTGGAACCTGGTCATCGGTGGCGTTTTGATTAAAATCAATGATGAGTTCAATACAGAAGTAATGGCTGTATTGTTATTGTCACAGGCCTGGCTCAATTCCATGTTGCTGGGCATTTACCTTCCCTTTGGTGAAGAAATCAAAATTGGATCCAATCCCATGATGCTCATCAGAGAAGTAACCGCGGCACCAATATTCAACAATGCGGACTATCTCAGCCTGATCCAGGGCAGGGGGCTGAATCCATTGTTGCAAAATTACTGGATGACCATCCATCCACCTTTTATTTTCGCAGCTTTTGCCCTTACCGTAGTACCCTTTGGCTATGCCATAGCAGCACTGCGGAAAAACTCATTTGAAGGGTGGCTGCGACCCGTGTTGCCCTGGGCCTTGTTTGGCACTGCCATACTGGGTATAAGCCTGACCATGGGTTCTCTTTGGGCTTATGAAGCATTGTCGTTTGGCGGCTATTGGGCCTGGGACCCTGTAGAAAATACATCGTTGGTGCCATGGATCGTGCTGGTAGGTGGCATACACACCAACCTTATTGCCAAAGCCACCGGCAGGGGCATCAAATCAACCCTACTTTTCTACCTTGGGGGCTTTTTGATGATCGTGTATTCTACCCTGCTCACCCGCAGTGGGATATTGGGAGATACTTCTGCTCACGCCTTTACAGAGATGGGGTTGGAGTGGCAGCTCACATTTTTTTTACTTTCATTTTTGGTCTTGGGTGCAGCAACCTTTTTGTACCGATATAAGATCATACCGACACCCGCCAAAGAAGAGGCCGTATATTCCAGGGAATTTTGGATGTATGTGGGCTCTCTGGTCTTGTTTTTTTCTGCGGTGCTCATCAATGCATCGAGCTCATTGCCTGTACTCAACACCATTGTAAGAACCTTTGATGCCAGCTACATAGGAAGGGTGATCAAAGACCCTATTCCGCACTACAACAAATACCAACTCTGGATCGCTGTCTTTATTGGTATCCTTTCCGCATTCACAGTATGGCTTTCCTACAGAGGTACGCAAAAGCCAGGCAAACGATTTTGGATGCTGGTGTCCCTTTATGTTTTGGTGGCTGCAATATTTACAGGGCTTACGACTATTTGGATTTCACTTCCGGAATGGCACTATGTGTTGATGGCCTTTGCTGCGTGGTTTGGTATAATATCCAATGCACATTACCTGTGGCAGGCGGCCATAAAAAATACCAAAGCCCTTGGCACCGCGGTAGCCCACCTTGGTTTTGGCATCATGGCCATTGGCATTTTGGCGTCAGGATTGAATTTTAGTTATCTGAGTAATCCCTTTGTATTTAAAGGCTTGTTTGGAGGAGATGGCGATGAAGAAAAATACATCCAGCTCATCAAAAACAAGCCCTTACTGGTAAAGGATTATGTAATCACATATACCAACGACACCCTCATTGGCAAGGCAAGGCACTACGACATTCAATTTAAGCAAAGAGGAGGTGACGCCTCATCCGCGGTGTTTGTTGATTCTTTTGTTACCCGACCAAACGCTGTGTATTCCAATGACTTCACCAAGGTAGCAGCCTTCAACCCCGATACCCGCCATTATGCAGGCAGGGACATTTTCACGTGCGTTGTGAGTTTGCCGGCTCAGGTAGCAGATGCCGAGCAGGCGCGCATGATGGAAGACAGTCTGAAATACAAGCC
>ERZ724519.208-NODE-208-length-24108-cov-5.957677_pt1 | contig 24108 bp, 19 predicted proteins | sample MGYA00376052_ERZ724519 | MGnify/ENA primary metagenome ERZ724519 (study PRJEB28724, sample SAMN07190883) | activated sludge metagenome | isolation source: activated sludge of sewage treatment plant in Hong Hong | place: Hong Kong | collected 2016-03-17 ... | reverse complement strand
CACCCGACTGCGATTGAGCGAGTGCGTGACTTCGGCCTGGCTGAGTCCCAGCTCGTTGGCGAGGTCGAGCTGACGCCAGGCACCAGATTGCCCCCGTGTACCCCGACCCCAAGTGCCTTGACCCCAGAGGCCTCGCCGAGCCGATGGCATGCCTTCGGTCTTCTCATTCCAGACGACGAGCTTGAGCAAGACCAGAACATCCTGCGGCTTCATGCCTGTTTGGCTTCGCATGGAGAGAGCGTAACTCTCAGTGCATTGATTTACAATTTGTAAATTATGAATCGTAAATCATGAACCACCATGCTCAGGTTGCGACGTGGCGGAGAGCGGCCCACCTTGCACCACCCGCCTACCCTTCCCGTGATGATGCGACAGAGCCAAACCGCAGGCGGTCCATCTCATCACCCAGATAGTCAGGGGCAAGGTGAGCGTAAATCATGGTCATCTTGATGTCGCTGTGGCCGAGGATTTTTTGCAGGGTCAGGATGTTTCCTCCGGCCATCATGTAGTGCGACGCGAAGGTGTGACGGAGCGCGTGCCAGGGCCTTTGCATCTCCGTGCAACCTGCTTCCGCTAACAGCTCGGCGATGCCGAGCATGTCTTCATGACTGCCCATGCGGAACTGGAGTTGCGACGGAATCAGCGCGCTAAGTCGCTTCCGTGCCGCCCGTGCTCGCTCGCCGGTTTCACTCGCGGTCTGTTTGCGCTTCTCTCGCTGTGCTTCCTTGTCCTTCCCGGCCCGCACCGGAAACACCAGCGCGTCTTTCACGGCAGGACAGTGCTTCTGCCACTCGCGCAGAATCGGAACCAGTTCGACATTGAGCCGCAGATGCCGCGCTTTGCCAGACTTGGGCGCAAGCGTGTAGCTCCGCGAGACATCGAGCCGCCTATGGTCCAGATCCACATCCTGCCAGCGCAGACCGAACAGCTCTCCTTTGCGGAGTCCGGTAAACAGCGCGGTCGCAACCATTGCATACAGCAGCCGGTCATCGTAGGAACCTCCTACCGCACGTTCCCTCGCCACGTTCAGGAGTCGCGGAATCTCGCTCCGGTCTTTCCCTCCCAGGTATTCGAGCAGATGCTCCATCGGCGAGCGCTCGACCCCAACACACGGGTTGTCACAACGAATCACTCCTTCCCGCCGCGCCCAGTTGTAGACCGTCGACAGAGCCCGGAGTGTATGGGTGACCGTGTTCTTGGCAAACGTCGCCATGAGGCGGTCGCGTTCCTTGCGGACATCCGCTTGCTTGATGCTGGTCACTGGTCGCTCGCCCAGTGTGGTCAGGAGCCGACGCAGCGAGGTCTGGGTCTCGCTCTTGTACCGAGCCAGGTCTTTGATGCGCGGACGGTTGTAGTTCTTGAGGAACTGGTCGCAGACCTCAGCGAGCGTCAGCTCCTTCACCTCCGGCTCGGGTTCAGGAATCCCGACCGCGCCGCGTGCCACCCGCGCTTCGATTTCGAGCAAGAACCGCTTGGCCAGAGCCTTCGTCGGTTGATGCGTCGCTCGCTGTTTCCTCTTCCCATCAACGTCGAGGTAACGCACGTACCAGCCGACGAACTCGCCTTTCCAGAACTTCTTGACTACATCGCCCATAGGCAATGGTTTGAGCAGAAACGTGCGGTACCAGCAACCTCAAAAGCTACTTCTCGTCGAGACATTTTAGGGCCCACTGGTCCAAATCTGGTCCAAGGAAGCCAATACGACCGGTGATGATGGGTTGGCCTGAGAATCAGTTTTTCGTCGGAAAAATTCTGACCAGTGTAGATGGCTCAGCACGGGTCAGCAGCTTTATCCCAGTCTTCAAAATTGGTGGGACCGGCGTAGAAACCGGTTCGGCGGGTTCGATTCCCGTACACTCCCGTGTTCGTCGCACTCTCGATGTGGCGAGGGAAGCTGCGTGATCGGCAGTACGTCCATCGCCTCATCATGCGGACAACAGGCGCGCTGGAACGCACATATTAGGCAGATCATATGCCTCTTATTGAGTCATCCCACGCGCTGGTCGGATGCTCACAGCGGTGCGACTTGCGCAGCGTGTCTCTGCACATGCGATTCTGCGCGCACACACGCAACTTTTCCACATGCTGCCGAAACTCCGTAGGGACAGCCCGAACAAGGAGTCGCCGTGGGATTTCAAAGCCAAGAGCGCGTCCAGCCCGCAACCAAGAGCCCGTTTCAAGCCAGTGCAGCGCCGGGTGCCGGAAAGGTCGGAGGCGGACGCTGGCTTCCTGATGCGTCGCCCGGTCTGTTTGGTGCGGCAGGAGGTCTCGGTGGTGGACTTCTGGCCACGGGCGCAGCCGCTGCACGACCCGCCGCGCAGACGGAAAAGCAGCTTGGTGGCGCGCTCAAGCAGGCCCACGGCGACAGCAAACACCTGGCGGGAGCCCTGGATGCAGCCGCGTCCGGCGCGTCGGTGGCAGAGCAAGCCCAAAAGATCGGCGGAGAGGTCAAGGTCAAGGCATCGTCGGCCCTGGCAGTCGCAGGACAGCTTGGCGCAGCGACGGCAGGAGCAGGAAAAGGCGCATCGACCCAGCCCGCCGCACAGCCCGCCGCAGAGTCCGGCGGCTACATGAGCCCCTTTGTCAGCATCGCGCTGTCGGGCATCACCAACGATCAGAGCCAGGCCGAAGGCATCTCACGGACGATCAACGGAGACGCGACGGCCCATGCCTACGCGGCGTATGGCGGCAACCGCAACAGCTATCAGCAGGATTTGTTGCAGACGCCGGGCACGCGGTCCATGCCAGGCATCCAGAGTCCGGGCGAAAAGAACGGCCCGATTGATCCACTTGGCGACGTCGCAGCAGTGACGCAGTATGCGGCAGCGGCGGATCTGGGCATCCGCCTAGAGACGAGCCGCGACGGTAGCCAACAAGTTCGCGTCAACTGGCAAGCGCTCGACCAGATGGAAGTCAGCGCCGACTTCGGCATGATCGGCGACAAAGTGCGCTACGACAGCCCGGCGCAGGTCGCACAAAACGGCTATCAGGCTGCGATGGCCGAGATCGCGTCTCGTCGCGGCGATCCAAATGATCGCAGCCAGTTCATCAGCCTCGTCGGTCACTCGGGCGGCGGACAGTCCAGCTTCTACACCGCGCTCAAGCTGGCCAGCGAAGGCTATCAAAACGTGTCGCTCGTCGGTGTGGACATGGCCATGACGCCCCATCAGCGACAAGTGCTCGAAGCGCTGGGCGTCAACGTCACCAACATCACCAGCCACGATCAAAACGGTCGAGGCAGCGAGGTCGGCGACGTCATCCGCACCGGCATGGGCGGCGGACAAAACTACTACGACCTGGATGTGACGCGACAGGCCAACAACGGGCTCCCGCTGGCCGGAGCGACGGCGCGACACAGTGCCACAAACGATGCCAACGTCGTCACGATGGTTCGCTATGCGCAGTATCTCGACGCAGTGGGACAGCACGGAAACTTTTCCGATCCCGCGCTGTATCAGCAGTTTCTGGCGGGCTCGAATCAGACGGGAAATCAGCTGCGCGATCCGAATGATCCGAGCCGAGTGAACACCGCCGATGCCAACCTGCTCAGCCAGTACACCGACAACCGAGGCCGTCCCGGTCCCGAGGGAAACAGCACCGCACCAGGCGGCAGCGCGTCGGCCATCGAAAACGGCGTCAACATGCTCGGTGGCAATCGCATTCCCAACGCCATCCGAGGAACCGGCCAGCAGATCGCCAACACCGTCGATCAAGCGGGTGACAGAGCGCAGGGCTGGCTCGGCAGCGCGTTTGGCCGCGTCGGCAACTTCTTCGGCGGACTGGCCAACAGCGGCATCGATCTCGTCGGCAGAGGCGTCCAAGGCGTCGGAAGCTTGATTGGCAACGGACTCGATCGCGCGGGCGACCTGGCCCAGGGCGCGTGGAATGGCGTCTCGGGCTTGGCCAGCTCCGTCGGGAACACCGCAAATCGAGCCCTGGATTTCGTCGGAAATGGCATAAGCTCTGTCGGAAACGCCGTCGGTGGTGGACTCGATCGCGCCGGTGACACCGCTCAGTCGTGGCTCGGACACATTCCGCTGGTCGGCGGCCTGCTCGGCAGCGCCGTCAATCGCGGCATGGATTTCATCGGAAGTGGTGTCAGCGGAGCCGCAAACCTTGTCGGTGGCGGACTGGATCACGTCGGTGATGTCGCGCAAGGTGCCGGCAACCTCGTCGCCAGCGGAGCCCGCACCATCGGACAAGCGCAGAATCAAGGACTCGACTTCCTCGGTCGCGGCATCCAGCAAACGGGCAACACCATCGGCAACGGAATCGATCGCTTCGGAGACAAGGCCGCCAGCACGATCCAAGGCGGCTTCGGCTACGTCGGCAACGCACTCGGAGGACTGGCCAATCGCGGCATCGATGCTGTCGGTCAGGGCATCGGAAGCGCCTTCAACTGGGCCGGAGATCGCGCCGGAGACATGGTCAACGGAACAGTCTCTCTGCTGCAAGGTGTTGGCGTCGACACCAGCAACATCGCGGGCCTGTCGAACTTCCACGGAAACGATCCCAATCGAACCCGTCAGTGGCAGCAGCTGGTCAACCAGACCGGATCCTTCGATGTCGTTCCCAATCCGCAGCACACCGAGCCCGATCCACACAGCGGTCCGTTCATGGGCGCGTACTGATGGTCACTCGCAGCGGAACCGAATAAAATACTGTGGGCCCAGCCAACGCTCGCTGCATCCCGACTTCCACAGCAGGCGCGGCGCGGCCATTCCCACGGTGAGGTATCCGTTGCAAAAAGTCACCCAAGTAGGCGCTTGCTCCGTCGAGCACACAGATGACTTCATCATCGTCCACTGGGTCGGACTCCCCAGCTTGAGCGAGCTACAAGACGTCTACTCTGTCCTTGGCGAGTCTCTTCAGGAAACCGGCATCCAGCGAGTCCTGTTTGACTTGACCCGCGCAGACGCAACGCCGCCAGGTGCTGATCTGCGACGCTATGCATCCCAGTGGTGGCAGCGCAACGTGGACAAGGCCATGCTCGCGTCGTTTGGGATGACCTGGGTGGTGCGCGTGGTCATGGAGCTGGTTGCCCGCACCGTTCATCTGTTCGGACACTCCTTTGTGTCCAAGAACTTTGCCACCGAAGCAGAGGCCCGCGCTTGGCTGCTTCAGCAGACCTTGTCGCCAGCGCCCCGTCGCTGAATCCACACCAGGAAGACGCAACTTCTTATAAAAGAAGTACTTGATACTCCTCTTATAAAAGAAGTACTTGATACTCCTCTTATGAAAGAGGCATTTGATACTCCTCTTATTTCACCACCACTTGTGAAAGTGATGAACGGGACCGATGCCGTGTCCGACCGACAGTCGATCCGCTTGTGCCAGCGCAGCACCAAGCCAAGTCTTGGCCACCGAGATCGTCTCTGTCCAGCTTTCACACTGAGGACGCAGTGCCGCCAGCGCCGCCGATAGGGAGCAGCCCGTTCCATGCGTGTTCTTGGTGGGAATGCGCGGACTCGAAAAGCGAAGATCCTCAGCGCGCGTGATCAGCCAGTCCGGGCACTCTGCCGCATCCAGGTGTCCCCCTTTCATCAGGACCGCACGCGCACCTCGCGCAAGCAGCGCCCTGCCCTGCTCTTTCATGTCCTGTTCCGATCGCGCCAGCGAAGTCTGAAGCAGCGCCGCCGCTTCGGGAAGGTTCGGCGTCACAATGTCCACGAGCGGCATCAGCTCTCTCAGCAGCGCATCCACCGCAGCATCCGACAGCAGCCGATGTCCCCCTTTGGCCACCATCACCGGATCAAGCACCACCACCGCAGGCTTGCGCGCCGCCAGTACCGACGCCACCGCACGAGTTCTCTCTTCATCACCGAGCATTCCGATCTTCACCGCATCCACCGCGATGTCATCAAACAGCGCATCACACTGCGCGATCACAAACGAAGCAGGAATCGCATAGGCCGCCGCAACACCTTGCGTGCTCTGCGCAGTCAGCGCGGTGATCACGCTCATTCCGTACGCACCGAGTGCGCCAAACGTCTTGAGGTCTGCTTGGATTCCGGCTCCGCCACTTGGATCAGAGCCCGCGATGGTCAGTACCTTGGGAATCATCACACACCTTCTTCCCATTCTCGACGAAGCTGCGCGGCACAATAAGAGGCATCCTGTGTGCCACATATTGCAGAGATCACAGCCACTCCTTGCGCGCCCGCAGCACGAATCGGAGCCACGCGACCCAGACCGATTCCGCCGATCGCCACGCACGGAATCGTCGATGTCTTCAGCGCTTGTGTGAACGCAACCAGACCCAGCGCAGCACTGGCATCTGGCTTACTTCCCGTCGGAAAAACCGGTCCAAGACCTGCATAGTCCACCAGATCCAGCGGCACGCGCGCATGCTCTTCAATGCAGGTGGTCGAAAGTCCCAAGATCTTGTGCGGACCCAACAGCGCGCGCGCAGCGGCGACCGGCAAGTCATCTTGTCCAACGTGTACACCGTCGGCATCGATCGCCAGCGCGACATCCACATGATCATTTACGATGAGCGGAATCGCATGCGGAGCCAGCAGTGCACAGAGCGCGTGTCCCACATCCACAAGCTGTCTCTTCTTCCAGTGCGGAGCGCGCAGCTGCACCGCTGTGACGCCTCCTTGGATCGCTTGCGCCGTCGTGGACAGCATTCCTTTTGCGCCACCGCACAGATCAGGATCCAAGACCAGATACAGCGTCAGTGCGGAAGGACGGAAGCGCGTCTTCATGGGCCACGCAAGCGGACCGGATCGATGACAGCCAGTGCATCGAGAAAGCTTGGCTTAAAGCTTCCCGGTCCGTGACTCTGCTTCACCGCTTGTTCACCACACAGCGCCATCACTGCACACGCCGCCGCCACCGCAGACAGACGCGCCGATCGATCTTGGACTCCGGCCACAAATGCAGCCGTCACAGCCGACAGCGCACAGCCCGTTCCCACCACTTTGGTCATCAGCGGATGTCCGAACGGAATCGCAATCGTCTCTGCACCATCTGTGACGTAATCCACTGCGCCGGTCACTGCCACGATCGCACCGGTCTGCTTCGCCAGCGACTCTGCCGCCTGAACCGCACTCTGTGAGCTGGCGGTGCTGTCTACGCCGCGACCCCCTTGCGAAAGACCGGCGAGCGCCAAGATCTCGGAAGCATTTCCGCGAATCACCGCAGGATGTTTGGTGAGCAGCTGCTCGGCTGCTTCCGTTCGATAGCGAAGGACTCCCACCGCCACTGGATCCAGCACCCACGGAGTCCCCGCAGCCACTGCCGCATCGACGGCACACACCATCGCAGCATAGCGCGCAGGATACAGCGTTCCGATGTTCACAAGGACTGCCGATGCAATCGAGGCAAACGCTGCGGCTTCCTCTTCCGCAACAATCATCGCAGGTGCAGCCCCAATCGCGAGCAGGACATTGGCCGTAAACTCCTGCACCACTTCGTTGGTCAGAACGTGAACCAGCGGTGCAGCCTGTCGCATCCGCGAAAGCTCAGCACCAACTTGATCCAAGCGAACATGCGTCGTCATGCGATCACTCCTTTGACGGTTCGATGGGAATCATATCCAGACTTTCTGTGATTCCTACCTGGGTCCTTCCGCTTCCAAACGTACATCGCACATCTACAGAGACCAATGTACTTCCATCCAAGTCGGTGTGTTCGTCTGCGCAATCTCCGTCGGAAAATACGATACACCGGACCCACTGGTCATCAAACCACTCAGCCATTCGATCAGATCTTTCGGTATTCCTTCCTGACTGTGTCCGACAGATAATCCAGCAAAATGGATCGTACGTTTCACACCACCGTACAGAACGTCCCCATCGACATGGATCTACAAGAGGGAACGTTCAGCTTCTTCGGTCTTCCTTCGGCGATGTTCTGGCTCAATCCGTCGCTGTATCGGATGCTTGCACCGCTTGTTCAGGAAACAGGACGCGAGCTTGCACGGCTGCTCATCGCGCATGAGTCGAGCCAAGGAACCAAAGAAGACTACACGTTCATGGTCGAAAAGCTGGGACCGACCTTCGAGCAAGGGTTCCTCGCGTGGGGACGTGCCGTCGGTGTCGCTGGCTGGGGATGCTTCGAGCTACCGATCTTTAACAAAGCAGAAGGCCGCGCGCTGGTTCGCGTCCGCAATGCGTGGGAGCTGCGCTCACAGTCGAAGATGGACTTTCGCTGGGGCTGTCCGTTTCTCAAAGGAAAGCTCATCGGAATCTTCTGTCACGCGCTGGGACAGAGCTGCTGGGCCGAAGAGCAAATCACCAGTGAAGACGACCACATCGTCGAGTTTTCGATCCATCCGTCCGATGCCACGATTGAAGGAGAGATCGCGCGACTTCGCCGGAGCGCAGAAGAGCAGAAGCAAGCCGATCTGTTGCTCCTGGAAAAACAGCTGTTCGAAAAGCAGCGCACGATCTTGCAGCTCGCCTTGCCGGTGGTGCGATTGTGGGACGGAATTCTGCTGCTTCCCTTGATCGGAGAGATCGACACCCATCGCGCAGCGCTGCTGATGGACAACGCGCTGTCCGCGATCACCAAGAATGCAGCGCGGGTGGTGATCATCGACATCACGGGCGTTCCGCTGGTGGACTCACACGTAGCCAACTCGCTTGTAAAAACGGTGCAAGCGGCCAAGCTGCTGGGAGTGGACTGCATGCTGGTAGGCATCTCTGCGGAAGTGGCGCGCAGCCTGGTTCTGCTTGGGATCGATCTCAGCTTTGTTCAAACGTTTTCGACGCTGGAAGCCAGTCTGACCGAAGCACTGGCCAAGCAAGACTACGAGATCGTTGCACGCACACACACCCAGCCCAGCACGCATCGTCCCCTTCCCAAAAAACGCTAAGCACCACACCCCGCACAGCGCACTCCTACGCCGCGTTCCTCGCGCACAGGAACTTGTTGCAAGTCGCGTTGCAATCTGGATGATGAAACGCTGCTCGCATTTATTTTTTGCCTAGGGAGGAGCTGTTCGGGACATGCCTTCTCAGACGCTGCCACGCACTCCGTCCGAGTCTATTTCTTGGCTGCATGAACAGACCTTGGTGATGGTCGGAAAGCTGACGTTACGAGAGAAAGTGATTCCGTCCTGCTATTCCCTCATGCGCGGCACACTGTGCGGACATGCGATCACACTTCATACGCATCGCTTTACCGGAAGTGTAGTTCGCTGCTTGACCTTGGCCTCTGTTCGCAAACAGAAGACAAGCGAGATGTGTGGTCTTGCGCTGATCGGACTGCCGACCGCTTCGTCGCTGCTGCCGATTGTCAAGATGGAGCTACGGCTTGCATCGGACGCGCTCTCATGGGTCTCGATCGATCTGTTTCCGACCGATCCGTCTCTCTTCGCATCGCACGCGACACCGATTCTTGCGTCTCTGCGCGATCGGGTGAGTCCGCATGGCACCGCGCATCCGCGTCCGACACAGCGTGTGGATACGCTGTCTCCGCTCGCACTCCTTTGCCAAGCCAGCGTCGGACAAGAAGCTGCGCTTACCCAAGCGATCGGTGTCTTCCTTCAGCAAGTGACCACTCTGTTCGATCGTTCCCACAATGAAGATACGAGCAGTGAGCGAACCCAGCGTGCCTGGCAAGCGCAGCGCGACTGGCTACGTGGAGAACAGATCAACCGAAGAGAGTCCCGCGCGATGTCTACTGTCTTCGGAGAGCCCGCCGCCGAGCGCTATCTGCAAGACTTTCTGTTCAACGTTCCGTAGCTTCCGTCCCGCAAGGAATGGCTTCCCACAGCGCGTGTGCAGCTCGCGCTATCCGACGGAAGGAAGTGATCTGCGCAGCGTCTTTCCTGCTGGATTGCGCGGCACCTTGTCTGTACACAGCACGCTGCGCGGTACCTTGTAGTCCGGTAGGTTGCTGCGACACAGCGCGGTCAGCTCCTCTGCGGAAACGGACTGCCCTTCACGCAGCACAACGTACGCAATCACAACCTGTCCGCGCAGTCGATCGGCACGACCGGACACCGCGACATCCGCCACCGCAGGATGCTGTGCCAGCACAGACTCTACTTCGCTTGGATACACGTTGTAGCCACTTGTGATGATCAGATCATCTTTGCGATCGACGATGGAATAGCAGCCGTCTTCGCCCTGTCTGGCCAGATCTCCGGTATAGAGCCAGCCGTCGCGCAGCACGCTGTCTGTCAGCACCGGATTCCCTACGTAGCCACGCATCACGACATCACCGCAAAGCGCCAGCTCTCCCACTTCACCGGCTGCAACCTGTCGCGCAGGATCACTGGGATCACACAGCTTCACCGTCACCGCAGACAAAGGACGCCCGACCGATCCAACCGGAGATCCTTGCGGAAACGCCGAACAGAGTGCGGCACCAGCCACTTCTGACAGTCCGTACGCTTCATAGATGGGCCGTCCGGTGCGTTCCCGAAAGCGCGCAGCCACCCAGTCAGGAAGCGCTGCGCCCCCGCTCGATGCAACCTGGATGCAGGACAGCAGCTCGGGAGTCGCTGCCGGATGCGAAAGCAGAGCCGCCCACAGCGTCGGTACCGCTGGAAAGGAAAGCGGTCGCTCTGTTTCGATCAGCTTCACAATCGGCATCAGATCGAGCGCATCAAAGCGCGGCACCAAGATCATCCGATACCCTTTGGCCAGCGTCAGGTGCAGTCCGATCGTCATTCCGAACACATGGAAGAACGGAATCACACACAGCACACCAGCATTCGGGGTCTCAGGCTCGTTCATCCACTGCGCGCTCTGCTGAACGCTCGCCAAGAGATTGCGATGACTCAGCATCACGCACTTGGGAGCCCCGGTCGATCCGCTCGTACACTGAATCACCGCCAGATCATCACAGCGAGCCGCGCGCGTCATCCCCGCGTGGGCTGGAGGCAGCATCAGCGTCGTCAGATCGATCGGGGAAGGAACCTGCGCAGGAACCGGAAGCTGTTTTTCCAGACCTTGTACCGATGAGATAATGAGGCATTTTACAGGACTCTTATCGAGCACTCTGTATAGCCCTGGCAGGAACACATCCAGCGCGATCAGCACCTTCGCTTCCGACTGTCGCAGAATCGACACAAGCTCAGCGCCTTGACTGGATGGACTGACGTTGACCACCACCGCACCAAGCTGGAGCAGCGCATAACAAGACATCACATACGCTGGCGTATTCGGGAGCATCAGCGCGACCCGATCACCGCTGCGGATTCCTTGCTCGAACAGTCCTTGCGCCAGGCTCTGGACCTTGCGAAGGAGCCCACCATACGGAATCTGCACCGCGCCAATCGTGATCGCCGTGGACTGTGGACGCCGCGCCGCACTTCGCTCCAGCAGAATCGGAACCGAGTCTTCATCCGTGTACTGATACGCAGCGCTCATGATCGCCGGACTCCTTTAGGTGACGATTCCGTTTGTCGCGTGTCCGTTAGCGCGAGTGACGCAAAAAATAATCCAGCAGCGTCGGTGTCGCAGCCAGATCTTTGTTCCCATCAGAGCCCGGCCAGGTGTGCTGTCCCTTGTCGATCGTACACAGCGTCACTTCCGATCCTTCCGCGCAGGTCTTATAGGAATCACACGTCGCACTTCCCATCTGAAACACCTGCTGCGGCATTCCCATACAGCCATCACGCTGCGCCCACTGCGCAATCACATCTTTTACTTTGGGAAACCCACCGCTGCCACCACCGTCGTAGCCGACCACCGGATCAGCGTTTCCGTGAATGTGATAGATCGACACCGCGCGATCGGGCTTGCAGGTCGGAAACATCAGCGTGCCGGACACCGGACCCACCGCAGAGATCACACCGGACAGCTCACACGCGAGCCGATGGGAAAACATTCCGCCGTTTGAAAATCCCATCGCATAAATGCGCTTTTCATCGACGCACAGCTCTTTCTTGGTGGCGTCGATCATGTCGCGCACAAACGCCACATCATCGATCTTAAAGAGCTGCGGCTCTCCGCAGCAGTTGCCCGCATTCCAGCCCGCGACAACCCCAAGTCCCTGCGGAGCAATCGCGATCATGTTCCGCTTGTCCGCTTCACTCTCTAAGTTGATTCCTTTGAGAAACGCTGGCGCTTTGTCCGACAGTCCATGAAACGCAAACACCAGCGACGTGGGCTTGCGGGGATCGTAGCCGGTCGGAATGTGCAGCAGATAGGTTCGCTCTTTCCCTCCCGACGTAAGCTTTTTGGTCACGGTGCCCGCAGTCATCGCGGACTTTCCGGTACAGCCCACAGCCATCGCCAGATCGGGACTCGCTGCATCCATCACAGAAGCCTGATCGGGCGTCTCTGTGCTGGCATCGATCATCGGATCGGATTCCATCACCGGAGCGTCCGAGCCCGCTGGACCGCAGCCTCCGACAAGGCCGGTCATCCACAGCGCGACACCGACGGAACAGCCAACACCAAGCAACCAGAAACGAGCTACACGCCGCTGACTTTTCTCGCTCATCATGGCGCGATTATAAAAATCGCACCGCAAAGCAACAGCGTTACTTTGTCCGCGCGCTGATTTACGGCTTTCGCTCGCTCGATCGTCTCCGCAGGATCTGCTGTCCGCCGCTCCATTCCAAAAGAAGCTGGCCCAAAGGAAGCAGCGTACCGCGATAGGAATCCAGCCTGCGTCCGCCGTTTTCGCACGGACTCGGCTCGCTCTTGTAGTCCACTTCGTTTAGGAAGAGCTGTTCGCCAGTCCGTCGTCCACGCAGCGTGTAGCGCGTCTGCGATCGCATCACCTGCGATCCGGTACACGGAAACACACCGCGCAGCCTGCGACGCTCGACCACCCGATCAAAGTAGCCCGCGAGCTTGCCGTCCAGATCGACCAGATGCCACTCTTCCTTTTCGCTGTGAAGATCGCCTTCTCCGTCGGTGGAAACCTTCGCTTCCGTCTGCCAGTCCCAGACTCCGCCGAGGTTCCGCTCCGCATCGGTGAGCACTTCGCGCCCGCCCCCTTCCATCGGAGTCAGAGGAGACACCACCCGCTCCGATGTTCGATAAACAAGCTGCTCCGAACCACCTGGAAACTGAAGCAGCAAGCGATCCCCTTGCAGCAGTCCTTGATAGCTCCGCAGCGGCGGAATCGTATCGTCACACGGACTCTGCTCCTTTTCCACAGACAGCTCTCGCAGATCGATCTGATCGCCGATGCGCTGACCGTCCACTTGCACGCGCGATGTCACCACAAAGCCGAGCATTCCGTTGCAGCGATACGGCTTCTGATCGCGCGATAGCATCGTCACTTGTCGCAGATAGTGACCGCTTAGCTTCCGTCCTTTTTGGGACAGCTGCCACTCCTCTTGCTCGATGCGCAGATCGCCTTGCTGCGACTCGCTCTTGTGCAGCCAGTCCCACGTACCTGACACAGAAGCCAGGCTGATTCCTTGTGTTGTGGACGCTGACTTCGCGGAAGCAGCGGGTTCACGATCTGCAATATGAGGCATTTGATCTGCCTCTTTTTGTGTCAAAGAATCCGACGGAGCCACCTGTCCGTGACAGCCCAAAAGGAGCGAAAGCGGCAGCGGAAGCAGACAGCACGCAGCCCACAGGAATCGGCGAAAGCAAGGCATCGGTTGCGTTACGGCAGGATCGCCGTGATGGTGCGTCGAACCAGCGCGCGCGTCTCAGGAAGCAGCGGCCTGGACAGCGCCCGTCGAGCCAGCAGCAGAAACAGTCCCCCGAGCAGCAGATCCACACCCGCCATGATGAGCAGCGCCAGACCGAGCGACAGACCCCGCGCAAGACAGAACCAGATTCCCACCCCTTGCAGAAGCAGGATCAGCATCGACAGACAGCTCAGTCCGATAAACAGAGACAGAAGACCGGACAGCAGCCGTCCTTGCTCACGGGAAAGCTCCTGCTTGGCGACTTCGGTGTGAACGGAAAACAGTCCCAGCACAATCCGCACAAGGCGCGATCCCGAACCACGCGGCGCACGATAGTCGTCGTCCTCACGCAGCAAGCGATCGGTCACGTCGTGCAGATCGTGAGACAGGTTATTTTCCACGCTGAAAGTTCCAGCCGGTAAAGACCACGCCGATGATGAAGCCGAGCCCGATGCTCACGAGCAGCGAAAACAGCAGGTTGTCTTTGACCTTGGTGCGGGTGTCGGTAAACACGCCGTTGCGAATCTCTCGCATGATCTGTGCGGTGCGCTCTTCCAGCTCTTGCAGCAGGAGATCGGCGGTCTGGGGAAGCGGAGCACCGGCGGTGTGACTGCGACGACCAGCCGTCGAAGGAGCCCGCCGACGCGGCGGATCCATCACAACGTGCCACAGCTCGTCCAGCTGTCGCCGAACCAGCGTCTTGGTGTGCGCGGTGTGCTCGGCAATCAGCGCAATCACTTTGTCCAGATCCCCGCTCGTTTTTGACAGCGCACCTGGATCCAGCTCGCTCCACTCTGCGGTGATTGCGGGCAGCAGCTTTTCAAACGACTCCGCAAAGGTCGCAGTCGACAGCTCGCGCACCGAAGTCTCTTCAGCCATCACAGCCTCCACTCCTACTCGTTCATCATGCCAGACTCGGCGTGCGAGAGGGACACTGCCTTACTGCGGCTTTTGCGAAACGGGCCGCAGCGGAATGCAGCCGACTCCGACCGCTTCCAGCTGGCTTCCTTCGGACTCTGCGACGACACCACCGACGGCAAGTGCGCGTGGCTTGTCCTTGCTCTTTTCGCCGCGTGAAAACGAGTGCTCGGGACCCGGAAACTCACCGCCGCGCACTTCGCCGATGTAGCTGTCGATGGCCGTGCGCACGCGAACCGCGAAGTTTTCGTAGCGCTTCACAAAGCGAGGCCGAAACTCTTCATTCATCCCGAGCAGATCGTAGAGGACCAGCACTTGACCGTCGCACTCGGGACCGGCGCCAATCCCGATGGTGGGAATCGACAAAGACTCGGTGATCTCGGCGCCCAGCTCTTGCGGAATGCCTTCGAGCACCAGCGAAAAGCAGCCCGCTTCCGCCAGCGCCAGGGCGTCGGCTTTCAGGCGCTGCGCCGCCGCATCTTCGCGACCTTGGACTTTGAAGCCACCAAGCGCATGCAGCGACTGCGGCGTGAGTCCAATGTGTCCCATCACCGGAATTCCGACGCGAACCAAGCGACTGACCAGCTCGGCATACTCGGCGCCACCTTCGAGCTTGACCGCTTCGGCCTGACCTTCTTTGAGCAGCAGCCCGGCATTGCGCATCGCTTCGTCGAGCCCCGACTGATACGACATAAACGGCAAGTCACCGACGATCATCGCTCGGCCCGTCGCGGCTTCAACCCCGCGCGCCACCGCCTGACAGTGATAGATCATGTGATCCATCGTCACAGGCAGCGTGTTTTTCTGGCCTTGAATGACCATTCCCAGCGAATCACCGACGAGCAGCACATCGGTACCCGCTTGGTCGCACAGCCGCGCAAAGCTGTAATCGTAGGCAGTGAGCATGGCAATGCGTTCGCCTTGCTCCTTCATCTTGCGCAGATCGAGGTGAGTGACTTTGCTCCGACGAGCGGTGTGAACAGACATGAACCGGACTCCTTGCCGTCTCGGTCCTGCCAGAGGATCCAAGCGGCGTGCTAGGGCCAATGATGAGCGGACCCCTTGATCGATTCCACACCTTGCCGGGGCGGAGCAAGGGGGAACCCGCGAAAATGACGAATCTTCTGTGCTACGAAGCGCGCTATGTCGATTGTCACCTCGCTTCGAGACCAAGAAACCCCGTTTCAGATAGGCCACGATGTGCTCGATCTGGCAGCCATGCGCGACATCTGTCGAAGTGGCCGCAAGGTCGTGCTGTCGGAAGCCGCCAAGCAGCGCATTACACGCTCTCGTGCCGTCGTCGATGAGCTGGTCAGCGGCGGCGACGCAGCCCCGAGCGCGTACGGCATCAACACCGGCTTTGGCTTTTTGGCCGACGTGCGCATCTCCGCCAAGCAGATCGTCGAGCTGCAGTACAACTTGGTGCGTTCCCACGCGGCTGGCGTCGGACCGCTGCTGCCGATTCCGGTGGTGCGCGGGATGCTGCTGCTGCGCGCCTGTACCTTGTCGCTCGGGCACAGTGGTGTGCGGCTGCTCGTCGCAGAGCGCCTGTGTGAGCTGCTCAACCGGCAGATTCATCCCTGTGTGCCCAGTCGCGGCTCCGTCGGTGCATCGGGAGACTTGGCCCCGCTCGCGCACCTGACCCTTGGTGTGATCGGGGAAGGCGAAGTCCAGGTCGGGCTCGGCGATCGGGCACAGCGCAAGACCGCCGCACAAGCGCACGACGACGAAGGCATCACTCCGATTGTGCTCGCCGCCAAAGAAGGACTGGCGCTCATCAACGGGACGCAGTGCATGACCTCGATTGGCATGCTGGCGATTGCCGACGCGCTGGAGCTTTGCACGCTGGCCGACATCATCGGTGCGATGTCGCTGGAAGCGCTGCTCGGGACGCCGCGTGCGTTTGATCCGCGCATTCACGCGGCCCGTCCGCAGCCGGGTCAGTCGCTGTCCGCCGAAAACCTGCGAAAGCTGCTCACCGACAGTCCGATCGTCGCGTCGCATCGCAACTGTGGAAAAGTCCAAGATCCGTACTCACTGCGCTGCATGCCGCAGGTTCATGGCGCGTCCCGCGACGGAATTGGCTATGCGCACAGCGTGCTGCTCAGCGAGACACGCAGCGCGACCGACAACCCGCTCATCTTCGTCGAGCCCACGACGAACGAAAGCGAGCCGCTGCGCTACGACATCGTGAGCGGTGGCAACTTTCACGGTCAGCCGGTGGCGCTCGCGCTCGACTTTGCCGGGATTGCGACCGCCGAGCTGGCCAACATCTCCGAGCGTCGCATCGAGCAGCTCGTCAACCCACACTTGTCGTCGGGACTGCCCGCCTTTTTGATCCGCGAAAGTGGGCTCAACTCCGGCTACATGATCGGGCAAGTGACGGCGGCAGCGCTCGTGTCGGAAAACAAGATCTTGGCGCATCCCGCGTCGGTCGATTCGATTCCGTCGTCGGCGGGTCGAGAAGATCACGTCTCGATGGGCGTTCACGCGGCGGACAAGCTCCAGCGCATCGTCGAAAACGTCCGTACCGTGCTGGCGATTGAGCTGTGCTGTGCGACGCAAGGCATCTCGCTGCGTGCGCCGCTTCTGCCTGCGGACGCGCTGTCGTCGGTGTTTCGACTGGTCCGTTCCAAGGTGCCCGAGCTGATTCACGATCGTCCGCTTCACGTCGAGATCGAGGCCGTTCGCACGCTCTGTGAAAACGGATCGATCTTGGCTGCAGCCCGTCAGCACCTGCCGCTGCACTAGCTCGCTTGCTCCGAGCGCTCGCCGAAAAATTTGAGATCGCCGTCGTCTCCCGCAAGGATCGAGACAATGTACGCAACACATGTCGCGACCTCGGTACGACGAGCCCGTCCGTCGTGGCAGATCACCGTCTGGACCTTGCGAATCGCGGCGGCACTGTCCGTCGCTGCGTTCGTCGGATATGTGCCGTATCGGCTCTATGTTCGCATCGGTCTTCAGCAGCACGTTCAGCTCCGTCGCGAGCTGGGTTCGCTGATGGAAAGCAACGACAAGCTCCGTCGGGAAAACAACGAGCTTCGGCTTCAGCTGCTGCGCGTACAAGAAGACGACACCGAGATTGAGCGCGTCGCGCGTGACGAGCTGGGTCTGATCCACAGCGACGAGCTGCTGTTTAAGGTGGAGTAAATGCTCGGCGAAAGGTGGCTGCACGACATCGCACGCATCGTCACACGTCGCATCAAGTGGTGGGCGCTGTGGGGACTTATCGGCACGATGCTGCTGCTTTTGGCGGACGGACGATTTCGCACGCTGGGCACCGGCTCGCTCGGGCTGCTGGCCGGCGTCTGCTTTGTCGCGCTGTGTGGGCTGCTCACACATCGGATGTGGCCTGGTCGCATCAAGCTGTCGCTGTCCGAGCTTCCCGATGCGCAGCTTGCGACGGGAGCCGCGCAGCTTGTGCTCGGTTACGCGCTGGCGCAGTGGCTTTCAGGACTGTGGGGCGAAGCGGCGGTGATTCGCTATGCGCTCGTCGCTGCGGTGCTGGGATTTCATCGCGGACTGCGGCTGCTCGGGCTGTCGGTGCTGGCGCTCTTGTGTGAAGGTCTGTTTCGCTACGCGACGGGACAACACACGCCAAGTGAGCTGTTTGGCTCGCTGGTGCTGCTCGGTCTGTTTATGGGCCTGCGAGAAGCGGTGTTTCGCGGCGAGCTGCTCCGTCAGCAGATCGAGCACAAGCGTCGCGTCGCTGATGCGATCGATGATCTGAGCCGACAAGCCGAGCTGTTTCGCTTAAACCTGACGGAAACTTCGCTGGTGGCGACGACGACTGAGTGGACCGAGCACGGCAGCCGCAAGACCGCCGAGCACATCGATCGCAGCGACGCAGAGCGACTGATCCTGCGCAGCGCGGTGGTGATGGTTCGTCAGAACCTCGACGCGCTGGTGGGACTGCTGCGGCAAGCGCTCGGGCTGACAACCTGCGCGGTGCTGTGGCAAAACAGCGACGATAGCATGCTGGAAGTGGTGGCTGCTTCGACGGACAGTCCGCTGATGCTGCTGCGTCAGGTTCCGTCGAGCGCCGGTCTGCTTGGCACGGTGAAAAAGACGCGATCGCTGCTGTCGCTGACGGCGCCCAAGCTTGCGCAGCTTGCGTATTACGATCGTCCCGATTCCGTCGCAGAAGGTGAAGGCATTCGCTGTGCTGCGGCGCTGGTGTTGCCGCTGTTTGAAGAAGGCGCGCTGTGCGGAGCGCTGTGTGTCGATCGCATTGCTCGCGACGGAGCACCGAGTCATCCGTTTGCTCATCACGACGAAGAAGCGCTGCGAGCGGCGGTGCCGATCATCTTGCGCAGCATTCAGTCAGAGCGCGTGTTTCGTTCCGTCGAGCAAGGTCGCGATGCCAGCCAGAGCCTGGCCTATGCGTCGGGACTTCTATCGGCGGCGCTGCGACCCGAAGAAGTGGCCGAGTCTGCCTTGTCTGCCGTCGCCAAGCTGTGTCCGTTCGACTTTGCAGCCCTGACCGAATACGACGACAAGCAGCGTCAGCATCAGGTTCTGTCGGTCAGCGGCGATGCTTCACTCGGTGGACCGCTCAAGGCGCTGCGCTTTGCCGACAACGAAGGCTTGTGCTCGCTGGTGATTCGTCATCAGCAGGTTCTTCCCGTCGGTGGAATCCTGCGCGATCACGGCTCGGATACCCAAGTTTTCGACGAACACACACGGCTGCGAGGCTATGCCTGGCTGATGGTGCTGCCGCTGCTGCTTCACAACAAGCCGCGCGGCACGCTGGTCGTCGCGGGCAGAGGTGATCCTTCCGTCCCCGAGCGTCAGTCGCTGCTGAAGGTGCTGGTCAACCAGATCGCAGTCTCGCTCGACAACGCACGGATGTATCAAGCGGTCGAAGCACTGGCCACCACCGACGGACTGACTGGGCTTTATAACCGACGCACGTTCCAGCAGCGGATCGACGAGATGCGAGAGCGCGCCCATCGTCAGGGACGCACGCTGTCGCTCATCTTGTGTGACATCGACCACTTCAAGAAGATCAACGACACGCGCGGTCACTTGGTCGGCGACGAAGTGCTGCGGCAGATTGGACGGCTGCTCGGCGATACGGTGCGCAAGGTCGATGTCGCGGCGCGTTATGGCGGGGAAGAGTTTGCGATCTTGCTCGAAGCGACAGAGCTGGAAGGCGCGCAGCTCTTGGCCGAGCGAATCCGTCAAGAAGCCGAGCGAATGCCGCTGTCGTCGGAAAAAGGTCCATTTCACTGCACGCTGTCGCTCGGGCTGGCGACGTTTCCCGGCGATGGTCGTAGCACCACCGAGCTGATCGCGCATGCCGACGCCGCGCTCTATGCCGCCAAGCACCAAGGTCGAAACCGTGTGGTCTGCTATCGCAACCTGACCGATGGATCTGCTCGTCCTGCCGCCTGATGACCGTGTGGGCTGCCGTTACGTCAGCATTGGCTCACTCGGAAATGTCCCAGTGCTTGCGCACGCTTGCCCAACTGGTCGGGTCATCATCGTCAATACGCGACGGAGATCGCCACGCTGAAGTGAGTGTGTGCTGATAGAATCGTGCGCATGCCTGCGCCGCAGCTTCACTTAACTTTCGGCGATCTTGTTCAGCACAATCCGCTCGTTCCGCCCGCGATGCGACGAGCGTGTGCCGCCGAGCCGGTTTACGCGCGTCTCGGTTCGATCTTTCACGATCTGCCCTATTACTACGCACCGATGGTGTTCGAGGCGGTTCGCTACGGACTCGGTGCGCAAGCGCTCGATGAGCCGTGGGGTTATCGTCTGCACTCGGTGCATCCCGATCGCTTGGTGGCGTCGTACATTCGCGCGGCACGTACCGTCGCGGGTCTGACGGAACAAGAGCGACTGGCGCTCATCGGCGGACTGCTTTCGCACTGTGCGATCGATCTGTCGATGCATCCGCTCGTGAACTACTGCGCGCGTCGCGATGTGCTGCGTCACGGCGGTCACGAAAGCACGCATCACCGTCTGACGGAAAAGTATCACGCGCTGTTTATCCACTTGTGGCGACTCGGCGACGATCAGATCGGAACGCCCGCGTTTGCCGAGCGCTGCCGCATCACCAAGCGAGGCACGTCGCTGTCGCTCAAGATCGAGCAGCCGATCCTCGATCTGATGAGCAGTGCGTTCCGAGAAGCGTACGGCTCGGCTCCGTCGGAAGTGCAGTTTAGCAAGTGGGTGCGCAACTTCCGTCAGTTTGGCCTGCTTTTGTCGACGCCGTGGGTGGCCAAGCACAGCCAAAAGACGCGAACCGACGCGCTGCGCGAGCGCTACTTTGTGAACACCGAGTTTGACACCCGGGAGTTCTACGCAGCGGCGGAGCGACGACTCGGCAAGCTGACGACACTGTCGTACGAGTACTTCGTGAGCGGCGACTTTTCCAAGAGCGCGCAGGCGTCGTACCTGTCGCAGGTTGGCATCGATGATCTGGCCGAGCCGACGCCGGTCGATCTGCCAAACATTCCGTATCTACCGCCGGTCCGAGGCAAGGTTACGCAGCCCAAGCAGCCGAAGCCGCCTCGGATTCGCCTGCCGCAGATGGGTCTTCGCCGCAAGAAGTCGACTGTCGTCACCGCACCGATGTGACGATGTGAGCCGCTGTCGGCTCGCCAGAGGTCGCAGGGGCCAGGCTCGGTCGATCTCATTCAAACGTCGAAAAACATTAAGCTAACAAACGATTTTTTCTAAGCGATACGTGGTAACATGTTTGCCGTGCTATCGCGTACGTTCACGCTCGGGCGTTACACCTGTGTCGAGCGACTCGGATCAAGCCCAGTCGGAGAGGTGTGGCGAGCCAAGCGCTTTGGCCTGGCCGGACTAGACCGTCAGTATCTAGTCTATCGGATCGGCGCGTCGCTGCTCGCGCAGGACCCGACGGCAAACTTGCGACTTCAGGCCGCGCTGCGCAGCGTCTCTGAAATTCAGCACGCGAACCTGCTTCACCTGGAAGAGTTCGGCAGCCAAGGCACTGACTTCTTCGTCGCCTACGAGTTTGTGGGCTTCGCAGATCTCGGCAAGCTCAAGGCGGGAATCGAGCTGCTCGGAGACGAAGGAAAAGCGCTGCTGCCACAGCTTGTGGCGCTCGTTGGACAGCAGCTTGGACGGGCGCTGGCGGCGGCGCAAGAGCGCGGCGTGATGCACGGACTGCTCTGTCCGTCGTGCGTGTGGATCGATCAAAGCGGTGAAGCGCTCGTCGCGGAGCTGGGCCTTTGGTCGGTGCTGCCGCAGGGCGGTTGGAAGCTGGAAGGTGATCTGAAGCCGCTCGCGGGCTTCTTGGCACCAGAGCTTGTGCAAAGTGGCGTGCCGGGTCCACGCAGCGAGGTGTTTGCGCTCGGGACGCTGCTGCGCGAGCTGGTTCGGCTGGGTCCGACGGACAAGCTGACGGCAGAGTCGAAAGCGGCCCTGCAAGCGCTGGATGCGCTGTGTCAGAAAGCGACGGACAAGACGGCGGGACAGCGGCTGTCCAACATCGTGGAGCTGATCTCGCGACTCGATGCGATCCGCGTCACCGACGCAGCAAAGGCACAGCTTCAGCGCTTTGGACAGCTCTATGAATTGGCGGGCGACACCGTTCCGCAGCCAGTGACGACGAGCGACAGATCCAGCGCCGAGCCGCTTCCGCCACCGCCGAGCATGCGAATTGCCGTCGGAAAACCGGGCGATGCAGCCAAGCCAAGCAAAGAACCGGCCAAAGACGCGGCAAAAGATCCGGCGCAGTCGCTGACCGATGCCAAGCCCGTCGGGAGCCCGGTATCGATCAATCCGCGTGCGGCGTTTGGATCGGGCATGGCGGGCTCACCCTCGTCTGCCGTCACGCCCACTGCCGATGTCGATACCGCCGCAGCGGAAGTCGCCAGCAGCAACGACACCTCCAATCGAATTTTTGCCGCCGCCAAGCAGCGACGACAGTCCACGCCCGCTCTCCCGGAAGCCGACGAGATCTCTGTCACCGAGACCAACCCGGCGATGAAGCCAATGGGCAAGGCCAGTCCGCGACGAACGGCAGAGCCATCCAAGGCTGTTGGCGACGAGCCCACCGATCAGTTCAAGCTCGATGCGGCAGCGGCTCAGCTCAAAGCCGACGCAGCAGCAGCGCAGGCAGCCGATCCCTCGACGATCGATGCAGCAGAGGTTCTCGAAGAAAATCCCGCGCTCGACTCGACGGGAAACTACTCGCAGCCAGACCTTCCGCCGGTGTCCGAGCAAGACTTGGCTGCCGCCGGAGCGCCCGCCGCATCGGTCAGTCAGGCCGCCAGTCCCGTCGAGTCATCGACTCCGCCCGTCGAGGAACCGAAGAAGCTCGGCACGCCAGCGCTGATCGCAATTGGTCTGGGTGCAGCGCTCGTCGCCAGCGTCGCGATGTTTGCGATCATTGGCAAAGGATCCAGCGGATCAGTCAGCGTCAGCGACGGTGGAACCAGCGACGCGATGGCAACCAGCACCGAGCCCGTCGTCGCCAAGACCCCGAGCGATGAGATCCAAGTCGACAGCACGCCTGTGGCTTCGGTCTATCTCGACGGAGAAGCCAAAGGCAAGTCGCCGCTCAAGCTCAAGGTCAAGCCCGGTACGCACAAGCTGGTGCTGGTCGCCGACGCGTACAAGTTCCTGCGGCAAGAAGCGAGCGGCGGTCAGAACATCTCCGCCAAGCTGGTCAAAGCCGCGCTCCCCGACGATGTCAGCGGAAGTGCGGCGGTCAAGGTCAAGTGCAAGACCGAAGGCACGCTGCGCATCCTCGTCGATGGAAACGACAGCGGCCTGACTTGTCCGACGGAAGAGCTGATGCTCCAGCCCGGCAAGTACACCTTGGGATTCCTCAGCCCGACGTCCGACGAGCTGCGCGAAAAGTCCATCAAGGTGAAAAAGAAGGGCGCGAAGCTGAAGGTGAAGTTCTAACGCAGCGACGGAGCGCACGGACCCAAGCGACTCGTCCGTGTGCGGCTCCGTGTATGCCCGACTGCGCCGACGCTATTCCGTCGGCATCTTGCGGTTTGGACCTTCCGGGGCCAGCTTGCGCACCGCCACTTCAACGAGCCGCGCCGCTTCCCGGTTTTGTTCGGTACGCGGCACCTTCGCGACCGCTTGCTGAAGGCTCTCGAAGGTCAGCACCGGACCGATGTGCGCCGACACCGCTGTGCCTTGCTTGGGCAGCACATTTCCCTTCGGCATCGCGTCGTGCGTCCCTTCCAGATACATCGGCAGCACGTCGATCTTGTGATGCAGCGCCAGATAGCCAATCGACGCTTTGAACGGCTGCATCAGCCCCGTTTCACTGCGCGTTCCTTCGGGGAAGATGAGCAGCACGTAGCCGTCTTCGATGACACGCGCCGCCAGCCGCAGAGACTCTCGCAGCGATCCCGTCCGATCCATCGGAATCAGGTTCGTGAAGTTTTCGAAGTACACCCGCTTGAGCGGATCGTCGAAGAAGTAGTCCTTCGCCGCCAGCGCCACCAGTCGATCGCCCCAGTCGCCGAGCGCATGCTTGACAAGGCCCATGTCCAAGTGACTGGAGTGGTTCGCCGCGACGATAAACTGCCGCGACGCAGGCAGATACGCTTTGCCGGTGACGCGTGTCTTGAGCACTCGCTCGTACAGCGCCCGCTGACCGACGTTGAGCCCGTGATTTC
>ERZ724519.206-NODE-206-length-24154-cov-4.994813_pt1 | contig 24154 bp, 19 predicted proteins | sample MGYA00376052_ERZ724519 | MGnify/ENA primary metagenome ERZ724519 (study PRJEB28724, sample SAMN07190883) | activated sludge metagenome | isolation source: activated sludge of sewage treatment plant in Hong Hong | place: Hong Kong | collected 2016-03-17 ... | reverse complement strand
GTGGATCGAGCTTCGGTACCTGAACACCAACCCGTTCTACGACGGCTGGAGCGTCCTGGCGGGCATTCCCTGTGTGCTGTCGGGCCTGGCGCAGGCGACGGGGCTGGCGCTGACGATTGCGGGCGCTCTCACGGGAAGCCGCGTGCCGGTTCAGGAAAGCCAGGTGATGTCGTCTTCGGTTCAGGTGGTGCCGATCACGCTGCCGGGTGGTGGTGGCGGTCTGGCTGCGTCGGGAAGCTTCTAGCGCACCTCTGCGCTCGATCGTCGATATCAGGGGGATTGGGATATGTTATCGGAACCGCAGATTCCGGTGCTGATCGTCGGTGCCGGTCCGGTTGGGCTGACCTTGGCGTGCGAGCTTCGTCGCCACAAGGTTCCCTTTCGGATCATCGATCAAGCCGCCGGGCCGACGATTTACTCGAAGGCGCAGATTCTTCACTCACGGACGATGGAGGTCTTTGAAGACCTCGGGCTTGCGTCGAAGCTGTGTGAGCAAGCGCGTCCCGCTCGGGCGATGAACGTGTTTACGCCGAGCTGGGAGCGCGTGGTTCACGTCGCGGTGGGTGAGCAAGACACGGCGTATCCGTACATGCTGAACCTGTCGCAGCGCGATACCGAGCTGGCGCTGGCGGAACACCTGTCGCTGCTCGGTGCGGACGTCGAGCGCAAAGTGCTGCTGCACTCGTTTGAGCAGACCGAAGACCTCGTTCGCTGTCAGCTTGGGCACGAAGGCGGCAAGATCGAGACGGTGACGGCGCGCTACCTGATTGGCTGCGATGGCGCGCACAGCTCGGTACGCAAAGGTCTGGGTCTGCCGTTCGTCGGTGAAACCTATGAGTGGCGTCTGACCCAAGCGGACATTCGGATTGACTGGTCCAGCGCGCTGCCGACGGATGAAGCGGTGGTGTTTTGGTCGCAGCACGGACCGCTCGCGGCGTTTCCGCTGCCGGGTGAGCATCGCTATCGCCTGATTGCCTTTGATGCGACCGAAGATCCGACGCTGGAGACCTTTCAGCGACTGATGGACGAGCGCGGTCCGCCAGGCTGTCGGGTGAGCGATCCGCACTGGATGGTTCAGTTCACGATTCACTGTCGCCAGGTCGAGCGCTATCGCTCGGGGCGCGTGCTGCTGTGCGGGGATGCGGCCCACATACACAGTCCCGTCGGTGGCCAAGGACTCAATACCGGCGTGCAAGATGCATACAACCTGGGCTGGAAGCTCGGGCTTGTGCATCACGGTGTCGCGCAGGACAGGCTGCTCGAGTCGTATCATGAAGAGCGTCATCCCGTGGCAGCGGCGGTTTTGCGTAGCACCGACGGTGCGACCAAAGGCATGAACCTGCTGGTCAAGCTGTCGAGCGACTGGGCCCAGAGCCTGCGCAACAGTGCCATTCGCTTTTTGACGAGTCTGTCACCGCTTCAGCGCGCTGCATCGCGAACCCTGTCCGAGCTGGATGTCGCGTATCACCACAGCCCGATTGTCGGTCAGGTTCAGTCGACTCCGTGGAATCGTCACGGTGACGACGGACATGAGTCGCCCGGCCTGCGCGATCTGCTGACGTTTTCCGACGGACCTGCGCCGGGTGATCGGGTGCCCGATGTTCACTTCGTCGATGATCAGTCCGAAGATCGTCGCCTGCTTCCGCTGCTTCACGGTGGACAGCATCACGTCCTGTTGTTCGATGGCTCCGCTGCAACTGCCGAGGGATATCGCAACCTGCTCGGCATCGTATCGTCGCTGTCACCGATCTACGGCGAGCGCTTCGTCTGTCACATCATCGTCCCCAGTCGCGATCGTCCCGAGGACTTGGCGGGCTACAGCGGCTCGCTCATCCTCGATCCACGCGGCGAGCTTCATCGCGCCTTTGGTGCCCGCAGCGAGAGCCTGTATCTGATCCGTCCCGACGGCCACGTCGCATTCCGCAGCCAGCCCGCGTCCGGCGAGACCTTGCTCGAGTTCCTCGGCCAAATCTTCGGCTAACGCTTCCGTCGCCACCGTGACCCCGCTTGGGGCCTTTTGACCTACTTTGCTTCGTCGGCGATCTGCTTGAGGTGCTCGACGGCTTTTTCGACCTGCTGCTGCAGCGGCTGCTCGGCGGAGTCGCGCGCGCCTCGGTTGTGCTGCGAGACCTGACCGAGCTGAATCAGAAAGCGCGGAATGAGCTGCCCGACGGTGAGATCTTCGGACAAGATCCGGTCGCTCAGGTGCTCGACTTCCACCAAGGCACTCTGCACGGCGCTTTCCGCCTGACGGTTCGGACGCTCTTTGTTTAGCTTGCGCAGCTTTTCAATGTCCTGACGGACGACAATCGCGAGCAGCGGCATCGGGTTCTTCGTGAGCGGAAGGGCCGGTGGTCCGTCGCTATCCGTCGGAACCGAGTGTCCATGAAAGCGCTGCAAAAAACGCTGGGCTTGCGTGACGGGAATCGCGAAGCCGAACACTGGACCTTGCGAGTCGCGACGAATCGACGTGTTGATTCCGACGAGCCGCGCGTGCAGATCGAGCAGCGGTCCACCCGAGTTGCCGTGATTGAGAGGCGTATCCGTCTGAATCCGATCGTTGCGCAGCGCCGACACCGTCCCGGTCGTAAACGTCCACGTCAGCCCGAGCGGATTGCCAATGGCGACGACATCTTGACCGATCTGTAGCGAGTCGAGATCACCCAGCTCAATCGTCGGATAGCCCGCCTCTTTGGTTGGAAGCTGAACCAGCGCCAGATCGAGAAGCGCATCGCTCTTTACAATCTTGCCGACGATCGGAGTGTGGGTGCGAACGTACTCGCCAATCGACGACGCCAGCGTCCGTTCCTTCGGGTTGTACAAAAAGACCTGCACTTTTTCCGTCGAGCTTTCGACGACGTGTGCATTGGTCAGGATCAGTCCATTCGACTCGACGATGACGCCGCTGCCGATGCTGCCTTTGCCTTGACCGGGAATCACGATCAGCACCGTCGCTGGCGCTGCTTTGGCAAAGACCGCTTCTTTCTTGAGCAGCTTGCCACCCTTTTTGGCCGTCGCCAGTGCAGACGCTGGGGCTGCGTACGTCCCGCTCAGCATCGCACCCGCCAAGACGGCAGCCAGCGTAGTGCCAAGCCGAGACGATCGCGAAAGTCCCACGCACTTATCATATCGCGCCCCGCACGCGGTTGGTGCTGCTTGGGCTGCGCACAATTGATAACCTAGGAAGCTATGGGAACCGCGATCGCCGCTGGGCGCGGGGGGATCGTCCGTCGCTCGGTGCTGTGGCTTTCGGTGCTGGCCAGCGTGGGCGGCTGCGCGTCGATTCCGTCGAGCCTACGCAACCTTCACCGAGGCTGCTCACAAGGAAACAGCGCGTCGTGTGTCTCACTCGGCAGCGCGCTGTACGAAGGCAAAGATCCCAGCGGCGGTCACGTCGATCTGGACTATGCCAAAGCGCGTCAGGCCTTCACCGCAGGCTGTAAGCGCGACGACGCGGCCAGCTGTCAGCGACTGGGAACGATGCTCGACAAAGGCGAAGGCGGAGAGCGCGACAAAGTGCTCGCCGTCGAGCTGTGGCGACATAGCTGCGAGCTGGGCGACGGAATTTCGTGCAGCAAAACCGCCGAGAGCTACATGACTGGCTCCGTCGGGATCAAGAACAACGACATCGCGTTTGCCTATGCCAAGACCGGCTGTGAGCAACGCGACGAGCGCTCGTGTGTGCTGTGGAAAAAGCTCGGTGGAACGCCGCGCGTGCTGGTGGCGCCGGTGGGAAGTGAGCTGGCGTCGCTCATCAGCGCGTGTGAACAACAGAATGACTCACGCGCGTGCTTTACCGTCGGTGAGCGCTTCGACAAAGGCGACGGAGCCGAGCAGAACAAAGAAAAAGCCGCCGCCAGCTATCGCTTTGCCTGTCAAAAAGGCGACATGCGCGGCTGTCACAACCTGGGCGTGATGATGATAAACGCCGAGGGAATTCCCGCCGATCGTCCGGGCGGACTGCTCTTGCTCAACAAGTCGTGTGACTCGGGCCAGCGCGCAAGCTGCGATCAGATGGTGCGTCTTCTGACGGTGCTGTGTGGTCGTAGCGACGGGGACGCTTGCACGATCCTCGGGCGACTCTACATCAAGGGCGACAAAGGCTTGGAAACCAGCGTCACCAAAGGACTCGAGTATCTTCGCCGAGGCTGTAGCGCGGGTGACAAAGACGGCTGCGACGATGTAAAGCGGCTCGGTCTGTAGTGAATCGTCCGTCGCTGAGTTGGCTTAGCGCTGATACGCGTCGACGCCGAACAGCACCGCAGAGATTCCAAACATCACGCCGCCCGTCGCCAGCAATCCGACGCCCGGCCACTTGGTCGCGAGCGGATCGTTACACAGGCTCGGAAAGTCGCTACAGCTGCGCATTCCGTCGATCCCGAGCAGCGTGCCACCGACGCCCATCGTCGCAATCCCGATCACACCGAGCGTCCACTTGGCCGCGCGCAGTCCCGTTCGCGGCTGTGGTGTCGTCAGATAGGCGCTGCTGACATCGACGGATGTAATCGACTCTCCGCTCTGATCGGCGACCTTGATGGTCTTGATTTCGGCGGCTCCGATGCTGATCTGTTCGATGTCGTCGGCCATCACCAAGCGATGCGTGCCTGGCTCGACCCACGCGTCGAGTGAACCTTTGGGAATCGGCGCTTCTTCGTCGATTCGCAGGGGCGACAACAGCGCATGGGAAAACACCAAGTGCCCCAGATCTTTTTGCAGGCGAGTGATGGCTCCCGTCGCATCTTCGGTCTGTCCCGGCAGTCGCTCCGCGTGTGGCACCTTGCGCAGAAACTGCTGATACGAGCGCATCGCCGACAGCTTTTGACCGACCGCTTCGTAGACGCGCGCCAGGCTGTACTGGATCTTTTCCGTCGGATACAGCATGTACGCCGCTTCAAGCAGCATCTGCGTCTTGGTAAAGTCCCGTCGCTCAAACGACTGCGTGGCTTCTTGCGCCAGCGAACGAGCCACGAGCCGCGCTTTTTCTTTTTGCGGATCGTCGCTGCGCTTTTCGGCCCAAGCGGTGGACTGACAGCACAACAGCGTGAGGAGCAGAGCGCGCGCGTTCATCACACCCCGGGATCGATTTTGATGCGCTTCGAGCTGTCGCTCGGCGTTCGTGAGCTGGGCCGCTTGCCGGAGCCGGTGCTGCGACCGCTCGGTTGACTGGTCTTGCTGGGCGGACTGTCGTCGCTGCCGACTGTGGTTGCGCCGCCATCGCTGGCCGTTCCGTTGTCGTGCGGCTCGGTGGTCGCCGGCGGGCTGCTGACGGCCTGGGTTTTTTCGCTGGTTCCATCGCCGCTGAGCAGCCAGATAAGACCCGCGATGCCAAACACGATGGCCGCGCCGCTGAGTCCCAGTCGCAGGTTCGATCGAGGCTGGACGCCGATCGTCGACAAGATCAGGGCAACCGGCGCACTGCTGGTGGCGCGAATCGCGGAAGAAGACAGTGCTCCGCCGGAAATCGCTTGCTGTCCCGTCGCGCGCGACAGCGTGCTCGGATACGGATCAAACGGACGATCTTCGGTCGGAACCCGCAGTCCTGGTTCCGCGACGGGTGGCGTCGGGTCGTTGCTGCCGGTGAGCCGCGTCGGACCTTGCTCGAACTCGCGGGCGACGGCTTCCGGTGACACCGGCGTGGCCGCAGACCGACTGAGCAGCGCCTGCATCTCCGCTTCATTGAGCACGATGTTGGTCGGCGTATTTCCGCTCGGTGCCCGAGGCTGCGAGCGGGTCTCTACCCGCGTAGGAACCGGCGTAATCGGCGGTGTGACCTGTGGGGTCGTCGGCGGATCAAACTTCGGCGTCGGGGTTCCGCCCACCGTCAGACCGCCTTTGACGGGCAGTCCGCCAGGTCCCGTTGGCATGTGTCCAACGCTCGGCATCGCAGCAGGCAGCCGAGGCTGCGCAACTTGCGGCGGCGGACTTGGCTGCGAGCGCGCGGGCTCAACCGGCTGCGCAGGGCTTAGGTTCAGTCGCGACGCGGCGGCTCCGGTCTGACCCAAGATGGCTTTGACGAAGTCGACCATCCGAGGGAAGCGGTCTTCCTTCTTCTTCGACATCGCCCGCTCGATGGCAGCGACGACATGATCCGGCAGATCCGGCGCAAGCTGCTTGAGCGGCACCGGCTTTTCATGCACGACCATGTACAGCACGCCGACCGGGTTTTCGCTGTCAAACGGCAGCCGTCCCGTCAGACACAGGTACATGATGACCGCCAGCGACCACTGATCTGCGCGTCCATCGATCGCGGAGTTTTGCCCAAGCGCTGCTTCCGGCGACATAAACTGCGGCGTGCCAAGCAGCGTCATGTCGCGCGTCATCTGCGCGCCGTTGCGTCGAATCTTCGAGATGCCAAAGTCCACGACCTTGGCCACTTCCGACACCATGTCCGCGATGTCGTGACGCACCAGGAAGATGTTTTGAGGCTTGACGTCGCGATGAACGATGCCCTTGTCGTGGGCGGCGTGCAGTGCTGAGCCCACTTGACGCGCGATGTCGATGACTTCGGGCAGCGGCAAGCGGCGAACGCGACACAGACGCTGATACAGGTCTTCGCCTTCGAGCAGCTCCATGACGATAAACGGCGTGCCGTCTTCGTCTTGGTCAAAGTCGGTGACTTGCACGATGTGCGGATGACGCAGCGCCGACACCGTCTTGGCTTCATCTTGGAAGCGCTTGTAGATCTCGGCATCGGCAGCCGTTTCGCGATGCAGCACTTTGACCGCAAACAGTCCGCCGGTCCGAACATGACGCGCTGCGTAGACTGCGCCCATGCCGCCACCACCGAGCACTCGCTCTACGTGATAGGTGCGGCTCAGCGTGCGTCCCAGAAGCTCGGCGCCCTGTTGGGCCTGCGCAGTCAACGGCTGTCTCTCCACACTCGAGGGCTGGCCTGTGGACCCTCGGTATCACTATAAAACACTGGCCCGCCCAAGTACCAGCACGCATGTTGGGATAACTCGGATTGCTACGGATTTGCGGGTCGCGGCTGTGGGTGTTGACGGACACGCGCCGCTGCGACATACCTAAACCCCTTGTGAGCACACACACCGACGCACAACCGGCGACGCGACCGTCCGGGCAGGTCATCTTGTCCGCCGTCGTAGCTGCTTTTTTGGTGACCTGCTGGGAGCTTCTGCGCGGTGGTGTCGGATGGCAGCGCTTTTTGCCCCACAGCAAGTGGCAGCTGTGGGGGTTTGTCGGTGGTCTGTACGGCGCGGTGTCTTCGCTTGGAGCGCTGCTTGCGTGGCTTGTGCTGTCGCGGCTGTCGGACGCGACGCTGCTGTCGCGGCTGTGGCAAGACCCCGGTGGGCAGGCTCCGCTTGGGCTGTCGCGCGGGCGAAACGCGCTGCTGGTGGCGCTGCCGGGGCTGCTGGTGCCGCTTGCGCTGTATCCGCTCACGAGGCTCTACCTTCAGCAGTTTCATCATCGCGGGCTGATCTCGCTGCTGCTCGGGGCGACGGCGGCGGGGCTTGCGATTCCGGCGATGCTGACGACGCTGGTCGTCGAATCGCTGCTGCCCAAGCGCTCGATGCAGCCACAGAAAACGCCGCGTGGACCGCGTAGCCTGTATGCGCTCGGCTGGCTGCTGGGCGTCGGTCTGTTTGCAGGCTGTGAGTCGTTTGCGCTGTGGAAGCTCATCGCGAATCCGAAAATGGATGCGGGCTTGCGAGCGCTCAACCTGGCGTTGTGGACACCGGCGGTGTGGATGGGCTGCGTGCTCGTCGGACACTTCGTCGGGCGAACGCTGGCCGCGTCCGTCGGTTCGCGCTGGCCGTTTTTGCAGACGAAGACCGCGCTTGTGACGCTGCCGCTTGGGCTCTTGATGCTTGGCGCAGGCGCGCTGTGGCTTTCCTATCGCTCGACGCTGGTGCAGATCGATCTGCGTGTGGTGTGGAGCCTTTCGCTCTGGTTTCTGCTGCTTGTCGCGGGTCTACGGTTTTTGCCTCACCTTCGTCAGTCCCGTCTGCGGTTTGCGTGTTGGCTGCTGCCGCTGCTGCTGTGGATCGTCGCTGTGCAGCTTGGTCAGTCGGAACGCGTTCGCAAAGCCGCGCAGAGCGAGCTGCCACTGTCGGCGCGCATGCTCTCTGTGATGGCGCACCTGCTCGACTGGGACCGCGACGGAGTGGCCTCTCACTTCGCGATCGGTGGCACCGACTGTAACGACCTGGATCCCGATGTGTATCCCGGCGCGTTTGACTGGCCCGACGACGGCATCGATCAAAACTGCAACGGTCACGACGCCAAGCCGCCCGGATCGCGACTTCCGCTTTCGGCTCTTCCGTCGAGCTTGCCCAAAAAGCCGCACGTCATCTTGATCACGATCGATGCGCTGCGGGCCGATCACATGAGCTGCTACGGCTATGCTCGTCAGACGACGCCGCAGCTCGATGCGCTCGCGCAAGAGACAGACAGCATCCGGTTTGCGCAGGCGTGGGCGCATGCTCCGTCGACGCGCTACTCGGTGCCAGCGATCCTGACGGGACGATATCCGTCGCAGATTGCCTGGGGGTCGCCGTGGTCGCACTGGCCGCCGGAAGTGCTGCCGCAAAATCGTCTGCTGTCCGAGATCTATCGCGACGCGGGCTATCACACGATGGCGCTGCTTCCGTATCACTACTTCGAGCCGACGTGGGGCCTTGCGCGCGGCTTTGTCGACTACGACTATCACTTGCAGACGCTGCACTCGCTGGGCGGCGATCCCTCTGCGACGAGCGGTAGCTCAGCCAAAGAGCTGACCGACCTGGCGGAGCAGAAGCTGGGACCGCTTCTCGACGGAGATCAGCCGATCTTTGCCTGGCTTCACTACTACGATCCGCACTTTCGCTACGAGCCGCATCCGCCACCGCCCGGACAGCCGAGCTTTGGATCCTCGGAGACGGATCTGTACGACGGAGAGATTCGCTACACCGACGAGCACATTGGACGACTGCTGACGCTGTTGCGCAAGAGCCCTGCGTGGAATCGCACCGTCGTGGTTGTGACGGCAGATCACGGCGAAGGTCTGGGCGAGCACGGCATTCCGCCCGATCGTCGCCACGGCTATCACCTGTATCGCAATCAGACGCAGGTTCCGCTGATTGTTCATGTGCCAGGGCTCGTCGCTGCGGGTGGAAAACAGCAGTCCGAGATTCCGGTCGGTCACGTCGACATCATGCCGACGCTGCTTCAGCTTGGTGGTCTGGTGCTGCCGCCGGATGCGACGGGAAGCTCGCTGTGGCCGATCATGTTGGGGACGGATGATTCGCCTGCGCGGGTGGTGTTTCAAGAAGTGATGTACGAAGGCCCGACGGTGCGCAAAGCAGTTGTGTCGAGCCAGTATCACTACATCGAAAACCTGATTCCCGACGGTACGCGAGAGCTATACGACCTGGCGCGCGATCCAAAAGAAGATCACGATCTGCAAGGACTGCGGCCCAGCGACGAAGCGCAGCTTCACGAGCAGCTGGCCGCGTGGATGGATGACAGCGCGGTGCCGCCGGGCTTTGCGCAGCTTGTGACGGGCAACCTGTCGAGTCAGCCGATTTCCGCGCCGACGAGCGTGCGGGCCAAGCTGGGGGACTCGCTCGAGCTGGTTGGTGTCGATGTGCAGACCCCAAAAGTCCGTCGCGGTGAGTCGGCTTCCATCGCGGTGGTGCTGCGCAGCGACAAGCGCGTTCCGCCCGGCTACAAGCTGTTTGCGCACCTGCGGATGGCAAACGGTCTGTTTGTGAACGGCGATCACGACTTTCTGTCGGGACTGCTTTCGCCGCAGCGACTGCGTCCGGGTCAGTATGTGCGCGATGTCACCAAGGTTGTGATTCCGGCCAGCTTTCCGCCGGGGCGAGCGACGCTCCAGCTGGGTCTGTACCGACGAAACGAGCGCATGCCAGTGTCCGGCGATCCGCAGGTTGCTCGGCCCGCCGAGCGCGCGCTTCATGTTGCCACCATCGAGATCGAGTAGCGTCCCGAGCGAGCGCGCAGAAATTTTTTGACGCCACGCTTCGTTGTCGATACTCGCCAGACGTGAGTGCAATCGGAAGACGACGGGCAAAGCCAAGCCTTGGACCGCTGGCTCTGCGCGTGCTGGGGTTCGTGATCGCGACGCTGGGAATCGGAGTGTTCCTGTGGGTGTCGCTGCGACGCATTCGCTATCCGCTCGATCTGGAGTGGATGGAGAGCGGCATGCTGTGCCACGCGCTGCGGATCTTTCAAGGCCAAGGAATCTACGTTCCTCCGTCGGTGGACTTCATTCCGCACCTGTATACGCCGCTGTATCCGACGCTGGTGGCGCTCGTGGGCAAGCTGTCGGGCGACGTGACGTACTTTGCGGCGCGGCTTGTGTCGCTGGCTTCGTTTTTGGGCGCACTCGCCGTCGGTGTGCTGTGGATTCGTCGCGAAAGTGGATCGCTTCTCTGTGGGCTGCTTGCGATGGCGATTCCGGCGGTGACGTTTGCCGAAACGGGCGGCTTTTTCGACCTGGCGCGCGCCGATTCGCTGCAGCTGTTTCTGACGGTGCTCGGGGCGTACTTGGCGTTTTCGAGCGCTGGACGAACCCACGTCACGGTGCTGGCTGGACTTGCGCTTGTCGCGGGATTTTTTGCCAAGCAGACGGCGGCACCGCTGTGCGTCGGAATTGGGCTCGGGATGCTGCTTGTGGATCGGCGTCAGGCGGTGGTGCTCGGGCTGGTCGGTGTGACGGGCTTTGCCCTCGTGAGCGGGCTTTTGTATCGGCTGAGCGACGGCTGGTTTTGGACGTACATCTTCCGACTGCATCAGAGCCATCCGTTCTTTGCGCGACGGGCCTATGTGGAAACGCCGAGGACGCTGCTGGCGATTGTCGGTCCGGCGCTGCTCGTCTGTGTGTGGGCGGCGCTCGGGCAGTGGAAGGGACGACTTGGGGATCGTCCGGGTCGCGGGCTGTGGTGTGCGCTGTGGCTGGGGCTGTGTGGGATGGCGACGTCGTGTCTGGGCTTTGGTACGCAGTGGGCGCACATCAACGCCTACATTCCGGGCGTGTTCTTTTTGTCGCTGGCGATTGGGGTTTCGGCGGGACGGCTGTGGTCGCGTCCGGGTCGGGCGCAGCAGGAATCGGGTGCCAAGCTGCTGCGTGAGCTGATTGTTCTTTCTCTGCTGTCGCTGAGCGTGCTGCTTCCGATCGGGCGACTGCGCGTAAACGATCACATTCCACACCGCGCAAGCTGGTCGGCGGCGGCGTCGCTCCTGGCGCGACTGCGAGCGATGCCGGGTGAAGTGCTGATGCCGTTTCATCCGTTTTATCCGCACCTCGTCGGCAAGCGAACCTATCTGCATCGGATGGGCGTCTGGGATGTGCGCGGAACGGTCGCGGGTCCGGTCAAAGATCTGTTTGCGGCGCTGCGCGAGAAGCGCTTTTCGCACATCGTGATGGACGACAAGGTCGAAGCGACGTGGGCGGACTGGCCCGATATCTTGCTGTACTACCGGGTGAGCGAGCGCTTTTCGGGACCGAACATGTACGAAGGTGCGCGGACGGCGCCTTCGCTGGTGCTGACTCCGATGGAGGAGCTTTCGCCCTAAGTAGGCGGGTTTCGGTCGTTTCCGCCCGATTTGGGCCCGTTTTCGCTCGTTTTGAAGCGCGTGTTGCGGCTGGGCTTCTTTTGGATGGCGCGACCCTCTGCTCCTTTGCCATGATGAAACCGGCTTGGCAGGTCGAGCCGAGGCGAGAGGGGGCAAGCGGTCGTGACGAGCAGTTCTTTGGGGGCGCAGCGTAGGCGCGTGGGGACCGTGCTTTGGCTGTGCGCAGCGCTACAGAGCCTGCTGGCAGGGAGCGTGGCGTGGGCTGTGCCGCCGGGCTTTCCGCCGCCACCGCCGATGGAACCGCCGCCGCCTCGTCGACCGCCGCCTGCGCCGCCTGTGCGTGCGCCGGGTCCAAGTGTCGCGGCTCCGAATCGGACCCCGACGAGTCCGACGAGTCCGATGAATCCGACGAGTCCGATGAATCCGACGAGTCCGGCTGGGCCACCGTGTGCGGGGACGCGGCTCGGCTCGCTGTGCTTTTCGGCGGTGTCTCAGAAGCTGCTGACGTTTGCAGAGCTGGACGAGTACTGCGCGAGCCTGAAGATGAAGGTTCCGGGCCTTGGCGAATACCGTCACGCGATGCCGCATGCGCCAGCGGGACTGTTTCCGTCGGGACAGAGCATCTGGATGTCCGATGCGTGGCAGTACAATCGCAACCTGAACGAGATGGGCAGCGCGGTGGTCTATTACGGACCGGGACAGTGGAACGCGGGGCCGATGAGCGCCGATGCGCGGCTGCCGGTGGCGTGTGTGGATCGGCTGCTGACGGAGCGCGATGCGCAGAAGCTCCACTACGTTGGTGTGCCGAAAGAAAAAGTGACCGAGCTGGCGCAGACCACGACGCAGAAGGATCCGATGTGGTGCTGGGCGGCGGTGGCGCAGATGATCTTGTCGCTGCGTGGACAGCGGATGGCGCAAGCGGACATCGTGCAGGCGACGATGGGACACAGTGCGCAAGGGATCTCCTCGGCAGAGCTGGCCAGGCGGCTGCGCAGCGTCGGGATCGTTGCCGTCGAAGACAAGCTGGTGGCCAAGCAGGGGATGACGTTTCAGACCTCGACGGACGGCAAGAGCTGGCAGGCGATGGACAGCTACAATCCGCTCGGCGAGACAGGCTCGGCGGACAACATCGATAGTCGTCAGCTCGCGACGGAGCTACTCGACGGAGACGTCTACATCTTGGCGTACGGAACCGGGGCCAGTCGAGCGCACGCGGTGCTGCTGGTGGGCGTCGAGGTGACGGTGACGCCAAATGACTTTGCGACGATCGATCGGTTTCAGCTCAATCGGTACACCCACAAGGTGGCGATTCGGCGCTATCACGTCGTCAATCCGTGGCCGGGGAAGGGCTATCAGACGGTGTCTCCCGACGAGCTTCAAGAGCTTGTGAAGTGGAAAGTATCGAGGTCGAGGCAGCCATGAGCAGCGAGAGTCCAGCATCAGGGGAATCAGCGGGAAGTGTGTCGTCAGCGGGTGCTCCAGTGGTCGGCATGGTCAGACCCGTGGTCACTCCGTCGGTAGCAAGCGGGTCCGGTTCCGCAAACACAGCGACGGCACCAGCGATGGCTCAGGCACCAGCGACGGCTCAGGCACCAGCGACGGCTCAGGCACCGGCGACGGCTCAGGCACCAGCGAACGGTCAGCCAGCCGATCGTGAGACGGCGCGAGAGCCGCTGTTTACCCACGCACTGTTTCGGATTGTGACGGCGCTGCTCGGGTTTCAGATCGTGCTGCTCGGTGGCAACTTGTGGTTTCAGTTCCGCAACTACGCGACGGGAATCCGTCTGGCGGAACAAGCGGGAGCGACCGCCGACATCGTGTCGCTCATCCTGATCTATTCGCGAGCGTGGGACTTTGCGGTGACCAAGACCTCGGCGCTGTTTCTGGGCTTTGTGGTGATTTATCTGGGCGCGCTGTATGTGCTGCGCTCGGCGGACAGCGCGTACGAAGTGACGCTGAACCAAGGTCCACAGCCGGGTGCGTCGCTGCGCTCGTCGTCGCCGGGACTGCTGATGGTGCTGCTGGGCACGCTGCTGGTGGCGCTGGTGCTGTCGAATCGCTCGGAGGTGGGCTTTCAGGTGGATCCAACCGGCGGAGCGGGCGGCGTGGCGGCGGTCAGTGCTTCGACTGCGACCGCTGCGGGATCAACCAGTGCTTCGCCTGCGTCCGCTACAAATCCAGCTCCGACCAGTGCGACGGCGGCTCGACCGGCTGCGGCTCCGGCGGCTCCGGCTCGACCGGCGGCGAATCCAGCGGCGGCTGCACCCGTCGAAGATCATCGAATGCCGAAGCTGCTTGATCCGTAGATGCAGGCTGTTTGTCGCTGGCTGTCGCCGCAGAAAGTGAGCCCGTTGATGCTGAGAACGTCCGCAGTTGCGCTGGGTATTTCGCTGTGTGCGACGGTGGCAAGTGCCAAAGATGTGCCGGTGGCTCCGTCGGAATATCGCATGTTCAACGTCTTTGCGAGCCGAGGACTCGACAAGCAGTGCAAGGTCGTGACCGACGCCAAAGAGCTGCTCACGCAGTTTACCGCGCTGGGCGTGAACAAGCCCGATGCGGTGCTGCGACTGATTGAGCCGCCGATCGACTGGCAGCAGTCCGCTGTGATGCTGCTGTATCAGCCGGATCCTCCGCCCGACGTGGTGCCGAAGGTGCGGTCGCTGCTCAAAGACGTGAACAAAGAAAAGCTGACGCTGCTGTATCGCTACGCGGACCCGAATGAACCGGCGACGACGGTGGCGAGCACGGACACAGCCAAGCCAGTCGCTGGACCGCCCGCGCGACTGTTTTCGATCAAAGCGTATACGGTGGGCTCCGACGACACGCGCGATCGCTCGGGGTTCCGCAGTCCGCTGCTGCTGGTCGTGATTCCGACGTTTGGCTTTGTCACAAACAAGACCGCCGTGGACTGTACGCAGAAGCTGTAGCGTTTGTGGACGGGCCTTCCGGTTCGTCGCTCTGATGCGGTGGTGATAGGCTGGGGTGCCGATGTCGTCGCAACCAGACAGCCGCTTGCCTGAACTGGGACTTTCGTCTCATCGGATTCGTCGCGCGTGGATGGTGCTGGGTCTGCTGACGCTGACGTTTCTGCTGTACCTGATTGTGCAGACGCTGCTGGTGCAGTCGGGACTTCCGCAAGCGAGCGAGGCTCCACCGACGTTTGGACGGATTCCGCCGCCGCTGCTCATCAGCTTGGAGTTTGTGCTGCTGATGATCTGTGCGTGGCTGATCGATGGAGTGCTGGCGCGCAGGCGGCTGCGCTTTGGTGCCCGGCTGCTCATGTTGTCGCTGTCGCTGGCGGTGATTGGCTTTGTGCTCGCGGCGATGGTGGGTGCGATGTTTCATCCGCCGCAGCCTGAGTCGGGATCGATCGTGGACGTTGTGCGCACACGGCTCAGCCACGGGGCGCTGCGCGGCGTGACCACGGCGTCGCTGTGGGTGCTCGGCTTTGTCTATCCGCTGTCGATTGAGCGCGAAAACCTGCGGGTGGCCGCCGAGCTTGCGCAGCTTCGCAGCCGTCTCGAACCGCACTTTTTGCTCAACACGCTGAACACGATCTCGGGGCTGATTCGCGACGATCCCGAACAGACGCGTCGCTTGATTTCCTGTCTCGGCGACCTGCTGCGCGACAGCCTGGAATCGAACGCAACGCATCAGACGGTGGCCGAAGAAGTGGCGTGGCTCCGTCGCTATGCCGAGATCCTGGAGATTCGTCATCACGGACAGCTTTCGTTTGAGTGGACGCTTCATCCCGAAGCGATGGCGCAGGTGGTGCCGCGTGCGCTGCTTCAGCCGATCGTTGAAAACGCGGTGCTTCACGGTGCGCTGCGGGCTGACGTGCCGGGTCGCGTTCGGATCAGCGCATCGATCGATCGATCGGAGCGGTCGCCGAAGCTGGTGCTCTCGGTCGCGGACAATGGTCCGGGGCTTCCGTCGGGGCCGACGCGAAAAGGTGCGTTTGGGCTTCACTCGGTGCGGCGACGGCTGCTGCTGGAGTGTCCGGGCTCGACGCTGACGTTAGACGGAGGCTCGTCGGGAACGACGGTGACGATGCGCATGCCACTGGATTCGCCGCTGCGACCCGTGACGCTGCCAGCTGAGGAGACGCTGCCATGAATCCGAGTGAGATCTCAGGTCCGCCGCTCCAAGTGATGATCGTCGAAGATGAGTGGGCTGCCCGAAGCTATCTAACCGAGCTGGTCAGCGAGACGGGACTGGCCGAAATCGTCGCTGCGGTGCCGAGCATCGAGCAAGCGCGTCAAGTCGTCGCTGCCACCAGCGTGCTGGATGCGGTCTTCGTCGACATTCACTTGGCGGGCGAGTCTTCGTCCGAAGCGGGGCTGCTTTTGGCGCAAGAGCTGACCCAGCGAAGTCCGGCACCGCTGCTGGTGATGGCGTCGGCGGCTCCTCAGCATGCGCTGACGGCGTTTGAGCTGGGCGTGTGCGACTACTTGGTCAAGCCGTTTGGTGCCGATCGCGTCCGTCAGTGTCTGCTGCGGCTGCGTGCGCGCTGTCCTCGGATTTCGCAGCTTCCCCGGCCCCCGGCGATTCCACCGCGCATCGTCGCTCGGGATCGCAAGCGGCTGGTGTTTCTGCGCGCCGAAGAAGTCTGGGCCTTCGAGGCAGAGTCGCGGCTGACCTACGTGCATACTCGCTTGGGTCGCTTCGATCTGGATCTGTCGCTGTCCGCGATTGAATCGACGGTCGGCCCGGCGTTTTTGCGCGTCCATCGCTCGTGGCTGGTTCATCTAGATCATGTGCGCGGCCTGGAACGCGACGAAGGAGAGTCGAGTCTCATCGTCGGTGATGAGCTAGACGGACAGCGTCGTCCCTTGACCGTTCCCGTCGCGCGTGAGCGTGCCCACATCGTGCGAGAACACCTGCTCGCCAGTGCCACCGGACTGCGCAGGACCTAGTTCATCGCACGATCTTTGGCCAAAGACTCGCGCGCAGCCTGGGTTCAAGTTTGTGTACTCTCCCGCGCGGAGTCCTTGCCATGGCGTTTGGATATCTTGCGATTGGGCTGCTGGTTGGCTTCTTGGTTGGCCTGACGGGCGTCGGCGGCGGCTCGCTGATGACTCCGCTTCTGGTCTTTCTGTTTCGCTTCAAGCCCGTCGTCGCGGTTGGGACGGACCTGCTGTTCGCAGCGATTACCAAGTGCGGCGGCGTGCTGGTTCATCACGGCAAGCACAAGTCGGTTCACTGGCGCATCGTCGCGCTGATGTCGCTGGGAAGCATTCCGGGATCGCTCCTGACGCTGATGGTGCTCCGTCAGTACGCTCGAGTGGGAGACGCGCAAAATCGCATCATCTCGGTGTCGCTCGGTGTCGCGCTGATCCTGACCGCGCTCGCGCAGCTTGTTCGCGGTCGGCTTCAGCGCATGGCGATGGCGCGGGTGCCCGATGCTTCGTCGCAGAACAGCTTTCGTTCGTCCGTCACAGTCGCCGCAGGCTTTCTGATTGGCACGCTGGTGACGCTATCTTCCGTCGGAGCCGGTGCGCTCGGAACGATTGCGCTTCTGGTCTTGTATCCGCGCATGCCGACGCTGCAAGTGGTGGGAACCGACCTGTCGTTTGCGATTCCTCTGACGCTGGTGGCTGGGCTTGGACACTTGCAGCTTGGCAACGTAAACATCTCGCTGCTCGGGAGTCTGCTCGTCGGTTCGCTGCCGGGAATTTGGGTTGGGAGCCTGCTGTCTGCCAAGGTTCCTGATCGCTTTTTGCGTCCGATTCTCGCGAGCGTGCTGTTTGTCGTTGGACTCAAGCTGGTGATGTAAAGGAAGCGAAGGAATCCATTGATGCTCACGCAGGAACTGAAGGCGGCTCAGGAGATCGCACGGCAAGCGGGACAGATCCTCCTTTCGATCTACGCCACGGACTTTTCCGTCGAGTACAAGGGCGCAAGTGACCCCGTAACCGCTGCGGACAAGCAAGCGAATGCGCTGATTGTTCATCGGCTCCGTTCTCTGTTTCCCGAAGATGGAGTCGTTGCGGAAGAGAGCGCCGATCATGCAGAAGCGCTGTCGCAGCGACGGATTTGGTATGTCGATCCGCTCGATGGCACCAAAGAGTTCATCGCCAAAAACGGAGAGTTTGCGGTGATGATCGGTCTGTCCATCGACGGACAGTCGCAGCTGGGGGTCGTCTATCAGCCAAGCTGCGACAAGCTATACAGCGGGGTTATAGGGCAGGGCGCGCAGCTGGAGATCGCAAACGAGCGTCAGCCGCTGCGTGTCAGTGACATTGCACAGCCGCAGGATCTGCGCTTGGTGGTGTCGCGCTCCCATCGTCCAAAGAGCACCGAAGCGCTGATGCAGCAGCTTGGCATTCATCAGGAATTTCCGAGCGGTTCCGTCGGTGTCAAGATAGGTCTGCTCGCCGAGCAGCGCGCGGATCTGTACGTTCACGTTTCCGACAAAGCGAGCCTGTGGGATGCCTGCGGACCGGAAGCCATCCTGCGCGCGGCGGGAGGCTGCTTCACCGACTTGTTTGGTCAGCCGTTTGTCTACGGACAGCCCGAGCTTCGCACCACGCGCGGCATTCTGTGCTGCAATCGCGCCGCGTTTTCTCTCGTCCAGCCCGTCGTCCAGCGCATCGCCGAAGACGCAGGCTTCCGCGCCAAGTAGGAATCGCTTGGGAGCTGCGTAGGAATCGCTTGGGAGTCGCAGCTCCGCGCTGAAAACTACTTGCCAGCGTCTTTGCGGACCAGCTGAAGATCGATCGTGATCTGAATCGATTCACCGACGAGAACGCCGCCCGCTTCCAGCGTCTTGTTCCAGTTCAGACCGAAGTCTTTGCGGTTGATCGTGGTGGTCGCCACCGCGCCGCGCTTGACGTTGCCGTACGGATCCTTCAGCTCGGTGGTTGGCGACTCAACATCCAGTACCACTTGCTTGGTCACTCCGTGCAGCGTCAGGTTGCCCGCGACCTTGTACTTGCCTTCACCGGCCTTTTTGACCTCGGTGGACTTGAACGCAATCGTTGCAAACTTCGCCGTGTCCAGAAAGTCCGGGCTGCGCAGGTGTTCGTCGCGCTTGTCCATTCGGGTGCTGATCGACGAAGCGTCAATCGATGCTTCCACCGTCGATTTCGCGAGGTTCTTGTCATCGATCACGGCGGTTCCCGACAGCTTTGTGAACTCTCCGCGCACCGTCGAGATCATCATGTGCTTGACCGCAAACTGCGCGCTCGAGTGAACCGGATCGACTTCGTAGTTTGCCGCGTGAGCGAAGGCCGGAACAGACAGTGCAACCAGGGCGAGAAGGTGAGAGAACTTCATGGCGTGTATCTCCTTTGTTGATAGCTAGTCTGGGATTGGTTTCAGAATTGCACTAGAGGTCTGTTTTGAGCCAAACTGTTGCAAAAAGCGCAACAATGGATCTCAACCTTCTATCGCTGTTCGTCGAGGTCGCCAAGACCGCTTCCTTTACCACCGCCGGGGCGAAGCTCGGGCTGCCGCGCTCATCGGTCAGTCGTAGCATTTCGTCGCTGGAATCCGAGCTGGGTGTGCAGCTGTTCAATCGGACCACGCGCAAGGTGTCGCTGAGCACTGCGGGAACCGCGCTGTTTGAGCGGGTTGCGCCGCAGCTTGTCGAGCTTCGCCGCGCGATTGGGAGTCTTCCTGAGCGCGAAGAGGAGCCCAAAGGAGAGCTGCTTATCACCGCGCCGACCGACATCGGAGTGACCTTCCTTCCCGAGGCCATTGCCGCATTCCGGCTGCGCTATCCAGCGGTGACGATTGACGCACGCTTGACGCCGCGCGTGGTGGACTTGGTGGCCGATGGCTTTGATCTGGCGCTGCGAGTCAGTACCAAGCCGCTGTCTGATAGCTCGCTGGTTGCGCGACGGCTGAGCGAGCTGGAAATGGCGCTGTATGCAGCCCCTTCCTATCTGGCGAGACGTGGTCATGTTCGCACCCCGGAAGACACGCTGGCGCATGACTGGGTCTACTTTCGGACGGCGATGCCGCCGCCTCCCTTTCCCAAAGCGGCTCGACGCAGCGGAGTCACCGGAGACGATCTTCTGTTTGTCCTGCAAGCCGTTCGCGCGGGCTTAGGAATCGGTCTTCTTCCTAGCTTTCTGACGCGCGATGATGTCGCGAGCGGTCAGCTTGTTCAGCTTCTGCCTCGTCATACCGTGAGCGCAGGAACGCTCTACTTTGTCTATCCCAAAGGTCATACGGTGCCGCGCAAAGTCATCGCGTTTCGCACGTTCCTGCTCGAATATTTGTCTTCCCGTCCGCTGTCTCTGCGCTGATGGAATCGGCCAACTCACCGACGAAAAACTCGCCGATTCGTTCGACAATCACGCGCGCTGATGTCTAGAGTCTTGACCATGACGATCTTGGCGCTTGTGGGATGGGTTCTGTTTCTGCTTCTCGCGTTCGTTCTGCGCTCTGTGATGCAGTATCGTGCGACCGGAAAGACGGGCTTTGTCGGGGTTCATGGTCGACCGCTGTCCGCCGCGTGGTGGGGCGGATTCCTGTTCGTGCTGGCGACGATCGGCTGTCCGATTGCGTGCGCGCTTGATCTGCTCGGAATGGTGACAAGCTCCGTCCGTCTGTCCCCCAGCATGCAGTGGCTGGCGATGGCGCTGTACGGAATCGGTCTGCTCGGAACGCTGTGGGCGCAGGTGACGATGGGCGCGTCGTGGCGAATTGGCGTCGATCCCAGTGCGAAGACGCAGCTTGTGACGCGCGGTCCGTTTGGCTGGGTTCGCAATCCGATCTTTTCTTGCATGATGGTGCTGGCGCTGGGACTTGCGATCCTGGTTCCTACCTGGATGTCGTGGCTGTCGGTGCTGGCGCTGTTTGTCGGACTGCAGATTCAGGTGCGCATCATCGAGGAGCCTTATCTGCTGCGCAAGCACGGTGATTCCTATCAGCGCTACGCCCAGTCCACCGGACGCTTTGTGCCGGGAATGGGTCGTCTTCACGCGCAATAGGAATCGGTTGGGAATCGATCAGGAATCGATCAGGAATCGGTTACGCCAGGCGCGGATCGGTCTCTGCAGCCAGTCGCTGCGAGGCCGACTCTTTGACAAACTGCTGAAGCGCTGGACCAAGCTGCGCAAGCGGAAGCTGGTTGCGGAACGAAGCCCAGTCGAGCAGTGCGTAGAGCGACATCGCCGGATAGTCCCAGCGCGCAAGCAGACCCGCCGATACCTGCTGTTCCAGATACGACAGAATCAGCCGCTGCCGATCCGCAGTCCGCAGAAAGTAGCCGTTTTGACGATCGATGGGATGACCCGAGCGATGCAGCAAAAACGACTGAATCAGCAGGTCTTGCAGCGCATCGATCGCGCTCACGGTATTTTCTTCGTCCAGCGACAGGGAACGGAGCCCGTGCGTACGCTGAAGATACTGCACGATCATGCGCGATTCCCACAGCGGCTTCCCATCGATCAGCAGCACCGGAATTCGCTTGATCGGATTGACCGAAGACAGCCGCGAGTCTTGGTCTGTCTCTAGGTAGTTTACGATCTCAAGCTCGTAGGGAATGTCCGCCATATACATGCGGAGTCGTCTCACATACGGAGAAGTCAGCGAACCAAGCAGTCGATAGGTCATGGCATGTCTTCCTTGGCTTGAATGTGGAACAGAGACCATGCACCGCGACGATCCACAAGCGGAAGTCGCGGATCTCGTCCTGAAAGAATCGGCAGACTCGGGCTGCCGTGAACCAGCACATAATCCCATCCGTTCGTGTCTCTGGTGAAGCGAAAATCACCGGGCGCATCCCACGACGGACTCGGCAGGTGCTTGCGCACTTTGAGCGGAAACTCGACCGGAAAGTACGGTGTCATAAAGCCGCCTTGGCGGATCTGAATGTAGCTTCCCCACTGGTTGAAGCAGTTCATGAGCGAGTCTGGATCACCGGGCGCAAACATCAGCGGAAGAACCTGTTTTCCGACGGGAACCATCGCCATCAGCTCATCGAAGCCGTGGTTTCTGCGATTGAAACGGACAACGTGCGCGCTGATGTCTGTGGTGTAGACAATCGACAGCGCCATCATGGCGAAGAGCACTCCTTTGCGCAGCGTCGACGTCACAATTGGTCCCGAGACGAGAAACAGCGCAAACAGACAGACCAGAACCGCCAGCCTGCGATTGATCGCAAACCAATAAAACGGACGGAGCAAGCTGCGCGGAAGCGAAAAGTACAGCAGCGCGATGATCAGAAATCCCCACAGCGCACGCGAACAGAGAATCGAGCGCAGCGTCGATAACAGACTCTGTCGAACGTCCGCTGGGGGCGCTGTTCTGTTCCCCAGACTGGACAAAAGGAGCAGCAGATAGCCTGCGAGCAACAGACCGGAATACAGGTGCTGATCTCGCTGCGAAGGAATCGTGTTCAGCGTCCAGCCCGAGATCATGTCAAGGTTTACAAAGAAGGTATTGTAGACGCCTTCATAGTCACGGAAGCTGTGTCCTCCGACGGGAAGATTGGTCTTTTCGGCATTCCCATAGAGCTGCGCCCAGATTCCGATGAGTCCAATTGGAAGAAACGGAAGCGGCAGACAGAGCAGTCTGCGCAGCGAACACCGCGTCACGGAAAGCAGCGCGAGCACGCTTCCCACACACAGGAATGCGCCCCAGATCAAGATGTGGGAAAAGTACAAAGAGACGCCAAGGAGTGTGGTCAGAATTCCTTGCCTGAGCGACGGAGACTGTGCAAAGCGAACGACGGACCAGAGCGCGAAAAAGAGCAGCGGCAGACCTCCGACATAGGCCAAAAATCCGTGCGAGACATTCATGTTCCACGCGAGCGGAAACGCCAGCACTGCGACCCACGGATCGCGACCGAGCTGCCGAGCAAACAGCGCCACCGATGCGGGAAGCAGTGCAATCGCGAGCGACAGAAACAGCTTCTGCGCGGCTTCTTCTCCAAACGGAATCGCGAGCAGATACTCGACGCCGTACTGAATCCAGTAGGGCAGCGGAGCCAGGTTTTCCTGATAGTACGACCCAAAGCGGAGCGCGGGATCGTCCAGGTGACGCCACACAAACAGGTTGGCGAGGTGCCCCGGATAGTCGAGGAGCGGTAGATAGCGCGCGATCCAAATCGGTACAAGCGCCGCAGTCAGCGTCGCAACAAGTCCCCACCAAAGCAGCGGTGCGCTCTGCCATGCGCTCGCAAGTGTCTTGGGCCATCGACGCATCGGGCGCATTCTAGTCACAAAACGCCAAGGCTCGTCTATCGTGGCTGCGGTTTGCGTGGGTTGAACAAGGAGTGGCGATGACGCTGTTTCGTGGGACGGGAGTCCTGTTTGCGCTTGGGCTGGTCGGGCTGGCTGCGTACATCAATGTGCAGTCGCTCGTCGAGGCGTATGGAAGCGGACCTCCGTACTTTGGACGCACGACCAACATGGACAAGTGGAGTGATCCGCTGCCCGGTCTGCTGCTGCTCGATGCACTGGTGCTACTGATTGCAGCGGTCGCGATTTTGCAGTTTTTGCGCAGAAAGCAAGAACACGTAGCGCTGAGCACGGTGCCAGAGCCCTCCGAGATCGCCAAGGATCTGAGCGACGGAGCCGATCCATAACCGAGCGGGTGATCGCAAATTTTTTTCGGAAAATATTGGGAAAAAATTGACCCATAGATCCGCGCCTTAAACAATCGTTTCCACGGGGAGGAACACCGTATGGCCCTACTGGAATTCGACGACAACCACAACCACGCCAAGATCAAAGTGATTGGTGTGGGCGGCGGCGGCGGAAACGCCGTCAGCACCATGATCGCAGGTCGGCTGGAAGGCGTAGACTTCATCGCCGCCAACACTGACTTGCAAGCGCTCGAGAGCAACCAAGCTCCCATCAAGATCCCGCTGGGATCGAAGGTGACGCGCGGACTCGGCGCGGGCGCAAACCCTGAGATTGGCCGTCAGTCGGCCTGTGAGGACCGGGACCGCATCGCGGAAGTGCTGCGAGGCGCGGACATGGTCTTCGTCACTGCGGGCATGGGCGGTGGCACGGGAACGGGCGCTGCACCAGTCATTGCGGAAGTGGCTCGCGAGCTGGGGGCGCTCACCGTTGGTGTCGTCACCAAGCCGTTTGGCTTCGAAGGCAAGAAGCGTCGTCGTCACGCTGAAGAGGGCATTGGCGCGCTCGCGGCTGCGGTTGATACGCTCATCACGATTCCCAACGAGCGGCTGCTGTCGATCGCGGGTCAGAAGACCACGATGCTTGATGCGTTCCGCAAGGCAGACGACGTCCTGCTGAACGCGGTGCAGGGCATCTCGGATCTCATCACGATTCCGGGTCTTATCAACGTCGACTTTGCCGACGTCAAGACCATCATGTCGAACATGGGTCGCGCGCTGATGGGAACGGGCCGCGCGAGCGGAGAACGTCGTGCGATTGAAGCCGCGCAGCAAGCGATTAGCTCGCCGCTGCTCGAGGACGTTTCGATCACGGGCGCCACTGGCATCCTCATCAACATCACCGGCGGTCCCGACCTGACGCTGTTCGAGGTCAACGAAGCCTCGACGCTGATTCAGGAAGCGGCACACGAAGACGCCAACATCATCTTCGGCTCGGTGATCGATCCGTCGATTGGCGATGAGCTGCGGATCACCGTCATTGCCACGGGCTTCGATGCCAACTACGCCGACGTCGAG
>ERZ724519.204-NODE-204-length-24484-cov-5.456220_pt1 | contig 24484 bp, 20 predicted proteins | sample MGYA00376052_ERZ724519 | MGnify/ENA primary metagenome ERZ724519 (study PRJEB28724, sample SAMN07190883) | activated sludge metagenome | isolation source: activated sludge of sewage treatment plant in Hong Hong | place: Hong Kong | collected 2016-03-17 ... | reverse complement strand
GTCGGGCTGTGGAGTCACTCCCGCGTCATCACTGGGCGTCATGATTCCGCTGTCTGCGATGACGCCATCTGACGGAGTGGAGTCGCTCTTATCTGTGCAGCCAATGAGTCCTCCGGTGAGGAGGAGAAGACAGAGAGAAGCGGACAGGCTCAAAATACGCATTACACGTTCCTTTTCATCACTTTGGTTGTGAGGTGCGGAACATGGATCTTTCTGTGGACAGAAGTCAACTACAGACAGAGTCGCTACGGACTCTTTTGCAGAGCCTCTGCAGCGCCAGTTCGCTCGCTGAATTTGTGCGAGCGAGCTGGCTCATTCGTGGCAGGTTTCCGACGAGAAAACTTGGTTAAAAGTACAGCGTCAGCTTGCCTTGTACGTTGATCGGAGATCCGGGCGTAAAGTGTACGTCTTCACATCCGGCAAAGTTTCCATCGCTGGAAACCTGAACGCGGGTTGCTTCGGGGCAGGCTCCGCTGGGTGGGGGCGCGCTGGTCGATGGCTCGCTTTGTAGGCGCGATGTCGTCGCAAACTGCGCGGATCGATAGCGACTGTTGGTGATGTTTTCGATCGACAGACCCAGCTCCATCGCGCGCCAGCGATAGCCGACAAAGCCATCGAGCAGATAGGCACCTTGCGCGATCAGAAACTCATCTTCTGTGGCGGGACGCGCACCCAATCCCGTAAAGCGCAGCGAACCACGGAGTCCAAACGGAGTCTGAACAGACAGTCCGGTTGCAACCGTCAGCCGAGGTGCCAGCGCAACGGCATTTCCGTTTCCTGCATTGTGGGTGAAGCGCGCATCGTTCACCGTCAGATCCAGATCCGCAAACAGCCAGCTTAGGATCTTGACTCTCCCTTCCAACTCAAAGCCGAGCCGACGTGTGGCAGACGACGCTTCCGTGGTTCCTTCATCACCGACCCAGACCAGCTCACTATCGAGAGAAAGACCCCAAAAGCTGACGGCCAGATCCAGTCGCTCCAGCAGCCGAGTGCGGACTCCCAGCTCATAGCCGAGCGCTGCGGTCAGCGGTGTCACCGGATCGACCGCGCGAACCACGCCTCTTGCATCGTTTGAGTGAAAGCCGCGACCGAAGTTGACAAACAGATCGGTGCTCCGGTGCGGAGACACCACCAGCGTCGCTTTCGGACTGAGCTGCATATCGCCACGGACTCCGCTCTGCGCATTCCCAAGCGAGGACAGAGCGTCCGCGCGATCGACCACATCGAACAGAAAGTAGTCTGCGCGCAGTCCCACAATCAGCCGGACCCACTGCGCAAACGAGATCTCTTCCTTCGCAAACATCGCCAGGCTGGTTTCGCGAACTTGGTGCGCACCGCTCGTCGAGATCCGCTCTCTTTGCTGCTGATGATACAGTCCGTTTTCGATGTCATCAACGCGTGCATTGATGCCTACGCTGCTGTCAAAAGACAGCCAGTCAATCCGAACTTTCCGACGGTAGCTGGCACGCAGTCCGGCCAAGTATCGCTCGTCGCTCTGCTCGATTCCGTCCCCTTGAATCGGATCGCGCGCAAAGAACGTGAAGTTGGAATACAGCCGAAGCTGATAGCGAGACAGATACGCCAGCGCGGTCAGCTCCTGTTTGGCATCGCGAAGCTGATAGGACAGGTACACGTTCTGCCGGGTCGAGCTGCCACCTTCGCTGGGATCCAGAAAGCCAAAGAAGCCCAAGCGTCCGGCTTCCACTTCGCGCAGCGGAATCTGTCCAGATGCGTACCAGTCACCTCCGTAGCTGGAAACCGCCAGCGAGATCGATGATCGCGTCGACAGATCGTACGTAAGCTTGGCAAACAGGTTGTACTTTCGGTAGCGCTCTGGATTGTCAAACGGACCATCTGCATCGCTTCCTTCCGCCATGATCAGCGTCCGTACGTTGCCAAAGCTGGGACCGGCTGCCACCGTCGCACGCAGCGTGTGATACATGCCTCCTTGCACGCTGACAAACGCTTCCGGGAGTGCGCTCTTGGTCACCAGGTTGATTGCACCAGCGGTTGCAAAGTCGCCAAGCTCTGCAAAGTACGGACCCTTGAAGACCTCGATGCGCTCGATCAGCTCGGGAAGGATGAAGCTGGAATCGGCGTAGCCTTGTCCGTGCGCATGCGACACCATGTTGATGGGAATCCCATCGAGCGTCAGTGCGAGATCGGTTCCGTGATCCGCATCAAAGCCGCGCAGCAGATACTGATTGGCCTTGCCGCCGCCCGCGTGCTGCACCGTGATAAGTCCCGGTGCGACCCGCAGCAGATCCGACACGCGCTGAATCGGACGCAGGCGTAGATCTTGCTCTCGCACCGTCAGTGATGATGCGGCAGACATCGGCTTGTCCGCCACCACCATGGTGGTGAAGCGGGCATCCGCTTCTGTCGGTGCCGGAGAGACTTGTGCCGGAGTGACCTGTGCCGGAGAGACTTGTGCCGGAGTGACTTGCTGCGGTGTCTCGGGTCGCTCTTCATTCGGGGATGCACTCTGTGCCAGCGCGGACAGCGGACAAACGATCGCACTTCCCAGCAGCGCAGCCAGGCTCCAGTTGCGCAACAGATTCATCTTGGTAACGCTCATACTTTTCCTCCTTCTCTTCTCGTAGTTCCGTCGCTGATGACTCTCCTTCTGGGCCATCGACGATTGAACAGGACACGGCGGATACACCACGGCTGTGGCGCCTCTGTTCGCACCTGTGTCCGCGATTCCTTAGGCTACGAGGGACTGTGGTGGAGCCCGCGCTCCGAGCGAACCGGCGACTTGGCACGCGCGATGTGCATCCTGCACCGCACGGCACAGATCGGCCTTGGCGCAGAGTGCAGCCGCAGCGCGCGCTACGGCAGTCGGCGTTCCCAGATGGCTCTGCGCAAAGTGTGAGAGGCTGCCAGCCGCGTGATCAGACAGCGGACTGTGAGACGCGACCGCTGAGTCTGCGGTGAGCTGCGCACGCGCTGGGGTTGCACCTGCAGGTTCCGCTTGGGCGTGATCGTGATCCGGGACGCGCGCGGAATCGACTGCGTCGTCTGCTCGGTGATCCGTCTGCGCGGGAAGTCGCTCCGCAGCCGCGTGAGCGTGCGGATGATCATGATCGTGGTCTTCGCTGTCCGCCGGATCCTGCGCGGGCGCTTCCGCTGCATGGTGATAGTGCAGGCCGCCTGCGTGATGGTCATGGGCTCGCTCATGCGTTGCGGCGTGAAGACCGGGCAGCAGCACCGTCGCTGTCAGATACAGCCAGAGCAGCAGCCACGATCGTTGTGCCGTGCGCTCTGCGCTGGGTCGCGGCGGACGGATGGGACGTATGGAGCAGGGCCAAGGCATCTGCGAAGGCGGCTGTGATAGCAGATGCGAAGCGGGCTTTGCCAGATCCTGCGCTGCGTGATCTAGGGGCCGAGGCCGACTTTGCCTGACTTGCGCAATTGCACAAATCTTGTAATACTGTGCAATCAGGAATCAGCGCTGAACGGAAGGCCTTCATGCCAAGCAATCGCACCGAAACCGAAGAGGTTCCGACCCAGACCCTGATCTTGGATGCAGCAGAGCGACTGCTCGCCCAGATCGGCTATCGCAAGATGACCATGGACGACATCGCGAAAGAAGCAGGGATCTCGCGTCGCACCGTCTATGGTTATTTCAACAGCAAGGAACAGGTGATCCTGGGGACGATTGATCGGATTGCGGCGCGTGTGGCAGAGCGCTTGGGCGCGCTTTCGGAGAAGCCGGAGTCCGCTGCGGATCGACTGAGACAGATGCTGATCGATCGCGTACGTCTGCGGGGCGACAGCGTGCGTCCCTATGCCAAGGCGCTGGAAGAGATCTTTGCGGCGCTGCGTCCGCAGTACCTTGCGCGGCGTGAGCGCTACTTTCAAGCGGAAGCAGCGGTCATCGCCAGCGTCCTTCGTCAAGGTCAGCGCAGTGGAGAGCTCGCCGTCTCGTCTCCGCTCGCGATGGCGCGACTGCTGATTCTGTCTACCAATGCCTTTTTGCCGCACGGACTCAGTCCCCAGCAGATCCTGACCGACGAGCAGCAGACCTTGCGTCAGCTCAAAGCGCTGGTGTCGCTGCTGCTGCAAGGACTACGAACAGAGCCCGTCTTGGCGGCGAAGCAGAGCCGCAAACAGATTTCGTACGTACAAAGGAGGCCGTGATGAGGAGTCTTTTTCCAAGTCGAGGAGCGTTCACCCTGGCTGCCAGTCTGCTTGTGACTTCGTCGGTGTCCTTTGCCGGACCGGACGCCACAGCTGCTGCGTCGAAAGAGCAAAAGCCAGCGGTCACAGACTCGCAGGCAGCGGGAGTCACCGCGCAAGCAGAGGACTTCATCAGCGATGCAGAGCGTCAGCAAGTGATTGCCAAGGCGCTGACAGAGATCGAAGCAAAGTATGTCTTTCCCGAAGTGGTCAAGCAGCAGCTGCCAGAGCTTCGCCGTCGCTGGACAGAAGGTGAGCTGACCAAACAGACAAAGCGCAGCGTGCTCATTCGGAAGATGAATGCAGATCTATCCGCGCTGTTTCATGACGGACATCTGTTTGTGGCACCGCCGCGACCAGGCATGGGAGGACAGCACCAGTCCCCTGCGGAGCTTGATGCCTATCTGCGCAAGCAACACTATGAGATCCGTCGGGCAGAGATCCTGGCTGGCAACATCGGCTACCTGAGACTGGATCTGTTTGCTCCGTATGATCTGGTGGGATTCCGTCGTGCGCTTGCGGAAGCGATGTCTTTTGTCGCGGACACCGATGCGCTCATCTTGGATCTGCGCAATCACCACGGTGGCGACGTTCGATCCGTGGCGCTGTGGGTCAGCTACTTTACCGATCAGCGGGTTCATCTGCTGGATGCGTTTGATCGACTGACCGGACAGACCACGCCGAGCGTTACGCTGGCCAAGCTGGAAGGAACGCGCTACGGAAAGGACAAGCCGGTGTATGTGCTGATCTCGCGGCGCACCTTTTCGGGAGGCGAAGAGTTTGCCTATGATCTGCAAGGAATGAAGCGCGGAACGCTCGTCGGTGAAACCAGTGCAGGGGCCGCCAACAACAACATGTTCATTGCGCTGTCTCCGCAGCTTGTGATCTCGGTTCCGTACGGACATGTGACCAGCTCCTTTACGCGCAGCAACTGGGAACAAGTCGGGGTAAAGCCAGATGTAAAGACAGATCCGAAAGATGCGCTGCGCGTGGCGCAAGAGCAGGCGCTGCAAGTGCTGCTTCAGAAGGCCACACGCCGAGAAGACAAGCAGGCGCTGGAGCAGGCATTGTCGGCACTGCGGACACAGGCTCCGGCTTCGTAGCGGGGGGATTCCTAACGGACTCCTTCCGCATTCCTAACGGACTCCTTTTTGGCGCTGACTGCGCTTTGGATTTCTACATTCCTCGTCGGTGTGACAGCGGGACCACACCGGGCAGCGCGGGCAGATAGCCTTTTATGATCTGCGCGAAGATGCGCAAGCGGGCCGGATAAAAGCGCGCTTTGGGATAGACCAGCGAGATCCGCAGCGACGAAGCCAGCCAGTCGGGCGCAAGCTGCACCAAGCGTCCTGCTTTCAGATCGTCGGACACAACCCACTCGGACAAGATTCCCACCCCGATTCCGGCCAGCGCGGCATGACGAAGTGCGTTCAAGTTGTCGGTGGCAAAGCGCGGCTGAATCGAAAAGCGCTGCGTCTCATCGGTCTGGCCGTGCTGCAAAGAGACTTCATCTTGATAAAACGGACGCAGCGCCAGCCACGGCAGATGGGATAGCGCCTGCGGACTCGACGGTGGCTTGCCCTTGCCCCACAGCTTCGGGGCCGCGACGACAATGCGCGGCAGCTCGGCCAGCGGTCTGGCAATCAGGCGGGAGTCTTCCACTCGTCCGACGCGCACCGCACAGTCGATTCCTTCAGCGACAAAGTCCGGCAGTCGATCGTGCAGCAGCCACTCGACGGAGACATCGGGATGACGCTGCAAAAAGTCAACGACCGGCGGCAGCAGCTGATGCTGACCAAAGATCGACGGAGCGACGACGCGCAAGATGCCTCGCGGTCGGGCTTCCTCGCCACGTAGCTCCGACTCCATCATCTGCCAGCGCTCCAGCAGCGCCTTGGCATGCTCAAAACAGCGCGCGCCATCGTCGGTGAGCTTCAGTGCGTGGGTGGTCCGCTGGATCAGCCGCAGCCCCAGCGATCGCTCCAGCTGCTGAAGTCGTCGGCTGACCGTCGGCTGCGTGGTTTCCAGTCGGGCTGCCGCTGCGGACAGCGAGCCTGACTCGACGATGCGCACGAAGGTGAGCAGCAGCTCGATGCGATCCGAGCCCAGGCTGAGCGACTCTTTCATACGTGCAGCGTATAACCGTTGTTCCTGACTTGCTACTACAAGCGCTGGCTATACGCCTTCATCATGAGCGACGTGCTTGCAGGGAGTCGGCGAGCAGGAGCAAAGAGACGATGTCTTCGATACAAGCAGCGCAGGTCGATCGCGTACTCGACGAGTCGCGTGACATTCCGAGCGCACTACTGTTGCTGTTGGCGACGGGGGCAGGGCTGGGCGCGGCGTCTTTGTATTACTGCCAGCCGCTGTTGATGGAGATCTCGGACGGACTGCACGTTCGTCCATCGCTGATGGGCCTTGTTCCGACGCTGACGCAGCTCGGCTATGCGTCCGGGGTGCTGTTGCTGGCCCCGCTTGGGGATCGCTATGACCGTCGCATCATCATCTTGGTGAAGACGGCGCTGCTGTCGCTGGCGCTGCTGTCGATTGGGCTCGCTTCGGGGTTTGGGATGCTGCTCGGTGCGAGCCTGTTGGTGGGAGCCTCCGCGACGATGGCGCAAGATGTGGTTCCAGCGGCGGCGGTGCTCGCGCCGGAGTCGCAGCGCGGCAAGATCGTCGGCAAGGTGATGACCGGCCTGCTGCTCGGGATTCTGCTATCGAGGGTGGCGAGTGGCTTCATCGGTCAGCACTGGGGCTGGCGGACGGTCTATCTGCTGGCGTCGCTGGCGGTGATGTGCATCGGGCTTCTGTTTGGACGCGGGCTGCCGCGCTTTGCGAAGACGACGGAGCTGAGCTATCGCGCGCTCATCGCGTCGATGCTGGGGCTGTGGCGTCGGCACGCACCGCTGCGTCATGCGGCGATGTCACAGGGTCTGCTGGCGGTGTCGTTTGGTGCGTTTTGGTCGACGCTGGCGATGATGCTGCATGCGCGCTACGGGCTCGGCTCGGCGGTGGCGGGTGCGCTGGGGCTGGCTGGGGCGGCGGGTGCGCTGGCTGCGCCGCTCGGGGGCAAGCTGGCGGACCGACGAGGCGCCAAGTGGGTGACGCAGCAAGGCTCGGCGCTGACGGCACTGTCGTTTGGCGCGATGGCGATCGATGGCTGGCTGCCCGATTCGCTGCGTCTTGGCTTTTTGGTGCTGATGACGATCCTGTTCGACTTCGGGATGCAGGCGACGCTCGTCGGACATCAGACGGTGGTGTATGGCCTGGACGCGGGCGCGCGCAGTCGTCTCAACGCCGTGCTGCTGACGTGTATGTTCATCGGAATGGCCAGCGGGGCGGCGTTTGGGAGTCTGGCTCTTGCGCGCTGGGGCTGGCTGGGAGTCGTCGGGCTCTGCTCGCTGGTGTCGTTTGGTGCGTGGCTGGTTCGCTGCTACGCGAGCCGCGTTGACTGAGTCCGCTGTCCGTCGACTCACGCTGCTTCGGCTAGAAGTTGATGCGTCGCATCACCGCGCGCGGCAACAGCGAGATCGCATCCATCACCAGCTCCCACACAAGCGGCGTATACACAACCGGACGCGGACACAGCAGCGCCGACCGAACATCGCGCGCAACTTGCTCTGGCTCTCCCGCAAACGGAGGCGGACGCAGCCCAGCCGTCATTCCCGTCTTCACAAAGCCCGGTCGAACACAGATAACACGCAGACCGGATGCATAATATTTGTGATCCAGTCCGTTTAGGTAGGCAGCGAGTCCGGCTTTGCTGGCTCCGTAGAGCACCACCGGCTTGCGTGCGCGATCTCCAGCGACGGAACCAAACACACAGAGTGTTCCGCCACCTTGCGCAAGCAGCAGCTTTCGCGCCACTTCACAGAACAACACGGTGTTTACAAAGTTTACGCGCAGCAGTCGTTCGAGCAGGACGGTGTCTGACTCCAGCTTGTCTTGCGTGGCAAACTGTCCGGCGGTCACCACGACGGCATCAATGTGTCCGAGCGCTTGCTTGGCCTGCTCCATCGCGGGCTCAAACGTCTCACTCTGTTCGAGATCACAGTGGGCGTACGCAATCGTCTGATGCTGACCTCCGCGAACGGACAGATCCGCGCTGCTGCGGCGTAGATCTTCGGCATCACGCCCAAGAAGAAACACGCGATCCCCGGACTCTGCACAGAGCCTAGCGAGCGCGCGGCCCATTCCTTTGGTCGCTCCCAAGATCACGACGTTCATGGCTTGTCTCCAAACAGACGAACAGACTGCGCACTCCGTACGCGATGCATCGGGTCCCACTTGTTCCGCACGCTTTGCCACGCAGACAGTCGCGGCTCCATCTGCGCAAAGTGCTCAGGCCGGGTCAGCGCATCCTTGGTCAGATAGATGCGGCCCCCTTCGCGAATCACCAGCTCGTTTAAGCGATCGATGTGCTCTTGGGTGTGCTCTCGCAGCGCCAGATCGAGCGCAATCGACGTACCAGGCATTGGAAAAGACAGCATTCCGCTTCCTTGGGCTCCGCAGTCTTTGAGCACGCACAAAAAGGAAGCGCCACCGAGCGAAGTCAGGAGTTCCAAAAAGCGTCGCACCGCTGCGCGTCCTTTCGACGCTGGCAGCACCGCTTGATGTTGGGTAAAGCCCTCTTTTCCGTAGATCCGATTCCAGTTCCGAATGGCATCGAGCGGATAGAAGAACTCTTCGGGTGAAACGATTCCTGTGCGAACGCGCGGAATGTGCTGATGGTAGAGCGCCGCGTTAAACAGCCGCACCGACTGCTTTCCCATCGCCCACGATGGCAGCTGAAACGGAACGCTCAGACGGATTTTGGGCTTGGGTGGATGCGTGGGTGCTTCCGTCTCCGTGGCCCAGCGACCGCGATACAGAATGCCGCGTCCCATGCGCGATCCTTCGCTGAGACAGTCGATCCACGCGACGGTCATCGGCCACTGCTCTGCGGCATGTCCCAGCGCATCAAGCAGCGTATCCAGATCAGGGACGCGCTCGGTTTCCTGATAGATCCAGCACGACGGAATCTTGCGCATCTGGAACGTCACTTCCAAGATGTGTCCCGTCAGTCCCATTCCGCCAATCGTGGCGTAGAACAAGTCGCTGTGTACGTCTTTGGAACACTCGACCACTTGGCCGGTTCCGGTTCGCATCGTGAGCGACAAGACGTGTTCGCCAAAGCAGCCTTCGACGTGGTGATTCTTGCCGTGTACGTCGGAAGCGACCATTCCGCCGAGCGTCACAAACTGCGTTCCCGGCGTCACCGGAACAAAGAAGCGACGCGGTAGGAAGATGCGATTGAGCTCGTACAGAGACAGCCCGGACTCTGCGCGCAGGACTCCGCTTGCTTCATCAAACGACAAGATGCGATCCGCCAGCGTGGTTCCCAGAATCACTGGCTCCGACGGAGGCGGCACTGCAGAGTCACCATAGGAGCGACCAAGGCCGCGCAGGATCGGAACGTCTTCGCTGGCTCTCAGCAGATCTTCTGACAGACGCTCTTCGCCTTCCGATCCGACTCCTCCCCAGCCGACGACGCGGTTGCTTCTGTTCATCTCCCTATCGCTCGTTTTGCTGTCGCGCACGGTGCTTTCACTTCACTGCATCATGTATCAGGGTTCGATGCTTTAGGGAAGCAACTCGCTGCGCACGCCTATTCTGAGACGGACAGAGACTGCGCGATCAGGGCTTTGACAAACGCTTCTTCGTCTTGTGGACTGTCCGGCTTTTGCGTGCCGCCCAGCTCTCGCATGACCAGCAGCTTGGGCGGAATGTCGTCCAGAAACCGACTTGGTGTCTTGGGCCAGCCACCCCGCATCTCAGCGCGCGAGATATACAGTTTTTGTCGTGCGCGCGTGATTCCGACGTAACAGAGTCGTCTCTCTTCCGATAGATCGGAAGACTGCTCGTCCGCTTCCTCTCCGTCGCCCATTCTGCGTGATGCGATTGTGTAGTCGGCCTGACGCGGCGCCAGCGATCGCTTGTGCGGAAGGATCTCTTCCTCCAGTCCGACAAAGAACACCACTTTCCATTCCAGACCTTTGGCTCCGTGCAGCGTAGACAGTGTGACCGCATCGCGCAGCGCATCATCGACATCTTCATCTTGCGACGAGATCGTCAGCCGATTCAGATACGACAGCATGTCAAAGTCCGGTCCCGCTTTTTCTGCGTAGCGCTGCATGCTGGACAGAAACTCACTCAAGTTGCGGAGTCTCCGTTCCGCTTGCGTCATCGTCGGTCCGGCGCGCACCAGATCATCTTGCACGCCGACTTCACGCAGCAGCTCTTCGGCCAGCTCTTTGAGCCGCGCGCCGCCATGTTGTGCAAACAATCGCTGGTACTTTTCGATGCTGCGGACAAAGCGCTGGAGCGACGCCATGATCCGATTGGAAAGTCCTTCGTGCTCGGGCGTGGACTCCTCTTGTGCAAACAGATCGAGCGATCCGGTCTTGTGTGAAACCAGATCCCGAATCAGCTCCCACAGCGACAGATCTGCCTTCTTTTTGCGCGCTTCTTTGTGCAGTGCGGACAGAGACTCCATCGCTTGCGGACCGATTCCGCGCGGTGGATAGTTGATCACGCGGCGCAGCGATAGCTCGTCGTGCGGATAGGCCAGCATCTTCAGATAGGCCATCGCATCTTTGACTTCTTTGCGATCAAAGAACGCGGCACCACCGATGACGTGATACTCGATTCGCGCCGCTCGCAGCGCAGTCTCCAGCGGCTCACACTGCCGGGTGGTTCGATACAGCACCGCAATGTCGCGCAGATCGAACTTCTTGGACATCACCAGCGCATCGATCTCTTCTGCGACAAACTGCGCTTCATCATCTTCATCAGGAGCCACCACAATTTGGATGGGTTCTCCGTCGCCGCGCTGGGTCCACAGCGTCTTCCCATGTCGCGCGGTGTTCTTTTCGATCACCGCGTTGGCTGCATGCAGAATGCCTCCGGTCGATCGATAATTTTCTTCCAGCTTGATGACTTTCGCACCGGGAAACTGCTGTTCAAACTGCAAGATGTTGCGACTGTCTGCGCCGCGCCATGCATAGATCGACTGATCATCGTCACCGACGACAGCCAGGTTTCCGTACTTTTTGCAAAGGAGCTGAAGGAGCGCAAGCTGACAGTGGTTTGTGTCCTGGTATTCATCGATCATCAGGTAGCGGAATCGACTCTGCCAGCGACTCCTTACGTGCTCTTGTTCGGTCAGCAGTCGCAGCGTTTCCACCAGCAGATCATCAAAGTCGAGCGCATGCAGCGATCGCATTTTCTCGACGTAGCGCGGATACACTTCAGCGGTGAAGCCATCGTATTCACTGACAAAGCGCGCTCTGCGAACCTGCATCAAAAAGTCTTGCGGAGTGAGTCCCGCATTCTTGGCGCGACTGATGCGACTTAGGATCGACTTGACCTCTAGCTTGCGTCCATCCATGTGCGCATGACGCAAGATCTCGCGAATCACACCGAGCTGATCGGAGGTGTCGTAGACCGAAAATCCCGACGGCATTCCCAGCGCGGCCTGCTCACTCTTTAGGATCACCAGACCGAGCGCGTGAAACGTCGACAGCATCACACCGCGCGCTTGTCCGCCCGTGCAGAGTCGGTCCACTCGCTCGCGCATTTCCTCTGCGGCCTTGTTGGTAAAGCTCACCGCCAAGATGGACTCTGGACGGACTCCCTTTTCCAGAAGGTGCGCAATCCGATAGGTGATGACGCGCGTTTTTCCCGATCCTGCACCTGCCAACACAAGGAGCGGACCCTCGGTGGTCTCGACCGCCTGGCGCTGCGGCGGGTTTAGGTCACTGAGCCGAATCGCCATGGCTCGGCACGGAAGCACAAGTTTCCGGCTTGAGCCAAATTTTTCGGCTATAGTCCGCCGCCATGTTTGCTTCAATTGCTCGACATCCGTTTCGCTTTTTGACCCTTGGAGGCTTTCTCTCCGTCGGGTTATTGGTCTGGGCGCTGCCTCCAGAGACTGGCGCACAGGCCGCTGCACAGTCCGCCAACGCCCCCGCAAAAAAGGCCGATCCCAAGCTGATGTATCCGCCCACCAAGACGGTTGACCAAGTCGATGTGTATCACGGCGAACAGGTCAAAGATCCGTATCGCTGGCTGGAATCACTCGACTCAGAAGAGACGCGGCAGTGGGTGCAAGCGCAGAACAAAGTGACGTTTGGGTATCTGGAACAGATCCCCGGTCGCGACAAGATCAAGCAGCGGCTGACGGACCTGTGGAACTACGAAAAGTATTCGCCTCCGCAGCACGAAGGGGGTCGCTACTTCTATTCCTACAACAGCGGACTCCAGAACCAGAGCGTGCTGTATACGCTGACGTCGCTCGACGCACCGCCGCAGCTTTTGCTGGATCCGAACACGCTCGCCAAAGATGGCACGGTCGCGCTGAGCGGAGTCGGTGTCAGCCACGATGGGAACCTGCTCGCGTACGGACTGTCGGCGGCGGGATCGGACTGGCAAGAGTGGCGCGTGCGTGATGTCGCCACCGGCAAAGACCTTGCGGACATCGTCAAGTGGATCAAGTTTTCCGGCGTTGCGTGGACCAAGGACAACAAGGGCTTTTACTACGGACGCTTCGACGAGCCGAAGGCAGGCGCCAAGAGCCTGGAAGACCTGAACTTCTTCCACAAGCTCTACCATCACAAGCTGGGAACGGATCAGTCGCAAGACACGCTGGTTTACGAAGACAAGGTTCACAAGGAATGGCAGTTCGTTCCGGCGGTGACGGATGACGGAAAGTATCTGATCATCACGGTGGCGAAGGGAACCGACGACAAGTACCGCATCCTGTACCAAGACTTGAGCAAGCCCGGCAGCAAGATCGTCGAGCTGGTCGATAACTTCGATGCAGAGTACACCTTCGTCGACAACGATGGTCCGGTCCTGTACTTCAAGACGGATCTGAAGGCGCCCAAGAACAAGCTCATCGCGATTGACATTCGCAAGCCCGCAGAGCGTCGCGAGCTGATCGCAGAGTCCGCCGATACGCTTCAGCATGTGTCGCTCGTGAACAACCTGTTTGTCTCGACCTATCTGCACAACGCGACCACGCAGGTGAAGGTGTTTGACAAGACCGGCAAGCAGGTCAAAGAAGTGACGCTGCCGGGGCTCGGAACCTCGATGGGCTTTGGTGGGCGACGGAACCACAAAGAGACATATTATGCCTTTACGAGCTATAATATTCCGCCCACGATCTATCGTCTGGACCTGACCACGTTCGAGAGCAAGGTCTGGAAGCAGCCGCAGCTGAAGTTCAACCCGCAAGACTTTGAGACCAAGCAGGTGTTTTATCCGAGCAAGGATGGCACCAAGATCTCGATGTTTTTGACGCATCGCAAAGGGCTTACGCAAAGCGGACAGAATCCGACGTACTTGTACGGATACGGCGGCTTCAACATTCCGATCGTGCCTGGCTTCAGCGTCGCTGACCTTGTGTGGATGGAGCACGGCGGAGTCATCGCGTACGCCAACCTTCGCGGTGGTGGAGAATACGGTGAAGAGTGGCACCGCGCGGGTACCAAGCTGCGCAAACAGAATGTCTTTAACGACTTCATCAGCGCGGCAGAATGGCTGATTCAGAACAAGTACACCTCGACTCCCAAGCTGTCGATCGCGGGTGGATCAAACGGTGGTCTGCTCGTCGGTGCGTGCATTACGCAGCGGCCCGATCTGTTTGGCGCAGCGATTCCTGCGGTGGGCGTGATGGACATGCTCCGCTTCCACAAGTTTACGATCGGTTGGGAGTGGATCGATGACTACGGATCTTCGGACAACGCAGAGGAGTTTAAGGCGCTGCGAGCGTACTCTCCGTATCACAACATCAAGCCAGGAACGAAGTATCCAGCGACGATGGTGACGACGGCGGATCACGATGATCGCGTGGTGCCGGGTCACAGCTTCAAGTTCGCGGCGGCCTTGCAAGCGGCGCAAGCGGGACCGGCTCCGACCTTGATTCGCATTGATGTCCGCGCAGGTCACGGCGCTGGAAAACCAACCAGCAAGCGCATTGATGAAGCAACCGATCGACTGTCCTTCCTGGGCAATGTCCTGGGTGTCGACTTCACGAAGTAAAGGGGATTCCCATGGCTGGTAGCGTAAACAAAGTCATTGTCATTGGTCATCTCGGAGCGAACCCCGAGGTCAAGTATCTGCCGTCGGGACAGCCTGTCTGTGAGATGCGCATTGCGACCAGCGAGACGTATCGCGATCGCAACGATCAACCGGCAGAGCGTACGGAGTGGCACCGCATCGTGGTGTGGGGCAAGACGGCGGAAAACTGCGCGAAGTTTTTGCAAAAAGGTCGTCAGGTCTACATCGAGGGTCGGCTTCAGACGCGCTCGTGGGACGACAAAGAAGGCAAGAAGCAGTACATGACCGAGATCGTCGCAAACTCGGTGGTGTTCCTGGGTGGTGGCGGTGCGCGTGAAGAGGGTGCGCACAGCGGTGGTGGCTACGCGTCCCGTGAGTCGTATGGCGGAGGCGGAGGAGCCAGCGGCGGTGGTTACGGAGGAGGCGGCGGAGGAGGCGGCGGCGGTGGTTACGGAGGAGGAGGCGGCGGTGGCGGCGGCAATCGGTATGCGCGTCCCGCTCCTGCAGAGGCGGCCCCTGCGATGCACAATGATCCGGGGGACTTCGCGGCGGAAGACGACATTCCGTTCTAGTCTGTGTCAGCCGCTTGTGGTTTCGCCCGGATTACCGCTGGGCGCAGCCAGGTAGCGGCGAAACTTGGGCAACAGCGCCGCACTGCCAGCGACGGCGGCAAGGCCGATGATGCTGGACAGTGTGATGGCGCGGCGGACACCCATCATGCCGGCCAAGATGCCAAGCTGGGTGTTGCCGAGCATCGGTCCGCTTAGGTACGAGATCATCTCGATGCCGGCCAGTCGTCCGCGCAGCTCGCTCGGAATGGTCTGGTTCCAGATGGTGGATCGGTAGACGCCGCTGATCATGTCGGCGTAGCCAGCGGCCATCAGGAAGGCCATCGCCATCGGAAAGGATCGCGATGCGCCAAAGCCGATCATGAGCGCGCTCCAGCTTCCGGCGGCCCAGATCACCATCATGCCGTGACGACGGATGCTTCGTGTCCAGCCGCTGGTGATCGATCCGAGCAGCGCGCCAATCGCCATGCCGCTGTGCAGCCAGCCGAGGTAGCTTGCGCCGCCGTTTTGGGTCTTGGCAAACTCCTCTGCGATGGCGGGGAACAGCAGGTTGGGCATCGAAAACGTCATCGCGACAATGTCCACCACGTAGGTTCCAACCAGCTCTTGACGGCTCATCGCGTAACGGAATCCTTCCGAGATCGACTGAAGGGAAAAGCGCGAGCTTGCAGAGGCGGTCGGAATATTATGCAGAGAAAATACCGCAATCATGGCTGCACAGAAGGTCAGTCCGTCGAGAAAGAACGCCAGCGCTGGACCTTGCTTGGCCAAGATGAGTCCCGCGAGCGCTGGCCCGGCAATCGCTCCCACGTTGTAACGGAAGGAGCTGAGCACACCGATCGCGGGCATGTCTTCGCGCTTCACCAGCAGCGGAGTCAGGGCTTCGATCGCCGGACGATGGACACCGCTGAGGATCGCAGTCAACGCAGACGCCACGATCAGAATCGGTGCGGACAGCATTCCCTTCCACGCGAGCGCCGACAGCAGAAACACACACAGCGCCATTCCGGCTTCACTCAGTAGCAGCAGCTTGCGTCGATTCACTGCGTCGGCGAGCGCTCCCCCAAACAGGCCCCCAACCACCGAAGGAACCAGCTGAATCACACCGAGCAGTCCCAGCAGCTTGGGCGAGTGCGTCAGCTGATACAGCGCAAACGGCAAGGCTACGTAGCTCAGCATCGAGCCAAGCAGCGAGACAAACTGACCGAAGTACAGCACGCGAAAGTCGCGATGAAGCCGCAGCGGCGCAATATCAGGAAGGATGGCCATGGCAGTTGCGTGATTGTGGCACAGCCAGCGGTCGTGCAGCGGTGGGCTGATGTAGGAATCGCGTGCATGGATCGATTGTTTCCGTCGCTGAAAAAATATTTCTCTGAACCTGTAACCAAACGCTGGGCTGCTTCGTGAAGTGTTTGGAGGTCGTAAACAATGACAAGCCAAGCGCCGGTTTCTTCTTCAGCGGTTTCTGTATCTGTGCGAGCAAGCGACTCTGTCTCTGGCTCCGTATCGGGTTCTGATGTTGGCTCTGATGTTGGCTCTGATGTTGGCTCTGCTGGTCCTTCGGGGGCGCTGCGTTCTGCTGATTCTTCGACGCACCGGACGATCAAGCTGGGACACATTCAAGCGCTTTCAGGAGCGGTGTTCGCGCTGTTTCTGCTGCTGCATCTCATCACGGCGATGTCAGGAGCTTTCGGCATCGCAGCCTACGATCGAACGCTGTTGGCACTGCGCAGCGTGTACCGATCGAACCTGCTGCTGGAGCTGGTGATGATCGGACTTTCGGGCACAACACACTTTGTCTGCGCGATCGTACAGATGATTCGTAGACGCAAAGTCGTTGCATTACGCGGACCGTGGTGGATGAAGCTACATCGGCTGTCGGGCTACTTTTTGATGGTCGTGATCATCGGTCATGTCTTTGCGACGCGGATTGCTCCGACGCTGGCGACTGGACCTACGACCACTCACGCGGCGGACTTTGCGTTTTTGGCGTTTGCGACCTTGGCCGCGCCTGCGTACTTTTGGCCGTACTATCTGCTGCTTGGGATTTCGGGCGCGCTGCATCTGTCGTTGGGTCTTCACCTGGGCGTTCGGATGCTGGGACTGCGTACGCAAGGAAGCGGAGGTGCGCCTTCTCGGCTGCATCTTTGGCTGACGTTTGGCGTTACAATCTTGGTGACAGTGGGTGTGCTGGGGATTTTGGTGCGCGCAGATCAGGCCCCACGACAACGCTTTCCAGAGTATCAAGCGCTGATGCAGAGACTCCTTTCATGAAACAGAAAACGACGTCCCATTCCGCAGTCGCGCAGGTCACGCCGCGCGGTTCGATTTCGCAGTCGATGGAGTCTGTGCTTGGGCACATGCTGGAAGCAGAGCGGCCCTTTCTCCGTCGGATGGCGTATCGAATCACTGGCACCACAGCGGACGCGGAAGATGTCGTTCAGGAGTCGTTTGCCAAGGTTCTGACCTCTCCTCCACCGGATCTGGCTGCACCGCTGCGTCCATGGCTTTTGCGTGTGACCTGCAACTTGGCGATCGATGTGCTGCGCAAGCGGAAGCGTCGGGTCTATGTGGGTCCGTGGCTGCCCAGTCCGTTTGCGGAAACCGAACCGGAACCAGCGTCTCCATCGGCTCGCTATGCTGCCAAGGAGTCGCTCACGTTTGCGTTTTTGCTGGCACTGGAAGCGCTGACTCCGAAACAACGCGCGGTGCTGATCCTGCGTGATGTCTTGGATTTGGATGTACGAGAGACGGCGGCTTCTCTCGGGGTGAGCGAATCAAATGCAAAGGTATTGCATTTGCGAGCCAGACAGAGACTGGCCAGTTATGATCACGCACGGATTGATACCTCCGCACAGGCACAGCAGCGTGTGGCCGAAACGCTCCAGAAGCTGCTGCTGGCCATGGCAAGTGGTCAGCCGGAACAAGTTGCAGCGCTCTTGGCGGAAGATGCGGTGATGCAGAGCGATGGCGGTGGACGGTATGTGGCTGCCCGCAAGCCCGTGGTCGGAGCGCGGCTGCTGACGACGTTTCTGTGTCATGTGGCGCGTGGCTTTGCGCCGGGAGAGCTTGCGGTGGAAGGGCGCGAGCTAAGTGGTCTGCCCGCGCTCTGTGTTCGGCTGTTGGTTCCGCGACCGAGCCTGGCTCCGCAGTCGGTGCTGTCGCTGACGATCAATGCAGAAGGAAAGATCACGGCGATCTATCAAGTGCTGCACGAAGACAAGCTGACGGATGTGTTAGACAGACGGCTGCCTGGCGGGAACTGACAGGACCAGACACAGTGGACAGTCCTCGATGCTGTGCGGCGCTCCGCTGCGATGATCTTGCAAGATGGCGCGGGACTCCTCTGCAAGGCTACGGCGGACTTCTCTGCGCATTCCTTTGACGCGCGGAATGTGAAGCTGATCGTACTGCGTGGTCTGATGTCGCATCCAAGCAATCACCGCTGCGCGGGCACGCTCTTCGATCGGGATCTGCTTGGTGCGAGCGACGGTACCACTGCCAACAGGGGTCGCGTGAACCGTAACGCGCAGCGCCAGCTGCTTGCCCAGCTCTCGGTAGTGCGGAGCAAATGCCAGATACTGAAACACGGCGCTTGCAAAGTCCTCAACGTACTCTGTTTGCACGCGCGCTCGTCGCTCTGCATCGCTCTGTTTGCGCTTGGCGTAGGCCGCTGTGCTGCGCTCTGCTTCGATTGCTGCTTTGGCCGCTCGGATGTTTTCTGCGGGCGCCCAGACTCCATGGGAAAAGACCTTGCGACCCTTCTTTTCCTGCACCGTAAAGGACGGCCCGGCTTGCTTGACCCGTCGGGTAAGACCCGCATCACCTGGTGGTAGACACTCCCAACCCAGCGGCGGACAGACTCGCTTGCCATCAGCAGTCAGGAACACACCGGGCTGTGCAGTGGGGGACAGAACCAGAGAAGTCGACATCGTGCGAAAGAGTCTCTGTCCGGGCACTCCGCTGTCAAATTCCGTGACCACAGGGCGCAGTCTGAAAGAAGGTCGGGCCGTAAAGCCAATCAGTGCGCACAGCGACGAAGCGTGTGCCTGACCGAGCGCGCGGAAAGCGGGCGAGTTTCGACGAGATGCGGACAGCAGTTGTGGTCGCCGCAAATTCATGTACAAGCTCGATCCATGATGTACAACGCGTTCGAGTTGCAAAAGACGCTGCTCAGTCCTGCTGTGAAGCTGGCGAGTGCGACAAGTCGCTTGCTGCTTCATCCGCGCAACCCGATTGGTAAGACCTATCTGGGTCGCACCATCGCGGCCAACAACGAGATGTTCGCGCGCATCCATCGTCGCTATGCCAAGCCTTCGTTTGGGATTGATTCGATCGAAGTAGACGGCGCGCACATTCCCATTCACGAAGAAGTGGTCTTTCACAAGCCGTTCTGTTCACTGTTGCGGCTCACGCGCAAAGACGTGAGCACGGCTCCCAAGCTGCTGGTGGTCGCTCCCTTGTCGGGACACTTTGCGACGCTGCTGCGCGATACGGTGCGGACTGCGCTGCACGACTTCGATGTCTACGTGACGGACTGGATCGATGCGCGCCTTGTGCCGCTTTCGGAAGGTCCGTTTCACCTGGATGACTACATCGAATACGTGATGGAATTTATGATCTTCCTGGGATCGGGCGCGCACACGCTGGCGGTGTGTCAGCCGACGGTGCCGGTGCTGGCGGCGGTCGCTCTGCTTGCGGAGCGCAGTGATCCTTGCACACCCAGCACGATGACGCTGATGGCGGGTCCGATCGACACGCGACTCAATCCCACCGAAGTGAATCGCTTTGCCAACAACAAGACGCTCGGTTGGTTTGAAAAGAACGTGATTCATTCGGTGCCGGTGAATCAGCCTGGTTTCCGTCGGAAAGTCTATCCAGGATTTCTCCAGCACATGGGCTTTGTGGCGATGAACCCAGATCGTCACATGAAGGCCTACCGTGACTTCTATTTGGATGTGATTCGCAACAAACAGAAGGACGCGGAAGCGCATCGCTCGTTTTATGACGAGTACAACGCGGTGCTCGACATGGCTGCGGAATACTACCTGGATACGATCCGCGTGGTGTTTCAGGAACAGCTGATGCCGCGACGGATGATGACGGTTCGCGGACACTTGGTTCGTCCAGAGCTGATTCGCAAGACGGCGCTGTTTACGGTGGAAGGCGCGCATGATGACATCGTAGGAATCGGACAGACGCGAGCGGCACAGACGCTCTGTCGTGGCATTCCTGAGTCGATGCGCAAGCACCTGCTCGCTGAAAAAGTGGGTCACTACGGAGTGTTTAGCGGTCATCGCTTCCGCGAACAGATCTATCCGCAGATTCGTGACTTCATTGCGCAACATGCTCCATCGCAATCGACAGTGCAGACAGCTCTGCCAGAGCCCTCCGACGATTGATAAGGACCGCGTGTGCGACGGTAAGCAGAGACAGAAAGCCAAGACTGAGACCGATCGCCATGGCCGTGTAGTAGTAGGCGAGCCGGGCCTTTTGTAGCTCTTCTGTCTTTTGCTGATGCAGCCAGCGCGGCTCGGACTCTGCTGGCAGCGACTGACACGCAGGAACCAGTGCTGGGTCGGCGAGCACACGCTGCTGACAGATCATGCGATGCAGCTTGTCGCGTCCTGCCAAGTGCTGCGCATCGTAGCGATACAGCAGCGGTAGAAACTCCGGCAAGTGAGCGCCAGACATCGTCGCCAGATAGGGCAGCGCAGCAGACACCTTTCCTTGCACCAGCGCTTCGCGGGCCCAGTCCGGCTCACGCTCTGCTTTGCGCTGACAGACTTCCGCTTGTCCTTGCTGCGCTGGACTGCTCTGCGGACAGAGCGCTGCAAACAAGCTGTCTCTCTTGGGCAGGCGCGCGCTGTCATACGCACGCAGCACCGGCTCCATCTGACGCTGATAGGAAGCGTGCTGTAGCGACGGTGGAATCGGGGTGGTGAGCGGCTCTTTGGCCAGTCCGTCCAGATAGCGCTGGCGCAGGGAATCGGACTCCTTATCGGTCTTGTGGAGTGCAAACACCGCATCGACACAGTCCACAAACACACCGGGCTCGCGCGTTCCTTCCAGGATCAGATCGTAGAGCGACTGCACCCGCAGCTGGCAAGTGACGCGAAAGACATACCGTCGGAGCGGTGTCTGTTCCGTTTGCGACCATGCATACAGCGTACGGAGCGCTTGCGTCACCTCGGGCTGCTCACGCTGGGACAGCTGCTCGCGACACTGCGGCTGCGCGTAGGACAGCGTCTCCTTCGCGACCTCTCGCCACTCTCTTGTACCAAAGAATGGCTGATGCCAGCGAAGCTGTTCAAGCAGCGGCTGACACGTCGAGCGGTCAGGCTGTGCGTGCGCCGCTTCGGTCTGCGGAAGCGACTGCGCCAGTGCCTCGCTGGTCCCCATCGTCACCAAAAGCCAGGAAGAGAGCAGGGCTCCCAATCGGTGCGAAGAAGTGCGCTGTGCTTCGATCCTCATCGTGTGCCTCCCGCGTGCGTGTGCTGTTGCGGAAGGACTATTTCACGCGCCGTGCCAGCCATCCGTCCGCGCGGCAATCCGCAGCGGAACTGCGGCTATCTGCGACGGAAGCTGGCTGGGAATGTCGGACAATTCCTGTCCCCAAGAGGACGAACGCACGCGCTGTTCAGGTGTCCGCTGCCTGTCCGCTGAGTGTCCGCAGTACGCGGTCGGACAGTCGCTACTTCTTGCCTTTTTTGGACGCTTTTTTGACGTCTGTAGGCTTGGCTGTTTCGGACACGGTGGGACATGCCGGACAGGGTGCGGGCTCTGCACACTTGATCTGCGGACAGCTAGGAATCGCGGGCGGAGGCGGACAGCTCTTGGTGGCGCGCCCCGATAGGAATCCGATAGACAGCGCAAGGACAAGGGCTCCTGCTGCGCCACTGACCACAAGGCTCTGCTTGCGAGACAGCAGCGTGCCATCGCTCTTGATCTTTCCCTGTTCTGCGCGTACCACCGTCGTCGCTGCAATGGCCGGAGCCGCTGCGGTGGCTGCTTGCGGACCTCCCTGCGGTTCGTCTTTGGACAGCTCGCCACTCTCTAGGAATCCGTTGATGGCCTGCTCGGTCTGTCGCATCTGCATGCGCTGTTCGGCGTTCTTGAGCAGCAGCGACATCACAAAGTCCGCCACCTTGGCAGAGATATGCGGAGCCCGCGCGCCGAGAGGCTGCGGAAGCTCCGTACAGTGTGCGCGCATCACCTTTCCCATGTCTCCCAAAAAGGGCGGAACGCCCGCAAGGAGCTGATACAGAAGGACTCCCAACGAATACACATCGGTTCTTCCGTCGATGGTATCGAGTCCCATACACTGCTCAGGAGACATGTAGGTAGGCGTTCCCAGCGTCATTCCTGCGGTGGTTCGCCGCTCGGGAGAGTCCAGAAATCGCGCCAGTCCGAAGTCGAGCAGCTTGCAGCGCTCTCTCCCTTCCACGTCGGGATCAGGAATCAGAAACACGTTTTCCGGCTTGAGATCGCGATGGATCACACCGCGCTCATGCGCTTGCGCCATCGCACCTGCGAGCTGCGAGGCGAGCTGAAAGATCTTGCGCGGAGACAGCCGCTTTCCGTCGAGCTGATACTTGTCGATGCGCGCCTGAAGGGACTCTCCTTCCAGGTATTCCATCAGGATGTACATCGTTCGATCGGGCAGCTCTCCCAAGTCGAAGATCTTGAGCACACCCGGATGATTGATGAGATTCACCGCGCGCGCTTCATCGACAAAGCGCTCGATGTATTTCTGATGTTTGGGATCGCTGGCCAGCGCAGGGGATAGCATCTTGGCCGCAGCGCGATGACCGATGCTCTGCTGCACCACTTCATACACCACGCCAAAGCCGCCCCGACCGATCTCGCGAGTTACTTTGTATTTCCCAACAAACGAATCAACCAGCGACGACTTATTAGGTGAATGCATGGCGGCTTCTTTGACTTTTCTCTACTTTGAGAGAGCGAAATTTCCATCTTTATAGTGAATCCGATAGCCATTATAGCCAACAATCCAAATGTCTGATGGACTGATGCCATGTATGGATGTTGTAACAAAATTATCTAATGGAACTCTGTAGAACTGATCTCCAAGTAGGTCGCTCCATGTTGATTTTGTTGTCAAGTGAAGGGTCTGTGTAGTTTTTGCTTGATTTAATGATATGGTCCAGAGTTCAGTGGTGCTGTTTCCCCAGATTGTACTGAATTTGTAACTGGAATCGGTTCTGTTGTTAATAGGTGTTGGGATCAGCTCTGTCGGTGAATTGGTTGGCGGAGTGGCTGTGATGTGATAAAGTCTGGTTGAGCCAACCCAGATGTCGTTGGCATTCAGTCCCCAAATTGTCGCTTCATCACCAATGGGTAACCCATCATCTTTTATTGAATTAAATATCCGAATGGTCGGTGCTGGCGTTGTTTTTGTTATGTCTTGAAATTTTGAATAAAATCCATATTTGATCCGTTCGACTTGTGTGCCTGATGTCGCTGTCTTGGTTCGTTCAATAATGACGGAACCAGCTGTAAAAAATGCACTGGGAAGAGATAGGATTTTTGACACCGATAGGCTTGTCTTATCCAGGTTATACGTGCACGTATACGATGCTGGGCATTTAAACTGATGAATGCAATCGCTCAGCTGGATTGGTTGATTGAAAATCGTTCCTTCAAGCTCCGCAAGCTTTTGGCTCGTTGCTTCAAATGGTTCATACTTGTCATTTACTTTGATCAGTTTGATGGCCTTCTTTGTTAATCCCGGGATCACGCCAATGATGAGTACCTGATCTGGTGTATCGGCAAGTGTGTTGATGTCAAACCATGTAATGTCTTTGTGTATATTTCCTGTCAGGCCCCAGTAGTTTTCAATTTTAACTTGAGACCATTTGTTGTTTATATAATAATATATCTGTGAGTTGTTTCCGATGGCGAATAGTGTCTTGTCGTTTGCTGCGTATAGTTTTGTTATGCTGGTTAATGTTGATATTTTTTCGGTTGCTTCTGTTGTTTCGTTGTTGAGGCTTTTTTGTTTCCAGTAACAACCGTCCCAATGTGCCAATGTTGTTCCGGCGGCCCATATATCGTTTTCTGACAGGGCTTGAACTGAATATAGATCTTGAGATATTGGATCATCGGCGAATTTTTCAAGTGGTGCGTTGATGGTATAGTCGCCATTTTCGACAGATCCAAAAATTCCACTCCAGCCAGCTAGTTCACACTTGGAGTCTTTGCTGGTAGCATTTAATGTAAGTGGTACTCCTCTGGTGTCAAATGGAATGTTGATTTTTACAATCAGTGCATTTGAGATGATTTGACTTTTTGTGATGGATTCGACTGTGTAGTCTTTTTCTTCAATCTTTGCTGAGATGTTGATTTCTGTTGTGTTTGCTGGTATGTTGCTAATTATCATTGTCAAGCTTGAGCTGTTTGAGCATGAAATGGAAGTGCTGATTAATAAAGAAAACAGCCCTTGTTTTGCATGGTGAAAGAAGCTCATCTTGTATTTCCTTATATTAGAAGCGAAGAACGGTTAAGGCTGGCTTCAGATCGCGCTCAATGGCTTGTCCTGGTAGGCTGCTTCCGCTCTGTCCCGCGATGACTCCGGCGGCGATTCCGGCTCCGATACCGGCGGCGGCGCC
>ERZ724519.201-NODE-201-length-24749-cov-9.114927_pt1 | contig 24749 bp, 22 predicted proteins | sample MGYA00376052_ERZ724519 | MGnify/ENA primary metagenome ERZ724519 (study PRJEB28724, sample SAMN07190883) | activated sludge metagenome | isolation source: activated sludge of sewage treatment plant in Hong Hong | place: Hong Kong | collected 2016-03-17 ... | reverse complement strand
CCCCATGCCAGGGCCGCTCCGAAGATCGGCGCCTCCTTGCTCCACTCCTGGGCCTGTTGCTGCGTGGCCTCCGGGTCGAAGCGATCGGGCCGGTCGATGCAGTTGACCGCGTAGAGGGCCTCATTGGCGTTGTTCGCGTAGGTGCCGTTCGGCTTGCGCTCAGTGAGCCAGTCAGCCAGTGCCTGCAGCCCGAACCCGTCACCCTGGAACGCACTGTCGAGGGCGTAGAACAGTGACTGCCAGCCCTCCTCGGCGGAGTACAGGCTGCCGATCACACCGGTGGTGGCCTGCGCGGCCGTCAGCGGGCGTCCCGTGTCGGCGGGCAACGGGTTGGTCTCCACATCGGCGAGGAGGTCGGCGATCTTCTGCACCCCGGCCTGCGGATCGTCGCCGGTCGGGCAGTCCTTCTCACCGGCACACCATTCGGTGAAGCGCAGCAGCGCCTTCTCGAATCCGATGGCCTGTCCCTTGCTCACCTCGGCGTTCGTCAGCGCCGGGTCGACAGCGCCATCGAGGACGAGTTTGCCCACTCGGGAGGGGAACAACTCCGCGTAGGTCGCTCCGATGAACGTCCCGTAGGACTTGCCGAGGTAGTTCAGCTTCTCGTCGCCGACCAGGGACCGCAGGATGTCGAGATCGCGGGCCACGAAGGGGGTGCCGATGTTGGGCGCGAGGTCCGGGGAGTTGGTCTTGCACCGGGGGCCGAAGCGCTTCGACACCGCGACTGTAGCGGCGACATCCTCGTCGGTCTCCGGGTTGGGATCCACGTTCAGGAAGCGGTCGAGCTGCCTGTCGGTGAGGCATTCGATGGGCGTGCTGTCCGCCACCCCGCGGGGGTCGAAGCCCACGATGTCGTAGTGGTCGAGGAGATCCCCGGTGACCACGACGCGCGCTGCACGGGCGTACTCGATCCCGGACCCGCCCGGCCCGCCGGGGTTGAGCACCAGGGAGCCAAGACGCTCATCCGGGTTCCCCGCCGGCAGCCGGATGAGTTTGACATCGATGGATTCGCCGTCCGGCTCGTCATAGGTCAGCGGGACGGACATCGTGGCGCATTCGAACTTGCCGCCGCATCCGGTCCAGACGAGGTTCTGGCCGTAGTAGGCCGCCAGCGCGGGATCCTCCGGCTCCACGGAGATGGCCTGACTGGGGCCGACGGTGGTGGCGGGGTCACTGCCCGACGCACACCCGGCAAGGGCGAAGAGCGCAGCGGCAGCCACTGCGAACAGTCGTGGACTCACCCCTCGACTGTAGTCATCGGGCCTGCGGGGTCACGGACGTGGACAATGAACGGGTGCGTTTGAGGATCGCCGACAGCCTGCCCCGCCCCATCGCCTACGTGCTCGGTGGTGGGGCCTCCTACGGCGCGGTACAGGTGGGTCACCTGCGCGCTCTGGCCGAAACCGACATCACCCCGGACTTCGTGGTGGGTACCTCGGTGGGGTCATTGAACGGCGCGATCCTCGCCGAGCACCCCGCGACCGCGCATGAACGCCTCAACGACCTGTGGGGAAGCATGACCCGGCAGGCCGTCTTCGGGAAGATGCTCGGCACCGCACTGAACGTGGCCAAGGGCAAGGCCTCCGCCGTTCCCAGCACAGGGCTGCGGGCGGTCATCGAGAACGCCGTGCAGGCACGCACGTTCGACGAACTCATGCTGCCGCTCACAGCGGTGACCACGGACTTCGACACCGGGGAGCCGGTCCCATTGACCAGTGGGGACCTGGTCTCAGCGCTGCTGGCCAGTGCGGCGATCCCGCTGGTCTTCCCTCCGGTCCAACGGGGCAACCGCAAGCTCGTCGATGGTGGCGTGGTGGCCAACGTGCCGATCTCGATCGCTGCCGACCAGGGCGCGCAGACGATCGTGGTGCTCGACTGCGGCTTCACCGTCATGGCCCCGGAGCAGGAGAGCACGGCAACCGGTCGCCTGCTGCGCACCGCCGCGATCATGGCCGCCCAGCAGGTCCGCCGGGACCTGCGCACTGTCGAGGACCGGGTGGTTCTCTACCTTCCGGGACCGTGGCCGATGCGCGGCCGGCCGGACGACTTCCGCCGCAGCAACGACAACGCCGCCACCACCTACGACCTGACGATGACCTGGCTGCACGGACTCAACGTCGTGGGCGTGGGCCGCTACGGCGCGGCCCCGTCGGACATGCTGATCAAGCCCAAGGTGGCCGACGACTGATCAGGCCTCGGCCATCTCATCGCGCTTGGTCAGTGCGAGGTCGCGCACCCGGGCGAGATCCTCATCGGTGTAGACGCCGTTGACTCCGGAGATCGTCGCGAGCTTCATCCCGTGTTTCAGGCCGAGCTTGTAGATCTCCTTGACCTTCTCCCACTCGATGTTGCGCCCGATCGTGAACGTCTCGTACCGACCTTCGAGCGCAAGCACGATCGTCTCGGCCAGGCACGCGTACGCCACGCCGGGTGGCAGCCCGATGTTCTTCATGTGGACATCGCCGGGCAGCAGGATCTCTCCGGACTCCACGACCAGCACGTCGGGGCGCTTGGCCACGTCCTCGGCGGAGAGGTCGAGGGGCCGCGCAACGTCAGTGATGACCGCTCCGGGCTTCACCTGCATGATGTCCAACACGCGCTTCCCGGCACCTGAGGTGGCCGTGACGATGGCGTCCATGTCGGGCAGCGCATCATCCGGGGTGGCCGCCACGAAGATCTTGGCGCGCGGGTTCTCGCTCTCGATGTCGGCCTTGAGCGCCAGCAACTTCGCCGCCTCCGGGCTGACCATCCACAACTCGTCACATGCCATGGCGAGCAGACGTGCGCAGACCGAACCGATGGCCCCGGTGGCGCCCACCACCATGGCCTTGCCCAGCAGACGGCCCTCTTCATCGACGTCGGCGATCCCGAGTCGGCGCAGCGCGTCGTGCAAGGCCCACAAGGCACCTGAGGCGCTGTAGCTGTTGCCCGTGGTGATCGGCAGCGGCGCGCGCTTGGCCACCGTCACACCGGCGTCACCCACGACCTTCGTGAAGGCCCCGAGACCCATGATCTGCGCACCGAGTTTCTTGGCGATGTCCGCGGCCTGCAGCAGTCGCTTGTAGGTGAACTCGGGGTCGTGCGCGAGCAGCTGCTTCGGCGTCCCGCTGACGGTGATCAGCCACCCCTCGGCCTCCGCACCCGTCGGTGAGGTGATACCGGTGACGTGGCTGTAGGTGAAGGGCGGGGCGTAGGCGATCGCCTTCTCCACACCGTCCATGACGACCTGCGGTGACACCTTGGCGATCGTGTTCAGCGGCTCGACCTTGCGGAAGTACTGCTGCGACAGCGGGTGGATCACGAAGGCGAAGCGGCTCTTGCGCTTGAATCCGCCCGGGTACAGCGAGCGTGGCTCGAGTCCGGCGGAGGTGATCATGTCGAGCAGGTCGTCGTCGGTGAGCCGCGCCTCTTCAGCCCCTGTCAGGCCGAGCATGAGTGCCTCGAGCACCGCGGCGTTGACCGTGATGCCCTCGAAAGGCTGCGGGGTGTCGTCGAGCACGAGATCGACGCCGAGTTCGTGGAGTGCCTCGAGCCGTTCCTCCGACACCGCTGAGGTGATCAGCGTCTTGCCGGCCAACTCCTCGAGCCCGAACATCATGAGCTCGTCGTAGGTGGCGATCAGCACGTCGGCGTCGCGCACAGCCTTGCGGAGCAAAGACTGGTTGAAACGCCGACCTGGCGCCGTGACCGGGGTGCTGATCTGGTCGGGGACGCGGTTGAGGAACCAGCTGCTGACCCCGGCGAAGCGGTCGAGCGCGCTGAACGAATCCAGCATCGACGGCAGCCCGAACTGCAGTACGGCATCGGCGAACTTGATGTTGTCGGTGTACTCGGACAGCACACGTGCGGTGCGGCGGTGGTTGGAGCCGCCGAGCACGACGGTGCGCGCGTTGCTGAACAGGCCGGGCTGGTCGGCCTGGACCTTGCGGACCGTCCACTCCTGCAGGACGTCACGCAGGCGGTGTCCGTTGGTGGTGGGAACGTCGCCGGTGGCGGACTCGAGGCGGCGCAGCGCGTCCTTCTCATCGCCGGACAGGATCCCTACGGTGCGGGCATCGCGCGCCCCCGTGATCGCGAACACCGCGGTGCCCGGCATCCACTCCTGGATCATCTCCTCGGCGCGGTCGACGTCACCATCGGCACCGACCCGCAGCACACGGAAATCCTTCTCAAGGAACGTGACGTTGCTGTCGTAGTTCCGATCCGAGTCGGCCAGACTCACGTCGACGATCGCGGGCAGATCCACAGCCTTCTTACGCGCCACCAGAACCTTCTTTCGTCAGTACGAGGGGTCGAAGGTCCCCGCCGCCTTCCGCAGGCCACTTGTGTATGCCTGCACGTCGAGTACCGCCGGACCCACGATCTGCGTCACAGACTGCTGCAAGTCGGGGGCCGCGATCAACTCGGCGGCCGCCGCGACCAGACCTTCGTAGGCCTCCACGCCTTCACGCAGCCGGGCCGCGACCTCGATACTCGCGTGGTGGGCGGCCGTGGCCGCCTGCGTGCCCGGCATCTGCTGGGTCGTCCGGTACAGGGTGCCGAGCCGCTCCACGAGGGATCGCAGGGCGGGGTCCACATCGGCCAGCGCCTTGCGCAACTGCACGCCCGCGTCGGGGTGCATCTGGTCCACCAGGGGCAGTAGATCGTCCCACCTGTGCGCGGCGCGCGACCAGCGCGCGATCTCATCGGACCCGGGGGTCCCGGTCGGCAGGGGTTCTATCGGCAGCGCAGGCAGTTCCGGCATGGGCGGCGCCTGCAGGTGCTCGCGCTTCTCCTTGGTCAGGAAGGCCAGGATCCCGGACACACCTGCGGCGGTGAACCAGAGCAGAGAGGGCTGCGGGGTGACCGTTCCCACAACGCCCATCACTGACGCCCCTGCGGCACCGGCGGTGTACACGGTCTGCCGGGTCTTCATCCGCTGCCGGCGGCGTTCGTGGCTGGCCAGCCGGTTCTGGTGGTTGGCGATGATGGCCTGCCGCTGCTGCAGAACGAGCTCGCGCGGGGTCGGACGCTTCGGCTTGGTGGCGCGGTACGCCTGGTACCTCTCCAAGCCCGCGGAGAAGCCAGCCTCGACCACCTTGAGCCAGTGGTCGCTCTGCTTGTTCCCCTTCGCCATAGATCTAAGGTACGTGACACATGCGGGGGCGCGCCAAGGAATGGTCGTCCATGGGTGTTCCCTACACGTCGAACCAGGCCAGCGCGGTGGTGTTCAGGCTGCCCATGGCGACCTTGCCGCCGCGCGCCCGCACACCGGTGCACATGTAGAACTGGTCGTGCTCACCGCAGAACTCGTGGACGACGTTCCCGTCGGTGTCGTAGGCGCGCACCCACACCAGGTTGTCCGGCTTCGGGTGCAGCGCCTCCGGAAGCGCCCAGATGATCTTGCGCAGGAACGGCTGTCCCGCGGTCTTGTCCAGTGCCGGCTTGCGGGCGCTGGCCATCGTGACCCAGACCAGTCCGTCGTCGCCTTCGGCGATGTTGTCGGGGAAGGCGGGCAGGTTCATGATCCAGGGCTCGTGCCGCCCGTCGGCGAGCCACACCCGGTCCACGCAGTACAGGCCGGTCTGGGCGACAGCGACGAAGTCGTCGGTGAGGGCCACCCCGTTGGCGAACTGCAGGCCCTCGACGAGCACGTCGACCGTTCCGTCGGGGGTACGCCGCAGCAGCCGTCCTGTGCCTGAGTGCTCGATGATGTCAGCGGTCCAGTGTTCAAGGTCGAAGCGCTGGCTGGAGTCGGTGAAGTACACGGTGCCGTCGGGGGCGACCGCGGCGTTGTTGCAGACCCGCAGGCCGTGTTCACCCTTGCCCACCAGCGTCGTCAGGCCGTCGGCCCCGAGCAGCAGCAGACCCTTCTCCGCATCGCAGATGAGCACCCCCTGCGGGTGCTGTTCCAGACCGAGCGGACGGCCCTGGGTGTCGGCGACCACTTCGATCTGCCAACCGTCAAGGCTCACCTTGACGATGCGGCCGTCCTCGAGACCGGTGTAGATCGCGTCGTCGACGAACAGTGCGTCCTCTGGCCCCGCACCTGGGACCGGCAGGATGTGCAGTTCGGGCAGGTTGTACGCCGGTGGCTTCCCGACGGGTGTGGGCGGCTGCCACTTGGTGGGGGTGATGCCGGGTTTGCTCATGGGGACATTGTGGTTCGCATCGTGGCGGGAAGTGCGGTCATCGCCCTGCCAGACGCGGCGCCCGCAGTTTGACGACCATCGCCTCCATCGCCAGTTGCGGTGCAACGTTCATGCTCAACGCCTGCCGCGCGTCACGGATCGCCGTGATCCGCAGCAGCGTGTCGGCGGTGGAACTCTCGTCGGCCATCCGCTCGAGGTCGACACGCATCTCCTCGTTGACCAACTCGACGGGAGCTTCTTCCTGCAACGCGAGCACGTCCCGGAACCAGGCGAGCAGATCCACCAGGACCCGGTCCAACTCATCACGCACGGCGCGGTTGCGGCGCGCGGCCTGCCGGTCCTCGAGCTCCTTCATCGCAGCCTTGGTCACACGCTTGATGCCCTTACCCTCCGCGCCGGCACCGAGCGCGAGCATCATGTCCGCACGCTCCGTCTCGTCCCGTTCGGACAGCAACGCCTCGGCATCGGCCTTCGCCGCCTCAACGATGTTGCCGGCAGCAGCCATACAACTGGCCAGGTCCGAGAGGTCGCGCATCATGATCAGGACGTCGTGCCGACGGTTGCGCACCGATTCGATGGTGGCCAGCGCGCGGGCGCGACCGATGTGACCCATGGATGCCCGGGCAGCGAACGCTGCGGTACCGGCATCCACGCCCTGCGTCTCAAGGAACGCAGCGACCGCGTCGGTGGCCGGCGTGCGCAGGCCCACCACCTGACACCGGGAACGGACCGTGGGCAGCAGATCCTCGACCGAGGGCGCGCACAGCAGCCAGACGGTCCTACTGGCCGGTTCTTCGATGCTCTTGAGCAGAACGTTGTTCGCCGACTCGGTGAGGCGGTCGGCGTCCTCGAGCACGATCACGTGCCAGCGGGCGCGGGTGGGGGCCATGTCCGCGCGGCCCACCAGGTTGCGCGCCTCTTCGGTCTTGTACGAAAGGCCCTCAGGCCGGACCACCTCCACGTCCGGATGGTTCCCAGACATCACCGCGACACAGTCCTGGCACACCCCGCATCCGGCTTGCGGGCACACCAGCGCGGCACCGAATGCGATCGCTGCGTTCGAGCGCCCCGAGCCGGGCGGGCCGATGAACAACCATGCGTGGGTCATCGTGGGTCCAGCGGGCTCGACGGCTGCGTCCTGGGCGGCCACCTCCAAGACCTCGCGGACGTGGTCCTGACCGACGAGGGTGTCGAAAACACTCATCGCCACTGGTCCGGGATCGATGCCCATACAAGGTCGGCGACTTCTTCGATCGAACCACTGGCGTCGATGACGCTGTAGCGGTGGAGGTCCCGCGCCGCGAGGTCCAGCAACCCGCGGCGCACCCGGGCCTGGAACAGTTCACCCTCGCTCTCCATGCGGTCGATCTCGCCGTCGCGCTGGGTGGAGGTTCCAGTGGGCAGGTCGAGCATGATCGTCAGGTCGGGAATCACGCCGTCGGTGGCCCACATGTTGACCCGCTCCACGTCCTCGACGCCGAGCCCACGGGCGACCCCTTGATACGCCAGCGACGAGTCGACGAAGCGGTCCGAGAGCACCACGGCCCCGCGCTCGAGCGCCGGCCGGATGGTCCGCTCGACATGGTCGGCCCGGGCTGCGGCGAACAGCAATGCCTCGCAGCGAGCCGACATGTCCACGTCGTCGGCGAGCAGCAGGACCCGAATGGCCTCGGCCACCGGGGTTCCGCCTGGTTCCCGGGTGACGACCACCTCGTGCTTGTCACCGAGACGCTCGGCCAAAAGGCGCAGTTGAGTAGTCTTGCCCGACCGGTCAACACCCTCGAAGGCGACGAACAAACCGCTCACAGGCTCACCCTCTCACGAGGTTCGAGCCTGCGTGGCCGTGGTCGGGAGAAGTGGGTGAGACGTACCTGGTTGTCGCCGGCGAGTGCGACGTTGTTGCTGGTTCACGTCTGCGAGTGCGACGTCGTTGTCGGTTCCGAGGCGCCGAAACCAGCAACAACGCGACAATCGACCGCGGCACGCCGCAACAACGTCACAATCGCGCGCGGCAGGATCGGCCCGTGCTACTTCTTCGAGGCCGCCCGCTTGCGGGTCTTCTTCGGCGCAGGGCCCTTCGCCCGCCGCTCACTGATGAGGTCGCTGGCCCGCTCCAGGGTGATGGTCAACGGGTCGTCCGCCACCCGCAGCGAGGCATTGGTCTCGCCGTCGGTGACGTAGGGACCGAACCGGCCCTCCTTGAGTTCGATCTTCTTGCCGGTGATCGGATCCGTGCCGATCTCCTTGCCGGGCGCGGCCTGCTGCCGGCCGCGACCGCGCTTGGGCTGGGCGAACAACGCCAGCGCCTCGTCCACCGTGCACGTGAAGATGCTCGCCTCGTCGGGGAGCGACCGCGAATCCTTGCCGTGGGTCAGGTACGGCCCGTAGCGGCCGTTCTGCGCCATGATCGGCTCGCCGTCCTCCGGGTGCTTGCCCACTTCTCGCGGCAGCGACAGCAGCCGCAGCGCATCCTCGAGAGTGACCGTGGTGGGATCCATGTCCTTGAACAGGCTCGCTGTACGCGGCTTCACGGTCTTGCGGGGCTTCTTGGCCCCTTCGGGGAGTTCCGGCAGGATCTCCGTGACATAGGGGCCGAACCGGCCGGTCTTGGTCACAATCTCGTGGCCGGTCTCGGGGTCGGCACCCAGCGCGCGCTCCTCCTTCGGAGCATTGAGCAACTCCACGGCAAGTTCGGGTGTCAACTCGTCGGGCGGCAGGTCGGCAGGCACGTTGGCGCGCTTCTCACCGGACTCCAGGTACGGGCCGAACTTCCCCACCCGCAGCACGATCTGCTCGTCGATCGGGAACGAGGAGTTCTCCCGCGGGTCGATCTCGGGCAGTCGTTCGATCATCGGGTGCAGGCCGACGAACCGGCCACCACGCGGGTCCGCCCCCCCGTAGTAGAAGGCACCGAGCACGACGTTGCGTGACTGCTCGCCACCGGCGATGGTGTCGAGGATCTCCTCGAGTTCGGCGGTGAAGTCGTAGTCGACCAGGGCGGTGAAGTGGTCCTCGAGAAGCCGCACCACCGCGAACGCAAGCCACGCCGGCACGAGTGCCGTCCCGCGTTTGAAGACGTACCCGCGATCCAGCAAGGTGCCGATGATGTTGGACCAGGTCGACGGCCGGCCGATACCACGGTCCTCAAGGGCCTTGAGCAGCGTGGCTTCGGTGTAGCGCGCCGGGGGCTTCGTGGAGTGCTCTTCGGCGTTCAGCGCCCGGATCGTCACCTCGTCGCCCTGGGACAGACGCGGTAGTCGACGCTGGTCACCGGAGTCGTCGTCGTCGCGGCTCTCCTCGTACGCGGCGAGGAAACCGGGGAATGTCACCACGGTTCCGCTGGCGGAGAAGATGGTCGCCACCCCATCCGCGGTGGTGGCCCCGAGTCGCAGCGTCGTAGTGGCGATCTTCGCGTCGGCCATCTGCGAGGCGACGGTCCGCTTCCAGATCAGGTCGTACAGTGCGAGTTCATCGGGGTTCAACTGCGAGGTCACCTGACCCGGCGTGCGGAACGAGTCCCCCGCGGGCCGGATCGCCTCGTGCGCCTCCTGTGCGTTCTTCACCTTGCGGGTGTAGTCGCGCTTGGGCCCCGGGAAGACGTGGTCGTCGCCGTACAGCGACCGCGCTTGGTCACGGGCGGCCTTGATCGCCGTCTCCGACAGGTTCGTCGAGTCGGTACGCATGTAGGTGATGAACCCTCGCTCGTACAGACCCTGCGCCACACGCATCGTGCGCTGACCGCCCCAGCGCAATTTGCGCGAGGCCTCCTGCTGCAGCGTCGAGGTCATGAACGGCGGCGACGGCCGGCGCGTACCCGGCTTCTCCTCCACCGACTCCACGGTCATCCGCGCATCGCTCAGGCCCGCGACCAGGGCCTCAGCAGCGGGCAGGTCCAGATGTCGCACGTCCGACTTCTTCAACTGACCACGGTCGTCGAACGAGTCGCCGCGCGCCACCCGCACCCCGTCGACGTGGGTCAGCGTGGCGGTGAAACTGCCCGGGTCGAGCAGGGCCTCGATGTCGGCGTAGCCCGCCCGCACGAACGCCATCCGCTCGCGCTCCCGGTCGACGACCAACCGTAGCGCCACCGACTGCACCCGCCCCGCAGACAGACGCGGCATGACCTTCTTCCACAGCACCGGTGACACTTCGTAGCCGTACAGCCTGTCGAGGATCCGGCGGGTCTCCTGCGCGTCGACGAGGTCGAGGTCGAGTTCGCGGGTGTTGTGCAGGGCGTTCTGGATGGCGTCGCGGGTGATCTCGTTGAAGACCATCCGGCGCACCGGGATCTTCGGGTTGAGGACCTGCAACAGGTGCCAGGCGATCGCCTCGCCCTCGCGGTCCTCATCGGTGGCCAGCAGGAGTTCGTCCGCGTCGCGCAACTTGTCCTTGAGTTCCTTCACGCGCGCCCGCTTGTCGGCGTTCACCACATAGATAGGAGTGAAGTTGTTGTCGATGTCCACGCCCAGACGCGCCCACGGCTGCGACTTGTACTTCGCGGGGATGTCGGCTGCCTTGTCGGGAAGGTCGCGGATGTGGCCCACACTGGCAGTCACCTCGAAGCCTTCTCCGAGGTAACCCTGGATCGTCTTGGCCTTCGCAGGCGACTCGACGATCACCAAACGGCGTGCGGTGCTTTCAGGCATGTTTCCCTTCCCCGACCCATGATGCGGGCACGAATCGGCACAGTACGACACCGGGGTGTCATTGCGCCAGTGGGGGGTACTGCGCTCTCGCCCCGCCCAAGCCCCTGCCCCGCAGTTGGTGTCACCCACCACCGGTCACAAATGTTGCGAAGCTGGGAAGACGCGCCCGCGTGTCTCCCAACATCGCAACAACGACGGTCGGGCCGCGCCGATCGGTCACCGATTCGGGGTGAACAACTCACTGAAGACGGCCTTGAGCAGCACCTCCACGAGCGGCGCCGGCGACGCCTCGAGCAGGGCGTTGATGCCCGCCATCTCATCGGGCAAACCCACTCCCCCCTCACCTTTGAACCCGGCGAGCTGCAACAGTCCGTCGATGGTCGCCTGGTCGAGGGCGTCGACATCGATGCTTGCGGCGGCCGCGGCAAGATTGGGGTCGATGTCGGCCCGGCCCTTCCCGGTCGCCGCCTGCGTCGCCTCGCGCAGGACCTCGATGAACTCGTCGGCGCGATCGCCGATGCCCGCCGACACCGTGACGTGGATGTTCGTGGGGCCCCCTCGGCGCGCGGGCTGGACCTGGAGAGACCACCCGAGCGCGTGCGCCTCGTCGGCCACGACCCGCACATCCGGGCCCTCGGGGGCACCGGTATCGCCGATGCACACCAGCGAGGACTCCGGTGGAGCGACCACGCGCAGCCCGGGGATCTGCTCCACCGCGTCCGCGATGTGCAGGGCCCCGGCCCGGGATTTCAGGGCGAGTTCGCGCAAGCCCTCCCGGCCCAGCAGGTGCAGCACTGCCCAGGCGGCCGCACCGGGTCCTGCGGAACGGCTCGACAGCAATGTGTTGTTGATCAGCGGATACCCGGGCCAACCGGCATCGGCGAAGTAGTGGTACTGCCGCAGTTCCGGATTCGCGTGCAGCAGGATCGACACACCCTTGGGGGCGTATCCGTACTTGTGCAGATCCATCGACGCCGAGGTCACCCCGGGGATACTCATATCCACCGCCGGCCGACCCTCGGCCTCGAGGATGAACGGAAGCACCCACCCACCGATGCAGAGGTCGAGGTGACACAGGATGTCCCGCTCGGCGGCAGCCGCCGCAACCTCGGCGACGGGATCGATCACCCCGTGGGCGTAACTGGGCGCCGACACCACTGCCAAGGCGGTGCGCTCGTCCATCGCCGCGATCATCGCGTCGGCGTCCGCCTTGAAGTCGGCGTCCACCCCGATATCGACGATGTCGACGTCGAACAACCATGCGCCCTTGCGGAACGCGGAGTGCGCGGTCACCGGCAGGAGCATCGTCGGCCGGCCCTCACCGCCGCGACGGCGGTAGCGCTCGCGCGCTCCGAGCACCGCCAGCATGCAGGACTCGGTCCCACCGCTGGTCACCGTGCCCACCGCCTCGGGTCCGCCCCCGTGCAGATCGAGTGCCGCGCCGACGAGGTCGTTCTCCACTGCCGCGATGCTGGGGAACGCTGTGGGGTCCAGCCCGCTACGACCCCACGCCGTCGAGGCTGCGGCATTGGCCACCTCGCGCAGCTGGGAGTTCCCGGACTCGAAGTGGTAACTCGTGGCCTTCGTGTAGTCGAGGTCCAGTTCCCGCAATGCGGCCAGCGCCGCGAGGATCTCCTCGGCCGGAAGGCCCTGGTCAGGAAGCGGCGGCAGAGTCATGTGATCCTCGCAGTTCGTTGAGTCGGTTCTCGGTGAGGTCGTACTTGAACAAGGACGGCAGGCTCAGCAACAGCATCGCCGCGGGGAACAGGGAGAAGGACAACACGATCCCTGTCAACGCGCTGTCGGGCTGGGTGACGGTGTTACCGCCCTCGCTGGAGATGAATCCGGTCGCGGCAAGGATCAGCCCCACCACGGCCGGTCCGAGTGCCAGCGCCACGGTCTCCCCTGCAGCCCAGACACCGGTGAAGACGCCGGCCCGCTGGCTGCCGTGCACCGCGGCGTCCGCGGCCACGGAGTCGGGAAGCATCGCGAGCGGGAACATCTGCATGCCGGCGTAGGCCACGCCCACCAGGCCGACCAACACGTAGACGGCGGCGCCCGGCAGGCTGCGCGCGAAGAACAGGCCGACCGCGGCCACGAGGAAGATGGTGGACGCCATGATGAACCCGCGCTGCTTTCCGACCCGCCTGGAGGTCATCGACCACAACGGCATCACGATCACCGCCGGCGCCACGAGGCACACGAACAGCAGCGTCTGTTCCAGTTCGCCACCGCCGAGGATGTACGTGGCCAAATACGGGACGGCTGCCAGCATGGCGCCCACGCCCAGCGCCTGGCACACGAACGTCAGCATGAGCAGCAGGAACCAGCGGTTCTCCCGTACGGCTGCCACGCGCTCGTGCAACGACGGCTCGCTCTGTGCCTGCGTGTAGGCCTTCGCCTTGCGCACGATCGCCCAGCAGACGATGGTCGCGACGAGCAGCAGCAGACCGACGACGATCCCCATTCCCGCGTAGCCGGGACGCCCGGTGCCGAACGCCTTGACCAGGATCGGGGCACCGGCGCCGAACAGCAGGATCGACAGCGTGAGAAACACGATCCGGATGCTCATGATCTTGGTGCGCTCGGCGTAGTCGTCGGTGAACTCCGCGGGCATCGCCAGATACGTGACCTGGAAAGTGGCGAAGCCGGTGATCGCGAACAGGAAGAAGACTCCCACCCACAGTGCCGCCGCGTTGCCCTCCAGCCCGGCGGGAGCGGCGAAGGTGAGGGCGAACATGGGCGCAATGATCAGGCCGCCGATCAGGAGCCACTTCGCCCGCGACCCTGTGCGCACCATGGTCTTGTCGGACATGCTGCCGACCACCGGGGCGATGATCACGTCCCAGGCCTTGGGGAGGAAGACCACGAGACTGGCCACCGCCGCGGCTACACCGAGGATGTCCGTCAGATAGAACAGCAGGACCAAGCCGGGGACAGTCGCGAACCCTCCGGTGCCGAACGACCCGAAGGCGTAACCGAACCGCTGGCCGGACGTGAGCCGTTGTGACATGGGCCCAAGTATTGTGCGCCGTGCGGGCTCGATGCCTGTCGCGACGCTCAGCGGCTGCCGAAGTCCGACTCCAGCGCGGCCGCCACGATGGTGTCGATGTAGTCGAGGACCGCGGGGCATCGCACACCCGCCGGCTCGAGCGAGGCGTCGGCCGCGGAGGTGTCGAACTGCAGACGCAACTCCAAGTAGGGCCGGTACACCAGTCCCGCGCGCAGAGTTCGGCGGAGGCGGTCGTTCGGAGCCAGCATCAGCAACGGCCGGATGACGTTGCGGAACAGGACCGGCGGTACCCGCACCGGCGGGCGCCTGTCCAGCATCCGGAACACGCGCGGGAACATCTCCCCGGTCGTGGTGTCGCGGCCCGGTCCGGCAGCGAGATGGAAGGTGCCACCGATCGCATCGGGATCCTGCGACAGCGTCAGCACCGCGTCGGCCACGAAGTCGACGGGCACGATGTCCAAGCGGGACTGCGGGTCGTAGGGGATGACCGGCAGCCACCCGCGGGCGATGACCTTCAGCGGCCAGTACAGGACCTTCCACGCGCCCGTGCGGCCCGTGCGGGAATCGCCGACCACGATCGATGGGCGGTGGACGGCGATCGGCAGGTCCGCCATCGCGTCGCGCAGCAACAGTTCGGCCTCGTACTTGGTCTGCTCGTAGGTGTTGTGGAAGCCGGCATCGTGCTCAAGGTCCGATTCCAGGATCAGCCCCTCCCGGCGACCCGCGACGTAACAGGTGGAGACCGCGTCCAGTCGGCGCAGCGCCGGCAAGGACCGGCACACCTCGAGCACGTGTGCGGTGCCGTCCACGTTGATCCGGCGCGCTTCGTCGAGCGGAAGGTCGAACGACACTGTCGCTGCGCAGTGGATCACATCGGTGACATCGTCCAGCGCGCCTGCGTCCACACCGAGGCCGGCGTCGGTGACGTCGCCGTCGATCGCCACGACCCGCGCCGGGTCGATCCCGGAGTCCCGCATGAGGGCCTCAAGGCGGGACCGGGCATCGCCCTCGCGGCCGGGCCGCACCAGGCAAAGGATCGAGCGGTAATGCGTGTCAGCGGCCGCCCGCCGCAGGACCTCCCGGCCGACCATCCCGGTCGCGCCGGTGAGTAGAAGGACCGAACTCACAGGCGCTCGGCGATGCCCCTGACGAGGCCCTTGAGTGCGGTGGGCTCCTGCTTGAGGAACAGCGACGGCTCGACCAGTTCGAGTTCGGCCAAGAGTGGCTCATCGTCATCGTCGCGGATGAGGTCGATGCGGGCGTAGAGCAACTCGTGCGGGATGTCCGCGATCACGGCCTCGGCGAGTTCCCGTTCGACGTGGGCGATGGGCAGGGCGTGCGAGACGTTCTCCTCGGCGTCCCCGAGCCGTGGGCTCTTGCGCACAGCGTGGGTCAACTCACCGTCGATCCAGATCAGGGACCGTTCGCCGTATTCCTCGACGGACTGCAGGTATGGCTGCACCATCACTTCCCGGTCGGTGCACAGCGTCCGCCAGAACTCCTGCGCGGCATCGGAGCGAGGGTCGGTGATGCGATCGGTGAGGAACGAGCCGGCACCCACTACGGGTTTGGCCACGACGTCGTGCCAGCCCCGGTCGGCCATGAGGTCGCCGAGGTCGAGCTCCTCACCGACTCCCAGCCAAGCCGTCGGCACGACCGGCACGCCCTGCTTGGCGAGTTGCCGCAGATAGCCCTTGTGCGTGTTCCACTGGACCACCTCGACCGGGTTGAACAGCCGGGTGACCGTCCCCGCGTGTACGGCCCACTCCAGGAACTCGTCGAGGTGATCGATGTAGTTCCACGGCGACCGGAGAACCGCCATGCCGAACCGCGACCAGTCGACCACCGGGTCGTCCCAGGCGACCAAGGCGGGGTCGAGTCCGGCGTCGGTGAGGGCCCCGAGCAGCAGTTCCTCGTCGACGTCCTCTTCGGGCATGTTCCTGCACGTCACGATCGCAACACTCACGCTGCCACTCTCGCGCACGCCGGGCGGACGCGTCGCGCCCGGGGGTGCCCTCACGAAAGTGGCGGCGCCGAGGAGTTCGTGCCACCTTTGCGCGGACAGGAACAGACATATCGGTACGCAACCGGCGCAGAACACGCACAAAGATGGCGGGTTCCGGAATGGCTGCTCCTACAACGCCACTTTCGTGCGGCGGACCGGCGTACAGCAGCGACCCCCGCCCGGCCGCAGCCGTGACGGGGGTCGCTGAGGGTACTGGTACTACTTCGCCTCGGCGGTGGCGATCTCCTCCGGGCTGACCGCGATGGGCCGCCGCTTGGTGATCACGACCGCGCCCACGACGATGACAAGCGCCCCGATGGCGATGACCCAGCGCAGGCCGTTGCCCTCGAGGAACATGGCCACCACGGCCGGTGCGATCAGCAGCGACACCAGGTTCATGACCTTGATCAGCGGGTTGATCGCCGGACCGGCGGTGTCCTTGAAGGGGTCACCCACGGTGTCACCGATGACGGTCGCCTCGTGCGCTTCAGAGCCCTTGCCACCGAAGTTGCCGTCCTCGACGAACTTCTTGGCGTTGTCCCAGGCGCCACCGGAGTTGGCCAGGAACACCGCCATCAGAGCGCCGGTGGCGATCGTGCCTGCAAGGAACGACCCGAGCGCACCGATGCCGAGGCCGAAGCCCACAGCGATCGGCGTCAGGATGGCCAGCAGACCGGGCGTGCTGAGCTCGCGCAGCGAGTCCCGCGTGCAGATGTCCACGACCTTGCCGTACTCCGGCTTCTCCGTGCCCTCCATGATCCCCGGGTGCTCCTGGAACTGCCGGCGCACCTCGAAGATGATCGCGCCCGCGGCGCGGGTCACGGCGTTGATGGCCAGACCCGAGAACAGGAACACGACCGACGCCCCGATCAGCAGACCGACCAGGTTGCGCGGGTTGGACACGTCGAGGATGCCGAGGTATTGCGTCGCATCCTGGACACTCAGGCCCTGCAGGGCGTCGCCCGCCTGCTCGGTCGCCTGCTGGACCGCGTCGCGGAACGAACCGAACAACGCGGTCGCGGCAAGCACCGCCGTCGCGATCGCGATGCCCTTGGTGATCGCCTTCGTGGTGTTGCCGACGGCGTCAAGGCTGGTGAGGACCTGTGCACCCTCGCCCTCGACATCGCCGGACATCTCCGCGATGCCCTGGGCGTTGTCGGAGACCGGGCCGAAGGTGTCCATCGCGACGATGACGCCCACCGTGGTCAGCAGACCGGTACCGGCCAGCGCCACCGCGAACAGGCTCAGCGTGATCGAACCGGCACCGAGCAGGAACGCCCCGTACACGGCGGCACCGATGAGCAGCGCCGAGTACACCGCCGACTCCAGACCCAGCGAGATACCCGACAGGATCACGGTCGCCGGACCGGTCAGCGAGGTCCGGGCCACATCGTCCACCGGCTTGCGGTTGGTCTCGGTGAAGTAGCCGGTCAGTTGCTGGATGGCCGCGGCCAGGATGATGCCGATGAGGACCGCCGCGATCACGAGGAAGCGGGGGTTGAGCACCTCGAGGGTCGTGACATCGAGCGACAGCCGGTCGCGCACGAGCTCGAAGTCGCTCAGCTTGACCAAACGGTCCGGCAGCCAGATGAAGGCGGCGATCGCCACAAGTACCGCGGAGATGATCGCGGAGATGAAGAACCCGCGGTTGATGGCGGCCATCCCGGAACGGTCGTTGGGCCGCGGGGACACCGCGAAGATACCGATGATGGCGGTCAGCACACCGATGGCGGGGATGACCAGCGGGATCACCAGACCCAGGCTGCCCAGGGCCGCCTGGCCGAGGATCAGCGCCGCAACCAGAGTCACCGCGTAGGACTCGAACAGGTCCGCGGCCATACCGGCACAGTCGCCGACGTTGTCACCCACGTTGTCCGCGATGGTGGCGGCGTTGCGGGGGTCGTCCTCGGGGATGCCCTGCTCGACCTTGCCGACGAGGTCCGCGCCGACGTCAGCAGCCTTGGTGAAGATACCGCCACCGACACGCATGAACATGGCCAGCAGCGCCGCGCCGAAGCCGAAGCCCTCCAATACCTTGGGGGCCTCACCCTTGTAGACGAGGACCACGATCGCGGCACCGAGCAGCCCCAGGCCGACGGTGAACATGCCGGCGACACCACCGGTGCGGAATGCGATCCGCATCGCCTTGGTCTCACCCGGCTTGCCCTCGCGAGCGGCGGCGGCCACGCGGACGTTGGCGCGCACGGCGAGCCACATGCCCACGTAGCCGGTCACCGCGGAGAACACAGCCCCCACCAGGAAGAAGATGGAGCGGCCGATCCGCTCGTTGGTCGTTTCCGCCGGAAGCAGGAACAACACGAAGAAGACGATGACGGCGAAGATGCTCAGCGTGCGGAACTGCCGACTCAGATAAGCTGCCGCGCCCTCTTGGACGGCCTCGGCGATGCTCTTCATGTTGTCGGTGCCTTCGCTGGCGGCGAGTACCTCGCGGACGAGCAGTCCCGCCACCACCAACGCCAGTACCGCGATGAGCGCTACGACGATGACGGTGGTGTAACTGCCGCCCGACAGGGTCACTACGCTCGCTGCGACAGTGCCTGCGGACATAGATGTAACTCCTCGGGTTTCCCTGACGGCGCATCCGCCCGGTCCCCCTGACCGACGCGCCTCGTTGGTGCCGGACCCTCCCAGGACCGACCGATGGCGCGAGTCTACCTATGGGTAACTTACGTTCTTCTTACAGGTCGGGGCGTGCGCCGTTCACCGATCCTGCGTGGCCTCGTCGCCGCTCCACTCCATACGGATCACCTGACCCGCACCTGCCTGGTCAACGAGGTGCACCGATGGCACCAGTCCGGTGATCAGATCGAGGGCCAGGGTCGAGTCGTCGGCGCCGATACCTGCGGCGGTGTCGGCCACTTCGATCGCGAATCCCGCATCCTCGTCGATCAGCCGAACATGCACCGGTGACAGCGTTCCAGCACGCTGCTGGCGGACCACCGCCCGTCCGACCGCCTCCCCCACGGCCAGGCGCACATCGTCGATCCATGACTCTGGGAGCCCGGTGCGTCGGGCGGCCGCCGTGGCCACCAGACGGGCCACCCTGACCTGCTCGGTGTCCGGCGGGATCGCCAAGGTGCACACGGCCATCAGGCCAAGGCTTCCTCGAGGCTGCCGAACAGCCCGACCTGCTGGTCGACCCCGGTCAGAGTGAAGACTTTGGTGATCTTGTCGGCTCCGGTGACCACGCGGACTTCGCCGCCCCGCTCGCGCATCGCGGCCACCGTGGCGACGATGACCGACAGTCCGGTGGAGTCCATGAAGTCGACCTTCGTCAGGTCGATCACGATCAGAGGCGGGTTGTGCTCGAGTGCGGCGTCGACCTCGGCCTGCAGAGTCGGCGCGGTGTGCAGGTCAAGTTCGCCCTCGGCCCGCACGATCCTGGCGTCACCGGACTGCTCACTGCTGACCCGAACGTGCATCTCGTCTCCTGTCTCCACTACGGCGCCACTCTGCCAGACAACGGAGGGGAAGACCCACCGGCAGCCGACCTCACGGTGGTCCGGCCCGGGATAGCGCATTCAGATGGAGCGTCCTGCCGGCGATGTCGACGTCGAGCCCCACACCCACCTGAACGTCCTGCCCCTCGAATTCGCAGGAGATCAGCACGGTCCGGTTGGCGTGTGCCACATCGCGCGCGGCAGCGCAGTCAGATGACTGTGCTGCGGCGATGGCGGCCAGATCGGCAGCGCTCGAGACCTGGACCCGGGCCACTGCGACGCGGCTGATCCCGAGGCCGGCTGCGGCCAGCACCGCCACCATCAGAAGCACAGCGAGCAGGAGCACAGTGGCCGATCCCCGCTGTGACCCTTCACGCTTCACGAGGAACCCGCACCTGCGATGAGATGGTCCAGCGCGGCAGCAGCCCGGCCCCACCCACGACCCGACTGACGATCACCCGCACGTGCGACGGTTCGACCACGAACTCGACTGTGGCGTCCGGGAGATCGGCGGCCACCTCGGCGCGGACAGTCGCCTGCGACTCCCCACGCGCTGCGAGGCGGGCGGCCGTACGAGCCATCTCCGCCGTCTTCACCTGCGTCGTCCCGGCGGCCACGATCAGCGTCAGTGCCAGCAGCAACGGGACCACTGCGAGCAGCCCGACAGCGAACTCGGCGGTGAACATGCCTGCGGTCGCGCGAATGCGGTGATGCGGCACCGCCGCACCACCGCCGCGCAGAGAAGTCGTCCTCACAGGACGAACGAGAACGCCTTCTCGATCACTTGCCAGAGGACCTGCTGGACGTCCGGCGAGCTGAGCAACTTCACCAGGATGCCGCCGAAGCCGCACGCGGCGACGGTCCCGACGGCGTACTCCGCGGTGGACATTCCGTCCTCGGCGGCGAGGCGCTGCACGACAGCCTCCATTGACTACCTCCTTCATAGGTTGCTCATCCCCGAGCGGGGTGGCTCCTCCACACTCACGCCGCTGCGCACTGTGAGGAACCCGCCGAGCAGCATCTGGGGACGGCCGCAGTGCCCCGTCCACAGGCTCAGAACAGGCCGACCACGAGCGAGCCGACGATGGGCACGACCGCCAGGACGATGAAGGCGGGCAGGAAGCAACCGGCCAGCGGCAGCACGGCCTTCACGCCCACCGCCCGTGCACGGTTCTCCAGGTCAGCCCCCCGCACCTGACGCATCTGCTCGGCGCAGGCCGTCAGGGCCCCCGCGAGCGAGGCACCGGACTCCACGGAACGCAGCATGACCGCACCCACGGGAGCCAGCAGCGGATCGTCGAGCAACTCCGCGAAGGTCTGCTCGTACGTGGCTCCGAGTTGGTGCCTGGCCACGGTTCGGGCCAACAGATCCCCGACCGGCCCTGTGAAGCAGCGCCCGACGACACTCATCGCGGACCACAACGGCGCCCCGGCCGCCACACAGGCAGCGAGACAGTCCACTGCTTCGGGTGCCAGCCGAAGCACCTGATCCGTGTCCTTCGGCACGTGATCACCAATACGCTCCAGGATCCCTCGGGAGGCGAGTCCGGCGGCGACACCGCAGAGAACCCCCCAGACCCCGCCGATCACCACGAACACCCCCAGACCCGCCAGCAGCGCAGCGGCGTCCTGAGGTTTCACCAGGGGTCTGCCGCGACCGGTGAGGCGCAGGCGCCACCGGCTCGGCGTGAGGAGCAGCCAGACACCGAGGCACAGCAACACGACATTCACAGCCGGCCTTCGATCCCGGACACCAACCGCCGCATCCAGAAGACGCCGGCAACTTCGAGAACAGCTGCCACGACGAGGCAGACCCACCCCCACGGGGTGCCCGTGAGGAAGCCGATGGGGTCTGCGCCCATCAGCAGCCCCATCCCCAATCCCACCAGCGGCAGGAGTGCCAGAACCCGCACCGTGGCCCGTGGACCGGCCAACTGGGCCGAGACCTCGCGGCGCACCTGTTCGGCCTGCCGTGCCCCCGCAATCAGGCGGTCGAGTGCGCCAGCCAGCGCCGCTCCGGAGTCCTCACTGACCTCCCACAACGCGGCCAGCGAGAGCACCACCGGTTGCGTCTGCCCGGCACGCAACGCGGCTGGTACGTCGCCCCCGAGCCGACTGGTCGCCAACGCCCGCACGATCGCGGGGTGGGAGCAGCCATCAGCGGCGCTCTCGAATGCCCCGCGCAGACCACGACCGGATCGCAGTTCGTCCCGGAAGCCACCGAGTAGATCGATCAGCATCGACTGCGGGGCACGGGAACCGCGCCATCGAGTGACCGCCGCGGCAGGGCCGCGGAACCGACGTTCCCGTCGCACCCGCACCGATGCGGAGGAGGGCAGCACGAGGAACAAACCGAGAACCACCAGAAGCTCACTGGTCATGCCACGCCGTCCGCCGCCGGGCCCCGAAGCGTGCGCCCATCCCGGAACACCACCGCGGGCACCGCCGAGACCAGTCCGTCGGGACCGGCGCGCAGCACCGCGATGCCGGCCACCCGCCGCGCCGGGTCACGCACGAGGTGGACCACTGCCCGCAGGCCGGCGGCGACTTGGGCGTGCAGGCCTGCACGGGTCATCCCCGCCGGCAGCGCCAACGACTCCAACCGTGCGGGGACATCGGCGGCGCTGTTCGCGTGAACCGTCCCACAGCCACCTTCGTGGCCGGTGTTCAGGGCGCTCAGCAGGTCGACCACCTCACCCCCACGCACCTCGCCGACCACCACCCGATCGGGTCGCATCCGCAGCGCCTGCCGTACGAGATCCCGCACGGTGACCGCCCCCGACCCTTCGGTGTTCGCGGGTCGCGCCTCCAGTCGCACGACATGCGGGTGGGCGGGTTGCAGTTCCGCCGAGTCCTCCACCACGACCAGCCGTTCACCCGGGTCGACGGCGGACAGCAGGGTGTTCAGCAGGGTGGTCTTGCCCGAACCCGTCCCCCCGGTGACCAGGAACGCCTCGCGACGCGCCACGAGCCCGGCGAGGATGTCCACTCCCGCCGACGGCACCATGCCGACCTCGGCCAGATCATCGAGTGTGAAGACCCGGCGCCGAGGCACCCGCAGGCTGATGCAGGTGCCTTGACCGCTGATCGGGGGCAGCACAGCGTGCAATCGCACCCCACTGGGAAGCCGGGCGTCCACATACGGGACGCTGTCGTCGAGACGACGGCCCACACTGCCCGCCAAACGCTGCGCAAGGCGCCGCACGGACCCTTCGTCGGGGAACCGGACCTCACTGCGCGTGAGGCCCTCGCCGGCATCCACCCATACTTCGTGCGGGCCATTGACAAGGACATCGGTCACCCCTTCGGAACCCACCACAGCCTCCAGCACCCCCAAGCCTGCGAGCTCGGTCCGCAACGCGCGAACGACCTCGACGATGGACGACTCGGCGAGCACGAGACCCTCTGCGCGCAGTGCGTCGGTGACCGATGCCGGTGTGGCCGACCATCCCTCCAGCGCCAGACGCCGTCGCACCCGCTCGACGAGAGCATCCGGCGCGGTCACGCGAGGACCTCGGCGAGTAGACCGTCGCCCGCACGGCCCAGGGGTGAGCGACGACGCGAACCCGGCGCCTCTCCACGCTCGAGTCGTGCGTCGAGGCCCCTGTCCGCGGCGACCGCCGCGATGACCGGCACACCCACCGCCTGGGCGACATCCGCACCGGTCAAGCCACCAGGGTTGGGGCCACGCACGACGATCTCGAACGCATCCGCTGACAGCCGTGCTGCGCACCGGCGGGCCGCCCGCACGCTGCGCACATCGGCAGGAACCACCATCAGGACGCGGTCACAGCGGGCGAGTGCCTCCAGTTGGGCAGTCGTGTGGGCGAGGCCAAGGTCGATGATCGTGACCGGGGAACAACGCCGGGAGGTGTCCACCACCGCGGCTGCCACCCCCGGCTCAAGGTCCGCCGCCCCGTCGTCGGGCCATCCGAGCACGGCGATGCCCGCCACCCTGGGGACCGCCGACTCCAGTGAACGCGCCGGGATGCGGCCGGCACCGGATCGCACTTGGTCCCAGGTCAGCCCTGCCAGCTCGTCCGCCCCTAGCAGCACGCCGAGCCCGCAGCCGAGGGGATCGAGATCCAGAAGATACGGGGTGATTCTGCGGCGGGTGGCGGCCACGGCCAATGAACATGCGAACACCGAGGCGCCCGCGCCACCCCTGCACCCGACCACCCCGACGACGGTTCCGGCGCTGGTGCGCTCGTCCACACCCCCGGCCACGAGATCGGCCAGCCAGCCCGGCTCGCCCGGGGGCTCGACAACACGTTCGGCGGCGAGGTCGAAGGCATGCCGCCAATCGCCGGCGGCCATCAGCCCGAAGACGACCGTTGCGGGCCGCCGGGGCAGGGCCGCACCTGCGGCCTCCGCGAGCAGATCGGTACACACGATCACGACCGGCGCCCGTTTCCACACCAGCGCCGCGGGCTGTGCATGCGACTGCACATCCACAGTTACCTCCGCCGCCGAGGCCACGGCGAGGATGTGATCCACGAGATCGGGGTCCCTGCCCAGCAGCAGAATGTCGGCCACACCGTCCACACTCGCGGGCGGACGGCCCGAGCCCAAGGGGCTCAGAGTCATCTGTGGATGGAACGGGGAAGGCCCCCGCAGGGGGGGATGCGGGGGCCTTCGGGCCGATTATTGGGGGGGAAAGATCGGCCAACGCCCATACGGGCGTATTCAACTATCTCGCTCTTGGTCCCCGGATGCAAGCGACTTCACACCATGTTGATGACATCTTGCATTATTGACCGCTCGGCCGATGGCGCGTGACCGATCGGACGAGGGGGGTGTCACCTTGTGACACCATGGAACGGTGTCCGAGCGTGCTGCAGCATTCTTCGATCTCGACAAGACGATTCTGGCGAAGTCGAGTTCTCTGGCCTTCGCCAAACCCCTGTACGACGGGGGCCTGATCGGGCGGTCAGACGTGCTGAAGAGCGCCTACGCCCAGCTCGTGTATCTCACCTCGGGCGCCGATCACGACCAGATGGAACGGATGCGTGTCTACCTGTCGGAACTGTCCAAGGGCTGGGATGTGGATCAGGTCCGAACGGTCGTCGCCGAGACCCTCGACGGGATCGTCGACCCCATCGTCTACCAGGAGGCGATCAAACTGATCGCCGAGCACCACGAGGCGGGCCGCGACGTCATCATCATCTCCTCGTCCGGTACCGAGATCGTTGAGCCGATCGGCGCCCGGCTCGGGGTGGACAAGGCCATCGGCACCCAGATGGTCATCGAAGACGGCAAGTACACCGGTGAGATCCTCTTCTACGCCTACGGTCCGGGCAAGGCCGATGCGATGCGCCAGCTCGCCGAGGATGAGGGGTACGACCTCTCCGCGTCGTATGCCTACAGCGACTCCTACACGGATCTGCCGATGCTCGAGGTGGTCGGACATCCCTTCGCGGTCAACCCCGACGAACAGTTGCGTCGGGTAGCCCGGGAAAGGGTGTGGCCGGTGCTCGAGTTCGCCAAACCCGT